>Ga0247821_10001037_pt1 | contig 15411 bp, 12 predicted proteins | sample 13C_Glycerol_Day_FD_192481 | JGI IMG/M metagenome (GOLD analysis project Ga0247821, IMG submission 192481) | Soil microbial communities from agricultural site in Penn Yan, New York, United States - 13C_Glycerol_Day14 | ecosystem: Environmental > Terrestrial > Soil > Agricultural land | place... | reverse complement strand
CGTGGACGCGATGGTGAAGTTGGCAACCGCCAGCCCGTTCTGCGTGTAGCGCAGCTCGGGGTCTGCAGTGAGGTTGCCCACCACGGTGATGATGGTCTCGCCGGCCATGGGGACTAGGCGTCCTTCGCTTCGAGAGCCTCAGCGCGACGCTTGGCCTCAGGGGCCTTCGCGGCGGCGGCGGCCTTCTTCGCGGCGCGCTCCTCCTGGGCCTTGGCAGCGGCGGCCACCTGGGCGATGGCCTCCTCGGCGCGGAGCACCTTGGTGCGCATGACGGCCTCGCTGAGGTTCAGCTGGCGGTCGAGCTCCTTGGTGGTCGCAGGCTCGGCGGTGAAGTCGACGACGGCGTAGATGCCTTCGCTCTTCTTCTTGATCTCGTAGGCCAGGCGACGGCGTCCCCAGATGTCGACCTTGTCGACCGTGCCGCCATCGTTGCGGATGACGTTGAGGAACTTGTCGAGGCTGGGAGCAACGGTGCGCTCGTCGATCTCGGGATCGAGGATGACCATCAGCTCGTACTGGTGCATGACAGACCCACCTCCTTCGGACTCAGGCGGTCACAGACGGTCTGTGACAGGAGGGTGTACATGCGTCACGCCGAGGAGGCCGCGAATGCGGCGCTCGGGCAACCTGTCAATGGTAACGGATGCCGCGTCGGCGCGCCATTCGACGCTGAGGATGCCTCGTGGTCGATCGTCGGCCCTCGGCGCACCAGTGCGCGGTCACGCCCGCTCGCGCGCCGCCCACCACTCGAGCAGGCGCTCCTTCGCGGCATCCGCGCCGATGGGCCCCTCGTCGAGCCGCACCTCGAGGAGGTACCGGTACGCCTCGCCGACCACCGGACCGGGCTTCACGTCGAGCAGCTGCATGATCTGCTGCCCGTCGAGCTCCGGGCGCACGGCGGCGAGCTCCTCCTCCTCGGCGAGCACGGCGATGCGCTCCTCGAGGTCGTCGTACGCGAAGCCGAGCCGGTCGGCCTTGCGGCGGTTGCGGGTGGTGACGTCGGCCCGGGTCAGGATGTGCAGGCGCTCGAGCTGGTCGCCCGCGTCGCGCACGTAGCGACGCACGGCGGAGTCGGTCCACGCGGCATCCGCGTAGCCGAAGAAGCGCAGGTGCAGCTCGATGAGCCGGGAGACGGCCGCGACCGTGTCGTTGTCGTAGCGCAGTGCGCGCAGGCGCTTGCGGGCGAGCTTCGCGCCGACGAGGTCGTGGTGGTGGAAGGACACCGCACCGCCCGGCTCGAGTCGGCGGGTGGCCGGCTTGCCGATGTCGTGCAGCAGCGCCGCGAGCCGGACCACGAGGTCGGGGGAGTCGAGAACGCCCCGTGAGACCTCGTAGTCGATCGCCTGGTCGAGCACGGTGAGCGAGTGCTCGTACACGTCCTTGTGGTGGTGGTGCTCGTCGACCTCGAGGCGCAGGGCCGGGATCTCGGGCAGCACCCGATCGGCGAGTCCGGAGTCGACGAGCAGGCGGATGCCGCCGCGAGGCGCCGCGGTCAGGAGGAGCTTCGACAGCTCCTCGCGCACCCGCTCGGCCGAGATCCGGTCGATCTCGGGGGCGAGCTCGGCCATGGCTGCGCGCGTGCCGGCCTCGACCTCGAATCCGAGCTGAGCCGAGAACCGGGCGGCCCGCAGCATCCGGAGCGGGTCGTCGCCGAACGACTGCTCGGGCGCGGCCGGGGTGCGCAACGTACGGGAGAGGAGGTCCTCGACGCCGCCCGACGGATCGACGAGCGCGAGCTGGGGGAGTCGCAGTGCGAGCGCGTTCACGGTGAAGTCGCGGCGCGTGAGGTCGTCCTCGAGGCTCGAGCCGAAGACGACCTCGGGCTTGCGGGATGCCCCGTCGTAGGCGTCGGCCCGGTAGGTGGTGATCTCCACGGTCTCGCCGGCGATCTTCGCCCCGATGGTGCCGAACGCGCGGCCGATGTCCCAGTGCGCCTCGGCGATGGGCTTCACGATCGCGAGGATGCGGTCGGGCGTGGCATCGGTCGTGAAGTCGAGGTCGTTCGTGGGGCGGCCGAGGAACGCGTCGCGCACCGGGCCGCCGACGAGCGCGAGCTCGTGGCCCGCGGCCGCGAACGCCTCGGCGAGCCTCGCGACGGTCGGCGAAGCGGCCAGCTCGCCCAGCCGGTCGAGGGCCGCCGCGACACTCTGCATGCCCCCTATGTTAAGCGGGACGCGGCCGTCGACCCGCGGCGGCGGGACTCCTTCGGGGGGTCTGGATGCGCTGTGGACGTCGAGCGGGCGCTCGGACCCCAACCCGTAGAATCGCCTGCATGGTGCCCGAGTCGAACCCCGCGCTTCAGCGTGCCGACTCGACCGACTCCACCCCCCGCCGCACCCCCCGACGCTCCCGGCTCGTCTTCGCGGGCCTCGCCCTCGCCGCCCTCACGGGCGCCGTCGCCACCCCGCTCGCAGCCAACGCGGGGGTCGACCCGGCATCGAGTCTCCAGGCGATGCTCGGCCTCGGCGACCCGGCTCCGGCGACCGCGACGAGCCTGACCACGTCCGCCCCGGCGCAGGCCGTCGGCGACGAGACGGCGGGCCTGCGGGTGCGCGTCTCGCCGACGATCTCGACGACCATCTCGCCCGGCGAGCCCGTCGCCCTCTCGGTCGAGATCGAGAACGCGACCGGGGAGGCACTCGCCCCCGGCACCGTGCGCCTCGTGCGCGCCGACGGCGCCATCGACGACGAGGCCGAGCTCGACGAGTGGCTCGCCGCCGACGCCCAGGACAGCACCGGCATCGCCGGCGACGCGGTGACGCTGGGCGAGGCCGAATCGCGAGGCCTGGCCGCCGGCGGTGCGACGCTCGTGTCGTTCACGGTCTCCGGCGAGGCGTTCGGCGAGCTCGCCGGCTCGCCCGTGCTCGGCCTGGGCGCCGAGCTCCGAGTGGGCGACACGGTCGTGGCGGCGGGCACTGCCGCCTACGCCAACGCGGATGTACCGGCCTCGGGCTCGGTGGCGGTGGCACTCGCCGCGCCGCTGACGACGCCCACCGGCACGGTCCCGCTCGGGCTCATCCCCGCCGACCAGCTGGCGAACTGGACCTCCCCGACGGGGCTGCTCACGCGCCAGCTCGACGCCCTCGCGGGCCGCCGCGTCGCGATCGGGCTCGACCCGCGCATCGTGGCATCGATCCGGGTGCTCGGCACGAGCGCGCCGGCCTCCGCGACCGCCTGGCTGCAGCGTCTCGCCAACGTGCCGAACGAAGTATTCCCGCTCGCGTATGCAGACGCCGACGTCGCGGCTCAGGCCCAGCTCGACCTGCCCGGCCTCCTCGCGCCGACCTCGTTCGGCGACGTGCTCGATCCCGCGGACTTCGCCACGACGCCCGAGGCGGCCGATGAGGACGACGGCTCGGCGGTCGGCACTCCGGCGACCGACGAGCCCGTCGAGCCCGAGCCGACGCCCGGCGGGGTGCCGACCACCGACGAGCTGCTCGCCTGGCCGTACACGCGCGCGGACCTCGCGTGGCCCGCCGACGACACGGTGGCCGCGGGCGACCTCGGCTACCTCGATGCGGCGGGCCTCACCACCACGATCCTCGCGCCCGGCAACGTCGAGCCCGTCGACGGGCCGGCCTCGTCGTCGGCGAACGTCGACGGCTCGACCGCACTCGTCGCCGATGCCGAGCTCACGGAGCCCCTGCGCGCGGCATCCGACGCCTCGACCGACACCGAGTGGCGCGAGGCGACCGGGCGCCTGCTCGCCGAGCTCGCGCTCGACGCCGGCAGTGCGCGCACGACCGTGCTCGCGACGTTCGATCGTGGCGACGCGTCGCAGTCCGCACGGGTCTCGGCGGCCATCGATGAGATCGCCGGCTCCGGATGGTCGTCGCTCGCGGGCCTCTCCGACGCGATCGGCGCACCGCCCGAGTCGCGCACGCTCGTCGACGAGCCCGAGTCGGAGGGCCGCCTCTCCGCGATCGGCCGGATGGTCGAGACCGAGGCGCGCCTCGCCGAGTTCGCGACCGTGCTGACGGATGAGAGCCTCATCACCGGCCCGACCCGTCGCCAGCTCCTCTCGCTCCTCGACGTCGCCTGGCTCGACGACCCCGACGCCTGGGAGTCCGAGGTCGGCGACTGGCTCGCCGAGCAGCGCGCCACGCTCGGATCCGTGTCGGTGGTGCCGAGCAGCACCATCAACGTCGTGTCCACCGAGACGGGCGTCCCGACGACGATCGAGAACACGCTGCCCTATCCCGTCACGGTCGTCGTCGACGTGGCTCCGTCCAACGGGCGCCTCATCGTCGAGGACCAGGTCGAGGCCACCGTCGAGCCGCAGTCGCGCTCCACCGTGCGCGTGCCGGTCGCCGCGGGCGTCGGCAACGGCGAGGTGTCGCTCGCCGTGTCGCTCACCTCGACCGCGGGGGTGCCGATCGGCACCACCGTGACGATCCCGGCCAACGTGCAGGCCGACTGGGAGGGCCTCGGCGCCGCCATCCTCGCCGTGATCGTCGTGCTGGTCTTCGGCATCGGCCTCTGGCGCAACATCCGCCGCCGTCGTCGGGCGCGGCTCGCGGCCGCCGAGGGTGCTGCCGCGGGTGATGCGGATGCCCCGAATGCCCCGAATGACGCGGATGCCGCGACCGACGCGGATGCCGCCGCCGCTGATGCCGCTGGTGATCGCGATGCGGCCGGTGACGACGGTGACGACGCATCCGCTGCGCCCGCTGCAGCCGACGCAGCGGCAGGCGACCCGGCCGCACCGGCCGCGGACGCTCCCGATACCACCGCGACCGAGAGCGCAGACCCGACAGGACCCGAGCGTGGCTGACACCGACCGGATCGGCCGCGCGAGCGCCTTCCTCGCCTCCGGCACGATCGTCTCCCGCGTCCTCGGCTTCGTGAAGGCCATCGTGCTGGCCGCGGCCATCGGCGTCGTCGGATCGAGCTCCGCCGACGCATTCGCGGTCGCCAACGGCCTGCCCAACACCGTCTACGTGATCGTCGCCGGCGGCGTGCTCTCGGCGGTGCTCGTGCCGCAGATCGTGCGTGCCAGCACGCACACCGACGGCGGCAGCGCCTACATCAACAAGCTCCTGACGCTGGCGCTCACGGTCATCGGCGCCGCCACGATCCTCGCGACGGCCCTGGCCCCGGTGCTCACCTGGATCTACGCGGGCTCGAACTCCGAGATCCTCCCGCTCGCCGTCGCGTTCGCCTGGTGGTGCCTGCCGCAGATCTTCTTCTACGGGCTCTACACGCTGCTCGGCGAGGTGCTGAACGCCCGCCGGAGCTTCGGCCCGTTCACGTGGGTGCCGGTGCTCAACAACGTCGTCGCGCTCATCGGCCTCGTGATCTTCGGGGTCCTCTTCGGGTTCGACCCCGACGGCACGCGCGCGATCGACGACTGGACACCCGGCATGGTCGCGGTCCTGGCCGGATCCGCAACGCTCGGCATCGTCGTCCAGGCCGTCGTGCTGTTCTGGTTCTGGCGTCGCATCGGCCTGCGGTATCGTCCCGACTTCCGCTGGCGCGGCGTCGGCCTCGGGGCAGCCGGGCGCATGGCCGGGTGGACGTTCGGGATGCTGCTGCTCACGACGTTCGCCGGCATCGTGCAGACCCAGGTCGTGCTGCAGGCCTCGGGCGCGGGGGCATCCGTCGCGGCGATCGACAACGCCTGGCTCGTGTTCATGCTGCCGCACTCGGTCATCACGGTCTCGATCGCGACCGCGTACTTCACGCGCATGAGCGAGCACGCGCACGCCGGGAACCTCGACCGGGTCCGCGACGACCTCTCCAGCGCCGTCCGCGGTGTCAGCGTCATCCTCGTGCTCGCTGCGGTCGTGCTCATGGTCGTCGCCTACCCGTTCGGTGCGGTGTTCCAGCCCGGCCTCGCGCTGGCGTCCGCACTCGGCAACGTCATCATCGCGTTCGCGATCGGCCTCGTCGGGTTCAGCATCCTGTTCGTCGTGCAGCGCACGTTCTATGCACTGGGCGATACCCGCACGCCCTTCTTCTTCACCCTGTTCCAGGTGGTCGTCTTCACCGCCGCCGCGCTCTCGTGCATCCTGCTCCCGCTCGAGTGGACGGCGGTCGGCATCGCCCTCTCGACGACGCTCGCGAGCACCGCGCAGCTCGTGCTCGCGCTCGTCCTGCTCCGCCGTCGGCTCGGTCGACTCGACGGGCGACGCATCGCCGTGAGCCTCGGGCGCGACCTCGCGGCCGCGGTGCTTCCCGTCATCGCCGGCGTCGTGCTCCTCGTGGTCCTCGGCGGCACCACCGAGGGCGGATTCGCCGTCACGAACCGGGTCGGCGCGATCCTCTCCATGGCGATCATCGGGGCCGTCATGGCCGTGCTCTACTTCGGGGTGCTCTGGGCCCTGCGATCGCCCGAGCTGCGTGGATTCGCCGAGCCGCTCGTGGCGCGGGTGCGGCGACGCTGAGGCATCCGACTCGCGAGCGCCCGGTCGGCCGCGGAATACCCGCCGCCTAGACTGTGTTCACCTTGACGTGCCCATCCAGAACGTCGGGGGTGCCGAAACACCAGTGACCACAGGAGTGAAGTTGCGCGACATCATCATCATCGGCTCTGGCCCGGCCGGGTTCACGGCCGCGATCTACGCCGCGCGCGCGGAGCTGAAGCCCCTGCTCATCGCCAGCTCGGTCGAGATCGGCGGCGAGTTGATGAACACCACCGAGGTCGAGAACTACCCGGGCTTCCCCGAGGGCATCATGGGCCCCGACCTCATGGCGAAGTTCCAGGCGCAGGCCGAGCGGTTCGGCACCGAGGTCGTGTACGACGACGTCGTGGAGCTCGAGCTCGAAGGTCCTGTGAAGCGCGTGAAGCTCGGCAACGGCGAGGTGCACGAGGCGTCCGCCCTGATCTACGCGACCGGCTCCGCCTACCGCAAGCTCGGCCTGCCCGAGGAGGAGATCCTCTCGGGTCATGGCCTCTCGTGGTGCGCCACCTGCGACGGCTTCTTCTTCCGCCAGAAGACCATCGCGGTCGTCGGCGGCGGCGACTCGGCGATGGAGGAGGCCACCTTCCTCACGCGATTCGCCGACAAGGTCTACGTCATCCACCGTCGCGATTCGCTCAAGGCGTCCAAGATCATGCAGCAGCGTGCCTTCGACAACGAGAAGATCGAGTTCATCTGGAACGCCGAGGTCACGCAGATCCACGGCACCGAGCAGGTCTCGGGCGTGACGCTGCGCGACACGGTGACCGGTGAGCTCCGCGCGCTCGACCTCGACGGCCTGTTCGTCGCGATCGGCAACGACCCGCGCACGCACCTCGTGCACGGCAAGCTCGAGCTCACGCGCGAGGGCACCATCCACGTCGAGGGCCGCTCGTCGCGCACCTCGGTTCCCGGCGTCTTCGCCGCCGGCGACGTGATCGACCCGTTCTACCGCCAAGCCGTCACGGCCGCCGGGACGGGCACGGTCGCCGCACTCGACGCCGAGCACTACCTGGCCGCCCTGGCCGAAGCGCCGTCGCCCGAGATCGCCGAGATCGAGGCCGAGGCGATCGAAGAGGCCGAGGCTGTCGAGAACTTCGCCCGCACGCGCTGATCCACCGATCGCGCCGAGCGAGACATCCGCTTCACCAAAGGAGAAACACATGACTGCACGTACCGTGAACGAGGCCACCTGGGAGCAGGAGGTCCTGAACAACGAGAAGGCCGTCCTCGTCGACTTCTGGGCCGAGTGGTGCGGCCCGTGTCGCATGGTCAGCCCGATCCTCGACCAGATCGCGACTGAGCACGCCGAGAAGCTCGACATCGTCAAGCTCAACGTCGACGAGAACCCGAACCTCGCGATGAAGTACCAGATCACCGCGATCCCCGCGTTCAAGGTCTTCGAGAAGGGCGAGGTCGTCAAGACCGTCGTCGGCGCCAAGCCGAAGCCCGCACTCGAGGCCGACCTCGCCGCCTACATCTCGTAGTCGGCCGCCTCGCACACGCAGAGACCCGTCCGGCAGTCGCCGGACGGGTCTTTCGCGTATCCGCGGGGTCGAACCGCCTGCCCGCCCGCTCGCCGCTTTCCAGTGCGTCGCGGTCGCGGTCGCGGTCTGCCGAGCGGATGCCCGGGGCGTGACGTCACGCGAACGGACCGCCCGAACCAGATGACTAGCATGGAAATCCTGAGCAGAAACGGAAGCGACGTGACCTCTGACGTCCCCCAGCGGACCGGCAACAACCTCGACCCTTGGTACGCGAACTACGCCGAGCGAGCCTCCGGCCTCGCCGCCTCCGAGGTCCGAGCCCTGTTCGCCGTCGCGTCGCGTCCCGAGGTGGTCTCGCTCGCGGGCGGCATGCCGTACGTCTCGGCGCTTCCGCAGGAGCTCATCGTCTCCTCGATGGAGCGCGTCATGCGCACGCAGGGTCCCACCGCACTGCAGTACGGCTCGGGGCAGGGCATCCCGCAGTTGCGCGAGCACATCCTCGACGTGATGGCCCTCGAGGGCATCCGCGGCTCGGTCGACAACGTCGTGACCGCCACCGGATCGCAGCAGGCCCTCGACCTCGTGGCGAAGCTCTTCATCGACCCGGGCGACGTGATCCTCGCCGAGTCGCCGAGTTACGTCGGCGCGCTCGGAGTGTTCCGGTCGTACCAGGCAAGCGTCGTGCACGTCGCGATGGACGACGACGGACTCATCCCCGAGGCGCTGCGGCAGACGATCGCGCACCTTCGCGGCCAGGGACGACGCATCAAGTTCCTGTACACGATCCCGAACTTCCACAACCCGGCCGGCGTGACCCTCGCCGCGGCGCGGCGCCCCGAGATCCTCGAGATCTGCCGCGAGAACGAGATCCTCGTGCTCGAGGACAACCCCTACGGCCTGCTCCACTTCGACGAGCCGGCGCCGAACGCCCTGCGCTCACTCGACGAGGAGCACGTCATCTACCTCGGCTCCTTCTCGAAGACACTCGCCCCCGGATTCCGGGTCGGCTGGGCGCTCGCACCGCACGCCATCCGCGAGAAGCTCATCCTCGCCGCGGAGTCCGCGATCCTCTCGCCGAGCTCGTTCAGCCAGCTCGTCGTCTCGGAATACCTCTCGAGCACCGACTGGCGCGCCCAGATCGACACGTTCCGCGGGGTCTACCGCGAACGCAAGGACGCGATGATCGAGGCGCTGGGGGAGTATCTTCCGCAACTGCGGTGGACGAACCCCAACGGCGGGTTCTACGTCTGGGTCACCATGCCCGACGTGCTCGACTCCAAGCAGATGCTGCCGCGCGCGGTCAAGGAGCTCGTCGCGTACACGCCCGGCACGGCGTTCTTCGCCGACGGCCGCGGACGCCACGCGATGCGCCTGTCGTTCTGCTATCCCACGCCCGACGCCATCCGGGTCGGCATCCGTCGCCTCGCCACGGTCGTGAACGGCGAGCTCGACCTGCTCGACACGTTCGCCGGCACGGGTCCGCTGCAGCTGCCGCCGAGCGCCGACTACGACTCCGCCCCACCGTCCGACCTCAAGTGACCACACGGATCACAGTTTGGAGAAAGCCCGGATCATGAGCGATTCCAGTGGTCTGTACGTGGTCGTCCTGGCCGGCGGCATCTCGCATGAGCGCGATGTCTCGCTGCGTTCGGGTCGGCGAGTCGCCGATGCCCTCGCCGAGGCCGGCCATCGGGTCGTGCTGCTCGACCCCGACGCCGGACTCCTGCCCTTCCTCGCGAAGGAACGACCCGGCGTCGTGTTCCCGGCGCTGCACGGGTCGAGCGGCGAGGACGGGTCACTGCTCGACCTCCTCAACGCGCTCGGCGTGCCGACGGTCGGCTCGACCGGCGCCGCCGCTCGGCGTGCGTGGTCGAAGCCGGTCGCCAGTTCGCTCGCATCGCATGCGGGCCTGGCCGTGCCGCGCTCGATCGTGCTGTCGAACGAGGCGTTCCGTGAACTCGGCGCCTCGAGCGTGCTGCGCGTGGTGCGCGAGTCGCTCGAGGGCGATCTCGTCGTGAAGCCCGGATCGGGTGGGTCCGCGCAGGGCGTCACGATCGTCGACGAGCCCAATGAGCTGCCGCGCGCGATGGTCGAGGCGTTCACGTACGACGACGTCGCCGTGGTCGAGCACCGCGTGCACGGCACCGAGATCGCGGTCGCCGTGGTCGACACCGGCGACGGACCGCGCGCGCTCACCCCGGTCGAGATCGAGCCGAGAACCGGCGTCTATGGATTCCAGGCCCGGTACAACGCGGGGGAGACCACGTTCTACGCGCCGTCGCGGCTCAGCGATGCGGTCAGCAGTTCGGTGGCGGATGCCGCGGTGCACGCGCATCGCACGCTCGGGCTGCGCGACCTCTCGCGCATCGACTTCATCGTCGACGCCGAGGGCACGCCTTGGTTCCTCGAGGCGAACGTGATCCCCGGGCTCACCGAGACGTCGCTGGTGCCGCTCGCGATCGAGGCCTCGGGCACGGATGCCGCGACGATCTACAGCGGTCTGGTCAAGGCCGCTGCGGCACGCGCCGCCGTCTGACCGCGGGGTCGGCGCCGAGCGGGTGAGGCTCGTCGTCGACCCCTCTGCCAGGTTGGTCGGGAGCTCCTCGAAACAGGGTGTTCCAGTTCACCAGGAGCGATTCTCCGGGCGGCGCAGGTTCACACGCCTTCGAGTTCCTCGCCGAGGTCGCTGAGAATGCGGCGGAGATCCTGAACCGTCGCGAAATCAATGCTGATCTGGCCTTTCCGCGCGCCGAGTGCGATCTTCACGCGGGTGTTCAGCCGGTCGCCGAGGCGCGTGGCCAAGTCGTCGAGGAAGTCCTGTCGCTTGCCGGCTGCCGGCTTCGCGCGTGACGGCTTCGGACTGTTCGCCGCGAGCGCCTCCGCGGCGCGGACCGACAGCTCCTCGTTCACGATCTTGTCGGCGAACCGCTGCATCTCCTCGGGGTCGTCGCTCACGGCGAGGATCGCCCGGGCGTGGCCAGCGCTCAGCACACCGGCCGCGACCCGCAGCTGGACCGCCTCGGGCAGCTTGAGCAGGCGGAGCGTGTTCGAGATCTGCGGACGCGATCGGCCGATGCGGGAGGCGAGCTCCTCCTGGGTGATCCCGAAGTCGGCGAGGAGCTGCTGGTAGGCCGACGCCTCCTCGAGCGGGTTGAGCTGCGAGCGGTGCAGGTTCTCGAGCAGCGCATCGCGGAGCATGTCCTCGTTGGCGGTGTCCTTCACGACCGCGGGGATGGTGTCGAGGCCGGCGGCCTTCGTCGCGCGCAGTCGACGCTCGCCCATGACCAGCTCGTACTTGCCGGGCTCACCGGGGTGCGGGCGGACGACGATCGGCTGCAGCACTCCGAACTCGCGAACGCTGTGGACGAGCTCCTCGAGGTCCTCGGCGTCGAAGACCGTGCGCGGCTGCTGCGCGTTGGGGACGATGTCGTCGGGGCTCAACCGCGCCAGCCGCGCACCGGGTACCGTCAACAGGCCCTCGGTCGCAGCGGCCTGCTCGACGGCGGCGATCGCCGTGGCGGGCGTCGAGTCGACGTCGGGGAAGAAGACATCGACCGGACGAGTCGCCCGGTTCGCGTCGTCGGCCGTGGGGATCAGGGCGCCGATTCCGCGGCCAAGGCCGGTGCGTTTAGTGGCCATCTCGGGTGTCCTTACTGGGTGTTCTGGGTCGCGAGACCCCGTCGTGCGATCTCCGCCGCGGCTTCGCGATAGGAGAGCGAGCCGGTCGAGGCGAAGTCGTAGCTGATCACGCTCTGCCCGTAGCTGGGAGCCTCGGAGACCCGAACGGAGCGGGGGATGATCGTTCCGAGGGTCTGCGTCGGGAAATGATCCCGCACTTCTTGCGCGACCTGCTGGGCGAGGTTCGTGCGCGAGTCGTACATCGTGAGGAGGATCGTCGACAGTCGGAGGTCGGGGTTGAGGTGCTTCTCGATCAGCTCGATGTTGCTGAGCAGCTGGGAGAGGCCCTCGAGCGCGTAGTACTCGCACTGGATGGGGATGAGCACTTCGCGCGCCGCGACGAAGGCGTTGATCGTGAGCAGGCCGAGCGACGGCGGGCAGTCGATGAACACGTAGTCGTACGGGCGATCCATTGCCGCGAGGTGAGCGTCGAGCGCACGACGGAGGCGCTGTTCGCGAGCGACCAGCGACACCAGTTCGATCTCCGCGCCGGCGAGGTGGATGGTCGCGGGAACGCAGTCGAGGCGCTCGTGCTCCGTCGAAGGTTGCACCACCTCGGAGAGGGGCAGGTCGGCGACGAGTACCTCGTAGACGCTCTGCTGCTCCGAACGGTGGTCGACGCCGAGTGCGGTGGACGCGTTGCCCTGCGGGTCGAGGTCGATGACGAGGACATGCGCGCCCGTGCGCGCCAGCGCGGCGGCGAGGTTGACGGCCGTCGTCGTCTTGCCGACGCCACCCTTCTGGTTCGAGATCGTCATGATGCGCGTGCGGGCCGGAAGCGGGAGGATCTCCCCCGTACTGAGTGGACGTTTCACGTGAACCGCCGGTCGCGAGCTCCTGCGCGGTGGTTTCACGTGAAACGGACGCCGGAATGTCGATCGTGGGGAGGCTCGGCGGGTCCATCTGGATCCGGTCCAGCGGCGGTTCGTCGGGCGATTCCCGAGGATCAAGCGTACCGGGCACGACCGTCGACGATGACGCCGGTGGTGAGGCCGGCGCTGCTTCACTCGTCAGAGCCTCGGCGGGTGTCTCATCGGAGGGCGGCGTGAGCCGGGTGTCCGGGGTGAACGAGGTGCGTGCTGCCGATTCGGTGACCGCGGGGCTCCACTGATGAGCATCAACCTGAGTCGTCGAAGTCATTTCGGTGGCGAACTCGGGAACGGAGTATCCCGGTTCAAGGTTGTGCTCGCCCGAAGCGCCAGGTTCACTCGAAGCGCCAGGGATGGCGGTGCTGTCCTGGTCGAGTTGCGGTGACACGGACGGGGACGCGGTCTCGACAGGTTCCTCCGCACGGATCGCGGGTTCCCTCGTCTCCTGCGACGGTAGCTCGCCGCTCGACACAGTGAGTGACTCGCTCGCACCCGCACGCGGCGTCTGGAGTGACGAGACCGTGTCAGCCGCGGCGTCGCCGACGATCTCCCGGATGAGGTCCTCGAGGAGGCGATCGGGTGAGGTCTTCGGAAGCGAGTGGGGCAGCGTGGTCTCGGTCGCGCCCTCGTCGTCCGTGAGCGCCGCGGCCGTCGCGACATCCCAGTCGATGCTCGTCGTCGGGGATGGAGAAGGCGGGGTGCGCGCTGGCTCTGCGGCGGGCGCGGAAGACGAACTCGATGCCGACGTCGTCGGAGACGTGGCAGAAGTGGGGGAGGAGTGGCCGTCGGGCTTGGGGAGACTCCCACTACCGGTCACCGACGCGGTCCGCGACGTCTCCTGTGCCGAAGCGTCAGAAGACACAGCTGCGGATCCTGCAGGCGTCGGCGCCGCGGTTTGCGAAGGAGCCCACTCCTGCGCGGCTGGCCGCTGGTCGGGCCTGGGGTTCGATCCCGCGGTCGCGGCGGGAGCAACCCCGGGCGATTGGCTTGTTGTCGGAACCGGCGACGCCTCGGGTCGGACCGGTGTGGCACTGCGCGCTTCGGGGCTCCACTGCGCGTTGTCGTTGGCCACCGCAACGGACGCCTGGGTCGGAAGCGTGCCCGGAATCCACGACGAACCGAGGTTCGACGCCTCACCCGACGCTCCGACGGGGGCGTGGCTGGAGTCAGGGGTCGCGGGTCGGAGCGTACTGGCGTGCGTCGTGCCGTTGTCGGCCTCAGGCTCGGGCTGCTGTCGCTTCCGGTGGAACCATCCGCGACCTCCACCCTGTGCCATACGCGCTGCTCCCCGTCGTTCCGCGGTGGCCGGTCGTCGTGCGACCGGCTCAAGAATCCAGCCTAACCGCCTCGCGCGCCGACGCCATGGTCGGATTCGAGTGTCCGCCGGATGCGTGGAATTGATCCCTGTTGAGGACACGTCGTGGCGGAGTTCTTCGCCTTCCACATGACTTGAACACTCGACTTCGGGCCACATCATGGTGGGGTTGTGGGCTGTAGGAAGACTGACGGGCGCGACCTGGCGGTCGGCATGGTCGCGTTGACGGACCGACTGTCTCTTTCTCGCGGGTTGGCGTCAGGTCGGGCAAGATTCCGACGGTCACCGACGGGGCTGTCGCCTTGACGATCGACTGATGGGTTCGACGTACATCGCGTCAGTCCTTAACACAGTCGGCCACCTCGCCCATGCCGTGTCCATCGCCGACAACGCGGAATCGCGTCGACGGTTGAGGTCAAAGGCTGCCGTTTCACGTGAAACCTTGATGATCGTTGTTGCGAGTGAAGCGGCCGCTGCGAAGCCGCCTCGTCGCCCGACGACAATGGTCGATGTTTCACGTGAAACATCAGTTGGAGAGGCGGGGCGTGGTAGTCCGGGCGGCTGGGAAGGCTTGCTGCTCGGGATAAGCCCGCCCTTCCGACCTGATCCTCTTGAGGGGGCGTGGTGGTCGGGGAAGCAACAAAGCACTGGATCGTGAACCGGCGGTCGGTGTGATCAGACGAACGGCCGCCCGGTGGGTGATGCTCCTTCCTCAGCGGACCATGTCGCGCTCGCGCCTCACGACGCTTCGACGGACTCGATCGAGAGGAAGTGTCCGAGCCACACGTCGAGCCGCGGCACCGGCCCGGGGAGTGATTTACATCCACGGTCGCTCCGGGCGCGACGGGGTCCCCATCGCAAGCGAAAACCACCAGCCCAGCGACCGTCGACCTCCCCCTTCCATTGCGAAGCACCCGCGCCTGTCCATGCCGGCGCACCATGTGTCGGTGCATGCCGGTGCACCGTGTCGGCCGCCGGATCACCGTGTTCGTCCATGCCCCCTGCAGTGCAGGGGGCGGTCCACGTCGGAACACCAGCGTCGGTGCCACGTCAGGGCTCCATGGCGGTCCGCGCGCCGGAGCGTCGTCGGTCGCCGCCGGAGAAGGGGCTCGGTCCGCGTCGGAGCAACATTTCCGGCTGTCTGACCGAGCACAGCGTCGTTCATTGCCACGCACTGTGCGCGTTCTCCGGACGCTCGAATCGAGGAGAACGGGGATGCGACCGGTGCCTCTTGCTCGCCACTGAGTGTGGGGGTTGATCTCGAGGCCGTCGTTCACGCCGTCGTCGCTCACAAGGGGAACAGTCGGCTCATCGTGGAATTTTCGGCAAATGCCCTCACCCCCGGGCGACCAACGAGCCTGACGTCGACGGTCACGAGATCCATGTGCAGCCTCACCCTTGTCTGTGTACGGCCCAGCCGCGTCCGCGCCCATCGGTCGGAGGGGTGGGCGGGGCGCGGAATGGAACGGTGGAGGATGCGAAATGCGTGTCCGTTCGCCGGCCGCTGCCTGGAACGATGGAGAGGAAACGCAGCTCGGTTCAAGCGAAGAGCCAGGGGAGTGCGACAAACCACAACGCCTCGTACAAGCACACACATCCCGACGACCAGAACCCACTGCATCCGTGGAGCGGTCTCATGATGGGCGCCTTCACAACGGTGC
>Ga0247821_10001034_pt1 | contig 15431 bp, 10 predicted proteins | sample 13C_Glycerol_Day_FD_192481 | JGI IMG/M metagenome (GOLD analysis project Ga0247821, IMG submission 192481) | Soil microbial communities from agricultural site in Penn Yan, New York, United States - 13C_Glycerol_Day14 | ecosystem: Environmental > Terrestrial > Soil > Agricultural land | place... | reverse complement strand
GCCAGGTAACGCCTGATAGGAGTCTGCTTTGTTCTTTGAGCGCCACGGTGGTGGTGAACGGGCGGTCCTCGTTCACTTGGAAGGTCAGAACCCTGAGGCGCGCGAAGATCCGCAGGAGTTTCAGGAGCTGGCACTGTCGGCTGGGGCCGATATTGTCGCGTTCGCCAATGTGGCGCGACATCAGCCCACCGCCAAATACCTGATTGGCAGCGGCAAGGTCGAGGAGTTGCGCGACCTGGTCAAAGCCGAGCAGGTTGATTTGGTGATTTTCAATCACACCCTCACACCCAGTCAGGAACGTAACCTCGAGCGAGTCTTCGAGTGTCGCGTACTTGACCGCACCGGTCTGATCCTCGACATCTTCGCCCAGCGGGCGCGTACCCATGAAGGCAAGCTGCAGGTCGAACTGGCCCAGCTCGAGTACATGAGCACGCGGCTGGTCCGCGGCTGGACGCACCTTGAGCGGCAAAAAGGCGGTATCGGCCTGCGCGGTCCGGGTGAAACCCAGCTGGAAACCGACCGGCGCCTGCTGCGGGTACGCCTGCGCCAGATCAAGTCGCGGCTGGAGAAGGTACGCAGCCAGCGTGAGCAGGCCCGTCGGGGCCGCAAGCGGGCGGACATCCCGTCGGTGTCCCTGGTGGGCTACACCAACGCCGGCAAATCGACGCTGTTCAACGCCCTGACCGAATCGGAGGTCTACGCCGCCGACCAGCTGTTCGCCACCCTCGACCCGACCTTGCGCCGGCTCGAGCTCGACGATGTCGGGCCGATCGTCCTGGCCGACACGGTGGGCTTCATTCGTCATCTGCCGCACAAGCTGGTGGAGGCGTTTCGAGCTACGCTCGAAGAGTCGAGCAACTCCGACCTGCTGTTGCACGTGATCGATGCCCATGAGCCCGATCGCATGGAACAGATCGAGCAGGTCATGGCGGTGCTGGGGGAGATTGGTGCAGAAGGCTTGCCGATCCTCGAGGTCTATAACAAACTCGACCTGCTCGAAGGTGTCGAGCCGCAGATCCAGCGCGATGCCGACGGCAAGCCGCAGCGGGTCTGGGTCTCGGCCCGTGATGGGCGTGGCCTGGAGCTGGTGGGGCAGGCGATCGCCGAGTTGCTGGGGGATGACCTGTTTATTGGAACCTTGCGCCTTGGACAGCGTTTCGCACGTTTGCGCGCGCAGTTCTTTGCCGCAGGTGCGGTGCAGGGCGAAGAGCATGACGATGAAGGCGGCAGTCTTCTGGCCGTGCGCCTGTCCCGGGTCGAGTTCAATCGCCTGGTCAGTCGCGAAGGTCTGAAGCCACTGGAATTCATCGAGCAACACACTTTGCAATAAAAGCCCGGCGACGCGGCCGGGCAGCCGTGACAGGCATTCTGTAGCATTGGACGGCGCGCCGTGGGTGCGTCTTTGCTTTATCAGATGGAGAGCGCTATGGCTTGGAATGAGCCGGGTGGCAACTCGAACAATCAGGATCCCTGGGGCGGGCGCCGTGGTGGCGACAAGAAAGGGCCACCGGATCTCGACGAGGCCTTCCGCAAGCTGCAGGACAGCCTGAACGGCATGTTCGGTAGTGGCAAGAAACGCGGTGGAGACAGCATCGGCAAGGGCGGTGGCTTCGGCCTGCTCGGCGTCGGGCTGGCCGTGCTGGCAGCCATCTGGCTGTACAGCGCCGTGTATGTGGTCGACGAACAGGAGCAGGCAGTGGTGCTGCGCTTCGGCAAATACTACGAAACCGTAGGGCCGGGCCTGAACATCTACTTCCCGCCGATCGATCGCAAGTACATGGAAAACGTCACGCGCGAGCGTGCCTACACCAAGCAGGGGCAGATGCTCACCGAAGACGAGAACATCGTCGAGGTGCCGCTGACCGTGCAGTACAAGATCACCAACCTGCAGGATTTCGTGCTGAACGTCGATCAGCCTGAAGTCAGCCTGCAGCACGCGACCGACAGTGCCCTGCGCCACGTGGTGGGTTCCACCGCCATGGACAAGGTGCTGACCGAAGGTCGTGAGCAGATGGCCGTGGAAATCAAGGAGCGCCTGCAGCGTTTCCTCGATACCTACCGTACCGGTATCACCGTCACCCAGGTCAACGTACAGAGCGCGGCAGCCCCGCGTGAAGTGCAGGAAGCCTTCGACGACGTGATCCGTGCCCGCGAAGACGAGCAGCGCGCCCGCAACCAGGCCGAGTCCTACGCCAATGGCGTGGTGCCGGAAGCCCGTGGTCAGGCCCAGCGGATCATCGAGGACGCCAACGGTTACCGCGACGAAGTCGTCTCCCGTGCCAAGGGTGAGGCCGACCGCTTCACCAAGCTGGTCGCCGAGTACCGCAAGGCACCTGAAGTTACCCGTCAGCGCCTGTACCTGGACACCATGCAGGAAGTCTACAGCAACACCAGCAAGGTCCTGGTTTCCGGCAAGGATGGCCAGAGCAATCTGCTTTACCTGCCGCTGGACAAGATGGTCGAAGGCAGCCGCACCAGCAGCGCCCCGGTCAGCAGCGTGCCGGTCTCGGCCAACGATGCGGCCAATCGCGCGGCGGCGGACCTGCAACAGCAGCAACAGCAGTTGCGTTCTAGGGAGAGCCGCTGATGAGCAATAAATCGCTGATCGCCCTGATCGTTGGCGTCGTGCTGGCGATCGTGGCCTGGAACAGCTTCTACATCGTGGCCCAGACCGAGCGTGCGGTATTGCTGCAATTCGGTCGCGTGGTCCAGGCCGATGTCCAGCCTGGCCTGCATGTGAAGGTTCCCTACGTCAACCAGGTGCGCAAGTTCGACGCCCGCCTGATGACCCTGGATGCCCCGACCCAGCGCTTCCTGACCCTGGAAAAGAAAGCGGTGATGGTCGATGCCTACGCCAAGTGGCGGGTCAAGGATGCCGAGCGCTTCTACACCGCGACCTCGGGCCTCAAGCAGATTGCCGATGAACGTCTGTCTCGCCGTCTGGAAAGCGGCCTGCGTGACCAGTTCGGTAAGCGCACCCTGCACGAAGTGGTCTCCGGTGAGCGCGACGCGCTGATGGCTGACATCACCGCCTCGCTGAACCGCATGGCCAGCAAGGAGCTGGGTATCGAAGTGGTCGACGTTCGCGTCAAGGCCATCGACCTGCCCAAGGAAGTGAACCGTAGCGTGTTCGAGCGCATGAGCACCGAGCGTGAGCGTGAAGCCCGCGAGCACCGCGCCAAGGGTAACGAGCTGGCCGAAGGTATTCGTGCCGACGCCGACCGTCAGCGCCGTGTCCTGCTGGCTGAAGCCTATCGCGAATCGGAAGAGACCCGCGGTGACGGCGATGCCCAGGCGGCGGCAATCTATGCCAAGGCCTACGGCCAGGACCAGGAGTTCTACGCCTTCTACCGTAGCCTCAAGGCCTACCGCGAAAGCTTTGCCAACAAGAGCGATGTACTGGTGCTCGACCCGAGCAACGAGTTCTTCCGCTTCATGGACAAGACCAAGCCGTAAGCAAGGTTGCACCCGCCGGGCGGTTAAAACGCCTGGCGGGGTGATCCTGCGAGAAAACGGGTGTATGATGCGGCAGCCGGGAAATTCCCGGCTTTTTTGCGTCTGCAAGATCGAACGGCCGTAACCTGGCTCCGGTCTACAGAGCAGCCCAAGGTATTCGAGGGTATTGGCACGGCGGTCGCGCTGGAATCAGTGCTGCGCGCGTTGTTTGTCGATACCTGCTTCACTCAAGGCTTCGCCCGTGGGCAGGCCGCCCGGACCATAGGGGAAATGGCGTAATGGCAACGGTAGACCGCTGGCTGCTGCCAGATGGCATCGAAGAAGTACTGCCACCTGAGGCGACGCGCATCGAGATCGCGCGTCGCCAGGTGTTGGATCTGTTCCAGAGCTGGGGTTACGAGTTCGTCGTGACCCCGCATATCGAGTACCTGGAATCGCTGCTTACCGGTGCCGGCCAGGACCTGGATCTGCGCACCTTCAAGGTCATCGATCCGCAATCGGGGCGGCAGATGGGCTTTCGTGCCGACATCACCCCGCAGGTAGCGCGCATCGATGCGCACACCCTGCGGCGTGAAGGGCCGAGCCGCCTGTGCTATGCCGGCAGCGTGCTGCATGCGCAGCCGCGGGCACTGTCGACCTCGCGCAGCCCGATCCAGCTCGGTGCCGAGCTGTACGGCGACGCCAGCCCGGTCAGTGATGTCGAGGTGATCAGCCTGATGCTGGCCATGCTGCAACTGGCCGATGTGCCGGATGTGCACATGGACCTCGGTCATGTCGGCATCTATCGCGGCCTGGCCCGTGCGGCCGGTTTGTCGGGCGCGGTCGAGCAACAACTGTTCGATGCCCTGCAGCGCAAGGCGATCGACGAAGTGATCGAGCTGACCGCCAACCTGCCGGCGGATCTTGCCGGCATGCTGCGCTCGCTCACCGAACTGTGCGGTGGCCGTGAAGTGCTGACCGAGGCGCGGGTGCGCCTGGGCCGTGCGCCGGCCGCGGTGCTGGCGGCCCTGGACGACCTGCTGGCCATCGCCGAGCGCCTGGCGGCACGTTATCCACAGCTGCCCCTGTATTTCGACCTGGGCGAGCTGCGCGGCTACCACTACCACACCGGTGTGGTGTTTGCCGCCTTCGTCCCGGGTGTCGGTCAGTCGATCGCCCAGGGCGGTCGTTATGACGACATCGGAGCGGACTTTGGCCGGGCACGCCCGGCTACCGGTTTCTCCACGGATTTGAAGACCCTGGTCACACTGGGGCGAGCCGAGGTGGTGTTGCCGTCTGGCGGGATCTGGATGCCCGACAGCAGCGATGCGGCACTCTGGCAGTTGGTCTGCCAATTGCGCAGTGACGGTCAGCGGGTGGTCCAGGCCTTGCCTGGGCAGCCTTTGACTGCCGCCCTCGAGGCGGATTGCGATCGGCAATTGATTCAGCAAAACGGGCTTTGGCAGGTTCTGCCGCTGGCCATTTGAGTTTTCCCGCCGGTATGAGCCGGCGCCAAGTTTGCGCGAATGAGGACAAGTGTTATGGGTAAGAATGTCGTAGTCCTGGGCACCCAGTGGGGTGATGAGGGCAAAGGCAAGATCGTCGATCTGCTGACCGAACATGCTGCCGCCGTAGTGCGCTACCAGGGCGGTCACAACGCTGGCCACACCCTGGTGATCGACGGTGAGAAGACCGTGCTGCACCTGATTCCGTCGGGCGTGCTGCGCGAAGGCGTACAGTGCCTGATCGGCAACGGCGTGGTGGTTGCACCCGACGCCCTGCTGCGTGAGATCACCAAGCTGGAAGAGAAGGGCGTACCGGTGCGCGAGCGCCTGCGCATCAGCCCGTCCTGCCCGCTGATCCTGTCCTACCACGTGGCCCTGGACCAGGCCCGCGAAAAGGCCCGTGGCGAGCAGAAGATCGGCACCACCGGTCGTGGCATCGGCCCGGCCTACGAAGACAAGGTTGCCCGTCGCGGCCTGCGCATCGGTGACCTGTTCCACCGCGAGCGCTTCGCCGCCAAGCTCGGCGAGCTGCTGGACTACCACAACTTCGTGCTGGTCAATTACTACAAAGAGCCTGCCATCGACTTCCAGAAGACCCTGGACGAGTGCATGGAATACGCCGAGCTGCTCAAGCCGATGATGCTCGACGTCACCGCCGAGCTGCACAACCTGCGTCGTGCCGGCAAGGACATCATGTTCGAAGGTGCCCAGGGCTCGCTGCTGGACATCGACCACGGTACCTACCCGTACGTCACCAGCTCCAACACCACCGCAGGCGGCATCGCCACCGGTTCCGGCGTTGGCCCGATGTACCTGGACTACATCCTGGGTATCACCAAGGCCTACACCACCCGCGTTGGTTCCGGTCCGTTCCCGACCGAACTGTTCGATGACGTCGGTGCTTTCCTGGCCAAGCGTGGCCACGAGTTCGGTGCCACCACCGGCCGTGCCCGTCGTTGCGGCTGGTTCGACGCCGTCATCCTGCGTCGCGCCATCGACGTCAACAGCATTTCCGGCCTGTGCCTGACCAAGCTGGACGTGCTCGACGGCCTGGAAACCATCCGTATCTGCGTTGGCTACAAGAACGAGAACGGTGCTGTCATCGATGCGCCGACCGACGCCGACAGCTACATCGGCCTGGAGCCGGTGTACGAGGAAATGCCGGGCTGGAGCGAGTCGACCCTGGGTGCCAAGACCCTGGAAGAACTCCCGGCCAACGCCCGTGCCTACATCAAGCGCGTGGAAGAGCTGGTCGGTGCGCCGATCGACATCATCTCCACCGGCCCGGACCGCAACGAGACCATCGTTCTGCGTCATCCGTTTGCCTGATCGGCGATCGATGTAAAGACAAAGGCCCCTTCATAGGGGCCTTTGTCGTTTCTGCCTGCTGTTCGGCACAACCTTTGCTGTAAGAATCGCTCCAGGGATGCCATCACTTTAATGGCCCCAGTCGTAGAGGGTTCTTTCGTGTCAGCCGTTCTCTCACTGTTACGAAGCCGCCTGTTGCGGCCTGTCTTTGTTGCCCTTGGTATCGCTCTTTTGGTGCAGGTGCTGGTCGCGGTCGCGCTGACCCGGAGCACCGTCACCACCCTTGAGGCGGATCTGGGCAAGCGGCTGTCGGCCGACAGCCAGCAGTTATCCACAGAGCTTGAGCAAGCCGGGCGGGAAGTCAGCTCGGGGCTCGACAGCCTGTCTGCCAGCACCCGCCAGCGCTTGACCGCCGGCCTGTCGACTCGCCTGCAGAGCGAGCAGACCCAGTTGCGCGCGACCCTGGAGAAAAACCTCAAGGACTCGGCCAACGACATGGCTGAACTGCTGGCCTCGGTGGCACCGCGGGCCATGTGGGACAACGATGTGCCGACCCTCTCCGAGTTCTCGCGCCGCGCCCAGCGCAACCCCAACGTGCTGTTCGTGGTGTATGACGATGCCCAGGGCCAGCACCTGACCCGCTACCTGAACCGCCAGCATCCGGTGAACCAGGCCCTGCTGGAAAAGGGCCAGGGCGAGCGGGCCCTGGACAAGGTGCTGGATGCTGCGCGCAACGATCCTTCGGTGTACTTCGTCGAAGCCTCGATCAATCCCAATGGCGTGGAAATCGGCAAGGTGCTGATGGGGGTTTCCACGGCAGCGGTGGATGCGCAGCTCAAGGCCCTCGACCAGCGCTTCTCGGCCCTGATCGCCAGCGGTGATCAACTGGTCGGCGAGAGCCTGGTAGGCGCTGCCGCTGACAGCAACAAGGCCTTGCGCGCGCGTCTGGAGGCGGCGCAGGCCAGTGCGGCCGGCATGCAGGCCAATACCTCCCACAGCGTTCAGGACGCCGCCGCGACCTTGCGTTGGAACATCGGCGTTGGCCTGGCCCTGGTGGGCCTTGGCGTGCTGTTGGTGGTGGCTGTGGTGCTGGGCCGGCGCGTGGTCAACAAGCTGCGCCTGTTGATTGCCGCCTTGAATGACCTGGCGGCCGGTGAGGGGGACCTGACCAAGCGCGTGGCGATCGACAGTCGCGACGAGATCGGCGACATGGCTGCCGCCGTCAATCAGTTCGTCGACAAGCTCCAGCCCATCGTGCGCGAAGCCGGCGAGGTGGCCCAGCGCACCGGCATCGAAATCGGTGCCATGGCCAAGCGCAATGCTGGCGCCGATGCCGCCGCCGAGCTGCAGCGTGACGAAGTGGCGGCAAGCCTGCGTGACCTGTCGACCATGGCCGACGAGGCCCAGGCGGAAAGCCAGGCCATGCAGTCGGCCTTGCAGCAGGTGGTGGATATACGCCAGGCCACAGATGAGAACAGCCGCACCTCGACCCAGGTGGCCAAGCTGATCGAGGATCTTGCCGGCCAGGTGGAAACCGGTTCGCAAGTCATCGAGCGCCTGGCCCGGCAGAGCGAGCAGATCGAGGTGGTGCTGACGGTTATCCACGGCATTGCCGAACAGACCAACCTGCTGGCGCTCAACGCTGCAATCGAAGCAGCGCGGGCGGGGGAGACCGGGCGTGGCTTTGCCGTGGTCGCCGATGAAGTACGGGCGCTGGCCAGCAAGACCCAAAGCTCGACCGGCGATATCCAGGCGCATATCGGTGCCCTGCAGCAAGGGGCGAAAGAGGCGGTGGCGGCGATCAGCCAGGCCGGCCGCCAGGCCAGCGAAGGCCTGCTGGTGCTGCGCGACAATGCGCGCCTGCAGCAGTCGGTGCAGGTCTCGGTCGAACAGGTGCATGCAGCGATCGGCCTGGCCACCCGTGCGGCCGAGCAACAGGCGCATGGGGCGCAGGCCGTGCGTGGCAGGGTGCAGACGATCCATGAGCAGGCTGAGCGGGCTGCCGAAGTGGTCATGCAGACCACGGCCAGCAGCAAGGTGCTCGATGACCTGGCAGGGCAGCTCAAGGCCAGCCTGGGGCAGTTCAGGGCCTGAGGGGGTAGCCATCGCCGGCTGCGCTGGCTCCCACAACAATCCGCTCCTGTGGGAGCCGGCGCAGCCGGCGATGAGGCTCACGCGCGGTTGAGGTACATCCGCGTAGTCAGCAGGTACACCGGCAAGCCTGACACCACAATCAACAACGCCGCATAGGGCGCCGCCGCCGCGAACTCGACGTTGGCGGTATGCGCCCAGACCTCGGTGGCCAGGGTGGTCATGCCGGTCGGGCTGAGCAGCAAGGTGGCCGTCAGCTCCTTCATGGCATCGAGGAACACCAGGGCGAAGGCCGCTGCCAGGGCCGGGAAGATGATGGGCAGGGTTACCCGGCAAAACGCCTTGAACGGTGTGGCCCCAAGGGTGCGTGCGGCCTCTTCGAGCTGCGGAGCGGCCTTGTTCAGTGCCGTGCGCACCGGCGCCTGGGCCAGGGGCAGGAAGAGCAGGGCGTAGGCCAGCAGCAGCAACCCCGTGGTCTGGTACAGCGCTGGCACATAGTGCAGGGCGAAATACACCAGCGTCAGGGCAATCACCAGTCCCGGCAGGGCGTGCAGCAGGTACGGCAGGCGCTCGGCCCAGATCGCCAGGCGGCCCTTGTAGCGCACTACCAGGAAGCTCACCGGCAAGGCCAGCAGCAGGCTCAGGCCGGCGCCGCCCAGTGACAGCGACAGCGACGAGAACAGCGCGCGGCTGATGTCGGCAACCGGGAAGGCAGCAGACGAGCCGACGCTCAGCCAGTAGCCGAGCATCCCCAGCGGAATGCCGCTACCCAGCATCGCCAGTACCAGGCAGAACAGCTGGCCCACTGGCATCCAGCCACGCAGGCGAATGGGTGCGCCACGTCGGGCCACGCCCTGGCCGATACGCACATGCCGCGCCTTGCCGCGTACCCGCAGCTCCAGCCAGAGCATCAACAGGCACATGAACAGCAGCACTGCCGACAGCATGGCAGCGTTGGCGTTGCTGAATTCCAGTTCGAACTGCTGGTAGATGGCGGTGGTGAAGGTTTGCAGGCCGAGGATCGACAGGGCGCCGAACTCCACCAGCATGTGCAGGGCGATCAGCAGGCTGCCGCCGAGGATCGAAGGCCAGAGCAGCGGCAGGGTGATTCTGAAGAACACGCCCCAGCGGTTCTGCCCCAGGGTGCGGGCCGACTCCTCCAGCGAGGTGTCGAGATTGCGCAGGGTGGCGGCCACTGGCAGGAACACCAGCGGGTACTTGGACAGGCTCATCACCAGGATCGCCCCGCCCAGGCCTTCGAAGCGCGGGCTCAACGATACCCAGGTAAAGCCGCTGACAAAGGCCGGCACGGCAAACGGCAGGCACAGGATCACGCCCCACAGGCGCCGTCCCGGCAGGTCGCTGCGCTCCAGCAGCCAGGCCAGGGCCAGGCCGAGTACGGCGCACGCCACCGTCACCCCGACCATCAGCATCAGGGTGTTGCGCATCAGGCCCCAGACGAACGGGCGCCAGAGCAGGCGCAAGGCTTCGTGCCAGCCGGCCTGCCAGGCCTTGAGGCCGACATACAGCAGGGGCAACAGGCTCAGGCCCACCAGCAACAGTACCGGAAGCACCACCCAGACCGAGGGGCGCTTGCGGCGTGGGACGAAACCGGTCAGTGCCTGTTCAGGCAGTGCGGCACTCATCAGAGCAGGCCGACTTCGCGTTCAAGCTCCAGGGCTTCCTCGGCGTTGCCAAGGTCGGCCGGGGTGATCTTCGGCGGACGCAGGTCCTCGAACGGCTTGAGCCCCTGGTCCGAGACCATGCCCTTGTGCAGCGGGTACTCGGCGGTGGTCTGGGTGATCACCCGCTGGCCTTCTTCGCTGGCCATCCAGGCCAGCAGGGCCTGGGCTTCCTTGGGATGCTTGCTGGCCTTGACCGCAGCGGCACCGGAGATGGTCATCAGGCCGCCGACGTCGCCATCGGCCAGGTAATAGAGCTTGGAGTCGAGCTGGCCGCGCTCTTTCTTCAGGGCGTACCAGTAGTAGTTGTTTACCAGCACGGCGGCGACTTCGCCGTTTTCCACCGCCTTGAGCGCAACCATGTTGTTGGTGTAGGTCTTGCCGAAAGCTTTAAGGCCGGTCAGCCATTCTTCGGCTGCCTCGCGACCGTGCAGCTTGAGGATGGCCACGGCCTGTTCCTGGAAGGCGCCGCTGGTAGGCACGAAGCCGACCTTGCCTTCCCACTCCGGGTTGGCGAAGTCCATGACCGAGGGTGGCAGTTCCTTCTCGTCGATCACCTTGGGGTTGAAAGCGACCACGCGGGTACGAGCGGTCACGCCCATCCAGGTGCCGTTGCCGGCGACGAATTCCTTGGGCAGCATTTGCAGGGTCGAGTCGTCGATTTTTGCCAGCAGGCCCAACTCGCCGAGGTTGTTCAGCGGTGGCGACTCTTCGGTGTAGATGACATCGGCAGGCGAGCGCTCGCCTTCTTCGATGACTTGGCTGGCCAGCTGGTTGCTGCTGCCCTTGCGGATATTGATATGGATGCCGGTCTTGGCCTCGTAGGCCTTGGCGATGGCTTCGCCGATTTCCTTGTGCTGGCCGTTGTACAGGGTCAGGGTGACCGGTTCATCTGCCAGGGCGGCCGGAGCGCCGATCACCAGGCTCAGAACAGCGGCGGCCAGGGTGCGCATCAGCGGTTGCGGGCGGATCGTCATGCGGGTACTTCCTCGCTTACGGCTACATATTTAGAAACAATGGTAAACGAAATTGTTTCTCAAGTGGCCGCATGGCAAGAAATTCATGAGCAGACTATCGGATGACACCGAGGCCGCTAGTGCGGGGGATTGCGGGGGGAGGGGGTTAAATCGCAGGCAAGAAAAAACCCACTAGCAAGCTAGTGGGTTTTTATATGGTGCCCAGGAGAAGACTCGAACTTCCACGACCGTTAAGTCACTGATACCTGAAACCAGCGCGTCTACCAATTCCGCCACCTGGGCAAAGCTTTACATCAGCTGGTGAAGGCGACTATCGTTCGCTTTCACACAGTAGTAATAGATCCTTGGTCATCTATTACTTGATAATACTTGGTGCCCAGGAGAAGACTCGAACTTCCACGACCGTTAAGTCACTGATACCTGAAACCAGCGCGTCTACCAATTCCGCCACCTGGGCACACATTTCGTCGAGGTCACATGATGCTTTACATCGCGTTTCATCTCAACTACAACGTCGTCTGTCCGTCGTTGTGGTGCGCACTATACGGACGGTCCTGAGGGCTGTAAACCCCCTGATCAAAAAAAATTTCAAATTTTTCAACTTGTTGATTCTTCAGCCCTATTACACCTTCCTCGGCTCATCGCCGGGGGGCTGTCCAAGGCTGTCATTTCCGGTTTCAATACGCCTATGCCAGAATTCCTATCTATATACCCCAAGGTGAACCCCTTCTGATGGCCGATTGGCAATCCCTCGATCCCGAGGCCGCTCGCGAAGCGGAAAAATACGACAACCCTATCCCCAGCCGTGAGCTGATCCTCCAGCGTCTTGCCGATCGTGGCGAGCCGGCCGCCCGCGAGGAGCTGGCGGCAGAATTCGGTCTGTACGAGGAAGACCAGATTGAAGCCCTGCGCCGCCGCCTGCGTGCCATGGAGCGCGACGGCCAGCTTATCTATACCCGGCGTGGCACCTATGCCCCGGTAGATAAGCTGGACCTTATCTGTGGCCGCATTTCCGGCCACCGCGACGGTTTTGGCTTCCTCATCCCTGATGACAAGAGCGACGACCTGTTCCTCAGCCCTTCGCAGATGCGCCTGGTATTCGATGGCGACCGCGCCCTGGCGCGTGTGTCCGGCACCGACCGCCGTGGCCGCCGTGAAGGTGTATTGGTAGAAGTCATCTCCCGCGCGCATGAAAGCGTGGTCGGGCGTTACTTCGAAGAGGGCGGTATCGGCTACGTGACGCCGGACAACCCGAAGATCCAGCAGGAAGTGCTGGTGACCGCCGGTCGCAATGGCGGCGCCAAGATCGGCCAGTTCGTCGAGATCAAGATCACGCACTGGCCCACCCCGCGCTTCCAGCCGCAAGGCGATGTGATCGAAGTGATCGGCAACTACATGGCGCCGGGCATGGAAATCGACGTTGCCCTGCGCAGCTACGACATCCCGCACGTCTGGCCCGATGAAGTGGTCAAGGAGGCGCGCAAGTTCCGCTCCGAAGTGGAAGAGAAGGACAAGGAAAAGCGCATCGACCTGCGCCACCTGCCTTTCGTCACCATCGACGGCGAAGATGCCCGCGACTTCGACGATGCGGTGTATTGCGAGCCGCTGGGCAAGCTGCGCCTGTTCTCCGGTGGCTGGCGCCTGTACGTGGCGATTGCCGACGTTTCCAGCTACGTGCGCCTGGGTTCTGCCCTGGACGTCGAGGCCCAGCAGCGTGGCAACTCGGTGTACTTCCCCGAGCGCGTGGTGCCGATGCTCCCCGAAGAGCTGTCCAACGGCCTGTGCTCGCTGAACCCGCACGTCGATCGCCTGGCCATGGTCTGCGAAATGACCATCAACAAAGCCGGCCAGATGGTCGACTACCAGTTCTACGAAGGCGTGATCCACTCCCATGCCCGCCTGACCTACAACAAGGTCAGCAGCATGCTCGAGCATGCCCGCACCCGTGAAGGGAAGGCGCTGCGCGAGGAGTACAAGGAAGTCCTGCCGGACCTGAAGAGCCTCTACGCGCTCTACAAGGTGCTGCTGGACGCGCGCCACACCCGCGGCGCGATCGACTTCGAGACCCAAGAAACCCGCATCATCTTTGGCGACCAACGCAAGATCGCCGAGATCCGCCCGACCGTGCGCAACGATGCCCACAAGCTGATCGAGGAATGCATGCTGGCGGCCAACGTGGCCACCGCTGAGTTCCTGCAAAAGCACGGCGTGCCGGCCCTGTACCGCGTGCACGATGGTCCGCCGCCGGAGCGCCTGGAAAAACTGCGCGCCTTCCTCGGTGAGCTGGGCTTGTCGCTGCACAAGGGCAAGGACCCGTCGCCGAAGGACTACCAGGCCCTGCTGGCGAGCATTTCCGAGCGCCCAGACTTCCACCTGATCCAGACCGTGATGCTGCGCTCGCTGAGCCAGGCGGTGTACAGCACCGACAACAACGGCCACTTCGGCCTGAATTACGAGGCTTACACCCACTTCACCTCGCCGATTCGTCGTTACCCGGACCTGCTGGTGCACCGTGCCATCCGCAGCATCATCCGCTCCAAGGTGGATACCCCGCACGTCAAGCGTGCTGGCGCCATGAGCATTCCCAAGGCGCGCATCTACCCGTACGACGAGAACACCCTCGAGCAACTCGGCGAGCAGTGCTCGATGACCGAACGCCGTGCCGACGAGGCGACGCGCGATGTGGTCAACTGGCTCAAGTGCGAGTTCATGAAGGACCGTGTGGGCGAGACCTTCCCGGGTGTGATTACCGCGGTGACCGGTTTCGGCTTGTTCGTCGAGCTGACGGACATCTACGTAGAAGGCCTGGTGCACGTCAGTGCGCTGCCGGGCGACTACTACCACTTCGACCCGGTTCATCATCGCCTGTCCGGCGAGCGTACCGGGCGCAGCTTCCGCTTGGGCGACACGATCGAAGTCAAGGTCATGCGCGTTGACCTGGACGAGCGCAAGATCGACTTCGAAGTCTCCGAGAAGACCCTCAGCGGGCCGATCGGTCGCAAGCAGCGTGGCGCCGCAGCGTCCGCAGACGGCAAGCCCGAGCAGCCGCAACCGGCCACCGAGGCGAAAGCCACGCCCAAGCCGCGCAGCCGCAAGAGCGAGGCGTCCGAGGCTTACTTCCCTAAAGATGCCGTGCAGCGCAACGCTGAAGTGCGCAAGAGCCGCGAGATGAAGAAGGCGTTGATGACCGACGCTCGCAGCAGTGCCGGCAGCAAGTCGGAGAAGGGTGGCAAGCCATCCGGCAAGCCGACCAAGCATCGCAAAGGCCCGCCGAAGTCCGGTGCGCCCCGCAAGAGCAAGAGCAAGTCATGAGTCAGCTGGAAAAGATCTACGGCGTACACGCCGTGCAGGCGTTGTTGCAGCACCACCCCAAGCGGGTCAAGCAGGTCTGGCTGTCGGAAGGGCGCAGCGAACCGCGCCTGCAGAAGCTGCTGGAGCTGGCCGCAGAAAACCGCGTAGCGGTCGGCCAGGCCGAGCGCCGCGAACTGGATGCCTGGGTCGAAGGTGTGCACCAGGGTGTGGTCGCCGAGGTCAGCCCGAGCCAGGTGTGGGGTGAGTTGATGCTCGAGGAGTTGCTCGAGCGCACCGAAACGCCACCGCTGATCCTGGTCCTGGACGGCGTCACCGACCCGCACAACCTCGGCGCCTGCCTGCGCACCGCCGATGCCGCCGGTGCCACGGCGGTGGTGGTGCCCAAGGACAAGTCCGCGACCCTGACGCCGGTGGTGCGCAAGGTGGCCTGCGGCGCTGCGGAAGTGATTCCGTTGGTGGCCGTGACCAACCTGGCGCGCACGCTTGAAAAGCTTCAGCAGCGTGGCCTGTGGGTGGTCGGCACGGCCGGTGAGGCCGAGCAGGAGATCTACCAGCAGGACCTGACCGGGCCGCTGGTGATGATCATGGGGGCAGAAGGCAAGGGCATGCGCCGCCTGACCCGGGAGCATTGCGATTTCCTGGTCAAGTTGCCGATGGGCGGTAGCGTCAGCAGCCTGAACGTTTCGGTGGCGACCGGTGTTTGCTTGTTCGAGGCAGTGCGCCAGCGTCAAGCCAAGCGCTGATTCATACCTGCGCGGGCCTCTTTGCGGGCAAGCCCGCTCCCACAGGGTCCGGTGAGATCCCTGTAGGAGCGGGTTTACCCGCGAAGCGGACAGTGCAGGCTAATGTGTTTCTGGCTGTTCAAATAATCGCCAATTACCTTGCTTGTCCGCCCCGCCTTCTCTACAATTGCGCCCCTTGCCGAGCTGGCAGGCGCTCATGTGCCTCCCCTCCATGGCAAGACATACAGTGTCATTCACTCCTTGTCTGACCAGCGTTCTGGCAGACTACTAACCCGTAAGGAGCATTCATGCGTCATTACGAAATCATCTTTCTGGTTCACCCGGACCAGAGCGAGCAAGTCGGCGGCATGGTTGAGCGTTACACCAAGCTGATCGAAG
>Ga0247821_10001032_pt1 | contig 15460 bp, 15 predicted proteins | sample 13C_Glycerol_Day_FD_192481 | JGI IMG/M metagenome (GOLD analysis project Ga0247821, IMG submission 192481) | Soil microbial communities from agricultural site in Penn Yan, New York, United States - 13C_Glycerol_Day14 | ecosystem: Environmental > Terrestrial > Soil > Agricultural land | place... | reverse complement strand
CGCCGTCATTGGAGGTGTCGGCCAGATTCAGCTCCAGCACGTCGGAATAGAAGGCCTTGGCGCGATCCAGATCCTTCACCGCCACGATGGCCGAGGAGTTCTTGTTCTTGAGCATGGGGTCTCTCCGTGATGCGGAGAGAACCGCTGAGGGCGGGGGTTCGATCCCTTTCCTCACTGTCGCGAAGCGATGGGGAGGTGGATCGGGCGCGACAGCGACCGAAACGGAGGGGTCGGCTCCGCGCTGTCATGTTGAGCGGCTCAAGGTCAGGCGTCGCGTCGCCCCCTCCACCGCTACGCGGTCCCCCTCCCCACGAGTGGGGAGGAAAGCCCTCAGATCGGCATCCGCATGATTTCCTGATAGGCGGAAATGACCTGGTCGCGGACGGCCATGACGGTTTCCAGCGAGGCTTCGGCCGAGGAGACGGCGGTGACGACGTCGATCAGGCTGCCCTGGCCCTGAACCATCTGGGCCATCTGGGTTTCGGCGCCGCGCGTCTGTTGCGCCGTCTGGGTCATGACGTTCTGCAGCAGTTCCGAAAAGCCCGGTCCCTGGGCCGCCGAGGCCGCGCCGGGCGGCGTCGCGGTCGGCATGGCCCCGCCCTGAACCGCCGCATAGGCCTTGGCCACCATCATGGGATTCATGGCCTAGCCCCTACTTCTTGATGATGTCGAGGGTGCGGGACTCCATGTTCCGCGCCGTCTCGATGACGTTCAGGTTGGCCTCATAGGCGCGCTGCGCCTCGCGCATGTCCATGGCCTCGACCAGGGTGTCGACGTTGGGCCGCTGGACATAGCCCTCGGCGTTGGCCGCCGGGTGCGAGGGGTCGTATTCCATGCGGAAGGGGCTCTGGTCCGGGCGGACCTCGGCCAGGACTACGCCGGTGGCGCCGTCGACCTTGCGCGCCTGGAAGACCGGGGTCTGGCGACGATAGGGCTCGCCGCCCTCGACCGTGGCCGTCGACTGGGCGTTGGCGATGTTCTCGGCGATGATGCGCATGCGCGACTGCTGCGCCTTCAGGGCGCCGGCGGCGACGCCCATGGCGGTGTTGCGCGGTGTGACGGGTCGGCCGTTGACGGGATCAGGCATGGTTCAGTCTCCCTCAGACGCCGGGCTTCTTGGCGGCCATGCGGATCATCTGCATGGACTTCTGGTAGAAGCCGATGGCCGCGTCATAGGCCATGCGGCTCTCGGCCATCTTGAGCATCTGCTCCTCGACCACGACCGAGTTGCCGTCCAGCGTGGTTTCCGAATCCGGCGCGTTCAGCGACTCGAACCGCGCGGTCTGCCCCGCGGGCGTGATGTGGCGGGCGTTGGTGGCGACCATCCGCAAGCCGCCGCCGGTGCGCATCGCCTCGGCGAAGTCGGTCGGCGCCTTCAGGTCGCGGGCCATGAAGCCGGGGGTGTCGGAGTTGGCGACGTTCTGGGCGATCACGCGCTGACGATCATCAAGCCATCCGAGACGGCCCTTGATCTGGTTCAGCAGCGGAATGTCGGTGACGGACACGAAGGACCCTCGAACGATGGACCGGCAGAATTTGCCGCCTGCATGGTTAATATTCCGTGTTTCTAAACGCGGCGTTAACCACGAGCCGCGAAACGTGCGGGCGAAGCGGCGCGTCTGTGAGCGCCGTCGGGGCCTCGAAACCGCATGAATTTCCTCGATCTGTTCCGGGCGGTGTTCGGCCTGGCGATCACCCTGGGCCTGATCGGCCTGACCGCCTGGGCGGCGCGTCGCTATGCGCCCCAGGTGCTGGCCAGGTTCCAGGCCGAACGCGGCGCGCGGCGGCTGCAGGTGATCGAGACCCTGGTGCTGGACCCTGCAAGGCGTCTGGTCCTGGTGCGGGTGGATGCCGAGGAGCGGCTGATCCTGCTGGGCGAAGGGCGCGAACTGATCGAACCGCGCGGTCAGGGAGAAGTGAAATGAGCCGGCTCAGCCTTTCCTCCCTGTTCGCATCGCGAATGGTGAGGTGGCGCGGGCGCGCAGCGACCGTGACGGAGGGGGCGACGTCGCCTTGCTCCCGTTCGCACTCTGACGCCCGCCGTCGCGCCGCCCCCTCCACCGCTTCGCGGTCCCCCTCCCCACGTCGTGGGGAGGAAAGTCGAGCGGTTTTCGCCCTGCCCAGCCGCGCCGAGCTGAAGCGCGCCGCCCTGCTGTCGCTGATCACCACGGCCCTGTGTCTGGTCTGGCCGCTGGGCGCGCTGGCGCAGGAGGTGGCGCAGGGCGGTTCCGCCATCAACATCGACCTGGGCACCGGCGCGGGCCTGACCCAGAGGGTGGTGCAACTGGTCGGGCTGATGACCGTCCTGTCGCTGGCCCCCTCCATCGTCATCATGACCACCAGCTTCGTGCGCATCATCGTGGTGCTGTCATTGCTGCGCACCGCGCTCGGCATGCAGCAGTCGCCGCCCAACGCCGTCCTGGTGTCCCTGGCCCTGTTCCTGAGCGCCATCGTCATGGCCCCGACCTGGCAGGACGCCTATGATTCGGGCATCCGTCCGCTGATGGATCAGCAGATGGAGCTGCCCCAGGCCTTCGATGCGGCGTCCGAACCGGTGAAAACCTTCATGCTGGCCCAGGTGGATCGCGGCGACCTGGCCCTGTTCACCCGACTGTCGAAAGTCACCCCTCCGACAGACGTGCAGGAACTGCCCCTGCGGGTGGTCACTCCGGCCTTCATGATCAGCGAGTTGAAGAAGGCATTCACGATCGGATTTCTCCTTTTCGTTCCGTTCCTTGTCATCGATCTGGTGGTCGCCAGCGTGCTCATGTCCATGGGCATGATGATGCTGCCGCCGGTGGTCATTTCCCTGCCGTTCAAGCTGATCTTCTTCGTCCTGGTGGACGGCTGGCGACTGGTCGCGGGCAGCCTGGTCGAGAGCTTCCAGAGAGGCGTCGGCGGGGGATAAGTCCCGCCCTCAGGGGCTTTGAGCGTCATGCGGGCTTGCCAAGCTGAGGCAAACGCGTGTTGATCCTCCGGTCTTCGCCCGGGAATCGGGCGACCACCACTGGGAAAACCCTTATGACCACTCAAGCCGAACTGATCGCCGCCGTCGCCAAGGACGCAGGTGTTTCGCAGGCCGACGCCGGCCGCGTCCTCGACGCGATCGTCAAGAACATCCACAAGAGCCTGGTTTCGGGTTCGGACGTCCGCATCTCGAACCTGGGCGTCTTCGACACCGCCGAGCGCGCCGAGCGCGAAGGCCGCAACCCGGCCACGGGCGCGACCATCAAGATCGCCGCTTCGAAGGCTGTGCGCTTCCGCGTGTCGAAGCCGCTGAAGGACGCCGTCAACGGCTAAGCCTTTCCGGCTCGCCCTTCCCTCCGCGCGAGGGAAGGGCATCGGCCCGTCTCCCTGTGGGAGAGGGCTTGAGCCTCCAGGAGCGAAGCGATTGGATCAGGCGAAAGGGTGAGGGTTCTCGGCATAAGTCGGCGCAAGCCGCCGCGCGGCGCTCCTTCGGAAACCTTAGCCCCTCACCCTTTCGCTTTGCGGATCGCCTTCGGCTCTCCGAAGCTCAAGCCCTCTCCCGCCGGGAGAGGGTTTTTCATTTAGGCCCCGGTCCGGGTCCTGAACTCGGCCTTGGTCGCCGCGATCCAGCCGGCATAGGTGTCGGCCCCGGCGCTGAGCGTGGCGAAGTCCTGCGGACGACCCGAACCGTCGGCTCCGTCCAGACCGGCCAGGGCGATGCGAATGCCGCCCGGCGAGCGGGCCTTGTCGGCGAAGCCCGAATAGTTGGCCGACAGACGGTTGAGCGCCCCGGCGTCGCGGGCCAGTGAATAGCCCACCCCGGCGCGGATCAGGCGATTCTCCTCGTCCGCGGTCAGCGGGATCAGGGCGTCGCGATAGCGATTGCCCAGTTGCTGTTCGTAGAGGGCGGCCGCCGCCCCCCACTGCTGCTGCTTCCAGAAGATTTCGGCCCGCACGTCGCGAGCGGCGGGCGAGGCGTCCCGGGCCAGGACCTCCAGCGCGTGGTCGTAGCGCCCCAGCTCCATCAGGGCGCGCGCTTCCAGCGCCCGGCGTTCGCTGTTCATGGCCGTGGGCAGCAGGGTCGTGCGCGACGACCACAGGGCCTGCAAGGCCTCCTCCGGCTGACGGTTCATCAGATAGACCATGGCCAGATTGGTCGAGACCTGGGCCTTGGCCACACCGTCCAGACGATTGTCGGCCTGATACTTCAGCAGCTCGGCCGCCTGATCCAGCAGGTCGACGTCGATCAGGCGGCGGGCCAGACGGCGCACCATCTCGTCGCCGTCGGCGCCGACCGGGGTCAGTTCGCGGAAGTCGAAGAAGAGGGCCAGGGCCTGAACCGGCTGCAGGCCGTCGGCGGCGCCGTCGAGGAAGAGGGCGCGGAAGGCGTTGTCGAGGTCGGTCTGCAGCTTGTCGCCGCCGGGCAGGACCACGATCTTGCGCCCCGCCGCCTTCAGCGTGGTCAGGGACTCGCGATAGCGGCCCTGCGACAGATAGAGCTCGCCCAGGCTGCGGATCACGGCCAGCTCCGTGCCGTCGCCGCGCCAGCGCCACTTCAGCGCCTCCAGCTGGGCGGCGGCCGCGTCGGGCTTGAGCGTCCCCCTGGCCATCTCCAGTCGGACCACGCCGAGGCGGGCGGGCGTCGAAATCCCGTCCAGCGGGGCGCGGGCCACGGCCTTGTAGAGGGCGAGGGCCTGGGCCGGCTTCTGTTCCAGCTCGAACAGCCGGGCCTGCACCAGACGGGCGGTCAGCTGGTCCGCCGCCGAAATCCCCGGCTGGCTGAAGACATAGGCCAGCAGCTCGCGCGCGGCGTCCAGATCGCCGGTCTCGACGGCGGCCAGAGCGTGGGCCGTGCCGAAGCGGGCGCGCCATTCGGGGGTGAAGTTGTCGACCACCCCGGCCCCGGCGGCGAAGGCCTGACGCGCCGTGGTCCAGTCGCTGCGCTGGGCGGCGATATAGCCCTGCCAGACGCGGGTCGAGGAATCGCCCGCCAGGGCGCCGGACGAGAAGTCGGCCTCGGCCTCGGCGTAGCGGCCGATGGAGGCGCGCGCGGCGCCGCGCAGACCGCGCACCTCGGCGACGCCCTGCATGGCCGGGGTCTGCTTGACCAGGGCGTTCAGCACGCCGATCGCCTCATAGCCCAGCCCCTGCCCCACCAGGAAACGGGCGTAGGCCAGACGGGATTCAATAGGGGCGCGCGGGTCCTCGGCGGCGCGTCCGCTTTCCAGCTCGGCGGCGGTTTGAAGAAGGCGATGACGCTCGCTGAAGCTGTCGTCGCCCAGATCGGCCCAGTCGGAGATGATCAGGGCGGGACGGACGGCGGCGCGCGGGGCGCGGGCCTCGGCGGCGACGGCTTCCAGCCCCACGGTCGGCGGCGACAAACGCAGACCTTTCGGCCGCGACAGGGTGACGATATCGCCCTCGGCCTTGACCGTCAGATCGTCGGTCGGGGTCTCGACCGCCAGGCCGTGGGCGGTCGGCAGCAGGGCCAGGTCGACCGTGCGCCGCCCGGTCCTCAGCCCCTTGCCGGGGGCCAGGGCGGTGACGGCGGCGAAGCGGTCGCCGACCATGGGATCGGTCAGCCAGACGGTCTTGGTCGCCCCGGCCATGCGCGCGATCAGGGCCGTCTGGACGCTGTCGTCGCGGCCGATGTCGATGCCGCCGGCGGCGGCGGTCGGCCCGCCCAGGGTGATGGTCCAGGCGGCGCCGTCGGCACGGGCGGACACCCCCTGCCCCTCGGCCACGGGAATGCGGATGGCGGTGAAGTCCGGCCCGGCGGCCCAGCGCGCCTTGCTGGCCAGTCCCGCCCCGGCGGCGGCGGGCATGTTCATGCGAGCGGCGGCGTCGAACACCACCCAGACCGCATCGCCCCGGCGGAAGACGGCGGCCCCGACCGGCGCGGCCCAGGCGAAGGTCAGGCGGGTCGTCTCGTCCGCAAGCTCGGCGGTGACCGGAACAGCGCCGCCGGCGGGCACGACCGAGGGCTTGCTTCCCTCCGGCGCAGCGCCCGGGGCGTAGAGGTTGAGCCAGACCGCGCCGTCGGCGGCGCCGGAGCGGACGCCCGCCCCCTCGGCCAGGGTCAGAACCAGTTCGGTCGCGCCCTGGACCGCGCGGGTCTCGACCTTCTCGACCCCCTTGGGCGGATCAACGCGCAGGCGGCTGATGTCGGGAGCGGCGGTCGTGCCGATGCGGATGATGACGGCGCGGCCGTCCTGACGCACCCTGGCGCGCGAGCCCACGGCCCCGGCGAATTCGATCTTGGTGAAGCCGGTGTTGGCGCCGACGCGGATCTCGACCGGGCCGCCGCCGAGATTGGCCCCCTCGGCGTGCGGGGCCAGGGGCGCGAGCACGACGACGCCCGCCGCGGCGGCCGCCACGGTCGTCTTCAGAACACGCTTGCTGGCGGTGGCCCCGGACATACGCGCGCATGCTCGCGCGAAAGGGCTTTAATCACAGTTAACGCCGGTTAAAGAGGCGACGGAAAAACCTTACCGCCCGGGTAGGACAAATCACCCGCTTGCGACGCGCGCGCGAAAGGCCGACATCGGCGGTATCGACGTTATCGTCACCCCGTTCTGTCAGGTGTAGCCGTGTCCGACCCCGTCTATCCGCCCCTCAGCCCGCTGAAGACCGGCGTGAGCTGCCGCTGCCCGCGCTGCGGCGAGGGCCCGCTGTTCCAGGGGTATCTGACCATCCGCAAGGAATGCACGAACTGCGGCCTGGACTACGGCTTCGCCGACCCGGCCGACGGCCCGGCCTTCTTCGTCATGTCGGCGGTGGGCGTGGTCGGCATGATCGGCTTCATGATCTTCGAGTTCAACGTCCACCCGCCGGTCTGGGTGCATTTCGTCGTCACCCTGCCGATCCTGGCCCTGATGTGCCTGGGCGTTCTGCGCCCCTTCAAGGGCTGGATGGTGGCCGAGCAGTATTTCCACAAGGCCGAGGAAGCGACCTTCGTCAGCGTCGGCAAGCATGGCGAAGGCTACGGCTGGCGCGGCCAGGCCGAGCGGGCGGCGCGGGATGAAGCCCGCGACAAGGGGTAGTCGCAGACCGTCTTCTGTCCCTTCTCCCTGTGGGAGAAGGTGGCCCGCAGGGTCGGATGAGGGTCGTCGGCTTCCGTCGGCGCAAGCCGCAGCGCGACGACGGCTTGCGCCGACTGAAACCTTGGCCCCTCACCCTTTCGCCTATCCAATCGCTGCGCTCTTGGAGGCTCAAGCCCTCTCCCGCCGGGAGAGGGTGAGGCTTTAGCGCACTATCCTTAGCGTCACGCCCACGGTGCGCGGGGCGCCGAGGAAGGCGCCGAGGGTGCCCGACTGGAAGGGCGCGCCGAAGGCCACCTGGCGGTAGTCCTGATCGAACAGGTTGCGGCCCCAAAGCTCGACGCTCCAGGCCCCATCCCCAGCATCGTTCTTGGCCAGGGCCACGCGACCGTCCACCAGCCAGAAGCCGGGCTGGCTCTTGGCCGGGTCCAGGTCCGAGCCGGTGTTGTATTCCGACGAATACTTGGCGGCGAGGGTGACGCGGCCCGTCAGGCCGGCGCCGAGCGGCCGCTCATAAGTCCCGGCCAGCGAACCGCTCCACAGGGGGGCGAAGTTCAGGCGGCGGCCCGCCAGCAAGGGCAGGCCGGCGATCGGGTCATGACCATATTCGGTCTGGGCGTAGGTCACGCCGCCCTGCAGCGACAGGCCCTCGACCGGCAGGAACATGAAGTCCGCCTCGACGCCCTTGGCCCGGACCTGCGGGATCGAGCGCACCAGGAAGGTGGTGCCGAGGAAGGTATTGAGCTGGAAGTCGTCATAGGTCTGACGGAAGGCGGCGGCGCCGACCAGCAGGCGGCGCTCCAGCATCACGCTCTTGATCCCGGCTTCCCAGGCGTCGGCGGTTTCGGCGCCGAAGGCGCGCGAGGCGTCGGGCGCCAGATTGGTCTGGCCCCGGTCCAGGTTGAAGCCGCCGTTCTTGCGACCGCGCGACCAGCCGGCGTAGAGGCGCGCCCCCTCGGTCGCCTGATATTCGGCGCGCGCCAGACCGGTCCAGGCCTGATCCTTGACCGTCTCGGACGTCTTCAACCCGTTGAAGGCCGGGTTGGACCAGGGCAGGCACAGGGTGCCGTTGACCACGCCGTTAGCCAGGGCGGCGGCGCAGGCGCGACCGCCGTCCGTGTTTTCATAGGCCGCGTCCATGTCCTTGGTCTCATGGGTGCGGCGCAGGCCTCCGGTCAGGGTCAGACGGTCAGTCACAGCGTAGGAGGCCTGGGCGAACAGGGCCGCGCTCTGCGTCGTCTGCCAGTAGCGATCCAGTTGCCCCTCGCCCTCGACGAAGCTCTGGCCGACAGCCAGTCCGGTCAGGGTCGAGACATAGGCCGGGTCGCCCAGCGGAGCGCCGCTGTTGCGCGACAGCAGACGGCTGACGTAGCCCTCGTAGTCGGCGCCGTAGAGTAGGCTGTCGCGACGCGTCAGCTTCTCGTCGGACAGGAAGAGCCCCGCCGACCAGTCCAGACGATCGCGCCGGCCCGACAGGCGCACCTCCTGCGTCAGGGTGCGGAAGCGGTTGGACCAGCTGCCGTCGTCGGGGCGATAGGCCAGGTCGGCGGAGGTGAAGTCCCAGTCCTGACTGATGACGCCGCGCCAGTCGCGCACCGCCGTGGTGCTGTCCAGCCGCGCCCAGCCCAGGTCGGCGCTCAGATGCAGGGCCAGGCCCTTGTCGCGGATGCGGGTGTTGGTGTCGCGGTTCGACCAGGCTGTCCGCGCCCAGGGGTTGGGCGTGGTCGCCACCCCGCCGTCGGGGGCGAAGGTGGCCAGCAGGGGCGCCGTCCCGCCCGTCGCCAGTTGCACGCCGACGCAGCAGCGCTCGTCTCGCTCGGTCCAGTCGGCGGTCAGGCGGGCGGTCAGGTCGGGCGTCGCGCGCCACAGCAGCTGACCGCGCACGGTGTCGTAGTGCTCGTTCTGATCATCGGTTTCGGTGCGGGGGCCGTCGCCGGTCTTCACGTCATAGAGGCCGTCGCGGCGGCGTGCGGCCACATAGAGCCGCCCGGCCAGAACCTCGTCCACGATCGGGCCGGTCAGGGAGACGGAGCCGCCTGCGGTCCCATAGTCGCCGAAGGTGGCCTCGCCCGCCATCCGGGGCGTGAACGACGGGGCGGCGGTGACGACATTGATCACGCCGGCCGAAGTGTTCTTGCCGAACAGGGTCGCCTGCGGCCCCTTCAAGACCTCGATGCGCTCGACCTCGCCGAGATCGCCCAGGGCCACGCCGTTGCGCGGGCGATAGACGCCGTCGATCATGACTCCGACCGAGCTTTCCAGCCCCGGATTGTCGCCCACCGTGCCGACGCCGCGAACACGGGCCGTGGTGAAGGTCTGGTTCGAGGTCGAGGCCACCACCAGGCCGGGCGTCAGGATCTGCAGGTCCTTGATGTCGCGCACGCCGACGTCGTTCAGAAGGGGCTGGGCCGCCACCGTCAGCGACAGGGGCGTGGACGCCAGGGTCGCCTCGCGCCGCTGGGCCGTCACCACGATCTCGGACACCTGGGTCGGCCCCTCGGTCGCCGCATCCTCCGCAAAGACAGGCGCGGCGAAAACAAGCAGGGGCAAGGCGACGGACGCGAGATACGCGGCGCGGACAGGGGAGTTCATGAAAGGGGAAACCGCTTTGCGGAGCGACGGCGCACGGCCTTTGTCGCGGACAGAAACCGCGCTCTAGCAGTCGGTTTCAGCCGTTGAAAGCCTTACCTCGGGTCAGCAATCGGTGACTTTTCGTCAGCAGACGATGACTTTTCAGGCCCGACCGGCGAGAGGACCCGAAGCCTGAGGGGCGAAACTGACCTCGACGCGACTGCCGTGGCGGCCGATGTCGTTGCGCACCGCCCCGCCGACCCGGCACAGTCCTCCGAGGTCGTCGCCGGCCCCCGTTTCATGGACCGCGATCAGATCCAGAAGACGCTCGGCCTCCGCCAGCGAACTCGGCCTCTGATCCAGAAGCCAGGATTCCACCGCGTCGAGGTCGACCGACAGCCCGGCGAGACGGACCGCCCCCTCGACCTTGCGTCTATTCCATTGATGCAGCAGCGCGCGCGCCGCCTCCATGGTCCATTCTTGCGCCATCACGCCCCTCCCGGGCGAAACGTCGGTCGGCCATAACCTCCCAGACGCCGAAGAACACCGTAATGCTGACAAGGGTCCAAACGCCCCACAGCAAGGTCACCAGAGCCCAGGCCAGGCGCTCCTGCGCGAGGAAGGGTGCGAAATGCCCGAGCAAGCCGATCAGTTGGAAGCCCGCCGCCAGCACCAGCCACCAGCGCCCCCCGCGCTCAGCCAGCGCCCACAGGAACAGGAAACAGAGCAGGTCCATCGACAGCAGCCCCGCCCGCATCCCGTTCCACGTGACTTCGGTCAGCGCGAACGACCCGATCTGGGTCAAGGTCATGACCAGCACCGCCAGGCGATCGTCCAGCCGCCCCTTCCACAACAGAAGGGAAAAGCCGACGGCGTTGGCTGCGATGAGGGTAATCTGAAGAGGATGCATCCTCAGGCTCCAGCGCGCTGCGCACGACAGGGACAGCCGACCTCGGCCGTGAAATTATCTGAATCTGACGCCCACGCCCACCTCCGATGACGACCACGTCACCGCAGGCGATGGATCAGCTCTAGAACGGGATTGGCGAGACTGGCGCCGACCGCGGCGATCAACAGCCAGGCGAGCGCCCAGCCCAGGATCAGCCACAGCAGGGAGCCCCCCAGCTTCCTGGGCCGGCGCCAGCCGTCCAATGCGGCGTAGCGTTCGTAGAGCGAACGCCGCATCGTCCCGTTCTCGAGCGCTGTCGAAAGCGCTGCGGAGACAGGCGCAGATGGCTCGGCGTCGGGTGTCGGGGATATGGGGATTGATCCCCCTGAGTAGAGATCACTCAGGCGACGCGCGGCCTGCAAACGGTCGGAAACGCCCAGCTTTTCGTAGGCGCGATGCAGGTGGTTCTGAACGGTGCGCGGCGACAGGTTCAGCTGTTGCGCGATCTCCTTGTCGCCCAGCCGACGGCCCGCCAGCAGGAGGATCTCCTGCTCTCGCGGCGTCAGTCGGGGAATCTCGGCATCCTGTGTCACGCTTCGCCGTTAACGATGGAAACCATGCTTCGTCCAGTGGGCAGGGCGCGCAACCTGACGTTTTATTGACTCCGTGGTCATCAAGCTTCACCCGCCCGGCGAGGTCGGCATGGCCCGATCCAGCACCCATCCTTGATCGACGGCCGCGTCAAAGGCCCCATACTGGGCGCCGCGCGACTGCAGGCGCAAACGGCAGAAGGCCTCGGCCGCCGGACTTTCCGCCTCCAGCAAGACCGCCGCCTGCAGCGCCAGGGCCAGACGTTCGACAGTCCAGCGCGCGCCTGCCTCCGACGCGCCCGCCAGATCCAGACCGGCGAGCCAGGCGTCATAGACCGCATCATGCCCGCCTTGCGCCTCAAGGAAGGCGCGCAGGGCGGCGACCGCCTCGGGCTCTCGACCGAAGGCGCGCTGGACGTCCAGGGCGATGACATTGCCCGAGCCCTCCCAGATGGCGTTCAGCGGCGACTGGCGGAACAGGCGCGGCATGGGGCCGGTCTCGACGTAGCCTGCGCCGCCCAGGCTCTCCATCGCCTCATAGACCATCCCCGGCGCGCGCTTGCAGACCCAGTATTTGGCGATCGGCGTGGCCAGGCGGGCCAGGGGATCGTCCTGATCGAAGGCCTGGGCCAGACGCATGGACAGGGCCGTGGCCGCCTCGCTCTCGACCGCCAGATCGGTCAGGACGGCCGCCATCATGGGCTGGTCAATCAGGCGTTTCTGGAAGGCGGTGCGGTGGGCGGCGTGCCAGACGGCTTGCGCCAGAGCGCCGCGCATCTGCTGCGCCGAGCCGATCACGCAGTCCAGCCGCGTGTGCTGGACCATGCGGATGATGGTGGCGACGCCCCGCCCCTCCTCGCCGATCCTCTGGGCCAGGGCGCCATGGTACTCGACCTCGGACGAGGCGTTGGAGCGGTCGCCCATCTTGTCCTTCAGCCGCATGACGCGGAAGCCGGCGTTGCGCGTCCCGTCCGGCAACCAGCGCGGCAGCAGGAAACAGGTCAGGCCGCCCGGCGCCTGGGCCAGGGTCAGGAAGGCGTCGGACATGGGGGCCGAACAGAACCACTTGTGCCCGGTCAGGCGATACCAGCCCTCCTCGCCCGTCGGCTCGGCGCGGGTGGCGTTGGCGCGCACGTCAGACCCGCCCTGTTTCTCGGTCATGGCCATGCCCAGGGTCACGCCGGCCTTGTCCGGCGCAGGCCGGACGGCGGGATCGTAACGCCCGCCTCTGATCTTCTCGATCCACGACGCGCCGACGCCCGGCTCGACCGCCAGCGCCGGAACCGAGGCGTAGGTCATGGTCATGGGACAGCTGGTCCCCGAGTCCGCCTGGCCCGTCAGGAACAGGACGGCGGCGTGCAGGACATGGCCGTTCGCCGTCCCGTCCCAGGCGGCGGAGGCCAGCCCCGCCTCCAGCCCCAGCGCCATCAGCTGATGATAGGCCGGATGAAAGGTCACCTCGTCGATGCGCCGGCCATAGCGGTCGTGGGTGTCCAGCACCGGCGGGACGCGGTTGGCCTGAACGCCCCAGTCGATGACCTCGGCCGAACCGCAGCGCGCGCCCAGGGCCGACAGTCGCGCCTCGTGCTGCTCGCCTCCCGCACGGCGCACGGCGTCGGCCAGCGCCCGGTCGCCGGTGAACAGGTTGACGTCCTCCAGCGCCGGCGGCTGGTTGGTCACCTCATGGGTGTCCAGATCGGCGACGGGACGGAAGGACGACATGGGCGGGCTCCGTTCAGGCTGGGAGCGAGCATGGCACGCACGTCGCCCTGCCGCGAGCCTCCCCTCTCCCGATGGGAGAGGGCAGGTCTATTTCTGCGCCGCGCCCACATGCCCGACGCCACGCCGCGCCGCGATCTCCATCTGCTTCTGCCGCTCGGCGTAGCCCTCGCGCTGCTCGTCGGTGCGCGTGTCGTGGCAGCGGTCGCAGCAGACGCCCTCGACATAGAGGGGCGACAGGCGCGCCTCGGGGCTGACCGGCATGCGGCAGCCGCGGCACAGGCTGTGGTCGCCCTCCTTCAGGCCGTGACCCACCGCGACCCGCTCGTCGAAGACGAAGCAGTCGCCGCGCCACAGGCTCTCGGGCTCGGGGATGGTCTCGAGGTATTTCAGGATGCCGCCTTCCAGGTGGAAGACCTGCTCGACGCCCTCGGCCTTGAGGAAGGCCGTCGCCTTTTCGCAGCGGATGCCGCCGGTGCAGTACATGGCCACCTTGGGCGGATTGGGCCGGTCCAGCAGGGCGCGGCCCTCGGTCCGGAACCAGTCGGGAAACTCGCGGAAGGTGCGGGTGTTGGGCTGGATGGCGCCCTCAAACGTCCCGACCTCGACCTCGTAGTCGTTGCGGGTGTCGATGACGATGGTGTCGGGATCGGCGATCAGGGCGTTCCAGTCCCGGGGCGAGACATAGGCGCCGACGCCCTCGACCGGGTCGATGTCGGTCACGCCCATGGTGACGATCTCGGCCTTCAGCCGCACCTTCAGGCGGTGAAACGGCATGACCCCGGCGGTCGAGTATTTCAGCTCCAGCCGGTCGAAGCCGGGCATGGCGCGCACCCCGTCCACCACGCGGGCGACGGCGGCTTCGGGTCCAGCGATGGTGCCGTTGAGGCCTTCGTGCGCCACCAGAAGGGTGCCGCGCACTTCGCTACCGCACAGGTCCAGCAGGCGCGCCTGCACGGCTTCGCGATCCGCAATCGGCGCGAAACGATAGAGGGCGGCGACGCAGACGGGCGTTGCAGTTTCAGTCGTCACGAAAGGCGTCCCGGCGGGCGGCGGAGAAAAGGGAGCGGCCTCTATAGGCCCTGCGGCCCCGCGCGTCACGGCGACGGCTTGTTTACAACTCTGGGTTACATCCAGCGTTCAACCCAGAGGACCGATCGCCTTGCTGGACACCGCCCCCACTCCGGTTCGAGACCCTCGCATTCGCGTCATGGTGGTGGACGACAGCGCCATCGTGCGCGGCCTGATCGTGCAGACCCTGGAACGCGATCCGGCGCTCAGCGTCGTGGCCCGCGCCGCCCATGGCGAGGCGGCTCTGATCGAGCTGGCGCGCACCCCGGTCGACGTGGTGGTGCTGGACATCGAGATGCCGGTCATGGACGGGCTGACCGCCCTGCCCCTGATCCTGCAACGTCAACCGGACGTGAAGGTGGTCATGGCCTCGACCCTGACGCGGCGCAACGCCCGCATCAGCCTGCAGGCCTTGCAGGCCGGGGCCGCCGACTATGTGCCCAAGCCCGAGACGGGCGGGCTGGTCGGGGCAGACGACTTTGCGCGCGAACTGGTCGCCAAGGTGAAGGCGCTTGGCCAGGGCCGGGGGCGGCGGGATACGTCCGCGAAGGCGCCGACCGTCGCCGCCCCCGTCGTCCGCCCCTCCTCCCTGTCGCCGCCGGTCCGACCCCGGGTCGTGGCCATCGGCGGCTCGACCGGCGCGCCGCCCGCCCTGATGAGCCTGTTTTCCGACCTCAAGGGTGGGCTGGAGCAGGCGGTGCTGCTGACCCAGCACATGCCGCCGACCTTCACCGCCATGCTGGCCGAGCAGCTGGAGCGCGCGGGCGGACGTCCGGCGGCCGAGGCTCGCGACGGCGAGCCCGTCCTGCCCGGCCGGATCTATGTGGCGCCGGGCGGCTGGCACATGACGGTGGGTCAAAGCGGACGTGTGCCGGTGATCCGTCTCAATCAGGAAGCGCCCGAGCACTTCTGCCGGCCCTCGGTCGATCCCATGCTGCGCTCGGCGGCGGCGGTCTATGGCCCCGGCCTGCTGGCGCTGATCTTGACAGGCATGGGCTCGGACGGGGCCGAGGGCTGTCGCGCCGTGGCCGAAGCCGGTGGGCGCTTCGTCGTGCAGGACGAGGCGACCAGCGTGGTCTGGGGCATGCCCGGCGCCGCCGCGAAGACGGGCCTGGCCGAGGCCGTCCTGCCGCTCGACCAGATCGGCCCCTGGCTGCGGAGGGCCTGCGCATGACCGTCGCCTATGAGGGCTTCCGCAAGCTGGTGCTGGATCGGTCCGGCCTCGTGCTGACGGCGGACAAGGACTATCTGCTGAAGAGCCGGCTGGAGCCGCTGGCGCGCAAGGACGGCTTCGACGGGCTGGACCAGATGCTGGCCCGCGTCGGCGCCGAGCCGTCCGGGGCCCTGGCCCAGCGCTGCATCGACGCCATGGCGACGCATGAGTCCTTCTTCTTCCGGGACACGACGCCCTTCGACCAGTTGCGCGACGTCATCCTGCCCGACCTTCTGGCGGCGCGGGCGCAGAGCCGTTCCTTACGCATCTGGAGCGCCGCCTGTTCCAGCGGACAGGAGCCCTACTCCCTCGCCATGCTGCTGATGGAGGAACAGCACCGGATGCCGGGCTGGCGCCTCGACATCCTGGCCACGGACATGTCCCAGCCGATACTGGAGCG
>Ga0247821_10001031_pt1 | contig 15462 bp, 18 predicted proteins | sample 13C_Glycerol_Day_FD_192481 | JGI IMG/M metagenome (GOLD analysis project Ga0247821, IMG submission 192481) | Soil microbial communities from agricultural site in Penn Yan, New York, United States - 13C_Glycerol_Day14 | ecosystem: Environmental > Terrestrial > Soil > Agricultural land | place... | reverse complement strand
TGAAAAAAACGCCCCGTGCTGCAAAGCACGGGGCGTTTTTTTTTCAGGGGCGGCAGGGCTGCCCTCTGATCCTGCCTGCCAAGGGCCCATAGCCTGAACTCACATTCACCTGTGAGGAATCACGCCATGAGTATCTTGACGGTCTACTTCTGCGGTACCGGCTCGCATCGGTTCGATACGGCCAACCCCAACTTCTGGAATGGCGAACTGGTCTCCACCCTGGCCAGCAACGACCAGGGCCGGGAGTTCGCCAACTGGGTGGCCATCGACGGGCCTGGCAGCGGAAACCTGCAGGCCGACGACCTGTTCATCAAGACCAAAGAATACAGGTTGAGCGGCACTTTGTTCGGCAGGGGTTGGGAAGAGAATGTCGGGCATGCCTTGCAGATCATCAAGGGCAAGTGCGACTGGCAGCGCAAGGCCTTGAGCCGGGACGAGTACAACCGCCTCAGGGCCGCCGGGGTGCCGATCGAGGATGTCGAGCAGACCGGCTCCTGGTTATGGCGAACCTATGACTACGGGGAACGTCGGGTCACACCCCAGCAGTTGCAGGAGCAGATCATCAAGATCTTCCGCAAGGACGGGTTGCTGCCGACCCAGGTCAACATGGTGGGCTGGAGCCGGGGCGGGGTCAGCTGCCACATGCTGGCCAATGCCATGTTCAAGGATCCGCAGTTGAAGGGCATTGCGGTGAACATCTTCGCCGTCGATCCGGTGCCCGGCGTGCTCAACCTGCAACCCCATCGCATCCGGCTTGAAGCGAACGTGCGTCAGTACGTGGGTTTCTACTCACGCGATGAGCGCTCCAAGGGCTTTGCCTGTGTGATCCCTGAGGCCAACCCGCAGACCCGGATGCATATCTACCCACTGCCCGGGCGACATGCCACCCTGGTCGGCAACGCCTCGGCCGATGGTGCCGGGGCGGGCAGGGTGCTGGCCGAGCCGGGCATGATCGTGCGGCACTTCGCAGAAGTCTGCCTGACGCGCTGGGGCGTGAAACTGGACAAGCGCCTGGCGCTCAGCGACAAACAGCTCAGGGATTACCATCAGCTGCTGGTACGCGACGATGCCCGTTACCAGGCCATGCGCAGCCGGTCCTATACCGTGTTGACTGAGTCGCAAAGGAACGAGCGCTTCGTGCACCAGGGGAGCAAGGACATGGCATTTTCGCAGGTGAAGGGCAGTTCATTGAGCCCAGAGCTCGGGTTGGCGGCAACGCAGTGGAGCGCGACGAGCTACCGGGACATCAGCTGAGGTCCTGGCTGCATTGCGGGGGGGCTTTGTGGGAGCTGGCGTAGCCAGCGATGAGGCCCCTGCATTGGTGGCGGCTACGCCCCCCCTTTACAGCACCACCCGCGAGGTACTATCGTCTGCTTCGGCCACCGCAGTGGCCAACGTCGCTCGGACGGTTCCGGGCGCTTACGTCTTCGAGGAAGCCATGGCTGACCAAGGTTCGCCGCGCCGCTTTGCGCGCATCGATCGTCTCCCCCCCTACGTCTTCAATATCACCGCCGAACTCAAGATGGCCGCGCGCCGTCGTGGCGAAGACATCATCGACCTGAGCATGGGCAACCCCGACGGGGCCACGCCGCCGCACATCGTCGAAAAGCTGGTGCAGGTCGCCCAGCGTGAAGACACCCACGGCTACTCGACTTCCCGCGGTATCCCGCGCCTGCGCCGGGCGATTTCGCGCTGGTACAAGGAGCGCTACGAGGTCGATATCGACCCGGAAAGCGAAGCCATCGTCACCATCGGCTCCAAGGAAGGCCTGGCGCACCTGATGCTCGGCACCCTGGATCATGGCGATACGGTGCTGGTGCCCAACCCCAGCTACCCGATCCACATCTACGGTGCAGTGATCGCCGGTGCCCAGGTGCGCTCCGTGCCGCTGGTGCCGGGGGTAGACTTCTTCAACGAGCTGGAGCGGGCGATTCGCGAGTCGATTCCCAAGCCGAAGATGATGATCCTCGGCTTCCCCTCCAACCCGACCGCCCAGTGCGTCGAGCTGGATTTCTTCGAGCGGGTGGTGGCCCTGGCCAAGCAGTACGACGTGCTGGTGGTCCACGACCTGGCCTACGCCGACATCGTCTATGACGGCTGGAAGGCGCCCTCGATCATGCAGGTGCCGGGCGCCAAGGACATTGCGGTAGAGTTCTTCACCCTCTCCAAGAGCTACAACATGGCCGGCTGGCGGATCGGCTTCATGGTCGGCAATCCGGAGCTGGTCAGCGCCCTGGCGCGGATCAAGAGCTACCACGACTACGGCACCTTCACCCCGCTGCAAGTGGCCGCGATTGCCGCCCTGGAAGGCGACCAGCAATGCGTGCGGGATATCGCCGAGCAGTATCGCCAGCGCCGCAACGTGCTGGTCAAGGGCCTGCACGAGCTGGGCTGGATGGTCGAGAACCCCAAGGCCTCGATGTATGTCTGGGCCAAGATTCCCGAGCAGTACGCGCACCTGGGTTCGCTGGAGTTCGCCAAGAAGCTCCTGGCCGAGGCCAAGGTCTGCGTGTCGCCGGGCATCGGTTTTGGCGACTACGGTGACGATCACGTGCGTTTTGCCCTGATCGAGAACCAGGACCGCATTCGCCAGGCGGTACGTGGCATCCGGCAGATGTTCCGGGCTGATGGCGTCGGGGCGAAGTCGCACAAATAAGCGGCATTCTTCCGTTTATCGGCATGAAAGAAACCGTCCGTCAGTGACGGTTTTTTTCTGCCTGGCCCCCCTTCTCAAAATCGGGCCGAAGCATAGAATAGCGGCGGGTTTGCTCCCAATAACCATAATTTGCCCCCCGTTCCTCCTCATCATGTCCGAATATAATCCTTGCTTGAACTGCGGCGCCTGCTGCGGGTATTTCCGTGTGTCTTTCTTCTGGGGCGAGTGCGAGTCGGCGGGAGGCCTGGTGCCTGACGATCTGGTCGTGCAGATCAACCCGACGCGTGTGGCGATGATCGGCACCGACAGTAAACCTTGCCGCTGCATCGGCCTTGAAGGCGAGATCGGCAAGGGCGTGAGTTGCTCGCTTTATGAGCAACGCTCAAGCCCCTGCCGCGAGTTCGAGGCGGCCTGGGTCAATGGCCAGCCCAACCCCAGCTGCGATGCCGCCCGCGCCGCCTATGGCCTGCCGCCGCTGGAAGCCAACGAGCCGATCTGGCCTGACGAAGAGCCGGAAGTCGCCTGAGGTCGCTGGCAGGTCCACGGGCGTCTTGCGCTAGACTGTCGGACTTTCAGGCCAGAACAGGAGTTCTTCCCGTGCCACCTTCCACCGGGATTGCCCCGGACCTTTGTCTGCTACTGGAGCCGGGCGCGTGAAGCTAGCCCGGCACTACATCGCAATCACCCTGCTGCTGTTTCTGGCAAGCCTGTGTTTCAACGCCATGTACCTCGCCGGCGGGGGCCGCATGCATGCCTTGCAGGCCCTGTTGTACGGGCCCTGGGGCGTGGTCTTCGGCCTCTACGGCTGGTTTGCCAATCCGTTGCTTGGGCTGGCCATCCTTTTGCACCGACGCTGGCGCCGGGTGTCACTGGCCCTTGGGCTGGCGGCGCTGTATCTGGCGCTGGCGAGCCTGGGGATCGAGCGCCTGCCAGACAACCGCAGCTACGAATTCGTCGACCTGGTCCACTTCGGGCCTGGTTACTACCTGTGGCTGGGGGCGATCCTCGGCTTTTGCCTGGCGCAGGCCTGGTGGTGTCGTCGTGCCCGCCAGGGTGAACCGGTGCCAGGCTGGCACTGGGCCGATGGCCTGCTGGTGGTGGCGTTGGGCGTGTTCATCAGCTTCGGGGTCCAGGATCCCGGCCTGCGATTTGAGATCAAGCGGGCGCTGGAACCACCGCCCAGGCACCAGACCTCGAATCCCGAGGCCATCTAGCGCGAAGCCGACGTGCCCCACTGCACCACCAGCATGCCGACCACGATCAGGCCGACCCCGGCCAGGCGCAGGCTGTTTACCGGGCGCTGCGCCAGCCCCATGAGTCCCCACTGGTCGATCAGCAGGGATGACAACACCTGCCCGGCAATCACGCAGACGATAAACCCGGCAGCGCCCAGGCGCGGTGTGAGCACCAGTGCGGCAGTGATATAGGCGACCCCGGCGACCCCTCCCAGCCAGGCCCACCAGGGCGCCTGGGCCAGGGCAGCGAGTTGCGGAAGCGGGGCGCGCAGTACCAGCAGCGCCGGGATGACCATCAAGATGCTGACGCCCAGGGACACCAGGGAGGCCCACAGCGGATGCCCGAGCAGGCGCCCGAGGGTGGCGTTGCTGCCGGCCTGGAAGGGCACCGCGGCGCCGGCCAGCAGGGCGATGGCCAAAGGCAACAAAGCGGCGGGGGAAAAAGACAGGCTCATGGCAAGACTCCTTGAAAGTGACTTGCTAGAGTCTTGGCTATCGATACGGGTAATGGAAATTCGAACGATGCACAGGGGTTATTCGTTTTATGGATGATCTGCGCCGTATAGACCTCAACCTGTTGCTCACCTTGCATGCCTTGCTGGCTGAGCAGCATGTGTCCCGCGCAGCCCTGCGCCTGCACCGCAGCCAACCGGCGGTGAGCCATGCGCTGGCGCAATTGCGAGAGGTGTTTGCCGATCCCTTGCTGGTGCGCCGGGGCGGGCGCCTGCAGGCCACTGCCCGTGCCCAGGCCTTGATCGAGCCACTGCAGCAGGCGCTGGAGCAACTCGACGGCTTGATTGCCCGGCCCGGCTTCGAGCCGGGGAAGGCGCGACGCAGCTTTCGCCTGGCGATGTCGGACTACGGCGCCCGGGTGGTGTTGCCGGGGCTGATGCGGGTGCTGCGGGAAGAGGCGCCGGGGATCGACCTGGTGGTCATCCAGGGCAGCCGTGAGGCGATGCTGGGGCATCTGTTCGATGGCGAGGCTGACCTGGCGCTGGGGGTGTTCCCGCAGTTGAGCGCCGAGTTGCAGGTCGAGACCTTGTTCGAGGAGCGCTTTACCTGCATCGCCGACCGTAGCGGCTTGCCGCCCCGTGGTGGTCTGGGCCTGGCCGACTGGCTGGCGCGGCCCCATGTGCTGGTGGCCGTGCGACCGGGCATCGACAACGAAATCGACCTGGCGCTCAGCGCGATCGATGCCCGCCGGCGAGTGGCGCTGGCACTGCCTCACTGGGCGGCGGCCCAGGAGGTGATCGCCGGTACCGACCTGATTCTTACGGTGGCCCGGCGCAGCCTGGACAGTGGCAAGCCCGACCCGCGCCTGCGCCGCTTCGAGCCGCCGCTGCCGATCAAGGCATTCGCCTTCCAGCAGGCCTGGCACCAGCGCCGCGAAGGGGATGCCGGGCATCACTGGTTGCGCGAGCGTGTGGCGCAGGTCTGTGGTCGACAGGTTATCCTGTAGCCGCCCTTACAAGGAGTTCCCCCAATGAAGCACCCTCTGCTGGCCGTCGCGCTGATGGCCACGCTTGCCCCCTTTGCCTTCGCCCAGGGCGATTCGCCTGCCTACAGCCAATGCATGAAAACAGCCACCACCACGGTGGACATGAACGACTGCAACGGCGCCGAAATCGAACGCCAGGACGCCCGCCTGAACAGCGCCTACAAATCCGCCATGGCCGGCCTTGAGGCTGGACAGCAAGGTAAGTTGCGCGATGCCCAGCGCCTGTGGATAAAGTACCGAGATGCCAATTGCAGCCTGTACTACGGCCTCACCGGTGGCACCATGGACCAGCTCAACGGTGCAGGCTGCGTGCTGGAGATGACCAAGGCCCGGGCCGACGAACTGGGCAAATTGCTCGGACCTTGAGTGCTGCCTGATCAGTGGCGGGCGGCGCGAGCCTTGAGGTATTCGCACACCTCGACCTGGTCGCCGGCAAACTCGATGCGTTCGGCCTTGCTGTCACGCTGGTAGGCATACATCGGGTCGTAGTACTCGCCAAGCAGGCCGATGATCCAGGCGCGGTGCAGGGCGACATCGCCGCTGCGTTGCTGTTCTTCAAGCGCCTGCAGCAGCAACGCTGAAAGGCGCTGGTAACGTTCACCGCCCAGGCGTTTGAGGATATTGCCCATGCTTTGCTGCAGGCGTTCGGCGAAGCGCAGGAAGCCTTGCTCGTCACCGTGCAGTGCGACGAACTCGGCGCACAGGTTGGTGACATAGTCGTCCAGGATCCGCTCGACGCGGTTGTCGAAGCTGTCTTCCAGCCATACCAACGGGTAGTGGCGCATGCCCTGGTACAGCTCCAGGGGGACTGCGCAACTGCCGACGATACGTCCTTCATCTTCCAGCACGAACTGCTCGATGCCACGCGCACGCTTTTTCAGCAGGTCAATGGCCAGCTGGTTCTCGAAATCGATCTGCGCCGGCTGGCCGGTGGCGCGCTTGCCGAAGCTGGAGCCGCGATGGTTGGCATGGCCTTCCAGGTCCAGCGCGTTATCCAGCCTGTGCAACAGTTCGGTCTTGCCGGTGCCGGTGAGGCCGCCGACCAGTACGAAACTACATTCGTTCACCGCGCCCTGGGTGGTCTGCAGCAGGAAATTACGCATCGCCTTGTAGCCGCCGACCACCTTTGGGTAATGGATGCCGGCTTCTTCCTTGAGCCATTGCTGGACGATCTGCGAACGCAGGCCGCCACGAAAACAGTAGAGGTAACCCTCCGGGTGGGCGCGGGCGAAGGCGGCCCAGGCGGCCAGCCGCTCATCCTTGGTGTGTCCGCTGACCAGTTGATGGCCAAGGGCAATGGCTGCCTGCTGGCCGTGCTGCTTGTAGCAGGTGCCGACCTTCTGCCGCTCAAGGTCATTCATCAGCGGCAGGTTGATGGCACTGGGGAAGGCGCCCCTGGCAAATTCGACCGGGGCGCGCATGTCCATCATCGGGGTGTCGTTCAGGAACAATTCGCGGTAGTCGGTGCTGTTGTCACGCATTACAGCACCTCAACCGCGTGGCTCTGTCGCTCGACCAGTTCACCGATCGGCGCCAGCTCAAGGCCCAGTTCGGCGGCAACGGCGAGGAACTCGGCTTCACCTTCAGGCGCTACCGCCACCAGCAGGCCGCCGCTGGTCTGCGGGTCGCACAGCAGGTGCTTCTGCTCTTCGTTCAGTGGTGCGATTTTCTCGCCGTAGCTGTCGAAATTGCGCAGGGTGCCACCGGGTACGCAGCCTTCGGCCAGGTAATAGTCGACGCCCGGCAGGCGTGGCACGGCGCTGTAGTCCAGGCGCGCGCTCAAGCCACTGCCGTCGGCCAGTTCGACCAGGTGGCCAAGCAGGCCGAAGCCGGTGACATCGGTCATGGCCTTGACCCCGGCCAGCTTGCCGAAGCGGCTGCCGGGGGTGTTCAGGGTGCACATCCAGTCGCGGGCCAGGCCTTTGTCCTGTTCGCGCAGCTTGGTCTTTTTCTCGGCGGTGGTGAGGATGCCGATGCCCAGCGGCTTGGTCAGGTACAAGCGGCAGCCCTGGGTGGCGGTGTCGTTGCGCTTCATGTGGCGCTTGTTCACCACACCGGTCACGGCCAGGCCGAAGATCGGTTCGGGGGCGTCGATCGAGTGGCCGCCGGCCAGCGGAATGCCGGCTTCGGCGCACACCGCGCGACCGCCCCGGATCACCTCGCGGGCCACTTCCGGCGCCAGTACGTTGATCGGCCAGCCGAGAATGGCGATGGCCATCAGTGGATCGCCGCCCATGGCGTAGATGTCGCTGATGGCATTGGTGGCGGCGATGCGGCCGAAGTCGTAGGGATCATCGACGATCGGCATGAAGAAGTCGGTGGTCGACACCACGCCGCGTTCGTCATCCAGGGCGTAGACGGCAGCATCGTCCCGTGACGCGTTACCGACCCAGAGCTTGGGGTCCAGCGCCTGGGTACCGCTTTCAGCAAGAATGACTTCCAGCATCTTCGGCGAGATCTTGCAGCCACAACCTGCTCCGTGGCTGTACTGGGTCAGACGAATCGGTTCGTTCATACGTACCTCGAACAATGTGAGGCTCGAGTGTAGCAAAGCTGGTCTTTGCGCCGAGGCCTCTTATACTTCCCGGGGCGGCCTGAAGCCGACAGCGCCTTCGCTATCGAACCGGAGAATTCCCTATGCTCAAACGTCCCCTGGCGCTGTTCGCCGGCCTCGTGTTGTCCTGCTCCTCCTACCTTGCCCTGGCGGCAGATACCCTGAAGGTGAGTGCCATTCCTGATGAGGCACCCACCGAGCTGCTGCGCAAGTTCAAGCCGCTGGGTGAGTACCTGGAGCAGCAACTGGGCATGAAGGTGGAGTTCGTGCCGGTGGCCGACTATCCGGCGGTGGTCGAGGCCCTGGCCACCGATCGCCTGGACATGGCCTGGCTGGGCGGTTTTACCTTTGTCCAGGTGCACCTGAAGAGCCCGACCGCAACGCCTTTGGTGCAGCGTGAGCAAGACGCGAAATTCACCAGCAAATTCATTACCGCCAACCCCGATATCAAGAGCCTGGCCGACCTCAAGGGCAAGACCTTTGCCTTCGGGTCGATTTCGTCCACCTCCGGCAGCCTGATGCCGCGCTATTTCATGCTCAAGGACGACAACATCAAGCCCGAGACCTACTTCAGCCGTGTCGCCTACTCCGGGGCCCATGATGCCACCGCTGCCTGGGTTCAGGCCGGCAAGGTCGATGCCGGTGTACTCAATGCCAGCGTCTGGCAAAAGCTGGTTGACGCGGGCAAGGTCGACACCAGCAAGGTCAAGGTCTTCGCCACCACGCCAAGCTATTACGACTACAACTGGACCGTACGCGGCAGCCTGGATCCGGCCCTCAAGGACAAGATCAAGCAAGCGTTCCTCGCCCTCGACCCGGCCAAACCGGCAGACAAGGCGATCCTCGACCTGCAGGCCGCCAGTCGCTTCATCGAGACCAGCCCGGACAACTACAAGGGCATCGAGGAGGCCGCCCGGGCCGCTGAATTGCTGAAATGACCATCCGCCTTACCGGCGCCGGCCTGCGCCATGGACAGGTCCAGGCCTTGCTTGGTGTCGACCTGCAGATCGACCCGGGAGAGCGGGTGGCGATCATCGGCCCATCCGGCGCGGGCAAGTCCAGTCTGTTGCAGTTGCTCGCCAGCGCCATCGCGCCCGACACCGGTAGCGTCGAGCTGCTCGGCGAGGCGCCGTGGCGGCTGTCGGCGCCTGCCCGCCAGCGCCTGCGTGCACGCATCGCGCTGATCCACCAGGCGCCACCCTTGCCGCCCCGGCAACGGGTGGTGACCGCCGTACTGGCGGGGCGGCTGGGGCAGTGGAGTACCCTGCGCGGCCTGCTCAACCTGCTGCATCCATCGGACATTCCCGGGGTGCGTGAAGTGCTGTCCGGCCTGGGCGTGGCCGACAAGCTTTTCGCCCAGTGCGGGCAGCTGTCTGGCGGCCAGCTGCAGCGCGTCGGCATCGCCCGGGCGCTGTACCAGCGGCCGGAGATCCTGCTCGCCGACGAACCGGTGTCGGCCATGGACCCGGTGCTGGCCGAGCACAGCCTGAAAACCCTCAACCAGCACGCCAGCGAGCGGGGCGTGACCCTGGTCGCCAGCCTGCATGCGGTGGAGCTGGCGCTGGCGCATTTCCCGCGGGTGGTCGGTATCCGTGACGGGCAGGTGGCGTTCGATCGCCCGGCAGGCGACGTCTCCAGCGAGCTGCTCGATGCCCTTTACGCCAATGAACACCTGGCCTCGCCACCCTTGGCGCTGCCGGCCCTCAACCTGCAGATTCCACGATGCTGAAAGCCGACGCCCGCGACCCGGCGGCATGGCCCAGGCTGTTGCTCGCCTTGCTGGCCGTCGCCCTGTTGTGGCCGGGAATCCGGCTCAGCGAGTTGAACCCCGGGGTGTTGCTGCAGGCCGACAACCGTCGGGAAATGGGCAACTTCGCCAGTGCCTTCTGGCCGCCGGCCCATGACCGGGACTTTCTTGGCCTGTTGTTCGACGCCACGCTACAGACCTTGGCCGTGGCGACTGCAGGCATGGCCCTGGCCTTGCTCCTGGCCATCCCGGCCAGCCTGCTGGCCAGCCGTGCGCTATCGCTGCGGGCCGCGTCCCGGGGCGGGCGCCTGGGGTTCTGGTCTCGCGCGGTGCGCCTGCCGGTACGCGGTCTGCTGATCTTCCTGCGTAGTGTGCCGGAAATCGTCTGGGCGCTGTTGTTCGTCCGTGCCGTGGGCCTGGGGCCGACCGCCGGGGTGCTGGCCATCGCCATCACCTACAGCGGCATGCTCGGCAAGGTCTATGCGGAGATCTTCGAATCGGTCAACCAGCGCCCGGCCCATGCCCTGTTGCAGGCGGGCAGCAGCCGCTTGAGCGCATTCTTCTATGGCATCCTGCCCGATGCGGCGGCGGAGCTGGTGTCCTACACCGTATACCGCTGGGAGTGTGCGATACGCGCTTCGGTGGTGATGGGCTTCGTCGGCGCCGGCGGCCTGGGGCAGCAGATCGACCTGTCGATGCGCATGTTCGCCGGGGCGGAGGTGGCGAGCATGTTGCTGACCTTCCTGATGCTGGTCTGGCTGGCCGACCAGCTCAGCCGTCTGCTGCGCGGGAGGCTGGCATGAGAGCGCTGGTCAATGCCGCACTGGTCCTGGCCGTGGTGGCGGCGGTGCTGGCCTCGTTCGCCTACCTGAGCCTCGACCTGCAAGCGCTGTTCGGGGGTGACGGGCTGGGGCAGATGGGCGCCTATGCGCAGCGTTTTTTCAGTCCCGACCTGAGTCCGGATCATCTGCGGGCGGTCGCCAAGGGGGCGCTGGAGACCCTGGCCATGTCCGGACTCGGGACCTTGCTCGCCGTCATGCTCGGTCTGTTGCTGGCCTTGCCGGCAGCGGGGCGTTTCGGCTGGCCGCTGCAGGGGGCGGCACGCTTGCTGCTCAATGCCCTGCGGGCGATTCCGGAACTGGTCTGGGCGGCGCTGACCGTGCTGGCGGCAGGCCTGGGGCCGAATGCCGGCACCCTGGCGCTGGCGCTGCACACCAGTGGCGTGCTCGGTCGCCTGTTCGCCGAAGCACTGGAAAATGCACCACCCGAGCCTGCTGCGGCCATCCGCCTGCAGGGTGGTAGCCAGGTCACGGCATTTTGCTTTGGCACCTTGCCCAACCTCTGGCCGCAATTGCTGGCCTACAGCCTGTACCGCTGGGAGAACAATATCCGCATGGCCAGCGTGCTGGGGTTTGTCGGGGCCGGTGGTCTTGGGCAGATGCTCTATACCACCCTGAGCCTGTTCCAGGAAGCCCAGGCCAGCACGGTGATCATCGCCATGCTGGTGCTGGTATTGCTGGTGGATGCCCTGAGCGACCTGCTCAGACAACGTTTCGTACGCGCCTGATCCCTGTAGGAGCGGGCTTGTCCCGCGAAGAGATGACCCCGCTCAGGGAAACGGACTGCAGTAAATACCGAACTCACTGAATCCAACAACGCCTTCCCCAATGTCATTGTCGACTCCGGCTCGAGCGATCGGGCGGTGATGTCGAGCGTCGGGCATGGCTTGTGATTTTGTATCCATAGGGATACAGTTGGGTACGGTATGAACTATCGCGTTTTACAGACATCCAGCTTTGCTGCCTGGTTGATATCGGTGCGTGATCTGCGCGCAAAAATGGCAATTGCTCGACGGGTCGAGCGTGCAGGTGCCGGAAATCTTGGCGACGTAAAGTCAGTAGGTGGGCGGGTGTCTGAAATGCGAATAGATGTCGGGGCTGGTTATCGGGTTTATTTCACGACTCGAGAGGCCGTCGTTATCGTTCTGTTGGCGGGTGAGGATAAGTCATCCCAATTCACTGATATTCAACGGGCCAGAAAGCTGGCCAAGGAAATCTGGTCATGAGCCTGGCGGTCGTCGAATTCGATATGGCCTCACTGCTGCAGAGCGATGAGGCGATCAGTGAATACCTTTCTCAAGTGCTGGCTGAGGGGGATCATGAAGAGCTCATTCGAGCGCTTGGCTATGTGGCCAGGGCCCGCGGCATGGCTCAGATCGCCAGCGCCAGTGGTTTGGGGCGTGAAAGTCTGTACAAGGCGCTGTCTCCAGGCGCCAAACCACGATTTGACACGGTACTCAAGGTTATTCATGCCTTGGGAATTGACCTTTTGGCACTGCCCCACAGCCCTTCCAGTCGGTGAGCCGCTACAGCACCTGCTTCATCTGCACCAATGCCACCCGCGTATTGCCCGGCCCCTGGCGCTCCTCGACGGCGAACGGTACAAAGCCCAGCTGTGGATAAAGCAGCAGCCCCGCCGTATTGTGGTTGAAGCAGGACACCCACACCTCACGGGCCTCGAACCGACTGCGCGCCAGTTCGATCATGCACTGCACCAGATACCGCGCCACCCCGTGGCCACGTGCGGCAGGGGCGACCACCACATTGCCCAGGGCGCAGACGCCACTGTGTTCAGCCTTGTAGAAGTTGGCAAAGGCCAGCACCGTGCCATCACCTTCGACCACGGTCGAGCCACTGCGGCTGGCGATGGCGTCGCTCAACTGTGCCGGCGTCAGCGGATACTCGGCCCTGGGGAACATGTAGAACAGCTCATCCGGGCCCTGGGGGAAGCAGCAGATCGTGGCGATGTCATGGGGCTGGACGGGGCGGTGCGTCAACTGCATGGGGCGGCTCTCTCAAGGGGCGGGGCGTTGCAGGGATCGTACACACAATCCCTGCCCGGCCCCTAACCTTAGACCGTGGAGCCAACCCGTGCCGGCTGCCCGTGCTGCCGGGTCAGGACGATGCCGACCAGGGATATCGCCAGCGCCAGGCCAATGGTGGTGGTCACTTCGGCGCGGTGCTCCGGTGTCACCAGCATGACGCCCAGGGCCGCGATGATGAAGGCGATCACCGCGTAGGTGAGCCACGGGAACAACCACATGCGAACCTCCAACTGCACCTGCTGTCGGTGCAGCATGGCGCGCATGCGCAGCTGCGAAATGGCGATGACCAGGTACACCAGCAAGGCAATGGCGCCGGAGCTGGCGAGCAGGAACTGGAACAGGCCCGCCGGGGCGAAGTAGCTGACCACGGTAATCACCGCACCCAAAACCGTACTGGCAATCACCGCCATGCGTGGCACGCCGACGCTGGAGGTGACCTTCACTTGCTTTGGCGCCTCGCCACGCTTGCCCAGGGAATAGAGCATGCGCGAAGCAATATAGATCGACGAGTTCATGCAACTGGCCACCGCGACCAGCACCACCACATCCATCATGAACTTGGCGTGGGGAATGTTCATCAGCTCCAGCGCGCGCTGGTAGGAGCCCACTTCGGCCAGCAGCGGGTCGTTCCAGGGCACGATGGAAATGATCACGGAAATCGACAGCAGGTAGAACACGCCGATGCGCCAGATCACCGAGCGGGTGGCCCGGGCGATGTTCTTTGCCGGGCTTTGCGATTCGGCGGCCGCGATGGTCACCGCTTCGATACCGATAAAGCTGAACATCACTGTAATGAAGGCACCGACCACGGCAGACACACCATTGGGCGCAAAGCCGCCGTGCTCGTCGAGCAGCCGGCTCAAGCCGCTGACTGCACGGTCTGGCACCCAGCCCATCAGCGCGGCAAAACCCAGGGAAATGAAGGCGATGATCGCCAGCACCTTGAACATGGCGAACCAGAATTCGAACTCGCCGTACTTGGAAACACTGAACAGGTTGGTCGCCGCCAGGACGATGATCGACAGCAGGGCGAACAGCCAGGCCTCGACCTGGGGGAACCAGGTGTTCAGCACATGTCCGGCCGCCAGGGCTTCGATGGGAATCACCAGGACCCAGAACCACCAGTACATCCAGCCAATGGTAAAACCTGCCCAGGGCCCGATGGCCTGGTCGGCGTAGGTGGAAAAGGAGCCGGTATCGGGCCTGGCCACCGCCATCTCGCCGAGCATGCGCATCACCAGGATGACCAGGATGCCGGACAAGATGTAAGCCAGGATTGCAGCGGGGCCGGCGGCGGCAATGGCATGCCCGGAGCCGACGAACAGCCCGGCACCGATGATGCCGGCAATTGAAAGCATGGTGACATGGCGCGGCTTGAAGCCCTGCGCCAGTTGACCTTTCGAATCTTCGGAGCCCGAGCTGATCATTATGCTTATTCTCTTTGTGTTTGATCCTGGGAGGCGTTGACCGATCGTCAGACGTGCATCACTAGTTGCCTTCAAACACCTTGGAAGTGGCATGGCTAAAACGTGTAAGTTGTCCTGATCGATCAGTCATCACAACGAATGCATGGTTGAAAGAGGCCGGGCAACATTACCCAGGAGTATCGCCTTGCGTGTTTGTCGAATACGCCGTGATCGAGTCCGATTGCGACATCGGGCTGAGGACTTTTCAGTACTCAGGATGGCCTGCAAGCGAGTGCTGCAGCCGACTGGAGAGGTTTGCCGGTTTTCCGTATAATCGCGCTTCCGCCAGAAAGGCGGTGTTTCATAATTTAAAGGACTTTGTATGAAAAAGCTGTTGAAAGCATCGGTTGCTGTCGCTGTAGTTTCGGGCGTAGCACTGCTCTCGGGTTGCACTGGTCAAGTCTACAACCAGCCAAAGAACTGCTCTTACGACTACCTGTTCCACCCTTCGGTTTCCATTTCTAAAGTTATTGGCGGTTGCGGCCCGATCGACAAGCTGCCGCAGCAGCAGTAATTTTAGCGCTGCACTGATCAATTCGTTTCAGGGTTGATCCAAGGCCCCCTGCTACTAGATGTAGCAGGGGGTTTTTGTTTTCTGCTCGCCATGCCCGTGATGGCTCATCAGCGACTTGCGCCAGAAAAGGTTGGAAACGCAATCCTCAGGCTGCCTCTGCGGCCACCTTGTTAAGGTGGGTAGGGCATCCCAGGCCTGTCGCTTTTCTACCCCGACTATGGAGCAACATCATGAAGGTATTCTTGTTCGGCGCATTGCTGAGCGCAGCGGCCGTGGCCCAGGCACAGACACAGACACAGACAGTGGAAATGGCCCTGGTGGGCGCAGACGGTGTCGCCACCCCCATCGGCACGATCACCCTTGAACAAGGCAAGTACGGAACGCTGTTGATCCCCGACTTACGCGATTTGCCGCCCGGCGTGCATGGCTTTCATTTGCATGAGAAACCCTCATGCGCAAGCACTACGGTCGATGGCAAGCGCATACCGGCCGGGGGCGCGGGCGGGCACTGGGATCCGGAAAACACCCAACACCATAAAGGCCCTTACGATGATGCCGGGCACAAAGGCGATCTGCCCGCGCTCCATGTCAGCGCCACAGGCGCTGCAACCTACCCTGTGCTGGCGCCACGTCTGAAGGTTGACGAGTTCAAGGGGCATGCGCTGATGGTGCATGCTGGTGGTGATAACCACAGTGATCACCCGCAGCCGCTGGGTGGGGGCGGGGTGCGTGTGGCTTGTGGTGTGGTGCAGTAAATCGCGCCCACAAAAAAGCCGACTTCTCAGTCGGCTTTTTCATGCGTTTGGTGCCCCGAGGGAGACTCGAACTCCCACTCCTTTCGAAAACGGATTTTGAATCCGCCGCGTCTACCAATTCCGCCATCAGGGCTTGTGGCGGCGAAGTATAGA
>Ga0247821_10001029_pt1 | contig 15471 bp, 17 predicted proteins | sample 13C_Glycerol_Day_FD_192481 | JGI IMG/M metagenome (GOLD analysis project Ga0247821, IMG submission 192481) | Soil microbial communities from agricultural site in Penn Yan, New York, United States - 13C_Glycerol_Day14 | ecosystem: Environmental > Terrestrial > Soil > Agricultural land | place... | reverse complement strand
AAGAAGATTTGATGATCTCTTCCAGGGTTTTGCCTTCAAACTCGGTGCCTGGCACCAGGTTGTTCAGGTTCACGACATAGGTGTTGTGGTGCTTGTCGTGGTGGAACTCCAAGGTTTCCTTGGAAATGTGCGGCTGCAGGGCGTCGTGTGCATAAGGCAGCGGCGGCAATTCAAAAGCCATGGTGATTCTCCTAATCAGGTCTGTTGCGGTGAGCGCAAGGCCGATCACGGGCGGCCGGTGTGCGTCGGGGAGTTTGTACTCTTTGCGACGCAAGGGCTGGATCATAGCACCGGGCCCGGTGCATAACCACGCAACAAGTGTACGGGAAAGAGGTTCCCAGAGCCTTGGCTAGCGGCAGACGAGTGGTGCTCAAGTGAAGATCAACTGCGCCGCCACGGCAAACATCATCACCGCCACCATCAAGTCGAGCAGGCGCCAGGTCCCGGGACGTGCCAGCCACGGCGCCAACCAGGCCGCGCCCAAGGCCAGGGTGAAGAACCACAGCAATGAGGCGCTGGCTGCGCCTGCCACGTAGGCACCGGGTACGGTCTGTTGGGCGCCCAGAGAGCCGATCAACAATACGGTGTCCAGGTACACATGGGGGTTGAGCAGGGTCACTGCCAGGGCGCTGAGCAGCACTGCCCGGCGCGAGCGCAGGCCCTGACCTTCGGTCTGCTGCAAACTCTGCTTTGAGCAGGCGCGCAGCAAGGCTTTGCTGCCGTACCAGATCAGGAACACTGCGCCGCCCCAGCGCGCTACCGCCAGCAACGTTGGGTTCTGCGCCAGCACGGTAGCCAGGCCGAACACCCCGGCCGCGACCAGAAGGGCGTCGCAGAACACGCAGAGTGCAGCCACGGGCAAATGGTGTTCACGGCGCAGGCTCTGGGCCAGGACGAAGGCGTTCTGGGTGCCGATCGCCATGATCAGGCCGAAGGCGACCAGCAGGCCGTTCAGGTAACTTTGCCACATAGGGGATGCTCCACAGACACCAGCAGGACGCTGGCGCATAAAACCAAAGAAGATGCTGGCCATTCTGGGGGCCTCGGCTGTATAAGAAAAACAAATAAAGCTGATCTGGCATTAGGAAAATTAATGTTCGATTACAAATTGCTTTCGGCCCTCGCCGCGGTCATCGAGCAGGCCGGTTTTGAGCGTGCGGCACAGGTGCTGGGCTTGTCACAGTCGGCGATTTCACAGCGCATCAAGTTGCTTGAGGCGCGCGTCGGGCAACCGGTATTGATACGCGCCACGCCGCCCAGCCCGACCGATGTCGGTCGACGCTTACTCAACCATGTTCAGCAGGTGCGGCTGCTGGAGCGTGATCTGCAAAGTCAGGTGCCGGCGCTGGACGAGGAGGGCATGCCGGAACGCCTGCGCATCGCGCTCAATGCCGACAGCCTGGCCACGTGGTGGGCCGTAGCGGTCGGAGCCTTTTGCGCTGAGCAACAGGTGTTGCTCGACCTGGTGGTCGAGGACCAGGAAGTTGGCCTTAAACGCATGCGTGCCGGGGAAGTGGCTGCCTGCCTGTGCGGGAGTGAACGGCCGGTGGCCGGTGCGCGCAGTATCTTGTTGGGGGCGATGCGCTACCGTGCCCTGGCCAGCCCAGCCTTCATGGCGCGCTACTTTGCTGAAGGGTTTGATGCTCAGCGCTTGCCGCGCACCCCGGCACTGGTGTTCGGGCCAGATGATTTCCTTCAACATCGTTACCTGGCTTCGCTGGGCATCGCTGATGGTTTTCTGCATCACCTGTGCCCGTCCTCCGAAGGTTTTTTGCGCATGACCGAAGCCGGTTTGGGCTGGGGGCTGGTGCCCGAGCTGCAGGTGCGTGAACAACTGGCCAGCGGCCATCTGGTAGAAATTTCGCCGGATAAACCCATCGATGTGCCCTTGTACTGGCATCATTGGCGTAATGGCGGACAACTGCTCGGGCAATTGACGGAACATCTGCGCCAGACTGCTCGGCAGTGGCTGGTGCCCTTGTAAGGTCTGGCAGCGTCAGCAGCATCTGAAAATTGGTTAGGCGGAGTGCTACATGCGAATTCTGGTCACCGGCGCAAGCGGCTTCATTGGCGGGCGCTTTGCGCGCTTTGCCCTGGAGCAGGGTCTTGAAGTTCGGGTCAACGGCCGCCGCGCCGAAGGCGTCGAGCACCTGGTGCGGCGCGGGGCGCAGTTTATTCCGGGCGACCTGGGCGACCCGGAATTGGCCCGCCGTCTGTGCCAAGGCATCGACAGCGTGGTGCATTGCGCTGGGGCGGTCGGCAACTGGGGGCGCTACCAGGATTTCTATCAGGGCAACGTGGTAGTCACCGAAAACGTGGTCGAGGCGTGCCTTAAAGAGCACGTTCGGCGCCTGGTGCACCTGTCATCACCGTCGATCTACTTTAATGGACGTTCGCAACAGAATATCCATGAAGATCAGGTGCCGCGGCGCTTTTATGATCACTACGGAGCAACCAAATACCTCGCCGAGCAAAAGGTCTTCGGCGCTCAGGAATTCGGTCTTGAGGTTCTGGCCTTACGCCCACGCTTTGTCACTGGGGCAGGGGATGTCAGCATTTTCCCACGCTTGTTGCAGATGCAGCGCAAACGCCGCCTGGCAATCATTGGCAATGGCTTGAACAAGGTTGATTTCACCAGCGTGCAGAACCTTAATGAGGCCCTGCTCAGTGCTTTGTTCGCTGATCAGCAGGCCTTGGGTCAGGCTTACAACATCAGTAATGGTCATCCACTGCCGGTGTGGGACGTGGTCAATTATGTGATGCGCCAGATGCATTTGCCGCAAGTCACCCGTTACCGTTCCTTTGGCCTTGCCTACAGCTTGGCCGCGCTCAACGAGGGAGCGTGCATGCTCTGGCCGGGGCGCCCGCAGCCGACCTTGTCGCGCTTGGGCATGCAGGTGATGAGCAAGGATTTCACTCTGGATATCAGCCGTGCCCGGCAACTGTTGGACTACCGACCCACGGTCAGCCTGTGGTCGGCATTGGACGAATTTTGCGGCTGGTGGAAGGCCCAAGACCAGCCGCAGTGAACCCGCAAGCCGGTTTGCGGTCGATCAGTGCGCTGTATAAGCGGTTTATACTAGTGCCCATTTGCTATTACGGCGGTTGAAGGCTCCCATGCGTAACGATGCTCAAGACGATTTCGACAATGTCCCGACCCTGCGTGCCCGTACACGCGATGACGATGACTTTGAGCCATTGCCCCCCGGCCGTGGCCCGCTTGTGGCAGGCGCACGCAAGGCCCCTCGGGCGGCCAGCACCGGACCATTGTGGGCACTCTTGGGGGCGTCCTTCATCGCCCTGGCGGGTCTTGGCTGGTGGAGCTTCCAGCAGGTTTCATTGATGGAGCAGCAATTGGTTGCGACCCAGGAAAGCTTTGCCCGTATCAGTGAAGAAGCAGCAGGGCGCCTGCAGGCCATCAGTGGCAAGGTCGATGCCAGCGAGTCCAGCGTCAACAGCGGCAGCGAAGCCTTGAAACTGCAGATCAAGCAGTTGCAGGCCAACCTGGTCGAACAGAGTAAACAGCAGCAGGGCGTCGCCGGGCAGGCGGGTGATTTGGGTAAGCGCCTGGAGCAGGTGCTGGCCCAGGCCAGTGAACAGCAGGCCGCCACGGCCCAACTGCAGGCAGAACTGCAGACCCAACTCAAAGCAGTGAACAGCGAGATGGCAGCATTGAAAGCGGCGCAGGTCGACGCTGGCAAGCTCGACAGCCAGATCAGCAGCTTGGCAGCTGACGTTGCGGCATTGAAGAAGCAGGGTAATCCCAGTGCGGCCATCCAGCGCTTGGAGCAGGACCTGATCGTGCTCAAGAGCGAACAGGAGAATCGCCCGACGGCGCCGGTAGCGTCAGGGGCATCGGTTGCCGAGTTTGATGCCTTCCGTGGCCAGATGACCCGCACGATCAACACCTTGCAAAGCCAGGTGCAGAACCTGCAGCGTCAGATCAACGCCCGGCCTTGAAGGGCATTTGGGTCGACCATCTTGTGGGAGCTAGCCTTGCTGGCGATGGGATCGACGCCGCGTCAGTCAGTGCGCGGTGTTGGCATCGCTGGCAAGGCCAGCTCCCACAACGTCAGTACAAGACTTACAGGCGCGGATAGTCGATGTAACCCACCGGCCCTTTGGCATAGAAGGTTTCAGGACGCGCTTCGTTCAACGGCGCATCCGCTGCCAAGCGGGCCGGCAGGTCAGGGTTAGCGATGAACGGCACACCAAAGGCCACCGCATCCGCCCGGCCACTGGCCAGGGACGCATTGGCACTGGCTTTGGTAAAGCGCTCGTTAACGATATACGGGCCGCCGAAGGCTTCCTTGATCAATGGGCCAATGCTGTCGTCAGCTTCTTTCTCCCGTGAGCAAAGGAAGGCAATCCCACGCTTGCCCAGTTCACGGGCAACATAAGTAAAGGTTTCGGTGAGATTGGCATCGCCCATGTCATGAGAATCGGCCCGTGGAGACAGGTGGACACCGACGCGTTGCGCCCCCCACACCTCGATCACCGCATCAGTCACTTCAAGCAGCAGCCGCGCACGGTTTTCCAGGGAACCACCGTATTGGTCGTCGCGCTGGTTGGTGCTGCTCTGCAAGAACTGGTCGAGCAGGTAACCATTGGCAGCGTGCACTTCTACGCCATCAAAACCGGCGGCCTTGGCATTCTCGGCACCGCTGCGGTAGGCCTCGACAATATCGGCGATTTCCTCGGTTTCAAGGGCCCGTGGGGTCGGGTAGTCGGCCAGCGGACGCACCAGGCTGACATGGCCTTTGGGTTGGATAGCGCTCGGCGCTACTGGCGTTTCACCGTTGAGGTAGGTCGGGTGGGAGATACGCCCGACATGCCACAGCTGCAGAAAGATTCGCCCCCCAGCACCATGGATGGCCTTGGTAACGTTGGTCCAGCCGCGCACCTGTTCGTTGGACCAGATCCCGGGGGTGTCCGGGTAGCCGACGCCCATCGGTGTCACCGAGGTCGCTTCGCTGAGAATCAGGCCGGCGCTGGCTCGTTGGACGTAGTACTCGGCCATCAGTGCGTTGGGCACCCGGCCTTCGTCGGCGCGGCAGCGGGTCAGTGGGGCCATGATGATGCGGTTCGGCAATTCGAGGTCGCCGAGGGTGATCGGATCGAAAATAGTTGTCATAGGTACCTCAAGGCTTATCAGTGAGTCGCAGGGGCCAGCTCGGGCTTGGCGCCGCGCTGGCTGAAGGTAATCAGGGTGACGATCAGGGCCAGCACGGCCAGTGCGGCGGCGGCCAGGGGCACACGGGTCAAGCCCAGTCCTTGTGCGATAACGGTGCCGCCGACCCAGGCACCCAGGGCATTGCCGAGGTTGAAGGCGCCGATATTGAGCGTCGACACCAGGTTCGGTGCAGCACTGCCGAAGGTCACCACGTTGACTTGCAAGGCCGGTACCGCGGCGAAGGCGGCGGTGGCCCACAGGAACAGGGTGATTTCAGCCGGGATCACGGCAACGCTGGTCCAGCTCAGCACGGTGGAGATCACTGCCATGCTGGCGAACACACCGACCAGGGTGGCGCCCAGGCGTTTGTCTGCGAGCTTGCCGCCGACGATGTTGCCCAGGGTCAGGCCAACTCCGATCAACAGCAGCGTCCAGGTCACACCCTGTGGCGAAACCCCAGTGACATCGCCCAGCAGCGGTGCAACGTAGGTGAACAGGGCGAACATCGACGCGGAGAACAGCACGGTCATCGACAGCGACAACCAGATGCCTGCGCCCTTGAGCGCCGCCAGCTCGGCGCGCATGTCGAGTTTTTCCTCGTCATGGCGAAACGGTAGAAAACGGATCAGGCCGATCAAGGCTATTACGCCGATCACGGTGACGGCCCAGAAGGTCGAGCGCCAGCCGTATTCCTGGCCCAGAGCGGTGCCCAAGGGGACACCCAGGACGTTGGCCAGGGTCAAGCCCGTGAACATCAGGGCCACCGCCGAGGCGCGGCGATTGGCCGGCACCAGGCTGGCGGCAACCACCGAGCCGATACCAAAGAAGGCGCCGTGACACAGTGCAGTGACCACCCGTGCCAGCATCAACAGGTTGTAGTCGCTGGCTACCGCACACAGCAGGTTACCGATGATGAACACGCCCATCAGCGCGATCAGGGCAGCCTTGCGTGGCAGCTTCGAGGTGGCCAGGGCCATGAACGGTGCGCCAATGGCCACGCCCAGGGCGTAACCGGTCACCAGCCAGCCGGCGCCGGGGATGGACACGCCGAGGTCCGCCGCAACATCGGGCAACAGGCCCATGATGACGAACTCGGTGGTGCCGATGGCGAAGGCGCTGAGCGCCAGGATCAATAATGAAAGGGGCATTGCAAGGTCCTTGTCAGAGCTCTTGGCTCATCTGCTTGAGGAAGGCCTGGATGGTTTCCTCATTGCGCTTGAAAAAATGCCATTGGCCGATCTTCTGGCTGCTGATCAGACCCGCGCGTTGCAAGGTGGCCAGGTGGGCCGAGACCGTTGACTGCGACAGGCCACAGCGTTGGTCGATTTGCCCGGCGCAGACACCGTGTTCGGTGCTGTGGTGCTGGTCGGGGAATTGCACGTCGGGGTCTTTCAGCCAGTTGAGGATTTCTCGCCGTACTGGGTGGGCCAGGGCTTTTATTATTTCGTCGAGATCGAGAGGCATGGTTGGGCTCATGGTTATGTAGCGGTATATCGCGATGGGGCGAAATATAAATCGGTATTTCGCGATATACAAATATGAAGAGGTTCTTAGCTCAGCGTAAATCGCTATATCGGGTTATAACGATATGAGTGGCGCTGGTGCTAGACTGCGTTCATGAACTATCTCGCACACCTTCACTTGGGCGGCCAACAACCCGAACAACTGCTCGGCAGCCTCTATGGCGACTTCGTCAAAGGGCCACTTGGCGGGCGTTATCCACTCGCGCTCGAAGCTGCAATCCGCTTGCACCGCCAGATCGATGTGTTCACTGACAGCCACCCGTTGGTGCTGCAGTCGCTCGGGCGCTTTCCCAAAGCGCGGCGGCGCTATGCCGGGATTATTCTCGATGTGTTCTTCGATCATTGCCTGGCGTTGCATTGGCAGGACTACGCTGATCAGCCGCTTGCACAGTTTACCGGTAGGGTCTATCAGGTGCTGGCAGCGCAGGAGGCGCTGCCCGGGCGGCTGGCACAGATCGCACCGTACATGGCGGCCGATGACTGGTTGGGGGCATACCGTGAATTTGCCGTGCTGGATCAAGTGTTTCGTGGCATCGCCCGGCGCTTGTCACGCCCGGAAGGGATGGACGGCGCCCTGGAACTTGTCGATGCACTGTACGCGCCATTGCTGGAAGACTTTCGCGCCTTTTATCCCGAGTTGCAGGCTTTCGCCAACAGATCCCTGAGTTCTGCCTAGGCCGCTTTCACCCGGCGCAGTGGTTGCACTGCGCTTGCGTCGACGCCGAATAATGCGTCTTGCACGGCTTGCTGTGCCTTGAATGCCAAGGCTGCACGTTCTTCTCCGGTGCTGGAGATCGGTGCCAGCAACTGGATCTGCACTTCGCCACAATCGTGGGCAAACAGCCGCATCAGGTGCGAGAGCAGGTCGTCGTCACCGACAAAGGGCGCAATCGTGTCGATCTGACCGTCGCGTAGGTAACGTAAGGCGACCGGCTGCAGCGCGACGTGCGTGTCGATGGCGCCAGCCAGCAAGCGGCCGTGAAAGGTGCGCAAGCTACGGCCATCGGTGGTAGTACCCTCAGGGAAGATCAACAAGGGGCAAGCCTGTTGCAGGTGCTGGCTGATTTGTTTGCGCAGTAGTTGGCTGTCGCTACCACCCCGACGGATAAACAATGTGCCGGCCTTTAGTGCCAGCCAGCCGGCCACCGGCCACGTTCGCACTTCGGCCTTGGACAGGAACGACAAGGGCGCGAGCATGCCCAGCAGGGGGATGTCGGTCCAGGACACATGATTGCTGACCCACAGCATTGGCTGCTGCGGCAACTGCCCAATGACGCGGACCTTGAACGGCAGGGCATTGCTCAACGTGCGCATGAACAGCTGCGACCAGCGCTGACGGCGCTCAGCCGAGGCCGGGATGCGCAGCGCCTCATAGAGGGTGAACAGCGCCGCCATTCCCAAGCCAAACAGCACCACCAGTACCACCCGCAGGACGCGTGCGAAGACGCGCAGGCGCTGCATCAGACTGCCGCCTTGAAGTGGCGGGCATAGCGCGGGCAGAGTTCATCGCGTTTGAGCAGAATGAACACATCGGCGACCTGGAAGTCTTCATCCCAGCAAGGTTCGCCGCAGATTTTCGCGCCCAGTCGCATGTAGGCCTTGAGCAAGGGAGGCATTTCGGCGATGACGTTGCCTGGCAGGGCCAGGTTAGGCAGCGGCTTCTTCGGCTCGGCGCGCAGGTGTTCGGTGCACAGGTAGCGTTCGCGCAGGCGCTGCATGATCGCGTGGGCCTGAACGCCGCCATCCTGCATGGGAATGCTGGCACAACCCATGAGGTAGCTGTAGCGCCCTTCGTTGAGTACTTCGGCCAGTTCTGCCCAGAGCACGGCGATGGTGCCGCCATTGCGGTAGGCCGGGTCGACGCAGGTGCGGCCCAGTTCCAGGATCGGTCCCTGGAGACCGCCCAGGCCATGCAGGCTGAACTCTTCTTCGCTGTAAAAACGTCCCAGGCTGTTGGCGGCCTGGTGGTCGAGCAGGCGTGTGGTGGCCACCAGGCGCCCGCTGCGGAGGTCGCGCACACCGATGTGGCGGCAATGAATGTCGTAGTCATCCATGTCCAGGCCCAGTTCGGCGCCCTTGAGCTTGGCCTTGAACTCACCGCTGAACACGCTGAACCGAAGGGCCTGGGCTTCCTGCAAGGCCGTTGGCCCGACCAGGCGTTCGGCTTGCAGACGGCGTTCAGTGCTGTTGTCGCCAGAGCGAGCGATCCGAGTCATTGCGAGTCTCCATAAGCCAGCCATGGGGTTGCGGCCGGTCGGCTTTGTTGTGCAAGCTCAGCCTAGGTAGATGCGGTGTCACCCCCATGACCCTTTGGTGATGCTTGTGTGACAGCCCTCAAGGAGCACTCCGATGGCCTGGTTACAACGACTCAACGACCCCCAACGGCATCCGCTGGCAGACAATCTGGCCGAGACTTACAGCCGTCTATTGGCGCGTTTGGACCCCGTCAGCCCGTTCGAGTTGGCCGTGCTCGGCGCGCGAGCCATGCCGACCCCGGGGCTGGCCTTTCTGGTGGGGTATCAGGCCGCCTTGCGCGTGCTCTGGCCCAGTGCCCCGGCAAGCCTTGGCGCCTTGTGCGCCAGTGAGCGACGTAGCGTGCGTCCGGCCGACATGCAGGTGCGCCTGACAGATTTGCGCCTCAGTGGTAGCAAGGACTTCGTCACCGCCGGGCTGGATGCCGACTGGCTGTTGGTGGCGGCGCGCAGCGAAGCCGCGGGCGAGGCTGTTCAATTGAGCCTGGCAGTGGTCTATCCCGGCGAGCCGGGGGTGCGACTTGAGCCGCTGCCCGCACTGCCATTGATGCCGGAAGTCGGGCACGCTCGCCTGCACCTGGACCAGGCACTGTGCGAACGCTTGGCTGGCGATGGCTGGGATGCCTATGTCAAACCTTTCCGCTCTCTGGAAGACCTGTATGTGCTCAGCGCCCTGTGCGCCTGGCTGTACGGTGTTGGTCAGGACAACGCTTGGCCGCAGGCCTTGCAGTTACGCCTGATTGCTTTGCTCGGTGGTTGCGCCGAGGGCAGTCGGCAATGTGCCGACGCCATCGCCTGTCATTTGTTGCTGGGCGGCTTGTTTGCCCAATTTGCTGCGCTCAAAGACGAGATCAATCAGGTGTTGAGCACCACGCCGGGTGACTGGGCAACGCTTTGGCAGCGCGATCAGGGCCTGCTGGAGATCGCCAGCGCGGCGCGGGCCAAGCGTCTGGCCAAGGCCTGGGCGAACGCTGGATTGTCATGAAACGCTGTCAGGCTGGGGCAATCCTGGCCTTGAGCGACTGGCATGAACAAAGCGTTGTTGGCAGTGTTGCTCAGCCTGACTTTGCTCAGCACCTGGGCCTTGAGCCAGGAGACCTGGCCGCAGCCGGACTGGCCGCAGGCCGCAGAGATCAACCGCTTAGCCTGGTGCCAGGTACAGGCCTATGCGTTTGCACCCCGCGATGACCGCAACCGTGAAGGCGTGCGCACCGACGCACTGTTGGTCATCAAGCAGGGACAGGTTGTCTACGAGCATTACGCGGCGCCGACCAGCGCCCAGACTTCACACCTGACCTGGTCGATCAGCAAGAGTGTGTTGGCCACACTGCTGGGGGTGGCGCGTCAGGAAGTTCGCTTTGCGCTCGAGGATCCGGTCGCGCGCTTCTATCCCCCCATGCAGGCGCATCCAGCGGTACGACTGCAAGACCTGCTGCACTGGGCCAGTGGTCTGGACTGGCAAGAAGCATACGAATACGCACCGCTGCATTCCTCGGTGGTGGCCATGCTCTACACCCGAGGACGTGAGGACATGGCCGCCTATACCGCCGCCCGGCCGCCAGCGGCTGAGCCGGGACAGCGCTTCCTCTACTCCAGCGGCGACAGCAACGTGCTGGCGGCGGCGTTGCGCACAATGGTCGGGCCCGAGCGCTATCGGCAGTATCCCTGGGATGCTCTGTTCACCCCTTTGGGTATCACTTCTGCGGTCTGGGAGCGTGATGCCAGCGGCACCTTGGTGGGCTCCTCCTATCTATACATGAGCGCCCGCGACCTGGCACGTATTGGCCTGCTAATGCTGCGTGACGGTCGCTGGCAGTCGCAGCAGTTACTCGCCAAGGACTGGGTGGTGTTCAATCGCACGTTGTTTACCAAGGCTGTCGCGGAGCCTGGGGAGGCCAACCCCGGTGGGCACTGGTGGCTCAACCAGCCATTACCCGGCGGCGAGCGGCCCTGGCCCGATGCACCGGCCGGCACCTTTGCTGCTTTGGGGCATTGGGGCCAGGCATTGTATGTAGTGCCTGATGAGCAGTTGATTGTGGTGCGTTACGCCGATGACCGCGATGGCCAGTTTCAGCACAATGAGCTGCTAAAACGCGTGCTGGCGGCGCAGTCCGGAGGGCGTCCATGAAGCGTTTGCTGCTGTTGCTGTTGCTGCTGGTGGGCGTCTGGAGCTGGCATGAACGCCAGGCCTTGGCGGATTTTCCGGGCATTCTTAGCGCATACTCAGCCAAGGAGTACTGCTCTTGCCGTTTCGTCATGGAATTCGATGTGCCGTATTGCCAGGCCTATGTAGGTCAGTACCTACCCCTGAGCCGCCTTGAGGAAACTACACAGAACCGGCAGGTTACCGCTGTGGGGTTTGGCATTGAACGCCGTGCGCGTTGGCAGGGTGCACATGAGGGCTGTGGCTTGCTGCCGTGAGGGCAGCCGGGTAAGGTTGACGGCCTCAGTGTTACAGGATTTCTCATGTTCTCTTTGCCCCGTCTTCTGCTCGTCGTGCTCGCCCTGGTGAGCTTCTCGGCCCAGGCCAATTGGCACCTGGATGGCGAGTCTTCACGCCTGTCCTTTATCTCCAGCAAAAATGGCGACACCGCCGAAGTGCATCGATTTCTCGTGCTGCACGGCAAGGTCGACCGCAAGGGTGCGGCCGAGCTGATGATCGAGATGGACTCCAACAACAGCGGTGTGCCGTTGCGTGACGAGCGCATGCGCAAGGAGTTGTTCGACTTTGCTCGCTTCCCGGAAGCTCATGTTACGGCCCAGATCGACCTGGGCCCGATCAACGACCTGGCCAATGGCGCCCAGGTTGAGCTGCGTTTGCCGGTGACGGTCAAACTACGCGGCAAGGAGCACAGCTACAGTGCTTTGCTGTTGGCTACGCGCCTGGATGAGCGCCGCTTCCAGGTAGTAACCCTGGAGCCGTTGATGCTGCGTGCCGAAGATTTCGAGCTGGTGCCGGGCCTGGAGGCCCTGCGCAAACTGGCCGGACTCAAGTCCATCAGCCCGTCGGTGCCGGTAAGTGCGGTGCTGATCTTCACGGCGCGCTGATATGGCCGGACCGGTCTTCCCCTGGCGAGATGGCAACCGGTTCGAGTTATTGATCGACGGCCCCAGATTTTTCCCGCGTATGCTCACCGCGATCGGGCGTGCCGAGCATCAGGTGGATCTGGAACTGTACTTGGTGGAGGCGGGCGCCTGCGCCGAGGCCATGGTCCAGGCCCTGGTGCAGGCTGCCGAACGGGGCGTGCAGGTACGCTGTCTGTTCGACGATTATGGCGCGCTGGCCTTCACCTTGAGCCTGCGCCAGCGTCTGCTTGCCGCCGGGGTCGAATTGCGCTGGTACAACCGCCTGCGCTGGCGCCGTGGCCTGCGCAACCTGTATCGGGATCACCGCAAGCTGTTGCTGGTCGACCAATCATGGGCGGTGGTCGGCGGCACAGGTGTTACCGATGAATTTTGGGTGCCGAACGAAGACGTCAGTGAATGGCATGAAGTAATGGTCGAAATGCAGGGGCCGCTGGTCGCCGACTGGCAGATGCTCTTCGATCGCCAGTGGCGCGCCAACTTGCGCCGTACTGCCTGGCGACCACCGACGCATTTTGGCCTGCCACGCTTGCCTCATGTACCCGATAGCGGCCAGGGCATGGGCCGGGTAGCCTATGCCGATGCCCGTCAGCATCGGGACATCCTGCAATCGCTGGTGCGTGCATTGAACAGCGGTCAACGCCGCATCTGGCTGGCCACCCCGTACTTTTTACCCACCTGGAAAGTTCGCCGCTCCCTGCGCCGGGCGGCAGCCAATGGTATCGATGTGCGCCTGCTGCTGACGGGGCCACGCACCGATCATCCTTCGGTGCGTTATGCCGGCCATCGTTATTACCCGCGCCTGATGCGTGCCGGGGTGAAGATCTATGAGTACCAGCCGTGCTTCCTGCATCTGAAGATGGTGCTGGTGGACGACTGGGTGAGCATCGGCTCGTGCAACTTTGACCACTGGAACTTGCGGTTCAACCTTGAGGCTAACGTTGAGGCACTTGATCCTCCGTTGACCGCTGCCGTAGCGGCGAGCTTTGAGCGCGATTTCGCCCAGAGCCTGTGTATCGATCTTGACCATTGGCATGCCCGGCCGTTGTGGAAGCGTGTGCAGCAGCGCCTGTGGGGCTGGCTGGACCGGTTGGTGGTCAACATGCTGGATCGGCGCGACTGAGCTGCATGGCGGGCAGGACGGTCTATTGTGTCTGGTGTCTTTCATTGCCTCTGAGGAGTTGCTGACATGGCCGCGAAGAAGATTTTGATGCTGGTGGGCGATTACGTCGAAGACTACGAAGTGATGGTGCCCTTCCAGGCCCTGCAGATGGTGGGGCATACCGTTCACGCGGTGTGCCCGGGCAAAGCGGCCGGGCAAACGGTGCGTACGGCGATTCATGACTTTGAAGGTGACCAGACCTACAGCGAAAAGCCTGGGCACAACTTTGCCCTCAACTTCGATTTTGAGCAGGTCCGGGCCGAAGGTTACGACGCACTGGTCATCCCGGGTGGCCGTGCGCCGGAATACCTGCGTCTCGATGAGCGGGTACTGGCATTGGTCAAGGCCATTGATAAGGCCGGCAAGCCGATTGCGGCCGTGTGCCATGGGGCGCAATTGCTTGCGGCCGCCGGGGTGTTGGAAGGGCGTGAGTGCAGCGCTTATCCGGCGTGTGCGCCGGAAGTACGGCTAGCCGGTGGAAAGTTTGTCGAGATCGGCGTCGATCAGGCCCATGTGCAAGGTAACCTTGCTTCGGCCCCAGCCTGGCCGGCGCATCCGGCATGGTTGGCGGGTTTTCTGCAGCTGTTGGGTACCCGCATTACTTTGTGATGTTCGCGGGACAATAAAAAAGCGGCAGGGGCTGACCCCTGCCGCTTTTTGTTTCAGCAAGCTTTAGTGGCTTACTTCACTTCTACCGCCAAGCTTTCAGCGATCTTGCTCTGCCACAACGCCGGGCCGGTGATGTGCACCGATTCGCCATTGCTGTCGACCGCTACGGTGACCGGCATGTCTTTGACTTCGAACTCGTAGATCGCTTCCATGCCCAGTTCAGCAAATGCCAGGACCTTGGACTTCTTGATCGCCTGGGCCACCAGGTAGGCAGCGCCGCCGACGGCCATCAAGTATACCGCCTTGTTGTCCTTGATCGCTTCGATCGCGGTCGGGCCACGTTCAGACTTGCCGATCATGCCCAACAGGCCGGTTTGCTCAAGAATCTGACGCGTGAACTTGTCCATCCGCGTAGCGGTGGTCGGGCCGGCAGGGCCAACCACTTCTTCGCGTACCGGATCAACCGGGCCGACGTAGTAGATGAAGCGGCCTTTGAGGTCCACCGGCAGCTCTTCGCCACGGTTGAGCATTTCGACCATGCGCTTGTGCGCAGCGTCGCGGCCGGTGAGCATCTTGCCGTTGAGCAGGATGGTCTCGCCCGGCTTCCAGCTCTGCACGTCTTCCGGGGTCAGGGTGTCGAGGTTGACACGGCGGGCCGATGGGCCTGCTTCCCAGACGATTTCCGGGTAGGCATCCAGCGATGGCGCTTCCAGATCGGCAGGGCCGGAACCGTCGAGCACGAAGTGCGCGTGACGGGTAGCGGCGCAGTTCGGAATCATGCACACCGGCAGGGATGCGGCGTGGGTCGGATAGTCCATGATCTTGACGTCGAGCACGGTGGTCAAGCCGCCCAAACCCTGAGCACCGATGCCCAGCTGGTTGACCTTCTCGAACAGTTCCAGACGGATCTCTTCGATGCGGTTCTGCGGGCCACGGGCCTTGAGCTCATGGATGTCGATGGATTCCATCAACACTTCCTTGGCCATTACCGCAGCCTTCTCGGCAGTACCGCCGATGCCGATGCCGAGCATGCCTGGCGGGCACCAGCCTGCGCCCATGGTCGGAACGGTCTTGAGCACCCAGTCAACGATCGAGTCGGACGGGTTGAGCATGGCCATTTTCGACTTGTTCTCGGAGCCGCCGCCTTTGGCCGCCACGTCCACTTCCACGGTGTTGCCCGGGACGATGGAGTAGTGGATGACTGCTGGGGTGTTGTCCTTGGTGTTTTTACGCGCACCTGCCGGGTCGGCCAGGATCGAGGCACGCAGGACGTTTTCCGGCAGGTTGTAGGCGCGGCGCACGCCTTCGTTGATCATGTCGTCCAAGCTCATGGTAGCGCCGTCCCAGCGCACGTCCATACCGACGCGCACGAACACGGTAACGATACCGGTGTCCTGGCAGATCGGGCGGTGGCCAGTGGCGCACATGCGCGAGTTGATCAAAATCTGGGCGATGGAGTCACGCGCAGCAGGCGACTCTTCACGCAGATAGGCCTCATGCATGGCCTGGATGAAGTCAACGGGGTGGTAGTACGAAATGAATTGCAGGGCGTCGGCAACGCTCTGAATCAGGTCGTCTTGCTTGATCACGGTCATGCAGCGCGCTCCTCTTAAAGACGGGAACATTCAATAAGGTATTCCGACGCGGACAGGCCGAGGTGTCGAAACG
>Ga0247821_10001028_pt1 | contig 15474 bp, 16 predicted proteins | sample 13C_Glycerol_Day_FD_192481 | JGI IMG/M metagenome (GOLD analysis project Ga0247821, IMG submission 192481) | Soil microbial communities from agricultural site in Penn Yan, New York, United States - 13C_Glycerol_Day14 | ecosystem: Environmental > Terrestrial > Soil > Agricultural land | place... | reverse complement strand
CTGACCGGCGGCCTTCAGTAGTGCCTGGTACTGCTCCCAGGGTACAACCGCATACTCGGGTTGACCGTCCCGGCTGATGACCTGAATACCCATTACAACCCCCTTGTAGGATTACGATATGTAATCCGCGCAGCAGCTCTACCATGGGGTTTTGGCGGACACTCGCCCTACCTGTGCCCCTTTCCTTGCCCCCGCATGGTCGTTTCTGACCAATAGCGAAAAGCAATCGGGGCGCTCCCCTTCCGTTATATCTCATTGTAAGAGATTTCTGGCGTCAGCGCTTTGGTACTGGGATTTGATGTTTTTGACATAGGCTCAGTCGGCTTAGCGGTGCAAATGCCTGACTAAAACACAGAAAACCGGGATATTTTAATTTCACGTTTCTGACATCGCAGATTTTAAGTACTTAGGTAAAAAGGGAATAAAATCTAAGCTGTTAAGCACAAGGGGAATAAAAACAGAGGTTTTGGGGCTGTGTACCTAGGTACAAAGGCGACATAGGTACAAAGGTAGGTACAGAGCGCGAGGCTTTAGCACAGTGGTTTGGATGGTGTTGTACTTATGTACCTATGTTTTTCTTCTATTTAGAGTTAGAGAGAAAAATATGTAGTAGTAACATATAGTCACTACTACATAATATATACATTGCTAGACAGAATGGGGTTGGGACATAGGTACATAGGTACAAACCGGTTGAAACCCCTGTGCTAGAGCGGTCAGCTTGTACCTATGTTTTGTACCTATCTTTGGCCAACTTCGGTACAACCCGATTAATAGCATCACTGTGCCACTACCACCGGTTTTACACGGAACAGCCCTTCACCGCCCGTTGAACTGTGCTCAACGACACACCCAGGTGCTCAGCAGCTTTACGGTACGACATGCCGCTATCGATCGCCTTGATGATCGCCGCGTCGCTCGCTTTTTTCTTCCCGCCCTTGTACGCGCCTCGCAGCTTCGCCTTAGCGATGCCTTCGGCCTGCCGTTCCAGTAGCCGGGCGCGTTCAAATTGTGCGACCACGGCCAGAATACCCAGTTGCAGATCACTTGCCGCAGTGCCGTCGCAGTACAGGGCGCCGTCCTTCACGAACCGGACAGCAATACCTCGGCTGTTCAGGTCCTTCATCAGGCCCAACAGATCGACCAGGCTGCGGCTCAGACGGTCAACGCTGTGCACCCATAGAGTGTCCCCAGCTCTCAGCACTTCGAGCGCCACGCGCAGCTGTGGGCGGTCCAGGGAGCTGCCGCTGCAGGTGTCAGTGAATACCTTGTCGAGCGCAATGCCATCTAGCTGGCGCTCGGTGCTTTGGTCAGTGGTGCTGACCCTCACGTAGCCGACGTTCATTGTGCCCACCTCTGTATTCATCAGGGTCTAGATGTATTCAAAGTGGCATCGATTCGGTGGCCTGGCAAGGCTGCACGCCAAGTAACTGTGTTCATCAGACGAGTGGTCATCAGGCTATACCCTGATGAATACAAGCATCAGCTCCTCAACGCTTCGATGCCTTGGGCAATTGCACCGGCGTTTGTGTCCAAGGTTTCCAAGATGGTCAGCACATTGTCAGATGCGTCTGTAGATCCTCGCTGCCGAATCCAGAGCGACAGCTCTTCAATGCCCGCTCGCAAGGCCTGCTGGTTCAGTACCAGCAGCTCCAGGGTGTCTGCTGTTACAGCGGCTTGATCGTCCATGGTGATCTTCATCGAATGTCGGAGGGTCAGAGCTTAGCCGACGACCGCTGCCTGGGTGGCTGCCTGGAAAAGCACCTAGGGCCGGATATTGCGACCGTCCCCCAGGCACCCCCTCCGTTCGCGACCCCTCTCACATACGTATAGGGGTGTATAAATTTTTTAAAATTTTTAGAAATTTCAGAGCCTTAGCACATAACACGCAAATCTACCTACACGGAACGCTACCCCGCCACGCCCGCAGACCGTAAACCTGTGCCCCTCCCGCCGCAAACCCGCCACCATCATGCCAATCAGGCATATCTATACCGTTCGTCGCCGTGTAACTTCTATCAAAACCACACGCAACGCTTCGTGTCATTTCCCGTATCAAGCCACAACCTATGTGCTAGAGAGGCTACACGCAATCACCTGTGCCTTACACGAAATACGTCGCATATATCATATTTACACGCCATGAGCAAATGCCGAATTGACATGATTTTTGATTGTCAATAATCTGTGCTCAGTCGGAAAATTCCCAACGGGGGCCAACCGAATGACCACGCCAACCGCCGCCATCAGCCTGACGCAAATCGCCAAGTTGGCCGACCTCGACCCCAGCTTTTTCAGTCGCCACGCCGACGAACTCCCGCCCGCCACACCTCTGCGAACCGGTGGCCCCGGACGGCCACAGCTGGCCTACAACGTTGATGACCTGGCCGCCTTGATCGTCGAGCGCACCGGGCACCTTTCCGAAGCCATCTGCCGTCTGCGCCTGGCCCTCGGTGCCGGCCCCTTGCGGATTGTCACCACCGACGACGGCCGGTGCCACGTCGTTTACGACAGCGAGCGCCTCGAAGATCTGCCCGACAGTATCCGCACCGCTGTGCTCGACCAGGTCAAATCCGAGCGAGCAAATAACACCGCCCGCCGTTCCCGTCGCCAACAGGAGCTACAGCAATGAACTACTCAAGCACCCTCGAACGCCTGAGCGAAGGCCCGTTGTGCCGGATGTTGCGAGCAGAGGCTTCACTGCCAACCAGTCCGCACTACGACTCATTGGCTCGACCCAGCCTGGCGCAGTGGCTTGGCCAAGTGAGCGAACAACTTGTGCTCGATGCCGTGGCCGAACGCGCCAGCGGGCAGCACACCTTGCATTGATTCCGGCAGGTGCCGGGGGAGTAACTGACATGGTAGGTTTTGCAGATGCGTTTTCCGCCGAGAACATCGGCAACCTGATGAACGATCCCCGGATGCTGCTCGGGCTGCAGATGCTGCAGCAAGGTGGTTACCAACCGGGTAACCCCGGTCTCGGTGCTCGACTCGGGCAGGCCGGTGTCGGTGCCATGCAGCAGATGCAGACCCAGCAACACAGCCAGGCGTTGCAGCAGTACCGGCAACAAATGATCGCGCAGCAGCAACAGCAGATGGCCATGCAGCAAGCCCAGGCACAGGCCAAGCAAGAAGCCCTCCAGCGCCAGCAGCAGGCGTTCCAAAACCCCGATGTGCAAGCGCAACTGTCGCCACTGGCCAGGCTGTTAGGCGCGCAGGGGCTTGATCCTGAAACTGTGCTGCGTGCCCAGTCCGCCGACAACTTGGCCCAGCATCGCGCCGCCCAGTTGCAGCAACAGGCCGCTCAGTTCGATCAACGCCAGGCCCATCAGGGTGGTGGCGGTCAGCCGTCCAGGCCGCGCATGCCGACCCAGCGTCAGGTGCTCGATCAACCCTTGGGTGACGGCATGATGCAACGCCATGTGCTCAACCCGGAAACCAACCAGTACGAGCCCTACGGGAAACCCTTCCCGCAGTACAGCCCTGGTCGCAAAGCCAAGGCCGCTGACCCGCTTGAAGCGGTCGAGCAACACATCCTCGGCAACCCACCGGCAGCCGGACCTGACGCGTCGAGCCTGCCAGGCAATGCGCCGCTGGCCAGCTACAGCTCGCAACCCCAAAGCCCGGTCGGCGTCATGCCGATGCACGCTGCTGGCTCTCTTCCCGGTGCAAACAAGCCAGGCACCCGCAAGCCAGGACAGCCAAAAATCGCCGCCCCGATGACCAAGGCCGATTACGACGCCTTGCCAAGCGGTGCCCAGTACATCGACCCGGTCAGCGGCAAAACCGCGACCAAACGGTGATGACATGCAATCAGCGTGGGGCGACCCTATCGACGATGAACCGGCGCCAGCGGCTGGCCCTGCTGCGCCTAAACCGCCAGCGCCACAAGCGCCGTCCCTGAGCGCGTTTGGCGATCCACTCAGTGCGTTCGGTTACCCACTGGACGCAGCGCCAGATAAATCTGATGTGCCTTCTCAGCCGCCAGCGATCGGCCGTCGCGGCATGCCGCCGTTAATGGACAACGGCCCGACCGGTCTGGGCGATGTTGGCCGCAGTGCCGTGCGCGGCGTGGTTGGCACGGGCGATGCGCTCATGGGATTGGCGGGATTGATGTCCGGTGGCGCCATACCCAGCGCAATCGGCTATGACAGCTCGGCAGTCAAACAGCGCATAAACGCCCAAGACACGCCCGAACGTCAGGCCAGCCGCCAGGCATTGGAACAGGCCGAAGGTTTCGGTGGCACGCTGGAAGCGCTCGCAGCCAACCCCGGCAATATCGGGCACATGGTTGCAGAAAGCGTACCGACCATGCTGGCCGGTGGTGCTATCGGTCGCGGCATCGCGTTGGGCGCCAAGGCTCTTGGTGCTGTACCGGGCTTGGCCGGAATGCTCGGTGCTGGTGCCGGTGAGGGTCTTGTTGCATCCGGCCAACAAGCCGAACAGACCCGCCAACAGACAGGCACGTTAACCCTAGGTCAATCAGGTATGGCGCTCGCCTCGGGCGCGCTGACTAGCCTGCTCGGTGCTGCTGGTGCCCGCATCGGTCGCAGGCTGGGCGTTGCAGACATCGACGCGCAGATGGCAGGCGCTGATGGCGTGGATGTAGCCCGCAACCTTGTTCAGCGTGCGTTGACCGGGACCGGTATCGAGAGTCTGGAAGAACTCACCCAGTCCGGGCAACAACAAGTCCTGACCAATCTGGCCACCGACCGCCCAGCCCTGGAAGGCGTGGACAAGCAAATGGTTTTGGGTGGCGTAGTCGGTGGTGCCATGGGTGGCGCCGCTTCGTTGCGCCGTCCGAACATTGTCGATGTCGGCCCCATGCCACAAGCCCCGGCGCAACAGCCTGCAATGGTCCAGCCCGAAGTCATGGCAACCCCAGCATCGGTTGCCCCACCGGTTCCGCCAATCGCACCACAGCCAACCACTGTGCCGAAAGCCCCGTTCGCAGGTAGCCAGGACGTTGCGCCATTGTTGGACAACCTGGGCGTAGAAGGTGAACAGCGTACCCGCTCGCTCGACCTGCTCCGCCCAGCCGAACAGGACATTGAAGCCCGCCGCCGTGGCGTCGTTACCCAAGACGAGCAGCGTCGTCTGGCCAACCTGATCGGCCTCGATGGCGCGCAGGCGCAAGCATTCAGCCGCAAGATTGGCCAGGCCTGGAACGCCGAGCAGATCATTGCCGGTACCGATCTGGTATCTGACCGACTCAAGTCGGTTATGGAGCAGCAACAGCGCATTGCCAGCGGCCAGGCCAGCGATCTGGAGAAAGCCAGTTTTGTGCAAGACCTGGGCGACCTCAAGTCGGTATTCGGCGAACTCATGGGCGCACGCGCCGAGAGTGGTCGGGCATTGGCTGCGCAGCGCCGCCAGGTGCAGAACGTCAACGATGCAGCCCGAATCCTTGAAGGCATCGGCGGCGTTCAAGGTGCCGACGACCTGGCTGCTGCCATCGGCAAAGCGGTACAAGTAGGCGGCGTGCAGAACCTGGCCAAGCTGGTCGGCAAGCCTGAGTCGAAGATGCAGCGCTTGCTCGGCTACTACTTCCGCGCAGCCTTACTCAGTGGTGTTCGTACCCATGCCGTGAACATCACGTCGAACACCTTAACCCTCGGCAATGAAATCATCGAGCGCAGCATCGCCGCAGGCATCGGTGGTGCCAAGCGTCTCGCCACTGGTGGCAAGTCCGGCCAGACCGTTTTTGCAGAACCCATCGACTTATTGATTGGCATGAGCCGCAGCATGTCCAAGGCGGGCACCGCTGCTGTCGATGCTTTCCGTACCGGCGAGTCGGCGGTACTGGGTGGCCAGGCCAAGCAGGATAACAGCCGAGGGTTGAATAACACCCCACGCCAGCCAGGTGTGCTGGGTACCGCTGCCTTCGCGGCTCGGTCGGCCGCGAGCCTTCCGTATCGTGCACTCGGTGCTGAGGACGCTTGGTTTGCCACGCTCAACTATGAAGCTGAATTGCGCACTCTGGCCCGACAGCAGGCGCTGGCCGAACGTAACGCCGGGCAGTTGCCCAGCGGCATGAAGACAAGCCAGCGTATCGACCAACTGGTGCAGGCACCCACAGCCAAGATGATCGAGAGCGCGGGCGAGCATGCTCGCACCAACACGTTCAACTCCAAGGCTGGAACCTTCGCCCAAGCAGTCATGAGCGCGAAAGCCAAGGCGCCCTGGCTCAACCTGATTGTGCCCTTCATCCGCACCCCGGCCAACATCGTCAGTTTCGGCTTGAAGCGCACCCCGCTGGCGCCGTTCTTCACCACTGTGCGCGAAGACATCAAGGCCGGTGGCGTCAAACAGGAGCGCGCCCTTGCCAGAATTTTGTGGGGTACTGGCGTGATGGTCGGTGCGGGCATGTTGGCCCAAGCTGGGTATATCACCGGTGCCGGACCCGACGACAAGAAAGAGCGGCAGGCATTGCTGGCAACCGGTTGGCGCCCTTACTCCATCAAGGTCGGTGACACCTACCACGAATACAACCGCCTTGACCCGTTCGCACAGTGGCTTGGCTTGGCCAGCGACATGGCCACCCAGGATTACCAGCACAAAGACGGCGCCGACGTAGCCGCTAATGTGCTCGGGTCGCTGGTCAGCAACACGATCAATAAAACCTACATGCAGGGCCTGTCGAACTTCGTCGAATTCATGCAAGACCCCAAACGTAACGGCGAGTGGTACTCCAGGCAGATGGCAGGCACCCTCGCGCAGCCGTTTACCTTGCTGTCCAACATCGCCAGTGAGAACGACCCCTACGCCCGCGAAGGCAACTCGATCCTCGACGCGATCAAGTACCGGACGCCAGGTCTGCGCGACGACCTACCGGTCAAGCTCGACCCGTTTGGCGCCCCTGTGCCGAACCGCACATATCCAGGCGGACCTTTCTCTATTGCCGCGCCTATCGCGCAGTCTACGGAAACCAGCGACCCAGTGCGCAAGGAGTTCGGGCGCCTTGGCTGGACGCCGCCAGTGTTCCAGAAAGACTTGACCCTCAAGGGCGTCAAGCATGCTTTCGCCGCCGAGCAGCACCACGAACTGGCGCAGCTCGCTGGCCAGCTGACCTACGCCGGAGCCAAGCGCCTGATGCAGTCGAAGGCCTGGCAATCGATGGACGACGACGCTCGCAAGGATGCGCTGGACGACTTGGCCAAGCGCGCCCGTGGTGCAGTGAAGCTGGCCGCGATCCCGCTGATTAAATTTGGCAAACGCAGTGCCATCGACAAACTGCGGTCCTCCCTGGAGCAACGCAAATGAGCACCACCCAGCAAACTACCATCCAGAACTTTGACCTGGCCCTGCTCGACCAGCTGCGCCAAGACGCCAACGTGCATTGCCTCGACATGGGCCGGGTCACCATTGTCCCGCTCGGCATCGATGGGCGCTACAGCGTCGAATTCGACAAGCCACTGGCTGATATTGAGAGGTTCTGCCCAGGCGCGCCCTCGCAGATCAACGCCAGGTCGGCACACCAAGCCGAAGGGTTGGCATTGTTGTGGGCCAAACGGATACAGGTAGGTGAGCGCCAAGCCGTGCGCCACGGTGTGGTCTGTGGCTGGGATACCGCGAAAATCAATCGCACCCCAGTTTCCACCGACGAACTGGATCGCTACCGCGCCCGCCTCAAGGAGACCGAGCTGCAACGCCGGATTACCGCCGAGCTGATCGCCGCCGTAGAGGAGCGCCAACAGGAAGCCAACCAGAACGCACAGGATGAGCTGCTCGCCCGGTATCCGCAGTCTGTGCGACAGCCACGCAAGGCGAAGCCATTGCCCGCACCGACACTGCCAGGCGTACCCACCAAACGCACCCACGGGAGCACCGCAAAATGAGCGAAGAAACCTTTGATATCGAAAACCTTGCCGCTGAAATGACCGGTACTGTCGGCGTCAGCGATGACGCTGCCCTGGATCAAGCGGTGCCTGACGCGCTGGCTGACGACATTGAGGACTTCGATCGTCAGGCCGACATCCGCGATGCACACCTGGCCGAAGATGGCGAGCAGGATACTGACCAACAGAGGTCCCCGGCCACTGACAAACGTGTGCCGCTCGGCGCCCTGCAGGAAGAACGCAACATGCGCCAGCAATTGCAGCGGGAGCTTGAAGCACACCGGCAACAAGTCGCGCAGTTGCAGGCGTACCAGCTGCAGGTGCAGGCTTTCCTGGCACAGCAGCAGCTGGCTCAGCAACAGGAGATTCCCGACTTCGAATCCGACCCAGTAGGCCATCTTGAAGCCGTGAAGGCGCAGTTCCGCCAAGAGCTTGGCGCGGTGCAACAGCAGGTTCAGCTCCAACAGTTCAGCACGCAACTACAGGGTGAGATGGCTACGTTGGCGCCTGTCGTCACACAGGCGGAGCAAGCAGTTGCTGCCGAGGTTGGCGAAGACAACTACGCGCAAGCGTTCAACCACGTCCGTCAGCACGTCCAACAGGAACTGGCGCAGCGCTATCCCGGTGCTGGCCCGGAGATGCTGGCACGGTTGGAACGTTCCGCGGGTGTTGCCTTCGTCCAGCAGTGCCAGGCACAAGGGATCGACCCAGCCCGGTACATCTGGGAGCGCGCACAGGCGCTTGGCTTCCATGTGCCAAACAGCCGCGCACCAGTCAAACAGCCGAACACCAGCCTGTCGAGCCTGCCAGCCTCTGGCCGTGCACCAGACCAACGCGGCAGGCTTTCCGCCAAGGACATCGCCACAATGCCGCAAGACGACTTCGACAAGTTGTTCGAATCGATGCGCGACACCCAGCGTCCGCAGTTCTGAGGGGTGGCACATGCTGACCGAAGCCCAGTTCGAGTTCTTTTTCCAGAAAGCGCAACGGCGCACGGAAAGTTGTGCCGAGCCCCTGCGCACCAGGCGGAGGTTGATTCTACGCGGCATGCGGGCTGCATGGATGGGGCTCACCGACGACATGCCGCCAGCGGAGGTCTTCGGAGAGCTGTGGACAGAGGTGTTTGGACCGACACCACCGAAGCCAGAGCGGGTACCAAGACCGGTACCCGTACCACAACCACGCGTGGTGCATCGGGGACCACTGACCGCGTCTGCAATGGCCACTGACCTACAGCTTCGGATCATCGAGCGCCTTAACGCCGGTGCACGCGTGGTCGACATCGTAGCCGAGCTGGGGTGTTCAAAGACCCTGATCTACAATGTGCAGCGACAGTGTGCAGGCAGCTGATGTGCAGCACAAATGACAAGGGTGCCCACGAAGAGCGGCCATTGCTTCGATCAGGCTGCACCGCCATGTACTTTCTTGAACACCAACTTCGACAAGGACCTGTCAAGGGTATAAACGAATGTCTGATGCCGGATAGTGCCCTCAGTGTCAACGTATGTGATGGTGCACTCTCCTTCACCGACAGGGGTTGACGGATTGAATACAACCTTGTGATCTCTTACCTCCCCACCTCGCATAACTCCAAGCTCTGGCACATGTATATCGAGGATTGGGGGCTCAAAGGTGATAGCTAAATCGGCGGCAGTTGCTCCCTGATTTACAATCCTTATTTTGTTCATCGCCATACCTCTCGGTTCGTTACCCAAAGATATGGTGTGCATAGCAAAGTCGGCCCTGAGCGATTTGTCATGGGCGTCCACCTGCATTTGGAGTTCAGCGTGCTGCGCTTCCATTTGCTTAATGGCTACCTCGGCCATGGTGGCTTGGTGCTCTACAGACTTCTTGAGTTCAGCAGCTTGGTCTCTCAAAGCTATGGTGCTCAGCTTCAGCTCATCACCCTGCAACTCCAACGCCTTGGTGCTCATCCTCAGCTCGTCGCCCTGCTGTAGGAACCCCAAGACCAACCATAGGAACGCGACCGGGCCGAACGCACCAGCGAGAAAGTCGCCCACTTCGTTCAACGGCATTGTCAGTAGTTGGCCACTACGACCCCATATCATCGCGACAATCACGACAAGGTAGGTGTATGTGATGGCGGAACCGACCTTGCCCAGGTGATTGCGCAAGCTCCACTTTAAAGGCTTGTCCTTCTTCGCGCTTCGCCACACCACCACAGCACCGACAATCGCCACGACCAGCGCGCTGAAGATGAACCAGTAGACTGACACTCCTTCGACAGGCGGCTCAGGAGGCGTGCTCCGAAACACGCCATTGACCGGTTCCCACAGATCCGCCATTACAAACCCTCCCCCTCGACGCCGCGATCTGTTCGTGGCAAATAACCAGCGATCATAGCTGCGACAGTGAGCATAGGGAAATTAGGCAGAGGGGGAGCGAGGGCAAAAGTGCGGTGGCTGATGTGCAGCACAAATGACAAGGGCGCCGATCATACGCCCTTGTTCATCATGTTGGTGCGTGTCGCTTTGGCCCCTTCCAAGAGAAGGAATGAAGCACTGCATTCAGAATATCCTGAAGCTTCTTCATCGACTCTGACGAGACATCGACCTGACCAATTCTACCGTTCTCCGTTGTTGCGCCATAGCGTGAGCCATGCAGCGAATCGAGAAAAACCGCCCCACCGGGCAGCTTTGCAAAGGCGGTATCTACCGGCTTCAATTTTATGGGATTCCATTTTCGGTCCAACGCCAGCCCTCGCTTCTCTGGATGGTGCGCAGTGTTGCGGACAGCTCGTAGGTGTGGGAATTCCGAAACTATTCTCTTATGAATCTCTGCAACCTCGCCGGGGACTCCTTCCGTCTTCGCAAGAGATCCAAGGACTCTATCGAACCCATCCAGTGCGTAGACAAAAGCCCTTGCGTACAAGTGAGAAATGCTGTCTTCAAACACCTTCGGTGGCTGTCCAGAGGCCCACTGCTCATACTTGAATCGCACCTCTACCTCTAACCCCACTTCTTCCCAGTCTTCCCGAGTCGCGCGCTTGGCGCGTTCCTGCTCAACGACTTCCCGGATTTCCCTACGCCGGTCAATGCCCCGCAGCAGCGCGTCACGCTTCTCGGATGGAAAACGCTGCAGCTGGCTCTTCGCTGCATTGAAAAAGTTGAGAGCCAAATTAGCTTCAAAAAATTGGGCTTCGAGTAGCTGAAGGAGCTTGTCGGCCGGCTCTTCCCAGACTGCGCCTTCGTGATCCAACCAAGTGCCGGGGACGGTAATATCGAATACCAGCATGCACATCTCCTTATGCTCAGGGGGCGTCGTTCAACATTACGGGGCTTTCATTACCATGTCTACCGTGCGAAAGCAGCGTCGAACGAGGGGCAATCAGCGCGCTGCGTACTCCCGCAAAAGCCTAAGCAGCACAGTCATGTACGCCTCCTGATACTCGTCTTCAGGCACCGCTACAACTTCAATTTTTGCCATCTGCGCCACGATCTTCTGTATGTCCTTGGGCATTGATTCAAACGTGCATTTCATCCAGTCAGTGTGCTGGATGTACTCCGGCAAGCTCTGGATTGCATGAGTGAGTGCGGGGCTGTGTTCCCACGAAGGGTCCAATTCTCCTGCTGCATGTTTGGCCAAAACGCGGGCGAGCAGCGCCTTGTTGAAGTCTGCGATTTTTCCGTTGGTACTCTTACCCATGACCACACCTCCGACTATAAGATGTCGCAATTGTCGTCCGCATCGAGCGCATATTGCTGCGTCAGCGGCCACGCCCCACCTCGCCGTGATCATTTGTCGTTCACCTCAACGGTGCGGATGTTGCGCAGTACCTGGGCCAGCAACGGCACCGAGACGCCATAGCGACGCACCACATCCGGATAGAGGGTGGCCAGTTGGTTGAGCACATGTGCGGTTGCGTTGAGGTCCTGATCCATCGGGCTCTGACGGTTACGCCGCAACACGCGCAGGAAGGTTTCCAGTTCGCTAGTCATGACTGTCTTCCTCGGTACCTGACACATCGAATGGTCGGACACCGGTCCTCATGTGGTCGCCGCGTTGCGCGGTTGTGGCTTTCTTCCACTGCTCGGCATGACGGGCGATGTAGATGCGATACTTTTGCGACTCGCCTTTTTCGTCGATCGCACGCATCTGTACATACTCGCCACAGATCCGATCCAGCGCCTTGCCGACGGTAGTCCGATTGATCGCCCCCTGCTTCATTGTCGCCCCATACAGGGTGCGCAATTGCTCTACCGCTCCGTCGACGACAATCAAGTCGCGGTCGAACGGCTGTTGGCGACTCTCAAAAAGGTCATCCATCAGCGTCTCCAGCAACCCGGCGGAAGCGCTCTGCAGCTTCCTGGCGGCGTCTGTCTGCGGTGCCGGTGCGTATGGGTTCCAGCCCACCGGAAACTCCCAGCAGCGCAGCATGTTGGCCACGATGGCGGCACCTGGCCCATCGATCCACGCGACCAAATCCTTGTAATACTGTTCGGGCAATGGCTTCGCGGTGGTCATCAGCACAGCAATGCGGCGGTCGCCGCGCATCAGCGGCAGGCAGTCGATGTTGTTGGTGGTAATGACGTAGTGGGCGATGTTCCGTACTTCCCTGGCTGCCCGCCCCTTGCCTTCGAATTGAGTATCTTCCTCAGATACCTGAGTCTTGAAGTCTTCGTAGCCATCGGCCTTGTCGGACCTGGCCAGCTCGTTGATGAAGATGATTCGCTTGTGCTCAATGGCATCCATGAAGTTGCTCTGCAACCGCTTACCGGACACCCCGGCCACCAGCTGTTTACCGAAGACCATCGAAAGCAGGCGCTGCACAAGGTTCTTGCCTACGCCGCCGAACTGGCTGTACATCAGGATGGCCACGGGAATCTTGGTTTCGGGGAACTGGTACAGCTGTGCCAGCCAGTTCAGGAAGTACATGACGCCGATTTCATCGCCATCACTGATCTGTTTCAGGTGGTTGATGAACGGTGCCGCATCGTCCAGGGTGGCGTTGTAGTTCGGTTCAGTCATGCTCTTCTTGAGCACATACCAGCGGTTGAATTCTTCCGGGTTGCCGGCGTCCTCGGGCTGGTGTGTCGGTTCCATGGTGATGCGCCGGACCACACGCCGGGCGTAGTCGTTCCAGTTCCACCAGATAAGGCCGCTTGAGGCTCGGTCAACCTCGTTGCCGTTCGCGTCGATGAAATGCACATCACCGTACTGATTGGCACAAAACTGGATGAAGCTCTCTTTGCCGATCCTGTCGCCGGTCTCGATGTGGTAGGCAACCGGTGCAGCTGGTACCGCGTGCATGATGTAGTCGCGAGAGATTTGTTTCAGCAGTTCCCTTGACTCGTTGTCTATTGTGGTCGGCTTGTCTGCGCCCTTGGCTGGCTTCGGCTGCGTGGCATCGGGCTGACGGGCACCGCGCTTGCTGTCGATGGGTACGACATTGGGTTGGACAGGCCGCTGTGTGAAGTTATCCGCGTTCGCACCAAATGCAACGGTGCCAAGACTGGCAAGATCGACGCTTGCAGCACTGTGTGTTGCGCTTATACTGCTCATATGTGTGTTCCCCCCGACCCCAGTTGCAGCTGGGGTTTTTACTGCCTTGAAATCGGCTGGGCTTAACTGAACTGCGCCGCGAGCCATGCCTCGATATCAGCGCGAAGCCAGACGCTTCTAGCAGAACGACCATTGCTGCGACGCGGACCAAGGCTGCGCTGAGACGGAAAGCCACCGCGGTTTGACGCGGCCCACTTGTAGACCGTGGCCCTGCACAAGCCGGTGTACTCCACGACCTCTTCCAGGGTCATGGTGGGGCGCTGAGGCTTCGGCGCGGTCAAGACGGTGGATGGCACAGCTTCTTGGTATGCGGACATGGCGGTGTACCTCTAACTTGACTGGCGCCGACTGCTGATGACTGCTGTCGTCTACCGATAACCAGTAAGTTAGTGAGTAATCGGGCGGGGGCAAGGTGGTGCTCTGTGGATAACTTGTGAGCGAATTGTGTGCGGTTTGAATCCGCGCCAGCAGGCTGCTGCCTTAGCGACAAGACGACCGTCCGTCACCCCCTTTTTCACTGACTGCAGTTATCCAGGCGGATATTTTCGGGCGCGCACCCTATGACGGTCAGGACCGCTCCATTTTCAGCTCGTCCAGAAAATCGCTCCATTTCTGTGCCGCCGATCGCCGCTGGTCTTCCATGGTCGCGCGCATGTAGGTGTCGCCCAGCACGCCGGGCATCCGGTGGGCCAGCATCAATTCGGCTGTCACTTCATCGACACCTAACCGGTCGTAGGCGATGGACCTGAACGACGCTCTCAGCCCATGGGCGGTGATCTGCCCGCGCTTATACCCACAACCGTTAATCAATGCAGCCTGCAGGCTGTCGGCGTGGATATGCCCAGCCGGGCTGCCCGGTGAGGGAAACACATACCCCCTGCCCTCGCTCTGTTCGAACAATGGACGCAGGATATCGACCGACTGACGAGCCAGCGGCACAAACTGCAGCTTCGGTGAGCCATCCCGATTCTTGGTTTTCGTGACTTGGTAACGCCATGTCGCGGCATCTAGGTCCACATCCCGCCAGTGCATGGCGACAATCTCACCGGGACGGCAAGCGACCCGTACCAATAGGCGCAGCGCGTTACCCACCGAGCCGTTGGCGCCCTCATAGGCATCGAGCCGGCGCATCAGCTCACCCAACTGTGCGTACTCAGCGGGCTGGGTGAACGCTGCATGGCTCTTGGTGACGTGGTCGGGCAGTAGACCACTTTTGCCCTGTGCCACGTTGCGCGACACCAGTTCCCGCACTTCGGCGTACCCCAGCACAGCTTTGACAATGCCCAGTACGTAGCGCGCCATCGTCGGCGACTCGCCCAGGCGGTCCACGACCTTGTTGATATGACTGGCTTTGATGTCAGCGACTGGCAAGTCACCCAGCACTGGGTGGGCGTGGCTCTCCAACGCTCGCCGGTACTGCGCCAAGGTGCTGGCTGCCAGCTTGGTCTTGGTTATCAGGTAGCGCTCAGCCACGACGCGGAAAACGTTTTCCCGCGCTAGCACCGTTGCCTGCCTTACTTCCTCAGCCTCAGCACGCTTAGCCTGCACAGGGTGCTGGCCTACCTCGATCAGCTGACGCGCCTTGCGCGCCTCCTCGCGGGCCTCCTTGAGCGAGGTCTGAGGGTACGAGCCGATGGTGTAGCGGTTCTCCTTGCCATCCAGCTTGTACTTGAGCCGAAAGACCTTGCCCCCCGCCTTGGAGATTTCCACATACAGGTAGCCACAGCCTTCACCCCCAACCCGGTGCTTGCCAGGCTTGGTCAGGGCGTCGATCTGGAGCGGGGTCAGGTCTTTCTGCTTCGGCACCGGGGGCATAGGCTCAATCTAGGGGGCAAGATAGTCGCGCATTATGCCCCTTTTACCGACGATGGCAACGTACAAGAGCGGACAACGATAGACTACGCCATACAGCACAACCAGTGCAGCACAAGGGTTACAGCATTTACAACCCTTCTAGAAGGCACTCTCCAGGCTACCCATGGCGTTTCGATATGTAATCGGTAGGCATAATCCTTATGCCAATTATATTACCAGCCAGCAAGGGTGTGCAGGGTCCTGATGTAATTAGCCTTTTGGCTGCTCCAGGCGCAGGGCTTCCGGCGTATCCGGCAGA
>Ga0247821_10001027_pt1 | contig 15481 bp, 15 predicted proteins | sample 13C_Glycerol_Day_FD_192481 | JGI IMG/M metagenome (GOLD analysis project Ga0247821, IMG submission 192481) | Soil microbial communities from agricultural site in Penn Yan, New York, United States - 13C_Glycerol_Day14 | ecosystem: Environmental > Terrestrial > Soil > Agricultural land | place... | reverse complement strand
GCCCTGGGGCTGGGCCTCCCGTGGGAGGCCCAGCCCCAGGGCTGCGGCCGCCCCGGCGAGGGCGTTGGCGATGTTGTGGTGCGAGAGCCCCGACAGGGTCACCGGCACGTCGAGGATGCTGACCAGCCGGTCGGGTTCCCGGCCCGGTGCGAGGACCGTGATGAAGTTGTCGAGGATGGTGATGGCCCGGCCTCCGGCGTCGATCGCCTCGCGGACGGCGGGAGCGTCGGCCCGCAGGGCGAAGACCCACGGCTTGGCCCGGGTGCCGGTGCGCATGGCCCAGACGCGTGGGTCCTCGCCGTTGAGGACGGCCCAACCGCCCGGCCGGGTCGCCTTGGTGACGATCGCCTTCACCTCGGCGAGCTGGTCGACGGTGTCGATGCCCTGGAGGCCGAGGTGGTCGGCCGACACGTTGGTCACCACGCTGACGTCGTTGGCCGCCACCCCCATGCCCTTGAGCAGCATCCCGCCGCGGGCCGTCTCGAGGATGCCGAGCTGCACTGCGGGCGTGGACAGGACCGCACGGGCTCCGGCCGGACCGGAGTAGTCGCCGGGCTCGACCATCTCGCCCTGCACGACGATCCCGTCGGTGGACGACCAGGCGGTCTTCAGCCCCGCGGTCATGCCGATGTGGCCCAGGAGGCGGGTCGTCGTCGTCTTGCCGTTGGTGCCGGTCACCGAGGCGACCGGGATGGTCGGCACCGTCACGGAGGGGCGCTCGCCGGGGTCGGCCCGGGTGATCTCCTCGGCCTGGGCTGCCACGACGTCCTCACCAGCCAGCCAGGCCTCGAGGGTGGGGCCGAGCGCGTGGCCCAGGGCCCGGCCGCGGCCGCGACGCCGCCAGACGTAGGCGGCGACGACCTCCTCGGGCGTGCTGCCGGGCCGGCAGCGGACCCCGAGCCGGCTGGTGCCGCTGGTGGTGGCCAGGCGTCGCACGGCCCGCTCGACGACCCGGGCGACGAAGCGCTGGCGCTGCTCGGACCCCGGTGCGCCCGGGCGGCTGCTCCGCAGGCCGATGCGCCGGGCGAGGTCGATGAGCACCCGCTCCTGCGCGTCGAGGTAACCGGGGAGCTCCAGGCTGACCTTGACGGCCGGCTTGGCGAAGTAGAGGTTCGGGCCCTCGAGGACCCGAACCTCGGCGACCGTGACCGTGGCGTCAGACGTCATGCAGCGGAGCCTAGTGGCCGCGGTTGCACGGCTTTGCGGCGGAGCGACCGGCCTACTGCCTGAGCCTTTACTGCCCCATCGCGTGGACGCCGCCGTCGACGTGCACGATCTCGGCGGTCGTGGCCGGGAACCAGTCGGAAAGGAGGGCGACGCAGGCCTGCGCGGCGGGGACCGCGTTGTTGACGTCCCAGCCGAGGGGCGCCCTCTTGTCCCAGGTCTCCTCGAACGCCTCGAACCCGGGGATGGACTTGGCCGCGGTGGTGCGGATCGGGCCCGCCGAGACGAGGTTGCAGCGCACACCCTTGGGCCCGAGGTCGCGGGCGCAGTAGCGGTTGGTGGCCTCGAAGGCGGCCTTGGCGACCCCCATCCAGTCGTAGACCGGCCAGGCGAACTTGGCGTCGAAGGTCAGCCCGACGATGGCGCCGCCGTTGGTCATCCTCGGCAGCGCGGCCACGGCGAGGGACTTCAGCGAGTAGGCCGAGGCGTGCATCGCGGTGCTGACGTCCTCGAAGGTGCCCTCGAGGAAGTTGAAGGCGCCCTGGGGCGCGAAGCCGATGGAGTGCAGCACGCCGTCGAGGTGGTCGACGTGCTCACCGAGCCGGTCGGAGAGGCTGTCGAGGTGCTCCTGGTTGGTGACATCGAGCTCGAGCACCGGCGGCGTCGTCGGCAGGCGCTTGGCGATCGTCTGCGTGATCCGCATGGTGCGGCCGAAGGAGGTCAGGACCACCTCCGCTCCCTGCTCCTGGGCGAGCCGGGCCACGTGGAACGCGATGGACGAGTCCATGAGGACTCCCGTGATGAGCAGTTTCTTGCCCTCGAGCAGCATGTGCGCCTCTTCCTCGTCTTCTCAGTGACCCATGCCCAGGCCGCCATCCACGGGGATGACGGCGCCGGTGATGTATGCCGCGTCGTCGGAGGCGATGAACCGCACCGCCGCCGCGACCTCCTCCGGCTGGGCGAAACGTCCCGCGGGAATGCTGGCCAGGTAGGCCTTCTTGCGCTCCTCCGGGAGCGCGGCGGTCATGTCGGTCTCGATGAACCCCGGCGCCACGACGTTCGCGGTGATGCCCCGGCCGCCGAGCTCGCGCGAGATGGAACGGGCCAGGCCGACCAGCGCGGACTTGCTCGCGGCATAGTTCGTCTGGCCCGGGGAGCCGTAGAGGCCCACGACGCTGGAGATGAAGACGATGCGGCCCCGACGCAGCCGGATCATCCCCTTGCTGGCCCGGCGGGCACACCGGAAAGCGCCGGCGAGGTTGGTGTCGATGACGCTGTCGAACTCCTCGTCGCTCATGCGCATCAGCAGCTGGTCCTTGGTGATGCCGGCGTTGGCCACCAGCACCTCGACCGGACCCCCGAGCAGCTCCTCGGCAGAGGCGAACGCCGCGTCGACCGAGGCCGAGTCGGTGACGTCGCAGGTCACGCCTCGCAGGCCCTCGGGCGGCTCGCCGGAACGGTGGGTGATCACCACGTCGTCTCCGGCGTCGGCGAAGGCCCGTGCGATGCACAGGCCGATCCCCCGGTTGCCTCCGGTCACCAGCACATTGCGGCCCTGCGCCATGCGTCTCCTCTGCTCGACGGGCGGTACGGGCCCCCGGCCCGCGGTCTGTCGTGACGCTAGCCGACTACCGATGGGTAGTCCGCATCGAACGCGGCTTATCGTGGACTCATGACCGGACCCTCCCGCCGCCGCCATGACCGGCATACGGTCGTGCAGTCGGTCACGACGGCGCCGGAGTCCCTGCGGGACGAGCAGGCGGCCCGGATCCGCCGCTACCTCATCACGATGGGGATCCGCACGGTGTGCTTCGTCCTCGCCGCCGTGACGGCGACCCGCGGCGCCGCCTGGTGGGTCTGGGGGTCGTTCTCGATCCTCGCGGTGGTGCTGCCCTACATCGCCGTGGTGCTCGCCAACGCGGTCCGACCCCGCATGGGCGGCCAGGCCGGTGCCGTCACGCCGACGGTCGACCACACCCGCCAGATCGAGCGCTGATGGAGGCTCTGGTCTGCAGCGCCAAGGGCTGCCGCACGGCCGCGACATGGGCGCACCTGTGGAACAACCCCACACTGCACACGCCCGAGCGGCGCAAGGTCTGGCTGGCCTGCGAGGAGCACCGGGTCAGCCTCGGCGAGTTCCTGTCGGTGCGCGGGTTCCTCGTCGAGACGGTGCCGGCGTCCGCCATCCCGGAGACTGCCGGCTGACTCCTGCGCCCTCCTGGACTCTCCTGGGCCGTGGAGGCCGCGGTCAGCCGCCGATGGACGACATGGGGCGGTCGGGCTGGACGAAGCCCGCGCCGCCGATGCCGTGGCCGGGGGCCTTGCGCCACATCTCGCCCTGCAGCAGCCGGACCAGCTCGTCGTCGGTGGCCCCCTCCCGCAGCGGCCCGCGCAGGTCGGTCTCGGTGCGCGAGAAGAGGCAGTTGCGCACCTGGCCGTCGGCGGTGAGGCGGATCCGGTCGCAGGCCTCGCAGAAGGGCTGGCTCACGCTGGCGATGATCCCGACCGTGGCAGGGCCGCCGTCGACCAGGAACCGCTCGGCGGGCGCGCTCCCCCGGTCCTCGGCGGGCAGCTCGGTGAGCGTGAACCGCTCCGCGAGGCGGTCGCGCACCTCGGCGGCGGTCACCATGCTGGAGGCGTCCCAGCCGTGCTGGGCGTCGAGGGGCATCTGCTCGATGAAGCGCAGCTCGTATCCCCGGTCAAGGCACCACTGCAGCAGGTCCGATACCGAGGTGTCGTTGAACCCGCGCATGGCGACGGCGTTGACCTTCACGGGGGTCAGGCCCGCGGCGGCCGCTGCCTTGAGCCCCGCCTCGACGTCGTGCAGCCGGTCCCGCCGGGTGAGCGCGGTGAACTCCTCGGCGTCGATGGTGTCGAGGCTGACGTTGACGCGGTCGAGGCCGGCGTCCTTCAGCGGCTGCGCGAGACGGTCGAGGCCGACGCCGTTGGTGGTCATCGCGATCCGGGGCCGAGGGTCGAGGGCGGCGATGCCCCTGACCACGTCGACCAGGGAGCGGCGCAGCAGCGGCTCGCCGCCGGTGAGCCGAACCTGCCGCACACCGAGGCCCACGAGGACGCCCACGAGCCGGATGATCTCGTCGTCGGTGAGCATCTCCGGCTTCGGCAGCCACGGCAGGCCCTCAGCGGGCATGCAGTAGGTGCAGCGCAGGTTGCACCGGTCCGTCACGGACACACGAAGGTCTCGGGCCATCCGACCGAACTGGTCCGGCAGCCCGGCAGTGCCCTCAGGCAGGGGGGTGCCCTCCGCGCGGACGCGGGGGAACGGGAGGCCGGTCATGGACACCAGCCTATGCCGGGTACCGTGATCCGGTGCTCAGGGTCTTGGCTACGCGTCGCTGGCTGGGGGCTCTGGCCCTCGCCGCAGCCTTCGCCGTGGCCGCCTTCTTCCTGGGCCAGTGGCAGTGGCACCGCTACGAGGAGCGCCGTGACCGCGCCGAACGGATCACCTCCCACTACGACGCCGCACCGTCGCCCCTCGGCAGCCAGGTCGGGTCCGACCCCATGCCCCGGGCGCAGGAGTGGACCAGGATCACAGCCCAGGGCACGTATGCCGGCGGCGAGCCCCTGCTGGTGCGCAACCGCCCGCTCGACGGCACCTACGGCTACGAGGTCCTCAGCCCGTTCCAGCTCGCGGACGGGCGCACGCTGCTCGTGGACCGGGGCTGGGTCCCCAACGCGGAGAGCGCTGAGGCCCGACCCGATGTGCCGCCGAACCCGCCGGGGCCCGTGACCCTGACCGGCTGGCTGCTCCCGTCAGAGCGGTCCCTCGGGCGACACCTCCCCCAGGGCCAGCTGGCCAGCATCAACCTGCCGCAGGCGGAGCAGCAGCTCGGCGCCGACCTGATCGGCGCCTACCTCGTCCTGGACCGCGAGCAGACGGCCGGGGGGTCGACGCCTGCGCGGCCCTACCGCCTGGAGCGCCCTGACACCGGTATCGGCCCGCACCAGGCCTACGCCTTCCAGTGGTGGGGCGCGATGGCCGTCGGGTTCGTGCTGGTCTTCTTCGGGGTCAGGCGTGAGTACCGCGAGGGGTCCGAGGGCGGGGCACAGCCACGACCCGCCAGGCCGCGCAAGGTCAGGGTCTGGGACGAGGAGGACGCCTAGCCCCCCTCGTCGCCGAAGCGCGTGCCCTCGTCGAAGCGCGTGCCCTCGTCGCCGTCGCGTCATGGCCCTCGGCGGCCCTTGCTGCGACGTGAGGTCCTACTGGATCTTGATGGTCCGTTCCACCGAGGCGAGGTCGCAGTTGCCGGTCTCGTTGTTGCACGAGGAGACGTCGGCCATCAAGAAGGCGTTGCCCTTCTTGAAGCCCCGCTCGCCCGACGGCGTGACGGTGATCCGCACCACGTGGTTCTTGTTGTCGCACGTGAGCTTGCCCCGGGCGAAGCCGTAGCCGTTGGCCACGAAGCCTCCGCCCACGTTCTGGTGGGCCTCCACCGACACCCCGCCCGCCGTGCCGGGCTCGCACTTGTAGGTGACGTTGACCCTGAAGACGGAGCCCGAACTGACCAGTGACGCCGTGGAGGCGACACCGACGCCCGTGGCAGCCGACGCGATGGTCGCTGGGACCAGGGTCGCCGCGAGCACCACGGCACCCCCGAACAACGCTGCACGACGATGAACTGACATGGCACTCTCCTCGTGAACCCCGGAAGGATCCCCCGCACAGGCGAAGCATCCTCCGGCCCACTACCTGCGAACAGGGCCGTTCGCACTAGTTACCTGGCTTTTCCGAGCGGTAGCGCCGCTTCTACCACTGACTCTCGCGAGAGCACGCCGGCCCAGCCTCACCACCCGACTCCGGGACCTTCGGCTCTGCAGCGGCGGAGTCGCGGGCCGCACCGTGAGGCGCATGGGTGCAGTGATGAGTGCCGTGGTCAGGACCGTCCAGGGTGAGCTGCGCGGCACCGTCGCCGACGGTGTCCAGACGTTTCTCGGGGTTCCCTTCGCAGCCGCCCCCTCCGGAGCGAACCGGCTCCGTCCGCCGCAGCCGGTGGAGCCCTGGGATGGTGTGCGTGACGCGATCGCCCTGGGGCCCGCGCCTCCCCAGGTCGCTCCCCCGGAGAGCGCCGGCGCCGACTGGGACACCGCCGTGGCGGGTGACGACTGCCTGAGCCTCAACGTCTGGACGCCTGACCCCGGCTCGGCCGGGTTGCCGGTCATGGTGTGGATCCAGGGAGGCGCCTTCGAGATCGGGTCCACCGCGGCCTACGACGGCAGCCGGTTCGCCCGCGACGGCGTCGTCTGCGTGGTCATCAACTGGCGACTCGGCGCCGACGGCTTCCTGTACCTCGGCGACGACTGCGCCAACGTCGGCCTCCTCGACCAGGTCGCGGCCCTGGCGTGGGTGCGCGAGAACATCGCGGCCTTCGGCGGTGACCCCGAGAATGTCACCGTCTTCGGACAGTCAGCGGGAGCGATGAGCATTGGCTCCCTGCTCACCATGCCACGCGCCGAGGGCCTCTTCCGGCGGGCCATCCTCCAGAGCGGGGCCGCCCACTGTGCGCTTCCTGCGGAGACGGCCCGAGGCATCGGCCGCCTTCTCGCTGAGCGGCTGGACGTACCTCCGACGCGCGAGGCGATCGCCGCCGTGCCCGTCGAGCGAATGCTCAGGGCTCAGGAGCAGCTGAGGTCTGAGTTTCTCGCGCAGCCGGACCCGGGCCGCTGGGGCGAGGGGATCGTGCCCAGCATGATGCTGTGGCAGCCGGTGGTCGACGGGGAGGTCCTGCCAGGCTTCCCCCGTGAGCGGATCGCGGCCGGCGCCGGATCAGCCGTGGACCTGGTCGTCGGGACCAATGCCGACGACTGGCGGCTGTTCCTGGTCATCACGGGCACGATCGCGCAGATCAACGACGAGGTCCTCACCGGGGCCGTCGAGGTCCACGGCTCCCAGGCACTCGCTGCCTATGGCCTTCCGGTCGAGACGGCGTTGGCCGCCTACCGGGCCAGGTATCCCGGCGCGGGTCCCGGCGACCTGCTGGCCGCTGTGCAGACCGACTGGTGGCAGCGCATTCCGGCCCTCCGGCTGGCCGACGCCCATGCCCGCGCGGCCGCCGGCACCTACATGTACGAGTTCGCCTGGGCCGCGCCGGGCCTGGGCGCGGTGCACGCCTTGGAGGTGCCGTTCGTCTTCGACACGCTGGACACTGGCGCCAGGCTCTTCGGGCCACTCTTGGGGGACAACCCACCGCAGGAGCTGGCCGACACCATGCATGCCGCCTGGGTGTCGTTCGCCACCAGTGGTGACCCCGGGTGGCCCGCCTACGACCTGGGCCGCCGGGCCACGATGCGCTTCAACACCACCTCGCGGGTGGTGGACGATCCACGCTCCTGGGAGCGGGCCCTGTGGGAGGGCGTCCGTTAGACGGCCTCGGCCTCCACCCGCAGCTCCGAGGCGAACTGGGTGCGGTAGAGGTCTGCGTAGAGCCCGCCCTGGGCGAGCAGCTCATGGTGGCGTCCCCGCTCGACGACCCGCCCGCCGTCGACGACGAGGATCTGGTCGGCGTCGCGGACCGTCGACAGCCGGTGCGCGATCACGAGCGCGGTGCGGCCGGCGAGGGCCTTGTCGAGGGCCCGCTGCACCGCGACCTCGGACTCGCTGTCGAGGTGCGCGGTGGCCTCGTCGAGGACGATCAGGCCGGGGCCCTTCAAGAGGAGCCGGGCAATGGCCAGCCGCTGCTTCTCGCCGCCGGACAGGCGGTGGCCGCGGTCCCCGACGACCGTGTCGAGGCCCTCGGGCAGGGAGTTGACGAGGTCCCACACCTGGGCCGCCCGAAGCGCGGCAACCATCTGGTCCTCCGTGGCCTCGTGCCGGGCGTAGGCCAGGTTGGCGCGGATGGTGTCGTGGAAGAGGTGCGCCTCCTGCGTCACCACGCCGACCGTCGAGTGCACGGACTCGAGCGTGGCGTCGCGCAGGTCGACCCCGTTGATCCGCACCGAGCCGGAGGTCGGGTCGTAGAGCCGCGCGACCAGGCTGGTGATCGTGGTCTTGCCCGCGCCGCTGGGCCCGACCAGGGCCACGACCTGCCCCGGGTCGATCTGCAGGCTGATGTCCTGGAGCACCGTGCCACTGCCGCGGCGGTCGCCGCTGGCCGTGGTCTCGAGGGAGGCCAGCGACACCTCGTCGGCAGCGGGGTAGCCGAAGCCGACGCTCTCGAGCTCGACCCGGACCGGACCCGCCGGCAGCGCCTGCGCGCCCGGCTTCTCGGTGATCAGCGGCTTGAGGTCGAGGACCTCGAAGACCCGCTCGAAGGAGACCAGGGCCGTCATGATGTCGACCCGGACGTTGGACAGCGACGTCAGGGGCCCGTAGAGGCGCGCGAGCAGCGCGGTGAGCGCCAGCAGGGTGCCGATGGTCAGCGTGCCGTTGACGGCCATCAGGCCGCCGAAGCCGTAGATCATGGCGGTCGCCAGGGAGGCGACCAGGGTCAGCGCGACGAAGAAGATGCTGCGGTTCATGGCGATCCGCACGCCCATGTCGCGCACGCGACCGGCACGGTCGGCATACTCCGCGTCCTCGCGGGCGGGCTGGCCGAAGACCTTCACCAGCAGCGCACCGGCCACGTTGAACCGCTCGGTCATCCGGGTGCCCATGTCGGCGTTCAGCCCCATCTGGGCGTGTGTCATGCCAGCCAGGCGCCGGCCCATGACCCGCGCCGGGATGATGAAGAAGGGCACCAGGGCCAGCGCGGCGAGGGTGAGCTGCCACGACAGGCTGGCCATCGTGGCGAGGATCAGCGCCAGCGACACGATGTTGCTGACCACGCTGGAGAGAACCGAGGTGAAGGCCTGCTGGGCGCCGAGGACGTCGCTGTTGAGGCGGCTGACCAGGGCGCCGGTCTGGGCTCTCGTGAAGAACGCGATCGGCTGACGCAGGACGTGGGCGAACACCCCGGTGCGCAGGTCGAAGATCAGACCCTCCCCGATGCGCGAGGAGAACCAGCGCTGGAACAGCGTCAGCACGCCCTCGGCGACGGCGAGCCCGGCCACCACCAGCGACAGCTCGATGACCACGGAGCGGTTGCCCGGCGTCACGCCCTCGTCGATGAGCTTGCGCAGCAGCAGCGGCGTGGCGACGACCAGGGTGGAGCCGATGACGACCAGCCCGACGAAGACGGCGATCTCACGGCGGTAGGGACGGGCGTAGCCCATGACCCGCCTGGCCGTGCCGGGGGCGAGCTTGCGGTCCTTGACCGAGTCGTCCTTGGTCAGCGACCGCATCGCGTGCCAGCCCTGCATGCTCATGGGGCCTCCCTCTGCGCCGTGCCGCTTCTGGTGCCGCGGCCGCCGAACGCTTGTCTGTTGTCGTCTAGCCGCTCAACACCGGCCCGTCGCGCCGTGTTCCCGGCCATCATGGGGCCGACCGCCGACAGCGGGCCGCTTCAGCCGCCGGCGCGGGTCACCAGGGCGTGCATCAACCGGCCCTGGGCCTCGCGCTCGTGGCGCAGCTGCTCGTCCCGGGGCGAGAGCTGCGCCTGACGCAGCAGCGGCTTGAGCTCGCGGACGGCCGGTGCAGGGGCGGCCAGGATCGCGGCCACGAGGTCGTCGGTGGTCGCCTTCAGCTCGTCATGGGGCACGGCCACGGACGCGAGGCCGCTGGCCACCGCCTCGGCCGCGCCGACCGCCCGGCCGGTGGCGCACAGCTCGAGGGCCTTGCTGTAGCCGACCAGGTGGACGAGCGGACCGGTGCCGCCCAGGTCGGGGACGAGCCCCAGCGAGGTCTCGCGCATGGCGAGCTGCACGTCGTCGGCGACCACCCGCAGGTCTGCCGCCAGCGCCAGCTGGAAACCCGCGCCGATCGCGTGGCCCTGCACCGCCGCGATGACGATGGCGTCGACGTCGGCCCACGCCGAGAAGGCGCGCTGGAAGGGGGCGATGACGTCGGCCATCTCCTGGGCGCCGCGCGCCGCCTGCTCGAGCATCGAGACCTCGCCCTGCACCCCCTCCGGGGTCAGCACGGCCAGGTCGAGGCCGGCCGAGAAGGACGGTCCGTCAGCCCGCAGCACCACGACTCTGGTGGCCGCGTCGAGGCGCTCGGCGACATCGGCCAGGGCCAGCCACAGGCTGGGCGTCTGCGCGTTCCGGCGCTCAGGGTTGCTGAGGCTGACGGTCACGACCTCGCCATCACGCTCGACGCGCAGGTGGGGATGTGGCCTGTTCTCTTCGATCACGCGCGAAGGCTATCGGCCCTCTCCACCACCAGTCGGGCCATGGCCTCCGTGGCCCCCAGCGCCCCTTCCACCAGCCGGATCCCCGCGGCGGCGCACTGCACCGCCATGCGGTCGCGCAGCACACCCTCCGCCACCATGAAGGCCACCGCCACCGTCTCTTCGGCCCGGCCGCTCAGTGAGTCCACCACCGCGGGCAGGGTGCTCCCGCCGTCGAGGGCGGCTACCCGCCAGGGCCCCCACTCCCCCGGCGTCCCGTGCTGCTCGAGTGTCTGTCCGATGGAGGCCACGGCCGAGCTGTCGCTGGACCCGGCGGCATACAGGATCACGGCGGTTCGGGGATCGGGCGCGATGCCCGCGGCGGTGAGCAGCTCCTGCGCCGCGTCGAGGAGAAGGGGGTGCGGGCCGAGCGCGGGCGTGGCGGCGAACGGGCCGGGGCCGGCCGCGGTCATGGCCGCGACCGCCTCAGGGACGTCGACCCTGGCGTGGTAGGCCGGGGTGAGCAGGATCGGCACCACAGCGGCGCTGCCGGCCCCTGCCGCGGCCTCTGCGGGGCTGGGCGGGTGGTGGTCGAGGTATGCCGTGTGGACGAGCCGTGCGGGCGCCAGGGCCCTCACGCGGGCGGCCAGGGCCTCGACACCCGCGGCGTGCCGCGGGTCGGGCGAGCCGTGGGCCAGGAGCACGATTCCGGGACCTGCGGGAGCGGTGGTCACCCGTCGACGCTACCCGCGCAGGTCGCCGAGCTGCGCGCGCACTCCCACCACGTCGCCGACGACGACGATCGCCGGGGCCCGCACCCCCGCGGCCTCGGCGTCCGCGGCCGCCCGGTCCAGCGTGGTGACGGTGGTGCGCTGCTGGTCGGTCCACCCCGACTCGACGATCGCGACCGGGGTGTCCGCCCTCCGTCCGGCCCGGATCAGTCCCGCCGCGGTCTCGGCCAGCCGGGTGACGCCCATCAGGAGCACCAGGGTCGCATCGGCCGGAGCGTCCTTGAGCGCGCCGGTCACCACGTCGGCGCCCTCGTGCGCAGAGGCGACCACGAAGGAGGCCGTGATGCCGCGATGGGTCACGGGGATGCCGGCGGCGGCAGGCACGGAGACGGCCGAGGTCACACCGGGCACGACCTCCACCGGTATGCCGTGCTCCGCGCAGTAGAGCGCCTCCTCGCCGCCACGGCCGAGCACGAACGGGTCTCCACCCTTGAGGCGGACGACGTTCTTCCCCTCCCGGGCGTGCAGCACGAGGATCTCGTTGATGCGGTCCTGGCCCACCGGGTGGTTGCCGGGCGTCTTGCCCACGTCGACCACCTCGACGTCGGCGCCGAGGGACCGCAGCAGGCCGCGAGGGCCGAGCCGGTCGGTGACGACGACATCGGCGGCCGCGAGCAGCGCCCGCCCGCGGACGGTGATGAGGTCGTCGGCACCCGGGCCACCGCCCACGAGGGCGACCCGTCCCACGCCGGCACCTGCACCCGGGCGTGCGCTGGGCGAGGCCGGGCGCACCCGCCGGACCGGGAGCGTTCCGCTCTCCAGCGCGGCGGCCACGGCGTCGCGCACCGCGGTGGCGCGCCGCGGGTCACGACCGGCGGTGACCGCCACGGTGATCCCCTCCGCCGCCGTGTCCTGCCGGCCCCGTGCCACGGCTGGTGTCCAGGCGTTGGACGCGGTGGCGTCATCGGCCCGCACGCACCAGATCCGCGCGGCGTCGGCGTGGGCGGCGACGGCCTCGTCCACGAGCCGGTCGCCGGTCGCCGTGTGCACCAGCCACGCAGGCTCCGGCACGACCAGGTCGCCGACGACGTAGTCCCGCTGGTGCCAGACCAGGCGCTGCTCGGAGGCGGCGTCCTGGAGGTCTTCGGTGACCCAGGGCGCGATGACCTCGACGACGGCTCCGGCCGCGAGCATCCCGGCGCCCCGGCGCGCGGCAACCGGTCCTCCCCCGATGACCAGCGCCCTGCGGCCGGTGAGGTCGAGCGTGATCGGGTATCCGGCGTCCATCAGATGCCCTCCCCGGCGCTGCGGTCGGGGCCCTCGGCCATCCCCGCGGCCAGGGTCGAGCCGTCGGCCTCGTCGATGAGGAGGAAGGCCCCGGTGCGGCGCAGCACGCGGTAGTCGTCGACCGCGACGTCCTCGGCCAGCCGCAGGCGGACCCGGCCGATGGCGTTCAGGCCCAGGCCGTCGGGCGCAGGCTGCTGCTGCATGGTCTCGATGTCCAGCTGGTCGACGATGTCCTCGACCATGGCCCGCACGGTGCGTGTGCCGACCCGCAGCAGCAGTCGGTCCCGGGGGCGCAGCACCCGCTCGGCAAGCACCGCGACGGTGCCTGTCAGGGCACGCGTGAGCAGCCCCGGTGACTCGGCGGCGGCGACCAGGTCACCGCGCGAGATGTCGATGTCGTCGGTGAGCCGCAACACCACGGACTGCGGCGCGAACGCGACGTCGAGGGCCTCGATCTCGCCGGTCGCGCCGGCGCGGTCGATCCCGGCCACCGTCGTGCGGCGGCCGGAGGGCAGGACCACGACCTCGTCCCCGGGCCGCACGACGCCGGAGGAGAGGCGCCCGGCATACCCGCGGTAGTCGGGGTGCGCGGCGGTGCGCGGACGCACGACGTACTGCACCGGCAGGCGCAGCGGCTCCAGGGCGGGGTTGGTGCCGACCGGCACCGCCTCGAGGTGCTCGAGGAGCGTGCGCCCGGCATACCAGGGTGTGTGGAGCGAGCGCTGGACGATGTTGTCGCCCAGCAGGGCGGAGACCGGAACCGCGACGACGTCGGCGATGCCGAAACGGTCTGCCAGCCGGGAGAACTCGTCCACGATCGCCGCGAACGTCGCCTCGTCCCAGCCGACGAGGTCCATCTTGTTGACGGCCAGGGCGACGTGCCGCACGCCCAGCAGCCCGGTGACCGCCAGGTGGCGACGCGTCTGCTCGACGACCCCGTGCCGGGCGTCGACGAGGATCAGGGCAAGCTCGGCCGTCGAGGCGCCGGTGACCATGTTCCGCGTGTACTGGACGTGGCCCGGGGTGTCGGCGAGGACGTAGGAGCGCGTGGCGGTGGAGAAGTAGCGGTAGGCCACGTCGATGGTGATGCCCTGCTCGCGCTCGGCCCGAAGCCCGTCGGTGAGCAGTGCGAGGTCGGCTGCTTCGAGGCCGCGGTCACGGCTGACCCGCTCGACGGCGTCGAGCTGGTCGGTGAGGACCGACTTCGTGTCGTAGAGCAGCCGTCCCACGAGCGTCGACTTGCCGTCGTCGACGCTGCCGGCCGTGGCCAGACGCAGGAGGTCGTGGCCGGGCGCGGGGTGCCCCGTGGGCACGTCCGTGGCGGGAGCGGGAGCCGGAAGGGTCGTGGTCATCAGAAGTAGCCCTGTCGCTTGCGGTCTTCCATGGCGGCCTCGGAGAGGCGGTCGTCAGCACGGGTGGCGCCCCGCTCGGTGAGACGGCTGGCCGCGACCTCGCGGATCACCGTCTCCACGTCGAGGGCGTCGGAGTCGACGGCGCCCGTGCAGCTCATGTCCCCCACCGTCCGGTAGCGCACGAGCCTGGTCTCGGGCTGCTCGCCAGCCCGCGGCCCGCCCCACTCGCCCGGCGTCAGCCACATGCCGTCGCGCTGGAACACCTCGCGCTCGTGGGCGTAGTAGATCTCGGGCAGGGCGATGCGCTCGCGGGCGATGTAGCGCCAGACGTCGAGCTCGGTCCAGTTGGAGAGCGGGAAGACGCGGACGTGCTCACCGGCGGTGTGGCGGCCGTTGTAGAGCTCCCACAGCTCTGGCCGCTGGCGCCGCGGGTCCCAGGCGCCGAAGGCGTCACGGAGGCTGAAGACCCGCTCCTTGGCGCGGGCCTTCTCCTCGTCGCGGCGGCCGCCTCCGAAGACGGCGTCGAACCGGCCCTGCTCGATGGCGTCGAGGAGGGGGACCGTCTGCAGCGGGTTCCGCGTACCGTCGGCGCGCTCACGGAGTCGGCCGTCGTCGATGTAGTCCTGCACGCTGGCCACGACGAGCCGGACGCCCAGGCGCTCGACGGTCGCGTCCCGGTAGTCGAGCACCTCGGGGAAGTTGTGCCCGGTGTCGACGTGCAGCAGCGAGAACGGCAGCGGAGCCGGGGCGAAGGCCTTCAGTGCCAGGTGCACCATGACGACCGAGTCCTTGCCTCCCGAGAACAGGATGACCGGCCGCTCGAACTCCCCCGCCACCTCGCGAAAGATGTGGATGGCCTCCGACTCGAGGTGGTCCAGGTGGTCGAGGGTGTACTCCGGCGGAAGCGCCTGCCCCGCGGGGTGGTCCGTGATGTGCGTCGTCGTGCTCATGTGTGCAGCCCGCATTCCGTCTTGTTCTTGCCAGCCCACCGACCAGCCCTCGGGTCCTCGCCCTCCGCCACGGGTCGGGTGCACGGGGCACACCCGATCGAGGCGAACCCGCTCTGCCGCAACGGGTTCAGGAAGACACCGTGCTCGTCGACGTAGCGGTCGAGGTCGTCCTGAGTCCAGGCCGCCAGGGGGTTCAGCTTGACCATCTGCCGGCGGTCGTCCCAGCCGACGAGGTCGATGTCGGTCCGGGTGGGGGCGTCCTCGCGGCGCATCCCCGTCACCCAGGCCTGGTGGTCCGACAGCGCCTGCTCGAGCGGCACGACCTTGCGCAGCGCGCAGCAGAGGTCGGGGTTGCGCTCGTGCAGCCGTGGGCCGTGCTCGGCGTCCTGCTCGGCGACGGTCTGCTGCGGCACGACGGTGCGGATGCTGATGGGCAGCATGGCCGCATAGGCGTCCCTGGTGCCGAGCGTCTCGGCGAAGTGGTAGCCGGTGTCGAGGAAGAAGACGTCGGCGCCGGGGATCGTGGTGCCGACGAGGTGCACCAGCACCTCGTCGCCCATGCTGCTGGCCACCGTGAGCTGGTCACCGAACGTCTCTGCCGCCCAGCGCAGCGCCTCACGCGCCGCGTGCACCCGGGTGTCGTATGCCGCGCGGCCCGGCTCCGCGTGGCCCGGCTCCGTTTGGGCCGCCTCCACGGCGGCCACGCGCTCCGCGCCGCCCCCGACCAGGGCGCGCAGCTCGCCGGCTGTGCGAGCTGTCGATGTGGTGCTCATGACTGGCCTCCTCCCCTGGTCGCTTCCTCCGCGAGCCACCACGCCCGTCTACTACTGCCC
>Ga0247821_10001026_pt1 | contig 15482 bp, 15 predicted proteins | sample 13C_Glycerol_Day_FD_192481 | JGI IMG/M metagenome (GOLD analysis project Ga0247821, IMG submission 192481) | Soil microbial communities from agricultural site in Penn Yan, New York, United States - 13C_Glycerol_Day14 | ecosystem: Environmental > Terrestrial > Soil > Agricultural land | place... | reverse complement strand
CAGCGCGTGCCGCGTATGTCGCAAGGCTTCCTTGCCTTCGTCGCGGAACGCGTGCAGCGTGCCCTTCAGCAGCCACGCGAGCGAATCGTTCGGGTTGGACTGCAGTGCCTGCGCGTAGAACTGCTCGGCGACATCGAGCCGCTTCAGGATGTAGGTATTGACCTGGCCTTCGACCGTCATCGCGAGCGATAGAGTGGCGTCACGGTCGAGCGCGCGCTTGGTGTATTCCAGAGCGGCCCTGCCGTCAGCCTGCGAGTCGGCGGACCAGCCCTGCGTCACGCGCAGCACATGCCACTTCGCCATCCAGGCATAAGGCGACGCGAGCCGCGGCGCGCGTTCGATCAGCACTTGCAGCAGTTGCTGCGCACGCTCGAACGCGAGCGGAGAGATCCGGTGCATCAGGGCGATGCTGCTGAGAAGCAGCGTGTGATTCTGCAGGCTCTGCGGCGCCTTGCCCTGCGATCGCTGCAACTCGCGCACCATCAGCGCGGCGCAGGCCTCGTGCACAAGGCGGCCGGCAAGCGGATCGTCACCTGCGATCACGCTGTTGATGCTTCCTTTCAGCGTCTGCGACCAAACCACCTGCATCGTGCGGGTTTCGGCCATCTCGGCCTTCAGCGTCACGCGGTCGGCATCGGCGTGATAGGAGCCGGACAGCACGTAGTCGGCCCGCAGGTAGGCCCTGACTTCTTCGAGCTTGACGTCGCGTCCCTGGAACGTGGACGTCGACAGGCGCGAGATCACGTTGACCTCCGGCGAGTGCGACAGTGCCGAGATCACCTCGTCGGCCAGCAGTTGGCCCAGCACGTCACCCGTGGGCTGCAGCGCGCGCGGCCGGAACGGGATGACAGCGATCGTCGCGTGCAGGTCTTCGGCCAGGTTGCCGCGCTCGATGACCGGCTGTTCACCAGGCGCCCCGACCCGGAACGCGCGAATCGGCTGCTGGACATGCTTGACGTAGCACTCGCCAAGGTCCTCGATGTCGGCATCGAGCGCGGGCGTCAGCTGGTCTCGCACGTCGGCCGAGACAACGATCTCGTCGGGCCCCGCCAGCGTCATCAGCCGCGCCGCAAGGTTCACCCCGTGGCCATACACATCGTGTTCGTCGGCGATCAGTTGGGTGACGTTGATGCCGATCCGTAGATGCAGACGATGGGACGGCTCGACATCCCGATTCGCCTGAGCGGTCACGTCCTGCATCGCGAATGCGACGTTGACCGCAATCGAGACGCGCGAAAACTCCAGCATGAGTCCGTCGCCGAGGCTCTTGACCAGTCGCCCGTCCTGACCGGGCAGCAAGCGGTGCACGACGTGGTCGACGAACCCGCGCCAGCGCTGGACCGTACCGGACTCATCCTCCTGCATCAAACGCACGGACTCGACGACGTCGGCGACCAGCACGGTGCGCACGACGCGCGTGATCTCGATCTCTGGCGGGAGGATTTCGGGGATCACGTCCTTCTTCCGCGGCTCGAGTCCAGTCAGTGCAGCACCGGGCCCGCTCAAGCGGCTACTCGAAGATCGCCGGCTTGGGTGTGCAGCATTGCACCTCTTGCAAATTTACACAAGGCGGCGGGGACGGCCGTAGGGACGCCTGCCAGCGGGCGATGAGGCCACGGCCCTACGCCTTTCACGCGTGTCGTGGCTAGCTCGCCGGCTTGCGCGGCGACTTGGCCAGCAAGGTCATGATCGCTTCGACCGGGACGGTGGGCTTCAGCACGTGCAGGTCGAAGCCGGCCGCCTGGCTGTCCTTGCTTTGCGGATGCCCGGAGAAGGCCACCATGCGGCAGCCGGGCACCTTCTCGCGCAGGGAGCGGCAGAGGGAATAGCCATCGACGCCCGGCATGCCGATGTCGATGATCGCGATGTCGGGCTCGAAATGGTCATCCACTGCCTGGAGCGCGGCATTGGCGTTCAGCGCGGTGTGCACCTCGAAATCCTGCATCTCGAGCAGCATGGCCAGCGATTCCGCGGTGCTCTCGTTGTCGTCGACGACAAGCACACGCACACCCATTCCGCGAGATCCCATGCCCAGCCTCCATTCCCTGCAGCAAGGTACGCCGCAAACAGGCGTACCGCAACGTCGTCAACCCGCGTTCACTTCGGCGTGGCCAGACCCAAACGCTCGATGCGATGCTACGCGCGACCGTACGATTCGGCATGGACATCGAAGCATCGACCCGGGTCGAGAGCCTGCCCGCTGCGCAGTGGCCCCGGCTGGCGCCGTTCGTCTTCCGGCACAACCGCCTGGAAGACGGGCGCGTGCGCTGCATGCACAGCGAGCAGGGAGAGACGGAGGCTGCGCACTTGCAGGAGCTGGCCGGACTGGCCGCGGAGTCCGCCGCGTTCTGGCGCATCGCGAGCGAGGATGGTGAGTTGCTGGGCGTGATCGGCTGCGAGCTGGATGCCTCGCAGGCGCGTGCGTGGTTGCGCGGGCCCTGGACCGAGCCCGGCCCGCACGCAGGCGCCATGGCCGGCGTTTTGCTGCAGACCCTGGAAGCCGCGCTGCCTGCGATCCAGCGCTTCGACGCCTTCCCCCACCTGGATGAAGAGACGCTCAACGCGCTGTACCGCGACGCGGGCTACGAGCGCATGACGATCCATCGCGTCATGCAGGCGATGCTGCACGAGGTTGAAGCCTCGCCCCCCGATCCGCGCATCGCGCCCACTGCGCGGACGGACTTGGCGCACTGGCTGCCCCTGCACCACGCGCTCTTCCCGGGCGGCTACCTCTCCGACGACGAGATCGAGGCGGCACTGGGCGGCGGCCGGCGCCTGGTGCTGACCGCCTGGCTGCAAGGCCGGCCCGCGGGCTACCTGGTGGCGAACGACGAGCCGGCGATGGGCGAGATCTACGTGGACTTCATCGGCGTCGACCCGGCCTGCCGCGGCCGTGGCCTCGGGCGTTCGTTGCTGCTGGAGGCGCTGCGATGGGGCCGCGGCCTGAACCGCCGCCACGCGGCGCTCACGGTGCGGCAGGACCGCGAGGAGGCCTTGTCGCTGTATCGCCGGTGCGGCCTCGAGCAGGTGTCCGCCGGCGTGCATTGGCGCAAGGATCGGTGACGCTCGCGCCGGAGACGGACATGAAGCTCAAGATGGCCAAGAACTCACTGTTCGCAGTGCTGCTGCGCTCTCCGTGGTGGATCAGCGTGGTCATCGCGCTGGCGCTGGGCATGCTGGGCGCCACGGTATTGCCCGATCGGTACCGCGTGGCCGGCGCGCTGTCGGGGCTGCCGTTCGCCGTGATCGGGGTGCTCGCAGCGCGCCGCCAGTGGCGCCTGCCCAGCGCGGCACGCGTGGCGCAGACGCAGCAGGCGCTGGCGCGCATGACCTGGCCGGCGTTCGCCCTGATGCTCGAGCAGGCCTTCAAGGGCGATGGCTACACCGTGCAGCGCGGTGCGAGCGCGCCCGCAGACTTCCAGCTGGAGCGCGCGGGTCGCCGCATGCTGGTGTGCGCGCGGCGCTGGAAGTCGGCGCGCATCGGCCTGCAAGACCTGCGCGCCTTGCAAGCGGCGCGCAAGGCCGAAGACGTCTCCGACGCGCTGTACATCAGCCTGGGCGAGCTCAGCGACAACGCACAACCCTTCGCCGCCGAACACGGCATCACGATCTGGCAGGCCGCGGAACTCGCGCATGCGCTGCGCGACATGCCGATGGAGTGAAAGGAGGACCCCCACGCTCCTCCCGTCGCTGCCCCCCGAGGGGGCTCTTGCTGCGGACCGGCGGAGCCGGATCCGCGCAAGCACTTGGTGGGGACAGTCGCGCTTGGCCGTCGTGGAGAACCGATCTGCCTACGGCGTCGACGTGTTGCCGAGCTGACCGGCCGTCCAGCGCTCGCGCAGCTCGCGCTTGAGCACCTTGCCGATGGCGCTGCGCGGTAGCTCGTCCACGAACTGCAGGTCGCCGAGGCGCTGGGTCTTGCCCACCCTCGAGGCCAGCCATTCGCGCAGCGCGTCGGCAGGCGTCGCGTCGCCCGGGCGGCGCACCACGAAGGCGACCGGCGTCTCGCCCCACTGCTCGCTCGGCACGCCGACCACGGACACGTCGGCCACGGCGGGGTGGCTGCGCAGTTGCGCCTCGAGGTCGCTCGGGTAGATGTTGAAGCCGCCCGAGATGATCATGTCCTTCTTGCGGTCGATCAGGGCGAGGAAGCCGTCTTCGTCGAAGCGGCCGACATCGCCGGTGCGGATGAACCGCTTGCCGTCCGGCGCGTACCACTCGGCCGCGCGCGTGAGCTCCGGGCGGCCGTGGTAGCCGGACATCATTCCGGGCGAGTGGCCCACCACCTCGCCGACCTCGCCGGGGCCGACCTCGCGATCATCGTCGTCGATCAGGCGGATGTCGCTGCCCTCGGCGGGACGGCCCACCGTGTGCAGCTTGTCGGGGTGGAGATGGGCATCGAGGATGCACGTGCCGCCGCCTTCGGTGAGGCCGTAGAACTCGGTCAGGCCGCCCGGCCACCGGGCCAGCACGTCGACCTTCAGCGCGGCGGGGAACGGCGCGCTGGTGCAGAACTTCGCGCGGAAGGCGGACAGGTCGTGGTCGCCGAAGTCGGCGCGCGCCATGATGCGCTGGTACTGCACGGGCACCAGCATCGTGTGCGTCGCACGGTGACGCGCGGCCAGCGCCAGGTAGCGGGCCGCGTCGAACTTCGACATGATCACCGTCGTGGCGCCGAACGCGACGCTCGGGAAGAGGACGACGAGCGTGGTGTTGGAGTACAGCGGCGTGGCCAGCAGCGTGACGGTGTCCGGGCCGTAGCCGTACTTCGCGCCGCGCTGCACGTGCGACCAGCGCATGCGATGCGGCTGCACGATGCCCTTGGGCGTGCCGGTCGTGCCCGACGAATAGATGATGTTGAACGCCGAATCCGGCGACGTCGTCACCGGCTGGGGCGCGGTACTCGCGGACGGCAGCCATGCATCGAAGGCGTGCCCGGGCGCACCGGCCGCGAGCGCGATGCACCGCTCGCGCGCGTCCTCGGGCACCAGCGCCGCGGCACCGGCATCGACGAACAGCCGCCGGGCCTGCGAGTCCGCCAGCATGGCGGCGAAGTCTCCCGCCGTGACCGACGGGGCCAGCGGCGCCACCACGGCGCCCGCGCGCAGCGCACCGAGGAAGAGGGCCGCCTGCAGCAGCGTCGGCATGCCGGCCAGCGCGATCGCCTGCCCGGGCAGCACGCCGTCGCGCTGCAGGCCGGCGGCGATGCGATCCATCAGCGCGTCGAGTTCGCCCCAGGTGAGCGAGGCGTCGTCCTGCAGCAGCGCGGGCTGCGCCGGACGCGTGCTCGCATGCTCGCGGATCACGTCCGCGATCGACCGGAAGCCGGCGGGCTCTCGAGCGGACGAAGCTTCGGGTGTGGACGAGCTCTGCATGACAACGATGGTACGACCACGCGCGCGGTCGCAGGGGCGGGCGACGGACGCCTGCTTGTCCTTGGGGGCTAATTGTGGCTAAAAGTAGCGATGCACTCTCGCGCGATGCGCATCGGGCTCATCCACTCGAACGAGGGGTGCGACTTCCACTGGGACTGCGGTTTGCTGCGGGACATCCATGTGGAAAGGTCGTCGCTCTGGTTCTGGAACTGCCACGGCGACCTGGGTCCGAAGTGTGTGCGGCCATTTGATGCGATTGCGCAGCGACATGAGCTCCGAAGAATGCCTGCGGGTGACTGCGCGCATGGAACCTGCGTCGACCCTGTCGCCACAGGAGGCGGCGCAACTGTTGGCGGACATGCTTCCGGCAAAGAAGTAGGCGTGCAAGCGGGGTGATGGTGGGCCTCCTGCGCAGGGTCAACCCCCCCTAGGTTTGAACCTTCGGTGCTGCTTGCGTGATGTGCGCCGTCGCTTCAGACTGGCGCGTTGGGGATCGTGACCCCTGCTGTAACCAGGTCGACGATGCGAAGTCTTGAGATGCTTGTAGGCGCGTCCCGTGCCGGCGCGGCTCGCTTGCATCAAAGGCTGCGAGCCTTGATGACAGACGATGGGCCGCTTGCCAGCTGGCCGCCGCAGCCTCCCGAGGCCTTGGACGACACCCGCGCAGAGCCCCGGCTGGACGTCGTCCCGCCCGCGACGACGTGGGTTTCCCATGCCGGTTCCACGGGCTTGGCGGTGTGCCCGTATTGCCACACGGTCTGGCAGTTGGAGCCGATCTTTCCCGAGCCGGTGAAGTTGATGATCTGCTGGCGCTGCGCCGAGCAGCGAGCGGGCCTGCGCCCTCAGCTTCCGGCGGTCTCCAAGCCCCCGCAGATCGCTCGCGAAGGGCGGGCGGTGCGGTTGAAGGTCATCGTCGCCTACGGTGCGCTGCTCGTCATCGGCCTGAGCTTGGGCTTCGCCGCCGTGCAGGCCTGGTTCGGCGGCGCGTCATTGCGATCCCTCCGTGCGACAGGGCTCGTCTCGGTGACGCCTGCGGTCGAGAACGCGAACGCGCGCACCCCCGCCAACGCAGCACCCGCCGCGCAACTGCCTGAACCTGAACCCGCGTCTGCCGTGACCGAGCTGGACGAGCCTGTTGCGGCAGGCCGCCCGGGGCCCGCCGCGCGCATCGAAGAAGCACGCCCCGCAAGCCCCGCAAGGTTGCCGGCCCCCTCCGCCGGCGGCCGCGCGGCCGCAAAGGACATCCCGCGGCCCACGCCGCCTGCGCAGGCGCCCAGTGAGATGGTGTGCACCCGCGGCAGGGCGGCATTGGGGCTGTGCATCCTCGACACTTCGGAAGAAAGGCACTCGCCATGACTTGGACCCGTGTGCTCGTCGCCGCGATGATCTGCCTGTGGCAATCCGACGGTGCTCGCGCCGAGATCGACTACAAGGTGGTCACCGCCTCGGAGCGCGGCACCTACATCCAGATCGGGCGGGATCTTGCAAAGTTCGTCGCGCCGTCGGCCGGCATCAACCTCGAGGTGCTGCCTTCGGCGGGTTCGGCCGAGAACGTCCAGCGCCTGCGCTACGAGCCCGGCGTGAAGCTCGCGCTGGTGCAGTCCGATGTCTACCAGGCCTTCCTCGACCGCGGCACCGAAGGCAATCAGGCCGCCGCCACGATGATCCGGCCGCTGCGCGTGATCATGCCGCTGTACAACGAGGAGATCTACTTCGTCGCGCGCGCCGATTCCCCGCTGAATTTCGTGCACGAGATCAAGGGGGCCAAGATCGCCGCCGGTGCGCTGGGCAGCGGCACGGCACTGACGACGACCACGCTGTACCGGCAGATGTTCGGCACCCAGCTGCCGGACGACCAGGCCCGCTTCATGTCCAACGAGGAAGCGTTGGTCAAGCTCATCGACGACAAGAGCGTCGACGTCGTCGTCATCGTGATCGGGCAGCCGGCCAAGCTGTTCGTCGACATGAAACCCGAGGTGCGCCAGTTCATCAAGCTGCTCAAGTTCGACCCGGACCATCCCAGCAGCCAGGCCTCGCTCAAGACCTACTTCCCGGCCACCATCCGGGCGGCGAACTATCCGAACCTGTTGTCGGAAGACATGTCGGGGCTCGCCGTCAAGGCGTTCCTGGTGACCTACGACTACCGGATGCACTACACGATCGGCTACCTGACCGCCTTCGCGCGGTCCCTTTGCGAGAACTTCGCCACGCTGCAGAAAGACGGCCATCCCAAGTGGAAGGAAGTGGCGCTTGCCCTGCCGCAACTCGGCCGCGGATGGACCTACTTCCCACCCATGGCGCAGGAACTTCGGAAGTGCGGCGTGAGCGCGCCAGGGGTTCCGGTGAGACCGCCGGGCGCGTGCTCGCAGCACGAGCGCGTCTTGGGGCTGTGCCCGCAGCCTGCTGCGCAGCCGGGCGCGCGCGCGCCTCCGTGACCCTCGTCTTTTGGAGTATGTTTCTAGAGGGAGGTGAACGCGCGCGCCCACGAGAAGCGCTCGGGAGGCAACCACCATGCGCATCGTGCTCGCCCTTGCCATGCTGCAGGCCGGCGTCGCCGCCGCCGGCCCGCCGCAGCGGCAGCACCTCGCCGCCGTGGACATTCCGACGCTGGAGCGCGCATTCATCGAATGCGACCACCGCTCGATGCAGACAATGCTCTCGGCCGCGGAGGCGGCCATCTGCTCGATGGTGTTCGAAGACCTGAAGCAGCGCGGCTTCGAGGGCGACTTCGGCAAGTTCATGGCCTGGTGGCGCATCCAGCGCGGGCGGGCCGCGGCGCCGCAGCCCTGACGCATGAAACGCCGCAACTTCATACGGATCGTGGGCGGGGGCATCGTGACGGCCGCATCGGCGGGCGTCACCGGATGCAGCTCGCGCATGCCGGATGTGGCCATCGAGGCCTGGAAGGGCCCTGCCCCGCAGGCGGACGTTCGCCGCTGGATCCTGAGCTACGCGATCCTCGCGCCGCACTCGCACAACCTGCAGTCGTGGCTCGTGGACCTGGGCACGCCGAACGAGATCGTGCTGCGCTGCGACCTGACCCGCCTGCTGCCCGAGACCGACCCCCAATCGCGGCAGATCATGATGAGCCACGGCACTTTCCTGGAACTGCTGGACATCGCTGCGCGCGAGCGCGGCCTGCGCGCTGTCATCGAGCTCTTTCCCGAGGGTGCCTTCGAGGCGAAGGCGCTCGACCGGCGCCCCGTGGCGCGCATACGCCTGGAGCGCGACCCGTCTGCCGCCAAGGACCCGCTGTTCGCCCAGATCCTCAGGCGCCACACCAACCGCAGCGTGTACGACCCGCAGCGGGCCGTGCCGGCCCAGGCGTGGCAGGCCATGGCCGATGCGGTGAAGCCCCATCCGCTGCGCTTCGGCTTCGTCGGCCGGGACGACCCCGCGAGCCTGCAGCAGCATCGAGCGATCGCAGCGCAGGCGTGGCGCATCGAGCTGACCACGCCGCGCACCATCCTCGAGTCGTTCAAGGTGCTTCGCGTGGGCGCCAGCGAGGTCGCGAAGCATCGCGATGGCCTCGTGATGCTGGACCCGCTGGTGGTGATGCTGAGCAAGGTCGGCTTGTTCGACCGCAGCCAGCCGCCCGCGCCCGACAGCTACGCCACCACGAGCCAGATCGAGGACTTCGGCCGGAAGCTCGAATCCACGCCGGGCTTCCTGTGGATGGTGACCGCGGGCAACGGCCGCGCGGCGCAGGTCGACGCAGGGCGTGCCTACGCGCGCGTGCAACTCGCCGCGACGGCGCACGACGTGGCGATGCAGCCGCTGCAGCAGGCGCTGCAGGAGTACCCGGAGCAGGCCGGGCCCCATGCCGACATCCGGCGCCTGCTGCAGGCGACCGAGCCGGGGGCCACCGTGCAGATGTGGGCTCGCGCGGGCTACGCGCCCCCGGTCGGCCCGGCGCCGCGGCGAGCGCTCGATGCGTTCGTGGTGCGGGGCTGACTCCCGGCGGAAGAGGTTCACATCGAACTGCGCCTGCTCGGTCCCGTGGTGTGCGAGTTCGAGGGCCGCACGCTGCCGTTCGTGCGCGAGCGGCCGTACCAGCTGCTCGCCGTGCTGGCGGCACGCGCCGGCTGGGTCGAGCGCGACGAACTGGCCGCGCTGTTCTGGTCGCGCGACGACGCGGGCGTGCATCGCCGCAACCTGAGCCGCGTCCTGCATGCCGCTCGTCACGCTCGCGTGAGAACGGCGGTGGGCAGGTCGCCGTTCAGCAGCGTCACGTAGCGCTCGATCATCGTGTCCATCGCGTAGTCGCGCACCACGCGCTCGCGGCTGTGCTGCCCCATGGCGCGCAGCAAGGCGCGGTCACCGGCGGCCTCCAGGCAGCGTGCGAGCGCTTCGACGTCGCCGGGCGGGAACAGCCAGCCGGTGCGGCCCGGCTCCACCTGCTCCTTCGCGCCGCCGATGTCGCTCATGATGAGCGGCTTGGCCATCGCCATGGCCTCGAGCGCGGCGATCGAGAACGTCTCGACCGCCACCGACACGAGCGCCACCGCATCGCACGCCGCCAGGTCGGCACGCACGTCGCTGCGCAAGCCCGTGACGACCACGCGTCCTTCGAGCCCCAGGTGGCGGATCTCCGCCTCGATCTGCGGCCGCAGCGGGCCGTCGCCGATCAGCAGCGCGTTCCAGCGCCGTCCGCCGCGGTCGGCCCGCCGGATCGCGCGCAGCAGGTCCAGCGGGGCCTTCTCCGGGCGCAACACCGCGCACAAGCCGACGACGAGGTCTTCCCTGGTCCATCCGTAGCGCCGCCGATACTCGTCGGCAGAGGCTTCGAACGGCGCCGGATCGAAGCGCTGCACATCCACGCCGTTGTGGATCACGGTCTCGCGCCGCGCACGCAGGCCGCGCCGGCGCCAGTGGTCCCGCTGCGCATGGCACACGTACACGAGCCGGTGCAGCGCCCACATCATCGGATGGAAGACCAGCATCTTGAGCTTGTCCTTCCAGTGCGGCAGCACCGTCGTGTGGTAGACCTCGATCACGCGCGGCTTGACGGCGGACATCCGCCGGGCCGCCAGCGCATACGACATCGGGTAGGTGTTCGCACACAGCACGATGCCCGGGCGATGCCGGTCGAACACCTCCGCGAGACGACGCACCGCGTCGCGGTCGAAGCCGGCGCGGCTGTGCAGGCAGACGACGGCCGCGAGCTTCGCCGCATCGACCTGCTCCAGCAGCGCCGCGTCGTCCTTGATGTAGGCCAGCACGACCTGGAAGTGCGCGGACAGGCGGTTCGCGAGCGTCACCGTGTGGCGCTCGGCGCCGCCATGGCCCAGGCGGCTCGCGAGCAGGAGGATCGTCGGCTTCTGTGCATCGGTCATTCCGCAAGCGTACCAACGGCCGCGCCTAACATCGCGCCATGCCGGACACGACCTGGTGGAGCCTGTCGAGCGCGCTGGTGGCCATGGAGGCCCTGGCGTCCGTGGCCTTCGCGCTGTCCGGCCTGATCGAAGGCGCGCGCAAGCGTCTCGATGCGGTGGGGGTCTGCGTGGTGGGAGGGCTGGCGGCCTTCGGCGGCGGCACGTTGCGCGATGTCCTGCTGGACCGGCGTCCGTTCTTCTGGGTGGAGCATGCCGGGTGGGTATGGGGGCTGATCGTGTTGTGCATCGCTGCGATGACGTTCATGCGCGCGCAGCACCAGGAACCCACCGAGCGCGCCATGCAATGGCCCGATGCGCTGGGCCTCGGGCTCTTCGCGGCCAACGGCACGCAGATCGCGCTGGAGGCGTCCATGCCAGGCATCGTGGCGGTGCTCATGGGCATGGTCACGGCGGTGTTCGGCGGCGTGCTGCGGGACATCGTCTGCAACGAGATCCCGAAGGCGTTCCGCGACCACCGGCCCTACGCCGTGTGCGCGTTCATCGGCGGGTGGATCGTCGTGTTGTGCCAGGCCGCGCAGGCGCCGCAGTGGCTGGCCCTGACCATCGCGGCGGCCGCGACGACCACGATGCGGGTGCTGGCCCTGCTGACAGGCTGGACCCTGCCAGCCTGGCGATGGGACCGACGCTAGGAATCGTCGGCACCGGAAAACGGCCCTTCGCAGCTACGCCGGGCCAGCATCCTGTCCAGGATCGCCGCGGCCGTCATCGGGCCGAGATGGCCCGAACTGCCCCACGTCCTGGCCACCAATGCCCGCACTTCCGCCGGGGAATCGCCGGGCCGGAGAATCGACAAGTGCTGCACGACGAGCTCGATCCACGTCTTGCGCTCCATCGAAGCCGGCGGCTCCCCCGCTTCTACCGAGGGGTCGGTGTCTTGGCCGTCGATGCGTGGATTCAATGCGTTCATGCGTGTCCGAGGTGCGCCAGCGTGGGCTCAAATCTAGGGGGGCAAGCTCGTTCGCAACAGTGAAGCAAGTCAACGCGGGCGAGTGACTTTTTCCCAGATGGGTCATCGGTCGTAGTTGGCGATCGATCTCCCGACCAGCTCCAGATCGGCCTGCTCCGGGCTGGCGAGCGGCTCGCCAAAGGCGATGGCGACCGGCACGACGGCGGCAGCGCCCTGAGCGGGATGCTGCGTGTCGTGATCGACCAGCTCCACGCAGGCCGCGGCGGCGAGCGCTGACACAACGAGGGTGATGGCGAGCTGGAAGCGCGGCGGATGGCGTGTCGGCATGGAAGGCTCCTCTTTCAAGCCGACGACTGCCGGCCTGACGGGAGGATCGGCTCCCGTTGTATTTGCATCGCTTCGTTGGAGGGGCGGCGTGTATCGCTCGTATCACCGGGCCGTAACGGCAGCGCCGAAGCGAGAGATGACTCGAAGCCGACACACAGTCGTCACGGCCGCTTTTTATGGTGCCTGCTTCCAACCGAGGAAAGGCAACCATGTCGCATCTCACTGACAAGGCGCGCGGCGCTGCATCGTCCACGCCGAGTTCCCGTGTCGACGGACAGATGTTCGACGACGTGCTGGCGCGCGTTCCCCTGCACCGGCGCGCCGTCTTGCGCGGCGGCGTCAGCGCTTCGCTGGCCGCGTTGTTCGGCGGCGCATTGAGCGCCTGTGGCGGCGGCGCCTCGCAAGCGGCGGAGCAGCCCCAGGCGGCCGGCTTGAACGCAGTCAACCCGGGCGAGAAGTTTGCGGTGCGCTTCGCCCCGATCGCGCGTTCGACGGCGGATGTCGTCGTCGTGCCGAACGGCTACAAGGCGGAAGTGCTCCTTGCCGCGGGCGATGCCGTGGTGCCCGCAGCGGCGGCCTTCGCCGGCTCGTTCCTTTCATCGTCGCAGGCCGAGCAGGTGGCCGGCGGCAATCACGACGGCATGCACCTCTACCCGCTGTCCGGCGTGAATCCCAATCGCGGCGGCCTGCTCGCCATCAACCACGAGTTTCCCGATTTCCAGATCCTGATGGACGGCGAATACGACGCCGCCACCGCGAGCGCCGAGCACAAGCGCATCGCGCTGTCGGCGGTCGGCGTCTCGGTCGTCGAGGTCGAGGTGCACGGCAACGAGGCCTGGCGTGTCAAGCCGAACTCGCCCTACAACAAGCGGTACAGCGGCAACACGCTGTTCAACGTCTCGGGCCCGGCGGCGTCGGTCGTCGGCGCCACGGTCGTGGGCACGCTGAACAATTGCGCGAGCGGCAAGACGCCGTGGGGCACCTACCTCACTTGCGAGGAATCGACCGACAACTACCTGGACCCGACGCAAGACGAGCACGGCTATGGCTGGGTCGTGGAGATCGATCCGTACAACGAGCTCTCCGGCCTGCCGGCCAAGCGCACGGCGCTCGGCCGCTTCGACCACGAGAACACGGCCTACGCGCTCGCCGGCGACGGCACCGTGGCGATCTACATGGGCGACGACGGCACGCCCGGCTGCATCTACAAGTTCGTTCCCCACGGGCGCGTCGACCCGGCCGACCGCGCCGCCAATGCCGCATTGCTGGACAACGGCACGCTGTATGTCGCCCGCTTCGATGCGGACGGGACCGGGCGATGGCTGGCCCTGGTGCAAGGCCAGAACGGCCTCGTGCCGGGCGCGGTGGACCCGGGCAACGACACCCAGGGCCCGGCACTCGACATGACGCTCGACTTCGCGACGCAGGCCGACGTGCTCGTCAACACGAAGGCGGCCGCGCGCGTGGCAGGCGCCACGCTGATGGACCGGCCGGAGTGGATCACGGTGGCACCGGACGGCACGCTCTTCTGCACGCTGACCAACAACTCCGGGCGCCAGGCCACGGACCCGGCCAATCCGCGGCCCGTCAACCGGCATGGGCACATCATCCGGTGGCAGGAGCAAGGCAATCGACCGGATGCGACCGCGTTCGAGTGGTCGCTCGTGCTGCTCGCCGGCGATCCAACGCTTCCGGATGCGAACCTGAAGGGCGACATCGTCGGCGACACGTTCTCGAGCCCGGACGGCCTCGATGCCGATCCGCAGAACCGGCTGTGGGTGCAAACCGACATGTCGATCTCGCCGGCCAACGTCGGTGTCTTCGGGAACAACGCCATGTACTGCGTGGATCCCCTCACGCGACGCTCGCTGCGCTTCCTGGCCGGCCCGGTCGGGTGCGAGATCACGGGGCTCACCTACACCCCGGACCTCACGACGTTCTTCATCAACATCCAGCATCCGACTCAACAGTGGCCCTCGAACGAGCAGTGCAACGAGTTGCCGCCGCGGTCGTCCACGATCGTGGTTCGACGCACCGACGGGAGGCCGGTCGGCGCCTGAGTCGGGCGACCGCGCCAGCCAGCCCCACCAAGGGCCTTGCGCGGATCCGGCTCCGCCGGTCCGCAGCAAGAGCCCCCTCGGGGGGCAGCGACGGGAGGAGCGTGGGGGTCGTCAAACATCATCGGGCGTGCGCACGGTCACGAGCAGCACGCCCGAATCGGTGCTTCGCAGCCACCACACGGCTCCCTTGCGCATCGACCAGGGCTGAGGCGCGCCCGCCATCATGAGCGCGGCCGCCTCGCCCAGCGTCGGCTGGTGGCCCACGGCCAGCACGGCCTGGCGCGCATGGGGCCAGCCGGCGGCGCGCAGCAAGGCGACGGCAGGCGCGTCCGGCGCGATCTCCTCGACACGGTCGAAGGGCCGCTCCAGCGCCTGCGCCGTCTGGCAGGTGCGCTTCGCCGGGCTGGCGATGACGCGCGTATCCGCCGGCAGCGCATCGCGCAACCACTTCGCCATGCGCTTGGCCTGGCGCGCGCCCTTGTCCGTCAGGGCACGATCCCTGTCGTCGAGGCCGGGGCCGCCGGGTTCGGCCTCCGCATGGCGCCACAGGATGAAGTCCATCACGTTGCCGGTCGTGGAGAAACTGGAAGCATAGAACCGCCCCGCTTTTTCGCCGATTGCCGTCGCGCTGCCCGCATACCTTTGACGCACTAAAAAAGGGAGTGTGTGATGACCGACGACATTGACCGTCAGCAACGCTGGATCTGCAGTCCGCCCGGACGCCGCGCGTCCTCCGACCCGCATCGGGCCGTGCTCGCCGAGGCGCTGCGCGAGGCGCTGCGGCGCGGGCAGCTGCACCTCGCGTACCAGCCGCAGGTGGCGTTCTCCTCCGGCGCGATCGTGGGCGTCGAAGCACTGCTGCGCTGGCACCACCCGGTGCACGGCGAGGTCAGCCCCTCGATCTTCGTTCCCATCGCGGAGGAGGCCGGGCTGATCGGCCCGATCGGCGACTGGGTGCTCGAGCGCGCCTGCGCGGCCGCCGCCGGGTGGCAACGGGCCGGCCTGCCTCCCGTGCGCATGATGATCAACGTGTCGGCCTGGCAGCTGCGCGACGGCCGCTTCGCGCAGCGCATCGGCCAGGTGCTCGCCCGCACCGGACTGCAGCCGCGCCGCCTCGGCCTCGAGCTCACCGAGACCGCGCTGATCGGTGACACCGGCGACGTGGCCGCCCAGCTGGCCCGGCTGCGCCGGCTCGGCGTGGAGATCGCGCTCGACGACTTCGGCACCGGCCACTCGAGCCTCACCTGCCTGTCGCGCCTGCCGCTGGACGCGGTGAAGATCGATCGCTCGCTCGTGCCCTCCGTCGACAGCGACGCGCTGCCCATCACGCGGGCCATCATCGCCATGGCGCACAGCCTCGGCCTGAGGGTCGTGGCCGAGGCTGTGCGCCATGGCGATGATGGCCCGCGTGATGGGC
>Ga0247821_10001024_pt1 | contig 15489 bp, 15 predicted proteins | sample 13C_Glycerol_Day_FD_192481 | JGI IMG/M metagenome (GOLD analysis project Ga0247821, IMG submission 192481) | Soil microbial communities from agricultural site in Penn Yan, New York, United States - 13C_Glycerol_Day14 | ecosystem: Environmental > Terrestrial > Soil > Agricultural land | place... | reverse complement strand
GTTTGCGCGTGACTGGCTCAAGCGCCAGGATCTGGAGGTGCTGTTCGAGCATGGCATCGGCCATTTCGACGGCCAGCCGGTGTACTTGCTCGAGCTCAAGGGGCCACAGGCCGTGGCCGGTTGCAGCTGGCGCGGCTTACGCCAGTTCATGCTCGAAGGCGATTTCGACACCTACAAGATCCTCGGTTATGCCGCGCAGATCGCCACCTGGGCCCGCGAGCACCGCTTTTGTGGCAGCTGTGGCCAGGCCATGCGGCAGATTCAGTGGGAACGGGCGATGTACTGCCAGCCCTGTGACCTGCGCAGTTACCCGCGCATCTCGCCGAGCATGATCGTGCTGATCACCCGTGGTGACGAAATTCTTCTGGCCCGCTCACCGCGTTTTGTCACGGGGGTCTACAGCACCCTGGCCGGTTTTGCCGAGCCCGGCGAGTCGGCCGAGGATTGCCTGGTGCGCGAGGTGCGTGAGGAAGTGGCGATCGAGGTGCAGAACATTCAGTACGTCGGCAGCCAGTGCTGGCCGTTCCCTCATTCGATGATGCTCGGTTTTCATGCCGAGTATGCCGGGGGTGAGATTGTCATGCAGCCGGACGAGATCGAAGATGCCCAGTGGTTCCGGGTCGATGCGCTGCCGCCGTTGCCGGCGGGGCGCTCGATTGCCCGTTACCTGATCGATCTTTACGTGGCGCGGCGCTTAGGCCTGGCCGAACCAGTGCTGCCACGCTAGGCGCACGGTCAGCGCCAGCACCACGGTGATAAAGACCGGGCGGATGAACTTGCTGCCACCGCTGATGGCGGTGCGGGCGCCGAAGAAGGCACCGACCATCAGCGCGGAGCCCATCGACAGGCCGACCAGCCAGTCGACCTGACCGGAAAAGATGAACACCGACAGTGCTGCAGCGTTGCTGACAAAGTTCATGCTGCGCGCCACGCCACTGGCCTTGACCAGGTCGATGGGGTAGAGCAGCAGGGTGCTGACGGTCCAGAACGCGCCCGTGCCAGGGCCGGCAACACCGTCATAAAAGCCCAGGGTCAGGCCCTGGGGCAGCTGCCATTTTTTCTTCACCGGTACATCGGCATCCAGCGGTGCCTTGGGCGTGCCGCCGAACAGCAGGTACACGCCGCAAAGGAAGACGATCACCGGCAACATCTTGTTCAGCCACTCCGCCGGCAAGTAATGCGCGACTACGGCACCGATCAGCGCACCGACAAAGGTGCCGACCAAGGCGTGGCGCCACTGCGCCGGATGGAACAACTTGCGCCGGTAGTAGGTGAAACTGGCCGTGGCCGAGCCGAAGGTTGAACTCAGCTTGTTGGTGCCCAGCACCAGGTGCGGCGGCATGCCGGCGGTGAGCAGGGCAGGGGTGGTCAGCAAGCCGCCGCCACCGGCGATGGCATCGATGAATCCGGCAACAAAGGCGACGGCGGCGAGAATGGCGAGGGTGGTCAGATCTACGCTAAGTTCGAAAGGCATGGCATGGACTTAAATCGTTGGGCGCAGAAGGGGCTGCGCCCGAAGGCCGTTATGGTAATGGAGATGAAGTGGGCTGTCAGGCCATGCTGCGCTCATCTGTGGATGCCTGCGTCGCTTTCAGGTTCTTGTCACAATCTGCGACAACCGGCCGCACCCCGAAAATAAAGGGATACAGACGTACGGGACGATAGAAGCTGGAACCTTGGCCGAGCGGCATGACAAAATGTCGCGCTTTCACGACAGGCCTCGCGTGCGAGGCGCAACACCTTCCCAAAAGGATGGTTACATGACTGATTTACTGACCCGGCGCCAGGTCATGGCCGGGATCAGCCTGCTGAGCCTTGGCGTTCTGGCAGGTTGCGACCCCCGTTCCGGTGGCGCGCTCGATTTCAAGTACGGCAAGGACATGAGCAACAAGATCCTCGGTCGCTCGTTCAAACTCAAGGATACTCAAGGTAACGAGCGTACCCTGTCCAGCTTCTGGGGCAGCATGCCGATGGTGTTCTTCGGCTTCACCCAGTGCCCGGCGGTATGTCCTACCACCTTGGCGCGCGCCGCGCAGATCAAAAAACTGATGGGCCGCGATGGTGGTTTCTTGCAGGTGGTGTTCATCAGCCTGGACCCTGAGCGCGATACGCCAGAAGTGCTCGATGCCTACGTCAAGGCGTTCGATCCTTCGTTCGTGGCACTGACCGGCACGCTTGAAGAGACCGCCGCAGCCGCCAAGGAATTCGGTGTGTTCTACGAGAAGGTGCCAAGTGGCGATACCTATACCATCTCGCACACCTCGACCAGCTACGTCTTCGATTCCCGTGGCCAATTGCGCCTGGGACTGTCCCATTCACTGACCGCCAAAGAGTGTACGGAAGATCTGCTCACGGTCATGGAGGTATGTTGATGCGTTACCCAGCCCAACCGTTCAAACGCACCCTGGCTGCCCTGGCCCTGATTGGCCTGGCGTTGCCAGCCATGGCCGACACCAGCGTTAAAGATGCCTGGGTTCGTGCCACTGTGCCGCACCAGCAGTCGACCGGTGCGTTCATGACCCTCACTGCCAGCAGTGACAGCAAGCTGGTGGACGTGCAGTCGCCCGTGGCTGAAATCGTCCAGGTGCACCAGATGACCATGGACAACGATGTCATGGGCATGAAGCAGGTGCACAGTGTTGACTTGCCTGCTGGCAAGGCGGTGAGCCTCGACCCTAACGGGTATCACGTGATGCTGATGAAGCTCAAGCAGCAGGTCAAGGAAGGCGAGCAGGTGCCGCTGACCCTGGTGATCGAAGATGCCAAGGGTCAGCAGCAGACCCTGGAGATCAAGGCGCCGGTACGTGCGCTTAACGCTGAGGCCATGCACGGCCATGAGCACATGCATTGATCACCCGCTAATGGCCCTGCGCACCCCGATCCTGTGGGAGCTGGTCTTGCCAGCGATGCAGGCGCCGCGCACCTGCTGACACCGCGTCGATGCTATCGCCGGCAAGACTGGCTCCCACAATGGACCTGTGCACACCGATCCTGTGGGAGCTGGCCTTACCAGCGATGCAGGCGCCGCGTACCTGCTGACATCGCGCCGATGTCCCTTACATAGTCTGTGAACAACCGCTAAACCCAGGCCGCCGTCAAGGATTCGCGGCAGGCATTACTGTGCGCGCGATCAAAATAATCACTCGTATTAGTATTTAGTTCTTATTTACAAAACGTTACCATTTACGTTCTTCTTTACAATCTTTACAAAAAAGGAACACATGGTGGCATTTTCGCGCATTCGCCCGGCTTCCCTTTCTGTGCTCAGCGTGCTGGTTTCACCCGCATTGCAGGCCGAAACCCTGGCCATACCGGCGACTTCGGTCAACAGCAATTACGAAGAACAAAGCTACAAGGCCAGCGAAAGCAAAAGCGCACTGAGAATTGACGCACCGCTGCGCGATATCCCGCAAACCGTTAACGTCGTGCCGCAAAGTGTGATCAAGGACCAGGGCGCGCAGTCGATGGAAGACGTGCTCAAGAATGTACCGGGCATCGGCCTGTCCAACGGTGACGGCCAGCGCGATCAGGTCACTATTCGTGGTTTCAGCGCCATTGGTGACATGTACGTTGATGGCCTGCGTGACGATGCGCTGTACTACCGTGATCTTTCCAACGTCGAGCGGGTAGAGGTGGTCAAGGGCCCGGCGGCAGTGCTGTACGGGCGTGGGTCATCCGGCGGCTTGATCAACAGCGTGAGCAAGAAGCCTACCTTCAGCCCGGTGCAGGAAGTCGGCGTGAGCGTTGACAGCGAAGGTAAGCGCCGCACCCAGTTTGACGCCGGTTGGGCCGATCAGCAGCAGGGCGATAAAGCCTTTCGCATCACCGGCGCCCTGGAAGACAGCGACACCTTCCGCGATGACGGTTACATCGACCGCAAGGCCATTGCGCCAACTGCCTACTTCAAGCTGTCCGATGACCTCGACCTGACCGTGGGGGCCACTTACCTGTACGACAAGCGCCTGATCGATTTCGGTATTCCAGCCCTGGGCGACCGCCCGGTGGATGTCGACCGTGACAAGCGTTTTGGCGCTGGCGACCCGGACGATGACTACGCTCGAAGTGAAGTGTTCTCTTTCACCGCTGGCGTTGATTACCGCCTCAATGACGACTTCACCCTGAGCAACACCAGTCGCTATTACCATTACGACCTGGACCGTAACAACACCCTGGCCGACACCAGCCCTACACGTTTTGTTACCGGTGCTAACGGTGAACTGCTGATCAAGTTGAACCGCGGCAACGTGCAACGCACTGAAGACGGCTGGTTCAACCAGACCGAACTCAAGCACCAGACACAGGTGGCCGGGATGAACCACAACCTGTTGTACGGCGTCGAGCTGGGCCGCCAGGTCAAGGACCAGTCGGTGTTCAGCCAAAGCAACGTGGCACAGGTACCAGTGTTCGAGGACGGCCTGAAGGACGTGCCGTTCCAGGCTAATCGCCAAACCGCCAAAGGCACGACCACACAGGACACTGCTGGCTTCTACGTGCAGGACCTGATTGAGCTGGCGCCACAGTGGAAAGCCCTGGTCGGGGTTCGCTATGACGTATTCGACCAGGAATATGCCGACGACCTCAGCGGCGCCGACCTGTCGCGTACCGACACCACCTGGAGCCCGCGTGTTGGTCTGGTCTTCCAGCCGGATCAGGTCCAGTCCTACTATGTGTCGGTGAGTCGTTCCTATCAGCCGTCTTCTGAAGTGTTTGCCTTGAGCACTGGCAACCAGGGCCTGGAGCCAGAGGAAACCACCAACTATGAGGTCGGTGCCAAGTGGGACCTGCTCGACAGCCGACTGGCGGTGACCGCCGCGTTGTTTCGCCTGGAACGCACCAACATGAAAACCGCCGATCCAGCCAACCCGGCCAATCTGGTGTTGTCCGCAGAGCAGCGTACCGATGGTTTCGAAGCGACGGTCAGCGGCCAGTTGACGGACAAATGGCAAGTGTATGGCGGTTTCGCCTTCCTCGATGCCGAGATCACCAAGTCCAATAGCCGCACCAATGGCGTGGCGAACGAAGGCCAGACGCCAACCTTGACCCCACGTACCAGTGCCAACCTATGGCTGGTGCGCTCCTTGACCGAGACTTGGCGAGTGGGTATGGGCGCTAACTATGTGGATGAACGCTACACCTCGCTGGACAACGTAGTGGTAATGCCCTCTTACACGACCGTGGACGCCGCCTTGCTCTACAACCAGCCAAAGTGGGACATGGCGCTGCGCTTGCGCAATGTCTTTGACCGCGACTACTACGCTTCGGCCCACGGCTCGGTCGACCTGATCACGCCAGGTGCGCCGCGCACCCTGGAACTGAGCACTAACTACCGTTTCTGAGGCTAACGCTTGCGACGCCTGCCGGTGATCATCGACAACGGCAGGTTCTCTTTCAGGCGCAGGCTTTCGAACACGGCCGCGGTGATATGCACGCAGACCAGCGCCAGCAGGGCGTTGGCCATGTACTCATGGATATCCCGCGGTCCGTCTTCGCCCCAGAAGTAGTCGATTTCCTCCATCAGAAAACCGCTGATCCCCAAGCCGAGCAACAGCGCCAGCATCAGTACCATGACCAATGCACCGAGAGGGGAATGGCCCAGGCGATGGTAGTCCTCGCCGCTGAACAGCGCACGCAGGTGCCACTTCAACCGCGCCGGGGTTGGCCAGAAGTCGCGCCAGCGTGCTGCGGGTGTGCCGACAAAGCCCCAAACCGTGCGGATCAGCACAATCGCCACGGCGTAGTAGCCCAGCCAGCGATGCCAACCATCGCCTTCTTCGGTAAAGAAGTAGCAACTGACAAAGGCCAGCACTAACGACCAGTGACAAAACCGCAGCAAAGGATCCCAGAGGCGCAAGGTTTCGTCGTGCACGTCAGTCGATCTCTTCTTTTACCTTCTTGCCGGTCACCGGATCGAAGTAGATCTCGACTTTTTTCCCCTCTTTGTTCTTGCCATAGATCTCGTAGCAATTGCCGTCAGTGACCTTGAATTTTTTGATCTCATAGCCCTGGTTTTTCAGGTCTTGCTGAAAGTTGTCCTCATCCTGCCACTGGACCTTGTCGGCCGTGGAACATTCGGTTTTGGCCAGCACCAGTGGGCTGGCGACGAGCAGTGCAACAAGCAGAAGAGTACGCATGACGAGCCCTCGTGATAATGGAAACACGCGGCAGCACAGCCATGAAGCCTGATTGAGCTTATGTCACAGATGGCGTCTTCGCGAGTGCCTCGTCCACCAACTCGATCCAGTGTCGTACCGGTGTGCGCCCGGCGCCATCAAGATGGGCCTGACAGCCGATGTTGGCGCTGACGATCAGATCGGGGTGACCGCTTTCCAGTGCATCGAGTTTGTTATCGCGCAGCTGTTGGGCCAACGCCGGTTGCGTTAGCGAATACGTGCCAGCAGAGCCGCAGCACAGATGACTGTCGGGCACCATGCTGAGGGTGAAGCCCAGGCGCTTGAGCACAGATTCCACGGCACCGCCAAGCTTGAGAGCATGCTGCAGGGTGCAGGGGCAATGAAATGCCAGCACTTGATCACTGTGGCACACCAACCGCTCCAAGGGTTCGGCGCTGATAACCTGTACCAGGTCTTTGGCCAGCTCGCTGACGCGTCGGGCCTTAAGGGCGTAGTCCGGGTCGTGGTACAGCAGTTTGGCGTAGTCGTTGATGAAGGCGCCGCAACCGCTGGCGGTCTGCACGATGGCTTCAACGCCGGCGTCGATGGCTGGCCACCAGGCGTCGATCAGCCGTCGGGCACGTTCAAGGCCTGCGTGTTGAGCGTCGAGGTGATAGTCGACGGCACCGCAACAACCGGCCGCGGCGATTGTGACGACACTGATGCCGAGGTGGTCCAGCACCCGTGCCGCCGCCGCATTGGTGTTTGGCGACAGGCCCGGTTGTACGCAGCCTTCAAGCATCAGGACCTGTCGCGCATGGCGTAGCGGTGGACGCGGGCTGCCAGTCAGGGGGCTTCTGGGCAGTTTGGCCTTGAGTGCGGCGGGCAACACGGCATTGAGCCCGCGCCCCAGTTGGACCAGGTGGCTGAAGGTTGTCGGTCGGGCGGCCAACTGCCGCAAACCACTGCGCAGGGCACGCTGCAGCGGCGGGCGCGGTACGGTCTGCTCGACGATGGCACGGCCGATATCCAGCAGGTTGTGATAGTCGACGCCCGAAGGGCAGGTGGTCTCGCAGTTGCGGCAGGACAAGCAACGGTCCAGGTGCAATTGGGTCTTGCGCGAGGCCGGATGGCCTTCCAGCACTTGTTTGATCAGATAAATGCGCCCGCGAGGGCCATCGAGTTCATCGCCCAACAGCTGATAGGTTGGGCAAGTGGCATTGCAGAAGCCGCAGTGCACGCACGTGCGCAGGATGCTTTCGGCTTCTTCGGCGCGGGCCAGGCGTTTGGCGGCATCGCACAGGGTGGTTTGCATGGTTCAGACCTCCGGGTACATCCGCCCAGGGTTGAAGATTCCTTGCGGGTCAAGGCGCTGCTTGAGCTGTTGGTGATAATGCAACAGTGGGCTGGGCAGGGGCTGGAACGGGCTATCGGTATGCCCCGGGGTGTAGCAGGTGACATGCCCACCCAGGCGGCTGGCGAGGGTACGCAGTTGATCAGGCGTGGCATCAGATTTCAGCCAGCGTTGCGCACCGGCCCAGTCAAGCAACTGCGGGCCGGGCAGGTCCAGGTGTTCGCTGGTGTTGGGCAGCGACAGACGCCAGAGTGGGCGTGGGTCGTTGAAAAATGCCAGGCGCCGATGGTTCAGGTCCTTCCACCAGTTGGCCGCGAAGGTTTCACCCCCCAGGCGTTCGCTAGCGGCCCGCACGGAACCTTCACCGCCTTCCAGACGCAAGCGCAGTACGCGGCCGTCATGGCATGCGGCACTGATTGGGATCGGCTGCTGGCCCCATTGGGCTAATGATTGCAACGCGTGTTGGCTGTCCAGCTCAAGGGCGATATGGGCCTGGCAGCGCGGGATTGGCAGTACCTTGAGTGACACCTCAGTGATCAATCCCAGGCACCCGAAACTGCCGGCCAGCAGACGTGACAGGTCATAACCGGCGACGTTCTTCATGACCTCGCCGCCAAAGCGCAGGTGTTGACCCAGGCCAGTGATCACGCGAGTGCCAAGGACGAAGTCGCGCACCGAGCCGACCCAGGGGCGCCGGGGGCCGGACAGCCCGGCAGCGACCATGCCGCCCAGGGTGGCGCCGTCATCGCTGTGCGGGGGCTCGCAGGGCAGCATCTGTTGGTTGGCCTGCAGCGCGGCAACGACGTCACTGAGCCGGGTGCCGGCACGCGCGGTGATCACCAGCTCCGTGGGGTCATAGTTGACGATGCCACAATGGCTGCGCGTGTCGAGCCGCTGCCCTTGCAACGGGCGGCCAAGCCAGGCTTTGCTGGAGCCCCCGTGAATCTGCAGCGGTGTGCCCTGGGCACGGGCCTGATTGACCTGCTCAAGCAGGAGGGCGCTGGTGTCCTGGTTCAGAGCGGCCATCAGAAGCGCTCCAGCTCAGGGAAGGGCAGGGCACCGGCGTGCACGTGCATCGCACCGAATTCTGCGCAGCGGTGCAGCGTCGGAATGTTCTTGCCAGGGTTGAGCAGGCCAGTGGGGTCGAATGCGGCTTTGACGGCATGGAACAAGGTCAGTTCATCGCTGTTGAACTGCGCGCACATCTGATTGATTTTTTCCCGACCGACACCATGCTCGCCGGTAATACTGCCGCCGACCTGCACACACAGTTCCAGAATCTCGCCGCCAAACGCTTCGGCCCGCTCCAGTTCACCAGGCTGGTTGGCGTCGAACAGAATCAACGGGTGCATGTTGCCGTCACCAGCATGAAATACGTTGGCTACCCGTAGCGCGTACTTGCGCGACAGTTCGGTGATAGCCAGCAGTACAGGCGCCAACTCACGACGCGGAATCGTGCCATCCATGCAGTAGTAGTCCGCCGAGATGCGTCCGACGGCCGGGAAGGCATTCTTGCGTCCGGCCCAGAACCTGACACGTTCGGCTTCGTCCTGGGCCTGACGTACCTCAGTGGCACCGGCGCGTTGCAGCAGTGCACAAACACGCTCGCAGTCATCGTCTACATCGGCTTCAACGCCATCGAGCTCGCACAGCAAAATGGCTTGGGCCTCGACCGGATAACCGGCATGGATGAAGTCTTCGGCGGCGCGGATGGCCAGGTTGTCCATCATCTCCAGGCCACCCGGGATGATCCCCGCAGCGATGATGTCAGCCACTGCGGTGCCCGCCTTCTGCACTGAATCGAAACTGGCGAGCAGCACCTTGGCCATCTGCGGACGTGGCAGCAACTTGACGGTGATTTCGGTAATCACCCCGAGCATGCCCTCGGAACCGGTGAACAGCGCCAGCAGGTCGAAGCCAGGCGCGTCGAGGCTGTCGGCACCGAGGGTCAAGCACTGACCGTCGACACTGAGCACCTCGAGTTTCAGCAGGTTGTGCACGGTCAGGCCGTATTTAAGGCAGTGCACGCCACCGGCATTTTCGGCGACATTGCCACCGATCGAGCAAGCAATTTGCGACGAGGGGTCGGGGGCGTAGTACAGGCCATAAGGGGCGGCAGCCTGGGAGATAGCCAGGTTGCGTACCCCAGGTTGCACGCGGGCGGTACGCGCCGCGGGGTCAATCTCGAGGATCTTGTTGAAGCGCGCCATCACCAGCAACACCCCCTGGGCCAATGGCAAGGCGCCGCCCGAGAGCCCTGTGCCTGCACCGCGCGGGACAACTGGCACCTGGTGGTGATGACACACAACAAGGATCGTCTGGACCTGCTCGATCCGCGAGGGCAGAACCACGAGCAGCGGCGTGGTGCGATACGCCGACAAGCCGTCGCACTCATAGGGCTTGAGGTCTTCATCCTCAGACAGGATATCCAGGTCCGGCAGTCGCTTACGTAGCGCTTGCAGCAGTGCCGGCTTGTCGACAGGGGGCAGGGCACCGTCGAGGCGTTCGTCATAGAGGATATTCATAAGTGGCTGACGATCCTTGTAGTGTTCTTATTGTTGGACGTTACTCAAGGTTTTGATCGCGAGGGGGCAACGACAGGTGGCGTAAATCGAAGGCATAGCACAGCGCCAGGTACGAGCGGCCCGGCGTTGCAAGGGGTGGTGCGATAGCCTGCGCCCTGGCTTAACGGAAACGGGGCAATGGGCGTTCGACGTTGAGTGAGGTCAGGGTTTTCTTGACCAGTGCCTCGTCCGCTTCGACGGCCTTGAGGCTGGCGCGGATCTTGCCGGCGACCGGCACATCACCCTGACGGTCGATCCAGTCGGCAATTTCCTTGCAGGCACTGGCCAGCGTGGTTTGCCGATGGTCGATCAGTTTCAGCAAGGTGGTGATTTCTTTATCGGACATGATGCAATCCTCCGTTCACCGGATTCAGTGTAGCAGTGCCTACCGAATCTGCCCCGAGGCGCAGCACATCAGCTCGCCAGTTGCTCGCGCACCCTCATCAGGGCATAGCCGAGCAGGTTAAGCCCTTGCCACTGGCGAGGATCAGCGGCCTCAGGCGCCTTGGCATCCAGGCCGATGCCCCAGATCCGGTCTACCGGGCTTGCTTCGACGAGCACACGGCCAGCAGTGGAAAGCAAGAAGTCGCGCAGTGCCGGGTTCTGTGCAAATTTCAGGCAGTTAGCCTGCTCGACAATCGCCTGGCGCTGAGCGTTCCAGACCTGCTCGTCAAAGCCACTGACGCTACGGCCCAGGGCCTTGGCCTTGAGCGGGGTATCGGCGCTGAGGATCTGCGTGAGTGAATGTTGGTCGTCAAACAGGCGGGCTTTGCCAGCCATCATGTAATGCTCTGCACTGGGGTAATGCACGCCATCTTCACTGAAGTGCGCTTCGAACCATTGGCTGAAGCAGCTCTTATCAGGTTTGCCAACGACGGCCTGGCGGTGGCCCCAGAAGTACAGGTAATCGGGTGCCAGGTGCTGGTCGAGTGCCGCGATCAGGCTGGCATTGTCGATTATCGTGGTGAGTGATTGCGCAGTGGAGGTCATGGTCAGGTGTCGTCCTTGAGGCGAAGCAGTTACGCCATAGTAACCTGCCAGGGCCTGCTTGGTGCAGGGCAGGATGCGTTGTGCGGTTGTGACAGGTTGGGGCCTGACGTACTATCCTTGCCAGCAAGCGATACCCCGCATACTTATACCCATTCCTCAGCGAACACGCTTCCACTCAGGCCCGATGGGCGTGGGTGCATCAGGCTGGGCGCACTGTTGTGCCTGGCGACTGCAACCGATCTGGAGTAACACCCCCACCGATGAACAACCCTGTGGATGCGCGAGCCGGCAGCTGGCTCAGTGTGATCGCTTTGGCCCTGGCGGCTTTTATCTTCAATACCACCGAGTTTGTGCCGGTGGCGCTGCTCAGTGACATTGGCGCCAGTTTTGAGATGTCCACCGCTCAAGTCGGTTTGATGCTGACCATCTATGCCTGGATCGTGGCGCTCACCTCGTTGCCGATGATGCTGCTGACGCGCAACATCGAACGGCGCAAGTTGCTGATCATCATTTTTCTGTTGTTCATCGTCAGCCATCTGGTGTCGGGTGTGGCGCAGAGTTTCGGCATGCTGTTGCTCAGTCGCATTGGCATTGCTTTGGCGCATGCCGTGTTCTGGGCGATTACCGCGTCCCTGGCGGTGCGGGTAGCGCCGCCGGGGCAGCAGGCCAAGGCGCTGGGGCTGCTGGCGACTGGCACCACCTTGGCGATGGTGATGGGGATTCCGTTGGGCCGGGTGGTGGGTGAGGCATTGGGCTGGCGCACCACCTTTCTAGCGATCGCCGGTGTGGCGCTGGCGACCTTGATCTGCCTGGTCAAATCGCTGCCGTTGTTGCCGAGTCAGAACTCCGGTTCACTGCGCAGCGTGCCGGTGTTGTTCAAGCGTCCGGCACTGGTGACGGTGTATGTGCTGGTGGCGTTGGTGATTGCTGCGCAGTTCACCGCGTACAGCTACATCGAGCCGTTTGCCTTGAATGTTGCGCAGATCAGTGGCGAGCTGACCACCGTGCTGCTGTTGCTGTTCGGCGGTGCCGGGGTATTCGGTTCGGTGCTGTTCAGTCGTTACAGTGAGCGCTTCCCTAACGGCTTCCTGCTCGCAGCCATCGCCATGCTGGCAACCTGTCTGCTGCTGTTGTTGCCGCTGTCGGGTCAGTTCGGTCTGCTCGGAACCTTGAGCGCGTTCTGGGGCGTGTCGATCATGTGCTTTAGCCTGGCGCTGCAATCGAAAGTGCTGATCCTTGCCTCCGATGCAACCGACGTGGCCATGGCGATGTTTTCCGGGATTTACAACATCGGGATCGGCGCAGGGGCGTTGATCGGCAGTCTGGTCAGTGTACACATGGGGCTGGCCAATATTGGCCTGGTAGGGGGATCGCTGGCGATGCTGGGGCTGATGCTGTGCGCCGTGGCCAGCTATCGTTTTGCCCGTGCTGATGTGCGTGTCCAGCGCCCATAATGATTGTTCCTGAAGCGGCGGGCCGAGGATTGTGAAGGACTCCAGTACGCGTCATCTGGCTGTTTTTACTCGTGCCGATGAGCGGGTCAAACCGGTATCCCGGGAGTACGCTGAGGGGCAAGTGCTGCCTGAACACTGGCACGAGGCCGGGCAACTGATCTACGCCAGCCAGGGCATCATGGAGCTGCATTGCGACCAGGACATCTGGGTAATCTCGCCGCAACAAGCACTGTGGATGCCGGCCGGACGGGCGCACAGTCTTCGCGCCCGCAGCCAGGTCAGCTTGCGTACCCTGTTCGTGCATGCGCAACTCGACAGCCATGCACTGGCACGGGAGCCACAGAGTTTGCTGGTGACCCCGCTGCTGCGCGAGTTGATCTTGCGTGCCTCGCCGATCGATCACGACACGCCAGCCGACAGTCACCAAGCGCATTTGATTACCCTGTTGCTTGATGAGGTGCGTTGGGCTCAGCGACTTGAGTTGCGCCTGCAGATGCCCCGCGATTCGCGCTTGCAAAAACTCTGCAGTGGCCTGCTCAGCACGCCAGGTGACAAACGCAGCCTGGCCGAGTGGGGCCAGCAGGTGGGGGCTTCAGCGCGGACGTTATCGCGCCTGTTTCACACCGAGCTGGGGAGTCACTTCCTGCTCTGGCGTCAACAGGTACGGGTGTACACGGCGATTGCCCGGCTGAGCCAAGGCGAGCCCATCGTGCGTATCGCCACTGATTTGGGTTACGACTCGGCGGGGGCATTCTCCAAGGCGTTTCGCCGATTGCTCGGGTGTTCGCCACGCGACTATCGCTGATTGGCCGATTCGAACCCTGAGCTGGCGTGTTGCAGGCAGAAGCCTGGAGCGCCCGTAGCTATCCTGTACTTCACTATCAACGCGTGTGTGGAGTGCAGTATGGACTACCGTTATACCCGCCAGGACCTTACGATTGCGGTCAATGGCATCCGATTGGCGGGCTGGTTTTACCGACCAGATACCCCACAACCCAGCGCACTGGTGGTAATGAGCCCGGGCTTTGCTGCGGTCAAGGAACAGTACCTGGACCGGTTCGCCGAGTCCTTCGCGGCCGCGGGGCTGGCGGTGGTGGTCTACGATCAGCGCAACTTCGGTGCTAGCGGCGGCGACTTGCGTGGCGACATTGACCCGCATCAGCAGATTGAGGACATGCGCGAAGTCATCACCTGGGCGAGTGCCCAGGCCGAAATTGATCCGCAGCGCATTGGTGTATGGGGCTCGAGTTACAGCGGCGGGCATGCCATCTGCCTCGGTGCCTTGGATAAGCGAGTGCGTTGCGTGGTGGCGCAAGTGCCGACGATTAGCGGCCATCAAAGCTTCCTGCGTCGTGCTGGCGAGCAGATACATGCCGTGAGAGACGCTTTCCAGCGCGACCGTGCCGCGCGCTATCGTGGAGAGCCTGCGATCTATCGGCGAGTGATTGCCGAGGCGGGTGAAGCCGGCATTTACCCTGGCGACGATGCTCAGGCGTTTTATGGTGCGGCGCGAACCCTGGCACAAGGCTGGGAAAACCGCGTAACCCTGCGTTCCAGTGAGCGTGCCAGCGAGTATGAACCGGGCATGCTGATCGAGCGTTTGAGCCCGACACCACTGCTGATGCTGGTCGCCGAGCGCGATACGGTAACGCCTGCGGACCTGGCGCTGGCCGCCTATACCCGGGCGGGTGAGCCCAAGCGCCTGTGCCTGTTGCCGGACGGGCATTTCGATCCCTACACACGGCATGCGCAGCAGGCCATCAGTGTTGCCCGAGACTGGTTCGTCCAGCATCTGCAGGTTCAATAGCGCAGGCCGTGCTCGTTAAAGTAGTTTTCGAGGACCTCGGCGCCGGCATTGCTCCAGGCCAGCGCAATGTAGGTATCCGGCCGTATGAGGTAGACCGCATCTCGCATCAAGCCCGCCGCCTGATGGGCTGGGCTCCAAATGAACACATCCACCGGTATGCCCCGGCCACTGCACCATTGCACCAGGCTGGCACTCACCGCGCCATAGACCTGCACTTGCCAGCATATGCGGTTCAGGCCGCTGTAGTTGTCGCGGCCATCTACCGCCACCCAGGGCAGGCGATCCCCACCCAGGATGTGCCCGGCGTCGCCACTGCTCAGGGGCATGTAGCGGTAGTTGAGGGCGATCTGCGAGACCGTACGAAAGAGAAACTCGCGCGCCGATTTGAACCCCAGTAGCCGTGGCAGCAGCCGGGGTGCCAGGCGGGTGCGCAGCAGGGCGGCGAGGCGGCCATCGGCGGTGACAAAGTTGAACACCTGGTCGGTGGTCGACACCAGTCGTTGGGCAAAGGCGCTGCGTTCGACTTCATAGCTGTCCAGCACGCTGGCCTGGGCTTCACCGCGCAGGACGCTGGCCAGCTTCCAGGCCAGGTTGATGGCATCACCAATGCCGGTGTTCATGCCCTGGCCACCTGCCGGGCTGTGGATGTGGGCCGCGTCACCGAGCAGGAACGCGCGCTGGCGGCAGAAGTGCTGCGCCACCCGGTGGTGCACACGGTAGGTGGAGAACCAGTTGACCTGCTGGACCTGTACGTTGAGGTGGTCGATGGCGCGCTGGCTGACGTCTTCGAAACGCAACTGCTCCGGGTGTTCGGCACGCTCATCGCGAACAGTGCCAATCAACCGTGCACGGCCGCTGTCGGCCAAGGGAAAGACGGCAAGAAAGTCCGCTTCGTCCAGGTCTACATGCAGCTCGCCGTTCAGCGCAGGGCCCGTGGCCTGGACATCCGCGACATAGAACACTTGCTGGTAGGTGCCACCCGGAAAGTCGATACCCAAGGCCTTGCGTACGGTGGAGCTGGCGCCATCGCAGCCGGCCAGGTAGCTGGCCTCGCAGTGCTCTTCCAGGCCATCAGCGTGCCGCAACTGGGCACTGATACCTTGGGCATCCTGGTTGAATCCCAGCAGCTCGGTCTCGCGCTCCACTTCAACCGTGAACGTCTGCAGGCGCTCGATGAGCAATTGTTCGTGCTCATCCTGAGGGTACATAT
>Ga0247821_10001022_pt1 | contig 15494 bp, 11 predicted proteins | sample 13C_Glycerol_Day_FD_192481 | JGI IMG/M metagenome (GOLD analysis project Ga0247821, IMG submission 192481) | Soil microbial communities from agricultural site in Penn Yan, New York, United States - 13C_Glycerol_Day14 | ecosystem: Environmental > Terrestrial > Soil > Agricultural land | place... | reverse complement strand
ACCTGGCCTCGGCAGAGCTGGCGGCCGTTGCCTCGATCCTGGGCAAACTGCCGACCGTCGACGAGTACATGGAGTATGCGAAGAACATCGACAGCATGGCTGCCGACGTTTACCGCTACCTGAGCTTCGACCAGATCGCCGAGTTCCGCGAAGCGGCGGCGAGCGCCAACATCCCGGTCGTTCAAGCGTAAGCTGAACTCAGGGTAAAAAAGACCCCGCCAATCGGCGGGGTTTTTTATTGGGCCCGCGGTGCGGGCCGTCGCAGGCTTCGCCAGCTCCCACAGGAACCGGATAAAACGCAGCCCTGTAGGAGCTGGCGAAGCCTGCGATGAGGCCCTCAAATCACAAACAAATCCATGAACCTGTGCACCGCCGTCGCTTCAAGCGCCTGCTGATCCTTGCACAAGGCAAAGATCTCATTCACCCGCTGCCCGGCAAAGCGCGTCGCCAGGTTGGCCTTGAATTTCTCCTCCAGCAACGGAATCCCTTCGGCCCGACGCCGGCGATGACCGACCGGGTACTCCACCACCACTTGTTCGGTGCTCGTACCATCACGGAAGAACACCTGCACCCCATTGGCAATGGAGCGCTTGTCGGCCTCCAGGTATTCACGGGTAAAGCGCGGTTCTTCGACGATCTCCATCTTCTCGCGCAAACGGTCGATGATCGGGTGGGCGGTATGGAACTCATCTTCGTACTGCTCGGCCACCAGGTTGCCAAAGATCAGCGGCACGGCGGTCATGTACTGGATGCAGTGGTCACGGTCGGCAGCATTGGCCAGCTTGCCGACCTTGGAGATGATGCGGATCGCCGACTCGTGGGTGGTGATGACGATCCGCTCGATCTCAGCCAGGCGACCACGCACCTGCGGGTGCAGCGTCACCGCTGCTTCGCAGGCGGTCTGGGCATGGAACTCGGCAGGAAAGCTGATCTTGAACAGCACGTTCTCCATCACATAGCTGGCGAACGGCTGGGGCAGGCTGAAGGCGCGCTGGCTTTCAGGCTTGAGCGCCAGATCCTTGTTGGTATGGCTGAACAGCACGTCGTAGAAGCCCCACTGCGGCGCACTCAGCACCCCGGGTACGCCCATCTCGCCGCGCAGGGCAATGTCCGCCAGGCGTACGCCGCGACTGGAGGCATCTCCCGCCGCCCAGGACTTGCGCGAACCGGCATTGGGCGCATGGCGGTAGGTACGCAGCGCCTGGCCGTCGACAAAGGCATGGGACAGCGCCGACAGCAGCTGCTCGCGGTTGGCGCCCATCAGCCGTGCGCACACGGCCGTGGACGCCACCTTGACCAGCAACACATGGTCCAGGCCGACGCGATTGAAGGAATTCTCCAGGGCCATCACCCCCTGGATCTCGTGGGCCATGACCATGGCCTCGAGCACCACGCGCATGCTCAGGGGCGTTTCGCCATTGGCCACGCGCTTTTGCGAAAGGTGATCGGCCACTGCCAGGATGCCGCCGAGGTTGTCCGAGGGATGCCCCCACTCGGCGGCGAGCCAGGTGTCGTTGTAATCGAGCCAACGGACGATACAACCGATGTCCCAGGCGGCCTTGACCGGGTCGAGGCGGTAGCTGGTGCCGGGCACCCGGGCGCCGAACGGCACCACCGTACCCTCCACCAGCGGCCCCAGGTGCTTGGTGCATTCGGGAAAGCGCAACGCCAGCAGGCCGCAGCCCAGGGTGTCCATCAGGCAGTTGCGCGCCGTGTCCAGCGCCTCCCCCGATTCGACCTTGTAGTCCAGGACATAGTCGGCAATGTCCTGCAGCACCCGGTCGTAATCGGGGCGGTTGTTCAGATCAACGTTGGCACTCATGTCACTTCTCTCTGTCGACGTAGGTAAACAGGGAGCCGAGCGCCGCTACCGGTTAGAAGGCATCACCGGGCACCCGCACCCAGCCCTCCATCAGTATGCGCGCACTGCGGCTCATGATGGCTTTGGTCACGCTCCACTCACCGCTCACCTGGCGAGCCTCGGCGCCAACGCGCAGGGTGCCGGAGGGGTGACCGAAACGCACGGCGCTACGCTCTCCGCCACCGGCGGCCAGGTTGACCAGGGTGCCAGGCACTGCAGCCGCAGTACCGATGGCCACGGCGGCGGTGCCCATCATGGCGTGGTGCAGCTTGCCCATGGACAGCGCGCGTACCAATAGATCAACGTCTGCGGCGCCCACGGTTTTACCGCTGGACGACTGATAGGTGGTCGGCGGCGCGACAAAGGCGACTTTCGGCGTGTGCTGGCGCTTGGCGGCCTCATCGACGTGTTCGATCAGGCCCATGCGCACCGCGCCGTGGGCACGGATGGTCTCGAAGCGGGCCAGGGCCTCGACATCGCCATTGATCGCGTCCTGCAGTTCGGTGCCGGTGTAACCGATGTCGGCGGCATTGATGAAGATGGTCGGGATACCGGCGTTGATCATCGTCGCCTTGAGGGTACCGACACCCGGCACCACCAGGTCGTCGACCAGGTTGCCGGTAGGGAACATCGAACCGCCCTCGCCGTCTTCGTCGGCGGCCGGATCCATGAATTCGAGCTGCACTTCGGCGGCCGGGAACGTCACGCCGTCCAGTTCGAAGTCGCCGGTTTCCTGGACTTCACCGTTGCTGATCGGAACGTGGGCGATGATGGTCTTGCCGATGTTGGCCTGCCAGATACGCACGGTGGCGATGCCGTTCTCCGGTACACGGCTGGCGTCGACCAGGCCGGCACTGATAGCGAAGGAGCCGACTGCTGCCGAGAGGTTGCCGCAGTTGCCGCTCCAGTCGACGAAGGCCTTGTCGATCGACACCTGGCCGAACAGGTAGTCGACATCGTGGTCGGCCTTGATGCTGCGCGACAGGATCACGGTCTTGCTGGTGCTGGAGGTGGCGCCGCCCATGCCATCGATCTGCTTGCCGTACGGATCGGGGCTGCCGATCACCCGCAGCAGCAGTGCATCACGGGCAGGCCCTGGGACCTGGGCGCGCTCGGGCAGGTCGTCCTGACGGAAGAACACGCCTTTGCTGGTGCCGCCACGGATGTAGGTGGCGGGGATTCTGATCTGGGGTACATGAGCCATGTTGAGCTTGTCCTGTAATCGTTGCGCAATCTGCAAACAATTGTGGGAGCCGGCATGGCCGGCGATGCAGACACCGCGAGTCGTCTGACACCGCGTTGATACCATCGCCGGCTACGCCGGCTCCCACAGGGGGTGTTGCCTGTGCCTCAGTGAATCAAACCGCCGCCGACTCGAGGAAGTCCTGGGCGAAGCGCTGCAGCACGCCACCGGCTTCGTAGATCGAGACTTCTTCGGCGGTGTCCAGGCGGCAGGTCACCGGCACTTCGACGCGAGCGCCGTCGTGACGGGTGATCACCAGGGTCAGGGTCGCACGCGGGGTGCGCTCGCCGATCACGTCGAAGGTCTCGGTGCCGTCGATCTCCAGGGTCTTGCGGTTGACGCCCGGCTTGAACTCCAGCGGCAGCACGCCCATGCCCACCAGGTTGGTGCGGTGGATGCGCTCGAAACCTTCGGCGACGATGGCCTCGACACCCGCCAGGCGCACGCCCTTGGCCGCCCAGTCACGGGACGAGCCCTGGCCGTAGTCGGCACCGGCGACGATGATCAGCGGCTGCTTGCGATCCATGTAGGTCTCGATCGCTTCCCACATGCGGGTGACCTTGCCTTCCGGCTCGATCCGCGCCAGGGAGCCCTGCTTGACCTTGCCGTTTTCCTGGACCATTTCGTTGAACAGTTTCGGGTTGGCGAAGGTGGCGCGCTGGGCGGTCAGGTGGTCGCCGCGGTGGGTCGCGTAGGAGTTGAAGTCCTCTTCCGGCAGGCCCATTTTCGCCAGGTACTCACCGGCGGCGCTGTCGAGCATGATGGCGTTCGATGGCGACAGGTGGTCGGTGGTGATGTTGTCCGGCAGCACCGCCAGCGGACGCATGCCCTTGAGCGTGCGCTCGCCGGCCAGGGCACCTTCCCAGTACGGCGGACGGCGGATGTAGGTGCTCATCGGGCGCCAGTCGTACAGCGGCTCGACCTTCGGCCCGGTGTCTTCCTGAATGGCGAACATCGGGATGTACACCTTGCGGAACTGCTCCGGCTTGACCGCTGCCTTGACCACGGCGTCGATCTCTTCGTCGCTCGGCCAGATGTCCTTGAGGCGGATTTCCTTGCCGTCGACCACGCCCAGCACATCCTTCTCGATATCGAAGCGGATGGTACCGGCGATGGCGTAGGCCACCACCAGCGGCGGTGAAGCCAGGAAGGCCTGCTTGGCGTAAGGGTGGATACGCCCGTCGAAGTTACGGTTGCCCGACAGCACGGCGGTGGCGTACAGGTCGCGGTCGATGATTTCCTGCTGGATCACCGGGTCCAGTGCGCCGGACATGCCGTTGCAGGTGGTGCAGGCGAAGGCGACGATACCGAAGCCCAGTTGCTCCAGCTCTTCGTTCAGGCCCGCATCCTTGAGGTACAGCTCGACGGTCTTGGAACCCGGTGCCAGGGAGGACTTGACCCACGGCTTGCGGGTCAGGCCCAGCTTGTTGGCATTGCGCGCCAGCAGGCCTGCGGCGATCACGTTGCGCGGGTTGCTGGTGTTGGTGCAGCTGGTGATGGCGGCGATGATCACCGCGCCGTCAGGCATCAGCCCCGGCTCTTCCTGCCACTGCCCGGCGATGCCCTTGGCGGCCAGGTCGCTGGTGGCGACACGGGCGTGCGGGTTGGACGGGCCGGCCATGTTGCGCACGACGCTGGACAGGTCGAAGCGCAGCACCCGCTCGTATTCGGCGTTGGCCAGGCTGTCTGACCACAGGCCGGCGACCTTGGCGTAGGTTTCCACCAGCTTGACCTGCTGGTCTTCGCGGCCGGTGAGCTTGAGGTAGTCGATGGTCTGCTGGTCGATGGAGAACATCGCCGCCGTGGCGCCATATTCCGGGGCCATGTTGGAGATGGTCGCACGGTCGCCCAGGGTCAGGGCACGGGCGCCTTCGCCGTAGAACTCCAGGTAGGCACCGACGACCTTTTCCTTGCGCAGGAATTCGGTCAGGGCCAGTACCACGTCAGTGGCGGTGATGCCCGGTTGCGGCTTGCCCGACAGCTCGACGCCGACGATTTCCGGCAGGCGCATCCAGGAGGCGCGGCCGAGCATGACGTTCTCGGCTTCCAGGCCGCCGACGCCGATGGCGATCACGCCCAGGGCATCCACGTGCGGGGTGTGGCTGTCGGTACCGACGCAGGTGTCCGGATAGGCCACGCCACGGTCGTTGTGAATGACCGGCGACATCTTCTCCAGGTTGATCTGGTGCATGATGCCGTTGCCGGGCTGGATCACGTCGACGTTCTTGAACGCCTTCTTGGTCCAGTTGATGAAGTGGAAGCGGTCTTCGTTGCGACGGTCTTCGATGGCGCGGTTCTTCTCGAACGCTTGCGGGTCGTAACCACCGCATTCGACGGCCAGGGAGTGGTCGACGATCAATTGCACCGGCACCACCGGGTTGACCTGGGCCGGATCACCACCGCCGTCGGCAATGGCGTCACGCAGGCCGGCCAGGTCCACCAGGGCGGTCTGGCCGAGAATGTCGTGGCACACCACGCGCGCCGGGAACCAGGGGAAGTCGAGGTCGCGCTTGCGCTCGATCAGCTGGCCGAGGGAGGCGTTGAGGGTGGCCGGATCGCAGCGGCGTACCAGGTTTTCCGCCAGTACGCGCGAGGTGTAGGGAAGACGGTCATAAGCGCCGGGCTTGATGGCATCGACTGCCGCGCGGGCGTCGAAGTAATCCAGGCCAGTGCCCGGCAGGTTCTTGCGAAATTCAGTATTCATGGCACAGGGACTCAATCACGGTAAGGTCGGTGGCCTGAGGACCAGCCTGGAGCCCTGTGGGAGCTGGCAACGCCAGCGATGCAGGCACCGCGGTGCACCTGACACCGCGTCGATTCCATCGCCGGCGTTGCCGGCTCCCACAACAGCCCAGACTCAGTACTGGTCCGTCAAAGCCGCTCTCAGCGTTGCTCGATTGGCACGAACTTGCGCTGCTCGACGCCGGTGTACTCGGCGCTCGGACGGATGATGCGGTTGTTGGCGCGCTGTTCGAACACGTGCGCCGCCCAGCCGGTGAGGCGCGAGCAGACGAAGATCGGGGTGAACAGCTTGGTCGGGATGCCCATGAAGTGGTACGCCGAGGCATGGTAGAAGTCGGCGTTGGGGAACAATTTCTTCTGCTCCCACATGGTCTTGTCGATGGCTTCGGACACCGGGTACAGCACGGTGTCGCCCACTTCATCGGCCAGCTTCTTCGACCAGCCCTTGATCACCTCGTTGCGCGGATCGGACTCTTTGTAGATGGCATGGCCGAAGCCCATGATCTTGTCCTTGCGCTCGAGCATCTGCAGCAGCTCGGCCACCGCGTCCTGCGGGCTCTGGAAGCGTTCGATCAGTTCCATCGCCGCTTCGTTGGCGCCACCGTGCAGCGGGCCGCGCAGCGAACCGATGGCAGCGGTGATGCAGGAGTACAGGTCCGACAGGGTCGACGCACAGACCCGTGCGGTGAAGGTCGAGGCGTTGAATTCGTGCTCGGCGTAGAGGATCAGCGAGACGTTCATCACCTTGACGTGCAGCTCGCTCGGCTTCTTGCCATGCAGCAGGTGCAGGAAGTGGCCGCCGATGGTGTCTTCGTCGCTGGTGCACTCGATGCGCACGCCGTCATGGGTGAAGCGGTACCAGTAGCACATCACCGCCGGGAACAGCGCCAGCAGACGGTCGGTCTTGTCGCGCTGCTGCTCGAAGGTCAGCTCCGGCTCCAGGGTACCGAGCATCGAACAACCGGTACGCATCACGTCCATCGGGTGGGCATCGGCCGGGATGCGCTCGAGCACTTCCTTCAGGGCCTGGGGCAGATCGCGCAGGGTCTTGAGCTTGGCCTTGTAGGCGGTCAGCTGGGTGGCGTTGGGCAGCTCGCCGTACAGCAGCAGGTAGGCCACTTCTTCGAATTCGGCGCCAGCGGCCAGGTCGCGGACGTCATAACCACGGTAGGTCAGGCCGGCACCGGCTTGCCCTACGGTCGACAGTGCGGTTTGCCCGGCCACTTGACCACGCAGGCCGGCACCACTGAGTACTTTTGCTTCGGCCATGTCTTTCTCCACTCTTGAATTTGTTATGGAATCTTGGCTAATCGCGGGACCCGCCCGCACCTACGGGTTCAGCCCTTTTTCTGGGCGAACAGTGCGTCGAGGCTTTGCTCGAACGCGTGGTAATTGATGGCGTCGTACAGCTCCATGCGGGTCTGCATGGTGTCGATGACATTTTTCTGGGTGCCGTCGCGGCGCAGCGCGGTGTAGACATTCTCGGCCGCCTTGTTCATGGCGCGGAACGCCGACAGCGGGTAGAGCACCAGGGAAACGTCGACCGAAGCCAGCTCCTCGGTGGTGTACAGCGGGGTGGCACCGAATTCGGTGATGTTGGCCAGGATCGGCGCCTTCACCCGGTCGGCGAAGGTCTTGTACATGGCAAGCTCGGTGATCGCTTCCGGGAAGACCATGTCGGCACCGGCCTCGATGCACGCCGCAGCGCGATCCAGGGCCGCTTCCAGGCCTTCGACGGCCAGGGCATCGGTACGCGCCATGATCACGAAGCTGTCGTCGGTACGGGCATCCACCGCCGCCTTGATGCGGTCGACCATCTCCTGCTGGGAGACGATTTCCTTGTTCGGACGATGGCCGCAACGCTTGGCGCCGACCTGGTCCTCGATGTGGATGGCCGCGGCGCCGAACTTGATCATCGACTTGACGGTACGGGCAACGTTGAAGGCCGAGGAGCCGAAACCGGTGTCCACGTCCACCAGCAGCGGCAGGTCGCAGACGTCGGTGATGCGACGTACGTCGGTCAGCACGTCATCCAGCCCGGTAATGCCCAGGTCCGGCAGGCCGAGAGAGCCGGCGGCTACACCGCCACCGGACAGGTAGATGGCCTTGAAACCGGCACGCTTGGCCAGCAGCGCATGGTTGGCGTTGATCGCACCGACAACTTGCAGCGGGTGTTCGGCGGCGACGGCATCGCGAAAGCGCTGGCCTGGACTGCTTTTCTGACTCATGACTCACCTCGTGGGCTGGTAGCGTCCTGGTAATGACGCTCGACATTACGTTTGGAAGCGCCGATGTGACGGCGCATCAAGAGCTCGGCCAGTTCGCCGTCACGGTCGGCGATGGCATCGAGAATCCGGTGGTGCTCGGCGAACGCCTGGCGTGGCCGGTTGGGCGTGGCGGAAAACTGGATGCGGTACATGCGCACCAACTGATACAGCTCGCCGCACAGCATCTGCACCAGGGTGCGGTTACCGCTGCCCTGGATGATCCGGTAATGGAAGTCGAAATCGCCTTCCTGCTGGTAGTAGCCAAGGCCGGCCTGGAAGGTGGCGTCGCGCTCGTGGGTTTCGAGCACCCGACGCAGTTCGTCGATCTCGGCTACGCTCATACGCTCGGCAGCCAGGCGACAGGCCATGCCTTCGAGGGATTCGCGGATCTCGTAGAGTTCGATCAGCTCGGCATGGCTGAGCGACACCACCCGCGCCCCGACATGGGGTACGCGCACCAGCAGGCGCTGGCCTTCCAGGCGGTGGATCGCCTCGCGCAGCGGGCCGCGGCTGATGCCGTAGGTGCGCGCCAGCTCAGGCTCGGAGATCTTGCTGCCCGGGGCGATCTCGCCCTTGACGATAGCGGCCTGGATACGTCGGAAGACGTTTTCCGAGAGGGTTTCCGAATCCTCGGCTACCGCACTGGTGGCTTGGGCTGTGTCCAGCATATTGTCGACACCTCATAAATCGATAGGGCCAAAACTAGCCAAATTCGAAAGCGAAGTCAAAGACAACATGGATATTGTCGACAATCGTCTAAGAACGAACTTCACCACAGGTAGTGTTGTCTGAGTGCAGCCGCTGGCGCCGCGACATCAGCGTGATAGAATGCCGCGCCTCCCACTGGGCACGAATAGTGTGTCTGTCATCAAATTGTGCTGGTGGCCGATCAACGAGGAAGCTTGCGCAGCACTGCCAGTGGCCTTGACCCGAACATTGCACAGCACCGCGCCAGGATTTATGAGACTTACGCCCCTTCTACTGTTGCTCAGCCTTTGTATGTTGCCTGCCCTGGGCCAGGCCGCGGAAAAGACCGTCTACGGCCTTAACGAATACGCCCGCCTGGCCGATATCGACCTGGAGGTCGCCGCCAAGCTCGATACCGGGGCCAAGACCGCCTCGCTCAGCGCCCGCGACATCAAGCGCTTCAAGCGCAATGGCGAGTCCTGGGTGCGCTTCTACCTGGCGATTGACGCCGCCCACGCGCATCCGATAGAACGACCCCTGGCCCGTGTCAGCAAGATCAAGCGACGCGCCGGCGATTACAATCCTGACGAAGGCAAGGCCTACACCGCCCGTCCGGTAATTGAAATGAACATCTGCATGGGTACGGCCAAACGCGTCATCGAAGTGAACCTGACCGACCGCAGCGCGTTCCAGTACCCGCTGCTGATCGGCTCCGAGGCCCTCAAGCACTTCGATGCACTGGTCGACCCAAGCCTTAAATACGCGGCCGGCAAACCAGCCTGCGCCCCTGACGCTCCCACCGCAGAGTAATCCCGATGCGCTCTCTTACCCTTCATCTGAAAGTCCTGATCACCGTACTGGTGCTTCTAGGCATCCTGGTCACGGCCTATCAGATCTTCTTCCTCGGCATCCCGGTGACCGAGGACGAGACCGATGACCTGTGGAACATCGACGCCAAGGTCGAGTTCGTCGCCAACCCCAAGGATCCGGTCAAGGTGCAGATGTTCGTGCCGCCGTTGAACCGTGACTATGTCAGCCTCAACGAGAGCTTCATCTCCAACAACTACGGGGTCAGCGTCAACCGCGTCGACGGCAACCGCAAGGTGACCTGGTCGGCCCGCCGCGCCAATGGCAACCAGACCCTGTACTACCGCCTGGTCCTGACCAAGCGCTACAGCACCGAGAAAGCCAAGATCAAGGGCCCGACCTTCCGCGACAGCCTGGCCGTCGAGGGGCCGGAGAAGATCGCCGCAGAAGCCCTGATGGCGCCTATCCGCCAGCACTCGGCCGACGTCGAGACCTTTGTCGGCGAGACCATCAAGCGGGTCAACAACCTCAACGACGACAACGTCAAGCTGCTGCTGGCCGGCGACCCGTCGACGATGAACAAGGCCAAGGTCATCGACCTGCTGCTGTCCATCGCCCACGTACCGATCGAGAAGGTGCACACCATCCGCCTGGTCGCCGACCAGCCGCAAACCCCTGAACTGTGGCTGCGCAGCTTCAACGGCACCGACTGGCTGTACTTCAACCCGGACACCGGCGAACAGGGCCTGCCGGCCGACCGCCTGCTGTGGTGGACCGGTGACGACAACCTGATCACCGTCGACGGCGGCAAGAAAGCCAACGTCAGCTTCAGCCTGAACAACAGCGAGATGAACGCCATCCGCCTGGCCAAGCTGACCGACGAGAACACCGACGCCGACTTCCTCGAATACTCGCTCTACGGCCTGCCGCTGCAGACCCAGCAGACCTTCATGATCATGGTGATGATCCCGATCGGCGTGCTGGTGATCCTGGTGCTGCGCAACCTGATCGGCCTCCAGACCCTGGGTACCTTCACCCCGGTGCTGATCGCCCTGGCCTTCCGCGAGACCCAGCTGGGCTTCGGTATCATCCTGTTCACCGTGATCACGGCGCTGGGCCTGTCGCTGCGCTCCTACCTCGAACACCTGAAGCTGCAGATGCTGCCGCGCCTGTCGGTGGTGCTGACCTTCGTGGTGGTACTGATCGCCGCCATCAGCCTGTTCAGCCACAAGCTGGGCCTTGAGCGCGGCCTGTCGGTAGCGCTGTTCCCGATGGTGATCCTGACCATGACCATCGAGCGCCTGTCGATCACCTGGGAAGAGCGTGGCGGTGGCCATGCCATGAAAGTCGCCATCGGCACCCTGTTCGCCGCCTCCCTGGCGCACCTGCTGATGAGCGTGCCGGAGCTGGTGTACTTCGTCTTCACCTTCCCGGCGGTACTGCTGATCCTGGTGGGCTTCATGCTGGCGATGGGTCGCTACCGCGGCTACCGCCTGACGGAGCTGGTGCGTTTCAAGGCTTTCGTGAAGGCTGACGCCTGATGTTCGGTCTCTGGAAAACCTGGAAAGCCCTGGAGGCCCGGGGCATCATGGGTATCAACCGGCGCAATGCGGACTACGTCCTCAAGTACAACAAGCGCCACCTGTACCCGATCGTCGATGACAAGATCATCACCAAGGAGCGTGCCATCAAGGCCGGCATCCACGTGCCGGAAATGTACGGGATCATCTCCACCGAGAAAGAGATCGACAAGCTGGGCGAGATCATCGGCGGGCGCAACGACTTCGTCGTCAAGCCCGCCCAGGGCGCCGGCGGTGACGGCATCCTGGTGGTGGCCGATCGCTTCGAGGACCGTTATCGCACGGTCTCGGGTAAGATCATCAGCCACGCGGAAATCGAGCACCAGATCTCCAGCATCCTCACCGGCCTGTACTCCCTGGGTGGTCACCGCGACCGCGCGCTGATCGAATACCGGGTCACCCCCGACCAGATCTTCAAGAGCATCAGCTACGAGGGCGTGCCGGACATCCGCATCATCGTGCTGATGGGCTACCCGGTGATGGCCATGCTGCGCCTGCCGACCCGACAGTCGGGTGGCAAGGCCAACCTGCACCAGGGCGCCATCGGCGTGGGTGTGGACCTGGCCACCGGCGTGACCCTGCGCGGCACCTGGCTGAACAACATCATCAGCAAGCACCCGGACACCACCAACGCGGTGGACGGCGTGCAACTGCCCAACTGGGACGGCTTCATGAAGCTGGCCGCCGGCTGCTACGAGCTGTGCGGGCTGGGCTACATCGGTGTCGACATGGTCCTGGACCAGGACAAGGGGCCGTTGATCCTCGAACTCAACGCCCGCCCCGGCCTGAACATCCAGATCGCCAACGACTGCGGCCTGACCAAGCGCACCCACGCCATCGAGGCGCACCTTGAGCAACTGGCCAAGGACGGCGTCAAGGAAAGCGTCGAGCAGCGCGTACGCTACGCCCAGGAGCTGTTCGGCCACGTGCCGTCCAACTGAAGGCAAACAGCCTGTCCGCGTCAGCCAGCCCCGGCTGGCGCGGGCCGGGCATCCAAGGTCGTAGTCAAGGCTAGGAGCATTTCCTACAGCGGATTACAATCGCCTCCCCGCATCCATAGCTGTTCACTTGCATGCCGACCTGTACGCTCCACCCCCTGCCCTACCAGGCCAATCCCGCCGTCTATTTCGCGCGTGTCCGCCAGGCACCCGGCGCCGTGCTGCTCGACAGCGCCCGCCCGACCGCCGAGCGCGGCCGCTTCGACCTGCTCAGCGCCTGGCCGCTACAGACCCTGGCCCCCGAGGCGGGCGAAGACGGCGAAGCCTACCTGCAGCGCCTGCGTGAAAGCCTTGTGCAACTGGGCCGGGCAAGCCTGCCGGACGGCGTCGAACTGCCGTTTGCCGGCGGCCTGATCGGTTACCTGAGCTATGACTTCGGCCGTCGCCTGGAGCAGCTGCCACACCGTGCGGTCGATGACCTGGGCCTGGCCGACGCAAGCCTGGGGCTCTATGCCTGGGCGCTGATCAGCGACCACCAGCTGCAGCGCACGCACCTGTTGTTTCACCCACGCCTGGCCGAGGCCGAGCGCCAGCGCCTGGTCGCCCTGTTCGAGGCCCAGGCCCCGGCCTGCGATGCGAAGTTCTCCCTGCAAGCGCCGATGCGCGGCGACATCAGCGCCGAGGACTACCACCAGGCCTTCGAGCGCGTGCAGCAGTACATCCATGCCGGCGACTGCTACCAGATCAACCTCACCCAGCGCTTTCGCGCGCCCTGCCAGGGTGATCCCTGGCACGCTTACCAGGCCCTGCGCCAGGCCTGCCCGACGCCGTTCTCGGGCATTCAGCTGCTGGCCGACGGCAGTGCCTTGCTGAGTTTCTCGCCGGAGCGTTTCATACAGGTCAGCCAGGGCCAGGTGGAAACCCGGCCGATCAAAGGCACCCGCCCACGCAGCGCCGATCCTGCGACCGACGCCCGCAATGGCGCCGAGCTGCTGAACAGCGCCAAGGACCGTGCGGAAAACCTGATGATCGTCGACCTGCTGCGCAACGACCTGGGGCGCAGTTGCGAGATCGGCTCGGTCAAGGTGCCGGAGCTGTTCAGCCTGGAGAGCTACCCCAACGTGCATCACCTGGTCAGCAGCGTCACCGGCCGCCTGGCCGCCGGCAAGGACGCCCTGGACCTGATCGCCGGCAGCTTCCCCGGCGGCTCGATCACCGGCGCCCCGAAGATCCGCGCCATGCAGATCATCGACGAACTGGAACCCACTCGCCGGGCGCTGTACTGCGGCTCATTGCTGTATGTGGACGTGCGCGGCGAGATGGACAGCTCCATCGCCATCCGCAGCCTGCTGGTCAAGGATGGCCAGGTGTGCTGCTGGGGCGGGGGTGCGGTGGTGGCCGATTCGGACTGGCAGGCGGAGTACGAGGAGTCGATCACCAAGGTCAAGGTGCTGCTCGAGACCTTGCAGGGTCTCTAGAAAGCATCGCCGGCTCCCACAATGGATCATGCATGTAATTACTGTGGGAGCCGGCGTAGCCGGCGATAGAGGCCCTTACAGGCTCAGCGAGCGATTCGAAGCCTTGATGAACTCCTTCTTCAACGCCTCGAAATCATGCACCGCCGGGAACTGCGGGAATTCGCGGATCACGTTCTCCGGCGCATGGAACAGGATCCCGGCATCCGCCTCGCCGAGCATGGTGGTGTCGTTGTACGAGTCACCGGCCGCGATCACCCGGTAGTACAGGCTCTTGAACGCCAGCACCGACTGGCGCTTGGGGTCTTTCTGACGCAGCTGGTAGCCAGTCACCCGGTCGCTCTCGTCGGTGATCAGGCGGTGGCACAGCAAGGTCGGGAAGCCCAGCTGTCGCATCAGCGGCTGGGAGAATTCGTAGAAGGTGTCGGACAGGATCACCACCTGGAAACGTTCGCGCAGCCAGTCGACGAATTCGATGGCGCCGTCCAGCGGCTTGAGCGTGGCGATCACCGCCTGGATGTCGGAAAGTTTCAGCCCATGCTCATCGAGAATGCGCAGGCGCTGCTTCATCAGCACGTCGTAATCGGGGATGTCACGGGTGGTGGCCCGCAAGGATTCGATTCCGGTTTTTTCCGCGAAGGCGATCCAGATCTCCGGGACCAGCACGCCTTCCAGGTCGAGACAGGCAATTTCCACAGCACACTCCTCGAACAACGCCAAAAATGGGAAGCCGCACTCTACATGCGCGGCGTCGACCCCGGCAATTTTTGTTAAGATCGGGGTATTACGAGCGCCAAGCGCCATTCAATGACCGGAAGCCGCCTGATGAGCCAACCCTTCGACGTCGCCGCCCTGGCCGCGACCTATGCCAACAAGTCCCCGCAAGACATCCTCAAACTGGCTTTCGAGCACTTCGGCGATGACCTGTGGATTTCCTTCAGCGGCGCCGAGGACGTGGTGCTGGTGGACATGGCCTGGAAGCTGAACAAGAACGTCAAGGTGTTCAGCCTCGACACCGGTCGCCTGCACCCGGAAACCTACCGGTTCATCGACCAGGTGCGCGAGCACTACAACCTGCCGATCGAAATCCTCTCCCCCGATCGCAGCAAGCTCGACCCCTTCGTCAAGGAAAAAGGCCTGTTCAGCTTCTACAAGGACGGCCACGGCGAATGCTGCGGCATCCGCAAGATCGAGCCGCTGCGCCGCAAGCTGAGCACCGTCAGTGCCTGGGCCACCGGCCAGCGCCGTGACCAGAGCCCGGGCACCCGCAGCCAGGTGGCGGCCCTGGAAATCGACGGCGCCTTCTCCACGCCCGAGCGCACCCTGTACAAGTTCAACCCGCTGGCGCAGATGACCAGCGAGGAAGTCTGGGGCTATATCCGCATGCTCGAACTGCCCTACAACAGCCTGCACGAACGCGGTTTCATCAGCATCGGCTGCGAACCCTGCACCCGCCCTGTGCTGCCCAACCAGCACGAGCGCGAGGGGCGCTGGTGGTGGGAAGAGTCGACCCAGAAGGAATGCGGGCTGCACGCTGGCAACCTGATCACCAAGGGCTGAAGCCCGCCTCGAAAAGCGCCGCTGCCCGGCACACCTGGGCAGCGGGCGACTACGCCCTCTGCAACATCCCGCGCAACAACAGCTCCAGCGCCGCAACGCCTTGTGCCAGGCGCGCATTCCCGTCATCACCTTGTGCGATCCAGAACACCGCTTCGGCCAGGCTGCCGTAGATCAGCGATGCCAACGCCTGCGGGTTGGCCCTGGCGACAATGCCTTGCTGCATGAGCGCTTCGATCAGACGCCCCATCGACTCCACACAGTGGCGCTGCGCGTCCGGCGAAGCGCCGCCCAGCACCGCCCTGGCATCGCGCAGCACGATGCGCTGGATGTCCGG
>Ga0247821_10001021_pt1 | contig 15502 bp, 12 predicted proteins | sample 13C_Glycerol_Day_FD_192481 | JGI IMG/M metagenome (GOLD analysis project Ga0247821, IMG submission 192481) | Soil microbial communities from agricultural site in Penn Yan, New York, United States - 13C_Glycerol_Day14 | ecosystem: Environmental > Terrestrial > Soil > Agricultural land | place... | reverse complement strand
ATCATGCCGCGGCGAGGGCGGCGAAGCCCGCGTTCTCATCGACGAGGGCCGCGGCATGATCCATGGGTGCCGACCCTATCGGGCGGGCGCCCCCGCGCATGAATCGTTGCGTGATCGGGTAGGAACTGCCCATGGCGTCTGAGATCCGCGAGTGGTCCGTGCCCGCCCCGGCGCGCGCCCTCCTCTGGTGGCCGGCCATCTCGTTCGTGCTGGTCGTCGTGGCGCCCGACGCCGCGACCGGCGTGATCATCGCCGCGGGGGCGGTGCTCGCCTTGCTCGGCGTCGCGCTGCCCGCGGTGGCCAAACGGCTGCGCCCGTCCTCCGGCGAGGCCGCCACCATGGAGTTCCCGACAATGGAGATGCCGCCCGCGCCGGGTGACCGCGCCGCCTGAGCCGTGCGTCACGGACGGTAGAACGTCCGATAGTTGGATGTCATACTAAATCGCATGACGGATCTCCACGTGCCTGCGCACCCCGTCCGCTTCGTCAGCGCGGCGAGCCTCTTCGACGGCCACGACGCGGCGATCAACATCATGCGGCGGATCCTGCAGCGCCAGGGCGCCGAGGTCGTGCACCTCGGCCACAACCGCTCGGTCGACGAGGTGGTGGCGGCCGCCATCCAGGAGGACGCGCAGGGCGTCGCGATCAGCTCGTACCAGGGCGGGCACGTCGAGTACTTCTCGTACCTGGTCGAGCTGCTGCGCGAACGCGGCGCCGGGCACATCCGCGTCTACGGCGGCGGCGGTGGCGTGATCGTGCCGCGCGAGATCGAGCTGCTGCACGAGCGCGGCGTCGCGCGGATCTTCTCGCCCGAGGACGGCCAGCGGCTCGGCCTGCCCGGCATGATCAACCTGATGATCCGGGAGTGCGACGTCGACCTCGCCGGCCTGCCCCCGGCGTCGTTCGACGACCTCTACGCGGGCGACACGGCCACCCTGGCCCGCACCATCACGCTCGCCGAGGCCGGACGCCTGCCCGCCGAGCTCGACCTCTCCCCGCGCCGCGCCGTGCCGGTGCTCGGCATCACCGGCACCGGCGGCTCCGGCAAGTCCTCGCTCACCGACGAGCTGGTGCGCCGCTTCCGGCTCGACCAGGAGGACAAGCTCCGCATCGCCGTGCTCGCCGTGGACCCCACGCGGCGCAAGGGCGGCGGCGCGCTGCTCGGCGACCGGATCCGCATGAACAGCCTCACCGGCGAGAACATCTTCTTCCGGTCGATGGCCACCCGCGGCGCCGAGGGCGGGCTCCCGGAACGGCTCGCCGAGGTCATCGCGGTGCTCAAGGCGGCCGGGTTCGACCTCGTGATCGTCGAGACGCCCGGCATCGGCCAGGGCGACGCCGCGATCGTGCCGTTCGTCGACCGCTCGCTGTACGTGATGACGCCAGAGTTCGGCGCCGCGTCACAGCTCGAGAAGATCGACATGCTCGACTTCTCCGACGCCGTCGCGATCAACAAGTTCGAGCGGCGCGGCGCCGAGGACGCCCGGCGCGACGTGGGGCGCCAGCTCGTGCGCAACCGCGAGGAGTTCGGTGCCACCTGGGAGGACATGCCGGTGTTCGGCACGTCCGCCGCGACCTTCAACGACGAGGGGGTCACCGCGCTCTACCAGCACCTGCGCGGGCTCCTGCTCGGTGAGGAGACGACCGGGCGCCTGCCGCACACCGACCGCATGACCTCCGCGCCGCACGCCGCCGTGATCCCGCCCGCCAAGGTGCGCTACCTCGCCGACGTGGCCGAGACCGTGCGCGACTACCACGCCGCCACCGCGAAGGCCGTCGACGCCGCGCGGGTCCGTCAGCACCTGCGCACGGCCCGCAGGCTGGTCGGCGCGTCGGTCGACCAGGCTCTGGCGGAAGCGGAGAAAGCGCTGCCCGCCGCCGACGCCGAGCTGCTCGACGGCTGGGCGCAGACGGTCAAGGACTACGCGGGCGACGAGCTCGTGGTGCGCGTGCGGGACAAGGAGCTGCGTACGGCGCTCACCCGCGAGACGCTGTCGGGCAGCCGGATCCCGCGCGTCGCGCTCCCCCGCTACACCGAGGACGCCGAGCTGCTGCGCTTCCTGCGCAGCGAGAACCTGCCCGGCCGGTTCCCGTTCACGGCGGGCGTCTTCAACTTCAAGCGCGAGGGCGAGGACCCGGCCCGGATGTTCGCGGGCGAGGGCGACGCCTTCCGCACCAACCGCCGTTTCAAGATCCTCTCGGCGGACTCCGACGCGAAGCGGCTCTCCACGGCGTTCGACTCGGTGACGCTCTACGGCCGCGACCCGGACACCCGACCCGACGTCTACGGCAAGGTCGGCACGTCGGGCGTCTCGATCGCGACGCTCGAGGACCTGAAGGTGCTCTACGGCGGCTTCGACCTCTGCTCGCCCACCACGTCCGTCTCGATGACGATCAACGGCCCGGCCCCGACGATCCTCGCGTTCTACCTCAACACCGCTATCGACCAGCGGATCGACGCCTTCCGCGAAGAGGAAGGACGCGAGCCCGACGACGCCGAACGCGAGGAGCTCGCCGCCTATGCGCTCGCCAACGTGCGCGGCACGGTGCAGGCCGACATCCTCAAGGAGGACCAGGGCCAGAACACTTGCATCTTCTCCACCGAGTTCTCGCTGCGCATGATGGCCGACATCCAGGAGTGGTTCATCGCGCACAAGGTGCGCAACTTCTACTCGGTGTCGATCTCCGGCTACCACATCGCCGAGGCCGGGGCGAACCCCATCAGCCAGCTCGCCTTCACCCTCGCCAACGGCTTCACCTACGTCGAGAGCTACCTCGCGCGCGGCATGGACATCGACGACTTCGCGCCCAACCTGTCGTTCTTCTTCTCCAACGGGATGGACGCCGAGTACTCGGTGATCGGGCGGGTGGCCCGGCGGATCTGGGCGGTGGCCATGCGCGAGCGCTACGGCGCCAACGAGCGCAGCCAGAAGCTCAAGTACCATGTGCAGACCTCGGGCCGGTCGCTGCACGCCCAGGAGATGGACTTCAACGACATCCGCACCACGCTGCAGGCCCTCTGCGCGCTCTACGACAACGCCAACTCGCTGCACACCAACGCCTACGACGAGGCCGTGACGACGCCGACCGAGGAGTCGGTGCGCCGTGCGATGGCCATCCAGATGATCATCAACCGCGAGTGGGGGCTGACGATGAACGAGAACCCGCTGCAGGGCTCGTTCGTCATCGAGGAGCTGACCGACCTGGTCGAGGAGGCGGTGCTCGCCGAGTTCGACCGCATCGCCGAGCGCGGTGGCGTGCTGGGCGCGATGGAGACGGGCTACCAGCGCGGCCGGATCCAGGACGAGTCGATGCTCTACGAGCAGCGCAAGCACGACGGCTCGCTGCCGATCATCGGGGTCAACACGTTCGTGCGTCCCGAGTCCGACGCCTCGCCGAAGGAGATCGAGCTCGCCAGGGCGACGGAGGCCGAGAAGCAGAGCCAGCTCGACCGGCTCGCGGACTTCCACTCCCGCCACGCCGCCGACGCCCCGCCCGCGCTGCGCCGCCTGCAGGACGTCGCCACCGGCGACGGCAACGTGTTCGACGAGCTGATGAAGGCCGCGCGGGTGTGCTCGCTCGGCCAGCTCACCGACGCGTTCTTCGAAGTGGGCGGCCAGTACCGGCGCAACATGTAGCCTCTCGCCGTGTTCGTCGACGACGAGGGGCGCCCGGTCGCGACGCCCGATCGAGTGCGACGAGTGGTCAGCATCGTGCCGTCGCTCACCGAAGCCGTGGCGCTGAGCGACCGCGCGCTGCTCGTCGGGGCCACCGACTGGTGCACCCACCCGAGCGACCTTTCCGTCACCCGCGTGCGGGGCACGAAGAACCCCGACGTGGCCGCGATCGTCGCGCTGGCGCCCGACCTGGTCGTCGCCAACCAGGAGGAGAACCGCCCCGACGACCTCGACGCCCTCCGCGCCGCGGGCGTGCCGGTGTACGTCACCGACATCCGCACCCTCGACGGGGCGTTCGGCGCGCTGGCCCGCATGCTCGCCGCCTGCGGGATCACCCGTCCGGGTTGGCTCGACGACGCCGAGCGCGCGTGGGCCGCCGTTCCCGAGCCCACCCGGCGCCGTCGGGCCGTGGTGCCGATCTGGCGACGCCCCTGGATGGCCGTCGGGCGCGACACGTTCACCGGCGCAGTGCTGGCCCGGCTCGGCGTCGACAACGCGTTGTGCAACGATCTCGAACGCTATCCGCGCTTCGACCCGGAGGCGCTGCCTGCCCACGACCTCGTCGTCCTACCCGACGAGCCCTACAACTTCACCGCCGAGGATGGCCCCGAATCCTTCCCCGGCACGCAGTCGGTGCTGGTCAGCGGCCGACTGCTGACGTGGTACGGCCCGAGCCTTGCCGAGGCGGCCCGGGTGCTCCCCGCATTGCTCCAGGAGGACTAGCACAAATGGCGTCAGCGAAGTACGACTACGTCATCGTCGGCGGGGGGTCGGCGGGCTCGGCGATCGCCAACCGGCTCAGTGCGGACCCCACCACGCAGGTCCTCGTGCTGGAAGCGGGCATCGCGGACCACCGCTGGGACCCGATCATCACCATGCCCGCCGCGCTCGGCTTCCCGGTCGGCAACCGGCGCTACGACTGGTGCTACGCGACCGAGCCCGAGCCGCACATGCAGAACCGCCGCATGCGCCAGCCTCGCGGCAAGATCCTGGGCGGCTCCAGCAGCATCAACGGGATGATGTACCACCGCGGCCACCCCGCCGACTTCGACCAGTGGGCCGCGGAGACCGGCGAACCGGGCTGGGACTACGCCCACGTGCTGCCCTACTTCCAGCGTCACGAGCACGTGCTCACCGCCGATCCGGAGGGCATCCGCGGCCACGCGGGCCCGCAGATCCTGGAGCCCGCCGAGGCGCGGGGCCCGCTCTTCGACGCGTTCTTCGCCGCGGCCAGCCAGGCAGGCCACCGGGTCACCACCAGCATCAACGACCACATCCAGGAGGGGGTCGCGCCTGCCGAGCGCATGATCCACAACGGACGGCGGCTCTCGGCGTCGCGCGCCTACCTCGCGCCGATCCGCGCGCGCACCAACCTCGAGGTGCGCTGCGGGGTCCAGGTCGGCCGGGTGATCATGGAAGGTGCCCGCGCGGTCGGCGTCTCCTTCCGCCAGGGGTCGGGCGGCGAGGAGCGCGTGTTCGCGGGTGAGGTCGTGCTCTGCGGCGGCACCATGGGCACCCCGCACCTGCTGCAGCTCTCGGGCATCGGCCCGGCGGACGTGTTGGAGCGGGTCGGGGTGCGGGTGGTCCTCGGCCTGCCCGCCGTCGGGGAGAACCTGGAGGACCACCTCGCGGTGCACATGCAGCACCGGTGCACGAAGCCGGTCTCCCTGCTGGCGATGCGCAAGAAGTACCGCTGGCCCGGGTTCGCGGCGCAATGGCTGCTCACCGGAACCGGCCCGGGCGCCAGCAACCACCAGGAGGCCACCAGCTTCTACCGCAGCGACGAGACGCAGGACCGACCCGACATCATGATGTCGTTCGCCGCGCTGGCGATGCGCAGCGAGGAAGGCGCACAGGTCGACGGGCACGGCTACCAGCTGCACGTCGGCGTGATGCGCACGGAGGCCCGCGGCAGCGTGCACCTCCGCTCGGCCAACCCGGCCGTGCACCCGGCGATCCGCTGCAACTACCTGTCCGGCGCGAGCGACCGCGACCGCTGGGTGCGCGGCATCGCGATCGCGCGCGACCTGCTCGGCCAACCCGCTTTCGCCGAGTTGGACGGCGGCGAAGTGCTGCCCGGGCCGCGCGTCGTCGAGCCCGACGAGGTGATGGCGTGGATCTCCCGCGCCGCCCAGACGGGGCTGCACCCCTCCGGCACCGCGCGCATGGGCCGGGGCGAGAACAGCGTGGTCGACCCCCGCGACATGCGCGTGCACGGCACCAGCGGCCTGCGCGTCGTGGACGCGTCGGCGATGCCGTCGCTCACCAACGGCAACACCTACGCGCCCACGATGGCGCTCGCCGAGAAGGCGGCCGACCTGATCCTCGGGAACACCCCCCTGCCCCCGGTGGACGTGCCCGGCCGCGCGTCCCGGCCGTCGGTGGCGGTGCCGACCGAGTAGGAGGGCGCTCCTACGCCGCCGTCAGCGCGGCGTGCCTGCGACCGACCGTCGCCGCCTTCTCGCGGGCCTCGCCCCGGGAGGCGGCGGCGGCGTCGCGCAGCTCGGCCATGGCGGGCACGACGTCGGCCAGGGTCAGCTCGGCCTCCACGAGCGTGACGTCGGCGCCCCACACGTCGCCGAGGATCCGCAGGAGGTACGGCGTGGCGTGGTCCCAGCCCTCACGGGGGGTGCCCGCGCCGTAGCCACCGCCGCGCACGGCGACGAGGACGACCGCCTTGCCCTCGAGCGGGCGGTTGCCCGGCCCGAACCGCGGGTCGGTGATGACGAGGTCGATCCACGCCTTGACGTGGGCGGGCACCCCGAAGTTGTAGAGCGGGGTGGCGATGAGCACGGTCTGGGCGTCGAGCAGCTCGTCGGCCAGCGTCGCGGCCAGCGCCAACGCCTGGCGCTGCGCGGGCGTGCGCGCCTCCTCGGGCACGTACGAGCCCGTGACGGCGGCGGCCCACGCATCCGACGGCAGCGGGTTGAGCCCGATGTCGCGGCGCACGACGTGGCCCACCCAGGCGTCCTCGACGACGTCGGCCACCTCCCGGCTGATCGATCCCTCCGTGCGGATGCTGCTGTCGAGACGGAACAGGGCCACGGCCAACTCCTCGGTATCGCAGATGTTCTGTACTGAAGACGATCGTAGCAACAGAACGTCTCTCGCGCTGCATTGCCGGTAAAGTGAGGTCGTGACCACACCGTCGGGCGTCGAGGCCGAGCTCGGCTGGGCGCTGGGCACGGTCACCCGGGCCCACCTGCGCGCGGCCCAGGACGTCGTCGGCGGCCTGCCCGGTGGGCCCCGCGGCTACCAGGTGCTCGCGGCCGCCGCCACCGGCGAGGCGGGTAGCCAGCTCGCGCTCGGCAGGCAGCTGGGCGTCGACCGCACGGTGATGACCTACCTCCTCGACGAGCTGGAGCAGGCGGGGCTCGTCGCGCGCACACCCGACCCGGCCGACCGGCGGGCGCGGCGCATCACGCTCACCGAAAGCGGCCAGGCCCGGCTCTGCGCGCTCGAACGCTCGCTGCGGGCCGCCGAGGACGATCTGCTGGCCCCGCTCGACTCCGGGGAGCGCGCCGAGCTGCGCGCGCTCCTGCTCCGGGTGGCCACGCGCGTCGGTGGACCGGCCATCACCTGCACCGAGGCCGAAGCGCTCTCTTGACGCCGCCTGCCACGGCCGGTAGTCACCCCCCATGGCTCGCGATCGGTACGACTACGTCATCGTCGGCGGCGGCTCGGCGGGGTGCGCGCTGGCCAACCGGCTCTCCACCGACCCCGGCAACCGGGTGCTCGTGCTGGAGGCGGGCCGCAGCGACTTCCCGTTCGACGTCTTCGTGCACATGCCCGCGGCGCTCACCTTCCCCAGCGGCAACCCGCTCTACGACTGGCGCTACGAGTCGGAGCCGGAGCCGCACCTGCACAACCGGCGGGTGCCGCACGCCCGGGGCAAGGTGCTCGGCGGCTCCAGCAGCATCAACGGCATGATCTTCCAGCGGGGCAACCCGATGGACTACGAGCGGTGGGGCGCCGACCCGGGCATGGGCACCTGGGACTTCGCCCACTGCCTGCCCTACTTCATGCGCATGGAGAACTGCCTCGCCGCCGGGGCGGACGACGCGTTCCGCGGCCACAGCGGCCCGCTCGTGATGGAGCGCGGGCCCGCCACCAACCCGCTGTTCGGCGCGTTCCTGCAGGCGGTGCAGGAGGCGGGCTACCCGCTGACCGACGACGTCAACGGGTTCCGGCAGGAGGGCTTCGCCAAGTTCGACCGCAACGTCTACCGCGGACGGCGGATGTCGGCCTCCCGCGCGTACCTGCACCCGGTGATGTCGCGCAAGAACCTCGAGGTGCGCACGAACGCGCTGGTCACGAACGTGGTGTTCGAGGGCAGCCGAGCGGTCGGCGTCGAGTACACGCGCTTCGGCCGGGGGTCGGCGCACCGGGTGGACGCGGGCGAGGTCGTGCTGGCGGGCGGCGCGATCAACTCGCCGCAGCTGCTGCAGCTGTCCGGCGTGGGCGACCCGACGCTGCTGCGCGGCCTGGGCATCCCGGTGGTCGCCGACGTGCCCGGCGTGGGCGCGAACCTCCAGGACCACCTGGAGGTCTACGTGCAGCACGCGTGCACCCAGCCGGTGTCGATGCAGCCCTACCTCGCGAAGAGGCACTGGGCGGGGGTCGGCGCGCGGTGGCTGTTCCTGCGCAGCGGGCCCGGCGCCACCAACCACTTCGAGGCGGGCGGCTTCGTCCGCAGCAACGACGAGGTCGACTACCCGAACCTGATGTTCCACTTCCTGCCGATCGCGGTGCGCTACGACGGCACCGCGCCCGCGGGCGGGCACGGTTACCAGGTGCACGTCGGGCCGATGTACTCCGACGCCCGCGGCACCCTGAAGATCACCAGCACCGACCCGCGCAAGCACCCGGCGATGCGCTTCAACTACCTGTCCACCGACCAGGACCGCCGCGAGTGGGTGGAGGCGCTGCACGTCACCCGCAAGATCCTGGAGCAGCCCGCCATGCGCGCCTTCGACGGCGGGGAGCTGTCCCCCGGCCCGGGCGTGCAGACCGACGAGCAGATCCTCGACTGGGTGGGCCACGACGCGGAGACGGCGTTGCACCCGTGCGGCACGATCGCCATCGGCCCGGTGCCCATGGCGATCGTCGACCCGCTCACGATGCGCGTGCGCGGCACCGAGGGGCTGCGCGTGGTGGACGCGTCGGTGATGCCCTACGTGACGAACGGCAACATCTACGCGCCCGTGATGATGTTGGCCGAGAAGGCGGCCGACCTCATCCTGGGCAACACGGCGCTACCGCCGATGAAGGTCGAGTACTACCGCCACGCCCGGTGAGGCTCACGTGAACCAGCGGGCCGGAGCGGGCGCGGTGTTGTGCCAGATGTGCTTCTGCTCCTGGTACTCGTGCAGGCCGGTGGGGCCGAGCTCGCGGCCGTTGCCGGAGCGCTTCATGCCGCCCCACTCCGCCCCTGGCACGTAGGGCCCGAAGTCGTTGATCCACACCGTGCCGTGGCGCAGCGCACCGGCCACCCGGTGCGCGCGCGCCGCGTCGCGCGTCCAGACCGCGCCCGCCAGGCCGTAGGTCGTGTCGTTGCCGAGCGCGATCGCCTCGCTCTCGTCGACGAAGCGCTCCACGGTGAGCAGCGGGCCGAACGTCTCCTCGCGCACCACCCGCATGCCGCGGTGGCAGCCGTCGAGCACGGTGGGGCGGTAGAAGTAGCCCTTGGCGAGCTCCGGGTCGTCGGGGCGGCACCCGCCCGAGAGCACCCGAGCGCCCTCCTCCCGGGCCGACGCGACGAAGTCCTCGATCTTGGCCCGGTGCGCCGCGGAGACCAGCGGGCCGGTCTGGCTGGCCGGGTCGAGCCCGTTGCCGATCCGGATCGCGTCCGCCCGGGTGGCCAGCTCGGCGACGAGCTCGTCCGCGACCGACTCCTCGACGATCAGCCGCGCGCCCGCCGAGCAGACCTGGCCCGAGTGCAGGAAGACCGCGGTGAGGGCGTTGTCGACGACGGTCTCGAAATCCGTGTCGGCGAACACGATGTTGGGGTTCTTGCCGCCCAGCTCCACCGCGACGCGCTTCACGGTCTCGGCGGACGCCCGGATGATCGCCTGGCCGGTGGCGAGGCCGCCGGTGAAGCTGACCATGTCGACATCCGGGTGCGCGGTGAGCGGCGCACCCACCGCCGGGCCGGTGCCCAGCAGGATGTTGACCACGCCGGGCGGCACCCCGGCCTCCTCGACGAGGCGCACGAGCAGCACCGACGTGAGTGGCGTGACCTCGCTCGGCTTGATCACGCTCGTGCAGCCCGCCACGAGGGCGGGCGCGAGCTTCCACGACAGCTGCAGGAGCGGGTAGTTCCACGGGGTGATGAGGGCGCAGACGCCCACCGGCTCGTGCGCGATCCGCGACAGCACGTGGGGCTGCCCGACGTCGACCGTGCGGCCCTCCTGGGCCACCGCGATGTCGGCGTAGTAGCGGAACACCGCCGTGACGTCGTCGATGTCGATGCGGCTCTCGCCGAGGGTCTTGCCGGTGTCGAGCGTCTCGACGCGGGCGATGTGCTCCCGGTCGCGCTGCAGCAGGTCGGCGACCCGGCGCAGGACCCCCGCGCGCTCGGCCACCGGCGTGGTCCGCCAGCCGCGGGGGTCGTCGAACGCGGCGCGCGCGGCGGCCACGGCGGCGTCGACGTCGTCAGGACCGGCCTGGTCGACCGCCTCGACCACGCTCCCGTCGAACGGGTTGAGCACGTCCGCGGAGCCGCCGGAGCCCGCGGTCCACTTGCCGTCGATGTAGAGGCTGGGCACGAGGTGATCGTTCCCGATTGTCACGCGACGTCAAGGGCCCGCGGGCTCCGGTTGCTCAGGCCTGGGCGGCCTTCAGCCAGGCGTTGACCTTGTCGGGGTTGGCGTCGACCCACTGCTGGGCCGCCTTCTCCGCGTCCACCTTGTCCTCGGTGATCGCCTTCGCCACCTTGTTCTGATCGTCGTTCGTCCACTGGAACGCCTTGACCAGCTTGTAGGCGGGCCCGTTGGCCTGGGCGAACTTGGCAGCGACGATCTTGTTCAGGTCGTACTTCGGGTAGTCGCAGGCGATCTTCGCCGGGTCGGCGTCACAGCCGTCCTTGTAGGGCGGCAGGTTCACCTTGACCAGCGGCACCTCGGACAGGAACCACTGCGGGTCGTAGAAGTAGCCGATCAGCGGCTTCTTGTTCGTCTCCGCCTGGCGGAACGCCTGGATCAGCGCGGCCTCGCTGCCCGCGTAGACCACCTTGTAGTTCAGCTTGAGGTTCGTGACCAGCGCCTCGTCGTTGGTGACGAACGACGGGTCGCCGTCCAGGAGCTGGCCCTGTCCGCCGGACTCGGGGGTCTTGAACATGTCGGCGTACTTGTTGAGGTTGTTCCAGTCGGTGATGTCCGGGTACTGCTGGGCCATCCACGGCGGCACGTACCAGCCGATCACGCCGATGTTGCCGTTGGGCCCGGCGTCCTGGGCCGTCTTCTGGTCGGTGATGTACTTCTTCACGAGGTCCGGGTGACCCCAGTTCTCGATGACGACGTCGACCTCGCCGTTGCCCATGCCCTGCCAGGCGACCTCTTCCTTGACGTTCTTGTACTCGACGTCGCAGCCCAGCTTGCTCTTGGCGATGTAGCCGACGACATGCGCGGACGCCTCGTAGCCCACCCACGGGTTGATCGCCATGTTGAGCTTGCCGCAGTTCGCCGCCTGGCCGCCGCCGCTGGGTGCCGGGGCGTTCTGGATGTTGCCGCCGCCGCAGGCGGCCAGCGCGAGGCCGATCGCCGCGGCCAACGCGACCCTGGCGAGTCCTACCTTTGATCGTGACACGTACTACCTCCTGATCAGCGCCGGCCGTAACGGGCCGCGGCGTACTGGGCGATTCGGTCGAGCATGACCCCGAGGGCGGTGATGGCGATGCCTGCCGCCAGCCCCTTGCCGAACAGCTGGGACTGGGAGAAGCCCGCGACCACGTAGTAACCCAGGCCGCCGCCACCGACCAGGCCACCGATGACGACCATCGAGAGCACGTACAGCAGGCCCTGGTTGGACGCCAGCACGACGGCCGCCCTCGCCATCGGCAGCTGCACCTTACTGATCATCTGCCACGCCGTGGTGCCCGCCGCGCGGGCGGCCTCGACCGAGGTCGGGGACACGCCGCGGATGCCGTCGGCGATCAGCTTGGTGGCCACCGGGATCCCGAACGCGACGGCGGCCACGATCGCGGTGAACCGGCTGGGCCCGAACAGCGCGAGCGCAGGCACGAGGTAGACGAACGGCGGGATCGTCTGGAACCCGTCCAGGAACGGCCGGGCCACGGTGTCCGCTCGGCGGTTGCGTCCCATCCAGACCCCGACGACCATTGCGATGACGATCACGGCGAGGGCGGCCACGAGCGTGGTGGTGAGCGTCTTCATGCTCTCGTTCCACAGGCCGGTGCCCAGGATGATCAGAAGGCAGACCAGCGCGGTGGCCGCGGGCCGCCAGCCGCCGAGCACGAAGGCGAACGCCAGCACCACGAGGAACATCAGCCACCACGGCGAGTCGGCCAACAGCGACTGCAGCGGGTTCAGCAGCGCCGTGGTGACGAGGTTGGCCAGCCACGTCGTGAAACCGGAGATCTCGCCGACCAGCCAGTCGGTGAATGCGGTGACGCCCGCCGCCAGAGGGGCTCCGAGGTCGGGCTGGGACGGGAACTCGGCCAGCTGCAGGTACAGCCGGGAGAGGTAGATGCAGATGAGGGCGACCACCCCACCCCCGATCAGGCCGATCCGCCTGCGCTTCGGGTTCTCGGCACCCGCCCGGCTCGCCACCTCGGCCCGCTCGCTGGCCGCGGTGGTCGTGCGGTCCAGCACGATCGCCATGATCACGATGGCGATGCCGCTGACGAACGCGTCGCCGATGTCCAGGCTCTGCAGCGCCTGCGCCACCGGCTGGCCCAGGCCGGGCCCGTTGATCAGAGCCGCGATGGTCGCCATGGAGAGCGCCGCCATCGTGCACTGGTTCAGCCCCACCACGATGGTCCGCCGCGCCATCGGCAGCTGCACGGTGCGCAGGATCTGCCACCGGCTGGTGCCCATCGAGCGGACGGCCTCGATGGTCGTCGGGGACACGCTGCGGATGCCGTGCGCGGTGATCCGGGCCAGCGGCGGCAACGCGTAGATCAGCGTGGTGACCACGGCCGAGGCCGGCCCGATGCCGAAGAACAGCACCAGCGGCGCCAGGTAGGCGAACGACGGCATCGTCTGCATCACGTCCAAGATCGGCGTGATGGCCGCGTTGGCCCGCTTGCTCCTGGCCATCCAGATGCCCACCGGGATGCCGATGATCACACAGATGAACACCGCGACGAAGGTGACGATCAACGTGTCGATGCTGTCGGGCCAGTAGCCGAGGAAGCCGAAGAGGAGCAGTCCGACGAACACGAGGATCGCCGACCGCACCCCGGCCAACCAGTAGGCGAGGTAGGTGAACAGCGCCACCACGCCCAACCAGCCGATCTCGGGAACGGGGCGCGGGAAGGCGGGCTGGCTGAGCAGCTCGCGCAGCCAGTTGATGACGGCATCGAGCACCGCGCTGATCGGGTCGATGATGTACTGGAAGAAGAAGCTGCCCTGGCGCGCCGAGTCGAACACGTCGCGGAGCTCGTTGAGCCAGATCTGGAAGCCGGTGAGTTCGGCACCGCCGAGCTCCAACGTGGCCATGCCTTGGAAGAGCAGCCAGCCGACCAGCCAGACCACCACGATGCCCAGCAGGAGCCATCCGGTGCCGAGGAACCGCCGCGCCCCGGGGGCGACCGGCTCGGGCTCGGACGCGGTCGGCGGCTTCTCCAGGGTCGTGGTCATCGCACGGCGTCCTGCTCGACCGGCACCGTGTCGACCGCCTGCGCGCTCGTCTCGGGCTCCTCGATGGGCTCGTCCTCGGCCACCACGACGCGCAGGATGGCCTCGTCGTCGACCACGCCGACCAGCTCGTCGCCGTCGTACACGCGCACGGGGTGCTCGGAGTCCAGCACCGCGCGGGCCGCGTCGCGGATGATCCGGTCGGCGGGCATCGCGGGCCCGTCCAGCGACTCACCGGGGTGCGGTGGCCGCATTACCCAGCGCAAGGTGAGCACGTGCGAGCGCGGTACCTCGCTCACGAAGTCGCGCACGTACTCGTCGGCCGGTGCGCCGACCACCTGGGCAGGCGTGCCGATCTGCACGATCTCGCCGTCCCGCATGATGAGGATCCGGTCGCCGAGCTTGAGCGCCTCTTGCAGGTCGTGGGTGATGAAGATCATCGTCTTGCCGACCTCTTCGTGCAGCCGGATGACCTCGTTCTGCATGTCGCGGCGGATCAGCGGGTCGAGCGCGGAGAACGGCTCGTCGAACATCAGCACCTGCGGGTCGCCGGCCAGCGCCCTGGCCAGCCCGACGCGCTGCTGCATGCCGCCGGAGAGCTGGTCGGGGTAGGAGTTCTCGTACCCGGTGAGGCCGACCAGGTCGATCATCTCCTTGGCCCGGCCGCGCCGGGTCGCCTTGTCATCGCCGCGCACCTCCAGCCCGTAGCCCACGTTGTCGATCACCCGGCGGTGCGGCAGCAGGCCGAAGTGCTGGAACACCATGGCGACGTGGTGGCGGCGCAGCTCGCGCAGCTGGTCGTCGCTGGCGGCGGTGATGTCCTCGCCGTTCAGCACGACCTGCCCGGCGGTGGGCTCGATGAGCCGGGTGAGGAGCCGGATCAAGGTCGATTTGCCCGAGCCGGACAGACCCATCACGACGAAGACCTCGCCGGGGGCCACCTCGAACGAGACGTCCTTGACGGCCATGACGCAGCCGGTCTTGGCTTGCAGGTCCTTGCGGGAGAGGTCCGCATCCGCCGTTCCGATGATCTTCTCGGCGCCGTTGCCGAAGATCTTCCACAGGCTGTCCACCGCCAGCGCGGCCTCATGCGTGGACGATGTCATCGCGGTCCTCCAAGGCTGGGCACGCGCTGATCGTCCTCAATCGAACGAGCACGTCAAGACTTTGAGTTCGAATTGAGGCATAGAGTTTCGCTATGAGCAACAGCCTCGGCAGCCTCCGGTCGGTCGAGCGGGCCATCAGTGTGCTGGAGGTGCTGGCGGCGCGCGGCGAAGCGGGGGTCACCGAGGTGGCGTCGGAGATCGCCGTGCACAAGTCGACCGCGTTCCGGCTGCTCGGCGCACTGGAGGGCGGCGGGTTGGTGGAGCAGACCGGGCACCGCGGCAAGTACCGGCTCGGCTTCGGGTTGATCCCGCTGGCGGGCGCGGTCTCCGACCGGCTCGACGTCGTGCAGCAGGGCCGCGGCGTGTGCACCCGCCTCGCGACCGAGCTCGGCGAGACGGTCAACGTCGCGGTGTTGCGCGACCACTACGCGGTCAACGTCGACCAGGCCCGCGGGCCCTCCCAGGTGGCCACGCACAACTGGATCGGGCAGCTCACCCCGCTGCACTGCACGTCGAGCGGGAAGGTGCTGTTGGCCCACCTGGATCCGACGACGCGCACCGATCTGCTCGCCCGCACGGGCACACCGCGGGTGACCCCGCACACCGAGACCGCGGCGGGCCGGCTGGAGGAGCAGCTCGCCCGCGTGCGGGAGACCGGCTACGCGACGGCCGTCGAGGAGTACGAGGTGGGCCTCAACGCGGTCGCCGCGCCGGTGTTCGACCGGTCCGGGCAGGTGGTCGCGGCGGTATCGGTGTCCGGGCCGTCCTACCGGCTGGACGAGCAGCGGATCCGGCACCTGGTCGCCCCGCTGCTGGCCAGCACCGCCGAGATCAGCAGGCGGATGGGGCACCGGCGGCCTGCCCCGTAGCTAGGAGCCCAGCTCTTCGAAGAGGGTGAGCT
>Ga0247821_10001020_pt1 | contig 15502 bp, 18 predicted proteins | sample 13C_Glycerol_Day_FD_192481 | JGI IMG/M metagenome (GOLD analysis project Ga0247821, IMG submission 192481) | Soil microbial communities from agricultural site in Penn Yan, New York, United States - 13C_Glycerol_Day14 | ecosystem: Environmental > Terrestrial > Soil > Agricultural land | place... | reverse complement strand
CCACCTGCGCCTCACCGTCGCCGACGACGGGGCGGGCGGGGTGACCTGGGAGCTGTTCATCGACGGCGCCAGTGCCGCCAGCGGCACCCGGACAACGGACTTCCGGCCGCTCGAACAGGCCGTGTTCCGCTGGTCCCTCGTCGAGGGCGGCGGCGTCCCCACAGAATCGGTGCCGTTCGGGCACCTCACCTACTGGGGCGCGGACGCCCCGCCGGCGCACCAGACGTGGCAGGCCGTCCAGGGGTACGCGCGCGAGCTCGCCGGACGGCGCATCGAGCGGCTCTGCGCTGAGCAGAACGTGCCGCTGATGGTGAACGGCGACCTCGACACCACCCCGGCCATGGGCCCGCAGAGGCCGGGCGCGTTCCTGGACCTGCTGCAGTCCGCGGCCGACGTCGACGGGGGCGCAATCTACGAGTCGCGTGACGCGGTAGGGCTGGCGTACCGGACCAGACGATCGAAGTACAACCAGGGCATGTGAGGTGACCACGTGGCGTTCGATGTGAAGTCGGCCTGGGCGGGTGCGCTGACCGCCAGCTCGGTGCGCGTCATCGCCGATACGGCCCCGCCCACCAATGGCTCCCTGCTGGTCGCCGACAACGAGGCTATGACCGGGGCCGTGACGATCGGCCCGGTCACCGCCACCATCAACGGCATCCTGGACTTCAGCGTGACCGGCCTCGACCCGGACACCCAGTACTGGTACGTCGTCGACGCGGGCGGCCTGAACACCTCGTACAAGGGCACGTTCCGCACGCACCCCGGGCCCATCGGCGAGCCCCTCAGCTACATCTTCGGCGCCGCCGGAGACGCCGGCCTGGTCGGCGCGGGCGACGACTCGTACATCACCGACGCCGTGTCCAACAACCCGGTGTTCGACACCATGCGCGTGCAGTGCGCCGCCGAGGGCTGGGGCTGGTTTTCCCACCTCGGGGACCTGCACTACCGCAACTACAACGTCAACGACCCGGCGTTGTTTCGTGAGGCCTACGACGAGAACCACAACTTCAACCTCGGGTTCAACCCGGGCGCGCGGCAGGGGATGTTCCTGCGCGGGCAGGCCATCACCTACGTGTGGGACGACCACGACTTCGGCGGCAACGACTCCAACCGCACGGTGGCGTCCAACCCCGCCGCGAACCTGGTCTACCGCGAGTGCGTGCCGCACTACCCCCTCGGCTCCGGGGGCAGCACCGGCATCTACCAGTCGTGGCAGGTCGGCCGGGTCCTGTACGTGGCCACCGACAGCCGCAGCTTCCGCGACCCCAACAGCGACCCCCAGGGGCCGGCCAAGACGCTGCTGGGCACTGCGCAGAAGCAGTGGTTCGAGAACCTGCTGATGACCGCTCGCGACACCGGCGCCGAGGCCCTGGTGTGGCAGTCCTCGTCCCGGTGGATCGGCGGCACCGACACCTGGTCCTCGTTCGAGCACGAGCGCGCCGAGATGGTGCAGATGTTCGGCGACACCGGCTGGCTCGAGCGCATGCTGTTCATGACGGCCGACGAGCACGCCCTGTCCATCTGCTCTGGCCCGTACAACCCCTACGGCCGGTTCCCGATGTTCATGTTCGCGTCGATGGACTCCAGCTACGGCACCAACAGCACGGAGATCTACGACGTCGGGCAGAACCAGGGCCGCCAGCAGTACGGCACCATGCGCGTAACCGACCACGGGCACAGCATCGCCCTGACCGGCACCGGCTACATCAACGGCGCCGTGTGGCAGGCGTACACCAAGTACGTCCACGTCGGAAGCCCCGTGTTCGCCCTCGACTACGCGGCCGGGCACATCTCGGAGCCGTTCGAGCCGACCGACGACGACCAGAAGCTGCGCAACGAGATCACCGCCAGCCGTGTCGACGGCGGCGAGTACACCTACGCCAAGACCATCGGCGCGAACAACACCGGCGACCCGGCCCTCGACGCCGATGCTGCGGGCGTCTACGACGAGGGCCTGCAGCTGAACGTCGCCTCCGACGCGCAGCTGCCCGACCAGGCGTCATGGCGCGTCCACTTGGGCACCGTCGACGAGGACCGCTACCCGACCGTCCGTATCGACCTGGCCGCCAATCCCGACCTCGCCGACGAGGTGACGGGCCTGTACCTGGGCGACCGGGTTACCGTCGCGAACCCGCCGCTGTGGCTGCCACCGGAGACGATCGAACTGATCGCCGAGGGCGGCACCGAGACGGTCGGCCACCCCGTCGACTGGGACATGGTGCTGAACGCCTCCCCCGGCACGCCGTGGAAGGTCGCCCAGCTGGCCGCCCCGCAGATCCTCGTGCAGGGCGACTTCGAGACCGACCTGACTGGATGGACCGCGAACAACGGCAGCATTGCCCGCGTTGCTGCGCCCGGGGTGCCTCCGTTCGGCGGCGCCTGGTCGGTGCAGATCACCCCGAACGGCAGCTCCGCGTCCGGAGGCGTCAACGGGCCGCTCACCGCGGCCGGAACGGTCATCCCCGGCGAGCAGTACATCGCCTCGTGCTGGGTGTACTCGCCGGGCGGCTGGTCGGACATCCAGGCCTGCGTCGACTGGTACAACGCCGCAGGCACGTTCCTGTCGTCCGGGCTCGGCTCTGGCACCGCCGTGCCCGCCGGGCAGTGGACGCTGCTCACACAGACACTCACCGCGCCCGCCAACGCGGCCCGCCTCGTCCCCAGGGCCCGCCACGGCGGCACCCCGGCCGCCGGGAACATCTGGCACGCCGACCAGATCACCGTGCGGGAGGCGAAAGCCACCGGCTACTCCGCCGGACCGGACCGACCCAACCGGCTCGACACGTCCTCATGCCAGCTGGTGACCGCCGTGACCAGCAGCGCAACCAGCTTCACCGTGCACACCCCGCTGAACGGCATCTTCGCCCGCGCCCCGTGGATCATCTCGACGGGGCTGGCCTCCGCACCCAACCTGAAGCCCACCCAGTTCCCGTTCGACGTGCGCCTCGGCGGGGAAGTCGTCCGCGTCACCGCGTGCGCGCCCGCCGTGTGGGACGACTTCACCCGCACCACCTCCAACGGGTGGGGCACGTCCACCTCGGGCGGGGCGTGGACGATCGCTAACGCCGCGGCGTCGGACTTCTCCACCAACGGCTCCGCCGGGCTCCATTCGCTCGGCTCGGTCAACTCCTCCCGGTACACGCACACCCCGTCCCCGGCCGCCGACCTCGACCTGCGTATCGACTGTTCCACCAGCGCCCTGGCCACGGGAGGCAGCCACTACGTCCATCTGCTGGCCCGGTACCTGGACGTGAACAACATGTACGCGGCACGTCTGGCGTTCACCACCACGCAGACGCTGCAACTGGCCGTCCAGCGGCGACTGGCGGGCGCCCAGACCGACCTCGCCACGGCGACCGTTCCCGGCGTACACGCGGCCGCCACGTTCTACACGATCCGCTTCCAGCTGGCCGGATCCACGCTACGGGCAAAGGCCTGGCGCGTCGGCCAAGCCGAGCCCGAGAAATGGCAGCTGACCGCGACGGACACGTCCCTGACGGCGGCCGGATCGGTCGGGGTGCGGTCCGTACTGGACGCCGCGAACACCAACACACTCCCCGTGACCGCCTCCTACGACAACTTGGAGATCACCACCCCGCAGCGTATGACCGTCACGCGCAGCATCAACACCATCCCCAAGGCGCAGTCCGCGGGCACTCCGCTGTCGCTCGCCCAGCCCGCCCACGTCGCCCTGTAGGAGGCCCGCGTGTCCATCCCCCAGTGGTTCGCCGGACAGGTGCTGATGGCGGACGCCATGAACGCCCGACACCCCAGGCTGATCGTCCAACAGAACGACCAGACCGTGAACAACTCCACCACCCTGGTCAACTCGGAGATCACGTTCACGCCGGAGCCGAACGCCGTGTTCGCCTACGAGCTGTTCATCTCCTACAGCGCGGTCGACACAGCCGACTTCAAGTGGGCGTGGAACGCGCCCGGTGCCCTGCTCGCCTCGTTCACCGCCGGGTACGCGGCCTCGGCGGCGACGACCAGCGCCGACACCGGATCTCTGATCATCTTCCGGCGGCCCGGCAACACGACCGCCCGCATCGCCGGCGGCACCGACACCACCTCGCCGCCCGGGCGGTTCCATTCGGCCTACGACCGCGGCACGTTCTCCACGGATGGCACGAACAGCTCGGTCACGATGCAGTTCGCGCAGAACGCCGCCGCTGCGGTGGACACGATCCTCCGCGGCGGGAACCAGACCCGGCTGCTGTACTGGCGCATCGGCTGACGCGCCTTCACCCACCGCCCCGTGCCTCCAGCCGGGGCCTTTCTCATGTCTGGAGACACGTTGGCTACTCCGATGACCCCGGCAAAGTTCCTGGAACGGCTCCGCGCCGAGGGCGTGCGCGTACAGGAACACGGCAACTGGCGCACCCACAACCGCAACCACAAGGGCGCCTGGGGCCCGGTGAACGGGGTGATGATCCACCACACCGTCACCAAGGGCTCGGCCCGCACCGTCGAGATCTGCACCGAGGGATACGCCGCTCTGCCCGGACCGCTCTGCCACGGCGTCATCACCAAGGACGGCACCGTGCACCTCGTCGGCTACGGGCGCACCAACCACGCCGGCCTCGGCGACGACGACGTCCTCAAGGCCGTCATCGACGAGCGCACGCTGCCCGCGCCGAACGAGTCCAACACCGACGGCAACGCCCACTTCTACGGCTTCGAGTGCGAGAACCTCGGCGACGGCAAGGACCCCTGGCCCGAGGCGCAGCTGGAGGCGATCGAGCGCGTGTCGGCGGCGATCTGCCGCCACCACGGCTGGACCGAGCGGTCGGTCATCGGGCACAAGGAGTGGCAGCCAGGGAAGGTCGACCCGCGCGGCTTCACCATGGCGGCGATGCGCGCCCGCATCAAGGACCGCCTCACGCCCACGACCACTTACACCGTCGCCAAGGGCGACACCCTCTGGTCCATCGCCGCCTCCAAGCTCGGCGACGGCAACCGCTGGCGGGAGATCGCCAGCCTCAACAAGCTCGCCGACGCCGACGAGATCGCCCCCGGCCAGAAGCTCAAGCTGCCCAAGAAGTGAGGTACCCCATGAAGATCTCGAAGGCCGCCAAGGCCGTCGTCTCCGCCGTGGCGGCCGGCGCCGGGTCGCTGTCCGTCGCGGTCACCGACGACGTCGTGACCGCCGCCGAGGGCTGGACCGCGCTCATCGCCGTGCTCGCCGCGCTCGGCTTCACGTGGGCCGTGCCCAACAAGCAGGAGACTCCGCGCGACCTGTAGGGAGCCACCTTGGACGCCACCACCATCGGCGCGATTCTCGCGCTCGCTGGGGTCATGTCCGGCAGCGTGGTGGCGTACCTCGGCAAGCGGGGCGAGAACGCAACCACCCGCATGAACTCGGAGATTGATCAGATTCAGGAGGAGCGCGACGGGCTGCGGGCGCAGCTGGCCGCGCGCGACGCCAGGGTCGGCGAGCTGCTCAAGCAGCAGGGCGACGACTACGTGACGATCGCCCGCCTCCGTGCCCAAGTCATCAACCTTGGAGGCGATCCACTGTGACCCGTGCTGAACGGGCGCTCGCCGGGCGCTGGCGGTGGATCGCCGTCTTCTGCTGGCTGTTGGCTTTGTCCGGGGCGACCGTCGTCGGCTGGTCCTGGTACAGCCAGCTCGCCGACGAGGCCGACCGGCGGGGTACAGCGGTCGGCGTCCTCGCGTCCGACGTGCGCGTCCTGCGCGAGCAGGTGAAGGCCGCGGGCGAGACACCGAAGGCGCCCGACCCGAGCCAGGCCGTCGAGGACCTCGACGACCGCACCCGCGTCCCCGTCCCCATCCCTGTCCCGGGAGAGAAGGGCGAGAAAGGGGACAAGGGAGACCCGGGGAAGCCGGCGCCCACCATCACCCCGTCGCCAGGCGCCTCGGGAGCGTCTGGCGCTCCCGGCCGTCCCGGGGCGGACTCCACAGTGCCTGGTCCCACAGGGGCGCCCGGCGCCACCGTGACCGGGCCCCCAGGCGCGCAAGGTGAGCGCGGCGAGCAGGGCGAGCGCGGCGAGCAAGGGCCAGCAGGACCCAGCTGCCCCGACGGCTACAGCCTGCAGGCGCCCAGCTGGGATCCAGACGCCCTCGTCTGCCGCCGTACCGGCGCCCCGGATCCGGAGCCGACCGACGACGGAGGCCTGCTCTCTGCTGGCCTCGACCCGCACCGACGCCAGTACCCGTGACGACCGCGGCCCCGCTCTCCTTCGGGAGGCGGGGCCGCTTTCGTGCGTCCAGGGGTACCCAGATCGTGGGTACCCCCTCAGTCGTCCAGCCGGATGCGGAAGTCGACGATGGTGGTGTCGCCGCGGCGCACGATCGGGTGGGCGACCTCGACGACGCGGCCGGTGTCGGCGATGTGCCTGCGCGTGTACCGAAGCACCGGCACGCCCGAGCCGATCCGCAGGATCGCGGCCTCCAACTCCGTGGGAATGCCCGCCTGGAACGACTCCGTGATCTCGGTGACGCGGATGCCGAGCGTCCCCAGCTGCGCCCGAGTGCCGCCCGGCCACGGCTCGTTGATCGGGTCGGCGACCGGCGTGCCCTCGACGTCCGACCACCGCACGTAGCTGGTGCTCATCTGGGTGGGCTGGTCGTTGTCGTAGAAGACGAAGTGCCGGGCAAGGAGACGCTCGCCCACCTCGCACTCGAAGTGGCCGGCCATCTCGGCGTCCGCCTGGACCCGCTCGAACCGCTTGTCGAGCCGGTACTCGGACCAGGAGATCCCCTGATCCTTCGTGTACGGAGTGGACCGTACCCCTGGCGTCTGCCGGTACCGGTCGGCCGGCATCCGGTGGATCGCCGGACGCTTCCGGACGATCGTGCCCGCACGGGCCCGGGACTCCAGGAGGCCCTCACCGATGAGCAGCCGGATGGCGTTCCGGACCGTGATCTCTGAGACCTCGTAGTGGGCGCACAGTTCCGGCAGTGTCTGGATGCGGTCGCCGGGCTCGAACTCACCGCCTGGTGCGATGCGTCGTCGCAGGTCGGCGGCGATGCGCAGGTACTCAGGCTGTGCCACAGCGATACTCCCGACTCCACTGATCGCGTCAATCTGTATACGCATACTCTCCCGTCCCACTTGACCAGCGCCAATCCCGGCGACAATCTGAATACACAAAGCAAGTATCCGTATTCAGATACCGTCTGTCTCCGGGGGAACAGCTATGCCCGAGTCGGGTCATACATGGCGTAAGGCGTTCAAAGGGGAGCCCATCGAGGCAGAGCACGTCCGCTTGTGGACCGCCCGCCGCGTGAACCACTCCGACGCCCCCCTCATCGCCAACGAGCTGTACGTCGCCATCCTCGGCTCGGGTGCCCCCGTCATCGAGATGACCATCTCGACCGCCGGCACCCGCATCCGCATCACCGCGATGGGCCAGGACCCGCTGTCCGTGCTCTACAGCCACGGCCCGGGCTGGCAGATCGTCAACGGCCTGTGCCACCTCGCCGGGCTCACCACCGACGAGTGCGGCCTGTGGGCACAGTTAGGGACGAGCCGATGACCCGGCGCCCCAAGCCACCGCCCGCCACGGGACTGACCTACGCGCAGTACTCCGGCTGGCACTGCTGCTGGTGCCACACCCCGCTGACCAACGGCGCGCGGTCCGCCGGCCGAGCCGAGGGCTCCAGCGGCGCCCACGACCTGAGCGTCGAGGTGTACGAGTGCGGCCCGAAGTGCCCGGAGCGGCCCCGGCGCCCGTGGCGAACCCCGGAGAACGACCAGTCAGGAGGAACCCCGTGAGCACGTCGGCTCAGCACCGCACCACCGCCTCGGCGACCCAGGACCAGGCGTCGCAGTCCGCCGGCCGCGCGGCCGGGTACTGCTGGACGCAGAACCCCGACGGGCCGGGCCGGTGCACCTGGCCGCCGCACACGCTGGGCGGACACAAGGACCACTTCGCGCGCACCGAGTGGACGTAGACCCCCGTCACCGGTGCGCCGCCGATCCGCGCCGGTGACGGGACGCCACCGCTCGCCCTCGCGCATCCCCCGGAGGGCGGGCGGCCCCGCGGCCCCAGCTGGGACCCCCGACCCGGCTGGGGCCGCTCCATGTTCATGATCGGCAGCAGTTCGGCTGAGCGTCGGCTGAGCTAGCGATCATGAGACTGCATCAAAACGGACACGCCCCCAGCTCGAAATGCCTCTGAGCTGGGGGCGATTCCGTAGGCCCTGTGGGACTCGAACCCACAACCAATGGATTAAAAGTCTGATGTGCCGCCGGTACGGTCTATTCCGGCCGATGCCGCCCCGTGTCGCACGGTATCGGACTGCCCTGGTCAGTAACCCAGTTGAGCGGTTCGGCGCCCTTCCCTAATACCGTCCCGTGTCGCTCTGTGTCGGCTACTTCCGGGGCGTTCGGTTGAGCACTGGCTGAGCAGAAAGGCCCCCGACCTTGCAGGTCGGAGGCCTTGTTCGTTCCCCTCAATTCTACGCCGGGCCCTGCCCGTTGTCAGTGCCGCCGCGTACCGTAGAGCCGTTAACCATCCACGTTGCTCGGCTGCGACGCTGGCGGCCCCTTCTCCGGTACAGCGACCGGGGCGGGGGCCTCGGCGTTGGAGCGCCGAGCTCGCGGCACGGCGGCCGCCGCCTTCTCCGTCAGCTCCTGCTCGTACTCCGTGAAGAGTTCCATGTACGTGTCTGAGGTCAGCTGAATCGTGCCGTGCCGCAGCTTCACCTTGGCGTCGTGAATGTCTCCGCCGCCGGCCTTCACGAGGGCGGCCGCCCCGTGGCGAAGATCCCGCAAGTTGATCGGGGGCAGGCCGGCCGCCTCGGCGATCCGCTTGAACTCCTTGGAGACGACGTCGGGATGGAGCCAGCTCCCGTCTTCCGTCGTGAAGATCTTCCCCGTGTCAGCCCAGTCCGCGGTGTTCTTGCCCGCAGCACGCTCCTGCGTGGCCCGCTCGTTCCAGGCATATCGCTCGGCCTGCTGGCGTACACGGTGTTCCTGAAGCACCTGCACCGTCCCACGGTCGATCATCACCGACGCCATGGACGAGTCCGTCTTGGGAGCCGTCTCGACCGGCGTCCAGCCGTCCACCACGATCTCAGTGAGCACGTCGATGCGAGGCTGCGCAGTCTCAAGGTGGGCGTTCGTCCAGTCCGCGCCGACGCCCTCGCCGCGGCGCAGGCCATGGTGCGAGATCACGTGATAGATGGCGTACAGCCGGGACGACTCGGCCTCGTCGAGGAACCGGCCAAGCTGGGCGGGTGTCCACACCATGACCGGGCTCGGCTTCTCGCCGGTGGCTTGCCACCGAGCGACCCGTTCATCGGTCCACAGCAGGCCCTTAGGGCGGGTGGCTGAGCCTAGTTCGACGTGTGCCGCCGCGTTGAAGGTGATGAGCTGCTCGGCGATGGCCCGGTTGAGGGCGGCCCGCAGCGTGCGCCGGATGGCATGCCGCGTCGCCACGGTGTTCGTCTTCCGGTACGGCTTCATCTCGGCCAGCTTCGCGCGCTCGGCCGCCAGGCGCTCGCGCTCCTTGGCCGGCGGCCTGCCCGGCCGGGACCACTTGGCGCGCGCCTCCTGCTCGCGGCGGGCCTGGTTCTCCGCGCGGATGACGTCCGACTCGTCGGCGATGGCGTCGAACATCTCCTGCACGTTCCCGACACCGAGACGGTCGAGGCGCAGGTGCCCGATGCGGGGCTTCAAGTGGACGCGGATGTGGGAGCGGTAGCCGTTGTTCGTGGTCGGCCGCGTCTTCTTGCCCGCCATCCACCGGTCGAGCCAGTCGCCGACGGTCATCTTCCCGTCGAGCGGTACGCCGACGCCCAGCTTCCTGGACACCTCGGCGGGCTCGGGGATGGGGCCGCGCGTCTTCTGGAGCTCGGCGAGCAGGTCGCCGACGCGGCGCTGCCCCTCCTCGTCGTCCCCGGCGAGGTCGAGGATGGCGCGGATGCGGTCGAGGTCTTTCTGCGCTTCCTTGGTGTCGGCGTAGCCGGTGCGCTGGAAGCGCCGGCGCCCGCCGTCGGCGTCCTCGGGCAGTTCTTGGCTGACGCGGGGCTTGCCGTGCGAACGCTTCGACAGCTGCGGGCAGTCCGCCCCGAGCCGCTTCCCGCCCGGACCGCGGCACTCGCACCTCTTGCTGATACCGCCAGCGCGGCGGGGCTTGGGCATCGAATTCCCCCTTGCTACTAGAACGGTGGTTCGTCTGTGTACAGCCAAGGCCCGCTGGCTGCCTGCGATTCCGGGTTGGGGGCCGTTAGATCATCAACCTTGAGATGCGTCTTGGGCGGCGTCAGACCACGGCGGACCATGTCTTCGCGGAGCGCCTTGAGCTTCAGTTCCAGCGTATGGGCATGCTGTCGAGCTGAATCGATTTCTGGTCCGGTCGCCTCAAATCCCAGCTGAGTTCCTTCCTCCCAGATGCTCCGGTAAATACTGGTGATCCGCCGCTCAAGTCGGCGATGCTCACGCGCGACGGTCAACGCCCACTCCTGGCGCGGTAGGTCGGCAAGCCGCGTTTTCTCGTTGATCCCGATTTCGCCTGCGAACCAGTCGATGGCCTGCGCAACATCGGTGCGTCGCCCAGGCATGTACTCAACCTCCGCCACATATCCGGCAGGGAAGATCAATGCAATCGGGGGCACCCCCAGTGCGCGCGCAAAAACAAGCACTTCAGCGACAGACACGTTCGTCCGCCTGCCATTCTCAATGTTCGAAATGACGGTGCGGGGGATATTCGCGCCGAGTGCAGCGCAGGCGTCTGAAAGCTGCTGAGCGCTCATACCTGCCGATAGGCGGTGCCGCCGGATCTCTCCAGCGATGCCCATGCCGACGCGTGCCATCCAGTCCGGTTGCTCCATGGCGACCCAACATACGGCAGAGGTTGCGTCGTGTCGACTCGTGCCGTACAGTCCCATCATCCCCGAGCCGCACAGGCTCAACACTGGCAAGGAGTTGCGCCAAAATGACCCAACAGGCAGTCGCCCGGCGGAAGGGGCTCGCCGTCGCCGAGGCGCTGGAACTCCCGGTGATGTTCGACGTCTGGCCGACGGTCGGCGAAGCCCTCGGCATCGGGCGTACCGCCACCTACCAGCTCGCCCGCGAGGGCGCGCTGCCCATCCCTTGCATCAGGGTCGGCCGGCAGCTGCGCGCTCGCCGTAGCGACCTTCTGAACTTCCTCGGCATCCGCGAGGAGAACGGCGACGGCGCCGGTGCTGGAACACCGACGCCGCTTGCCGAGCGCACTACCCAATCCATCTCGCAATAGAAGAGAGCACGCTCATGACCAGCGTAGTCCCCGAGGCGTCAACGACGACGCCGGACCCGAGAGCCCAGCGCGTCGACCAGCTCACCGCCGAGGCCTCCGAGCACGCCCAGCTGGCCGACGAGGACCGCATCACCGCCCTTGCCGGCGCCCTGTACGTTGCCAACGCCACGTACGCCGAGGCCCTCAAGATGCCCGACCCGGCCGCCACGCTCGACGACATCTGTGACGCCCTCCCCGAGGCCATGCCGCGCGTGCTCGCGGTCGTGAAGACGACCCCCGAGGGCTTCGAGGTGCTGAAGTCCTCGATCGCCGACGTGCTGTGGGCGTACACCGCCATCGAGCACTCCCGCACCGAGGCGGGCGAGGGATACGGCTACATCTTCGACCTGCTCGCCGACGGCCTGCGGGGCGGCGCCGACCCGCACACCGTCAGGAAGAGCGCGCTCGAAGCCCCCGGCCGGATCCGTGAACTCTCCGAGGCCGCCGCGTGACCGCCCCGGCCACCGCCGTGGCAGCCGGGGGTGTGCAGCTCGTGGACACCCCCGGCCGCCCGGCGCTCCACCAGCCCGAGGCACGGAGGGCAGCAGCATGACCGAACACCGCCCCGGACAGTGGCCCACCGGAACCAGCCCCGTGCCCCTCGTTGCCGTCCCGGACGACAGCGGCCAGCCGCCACAGGCTCGGCCCCCCATCGAGGTACCCGTGCCCGAAGTCCGGCTCGTCGCCGTCGTCGACCTCACCGGCCAGTACGCCACGAGCACCGAAGTGATGGACGACCTGCACGAGCAGACGAAGCGATCCACCGACTGCCACACCGCGATCGTCCGCCTCGGCGAGACCGCGCTGCAGAAGGCGGCAAACTTCCTCGGCCACGCGATCGCGTCGAAGTTCTTCCTCGCGGCTCAGCAGATCGAGGTGCACGTCCCGGCCGGCACCCGGTGGGCGTATGTGGCCAGCGAGGTGCAGCGGCACCTCCGCTTCTTCGCCGCCGACCACGCGCAGATGTTGACCAACCTCCGAAATCCCGGCTGATCCCCGGGAGCGCTGCGGCCCCGGGCCATCCCCCAGGCCCGGGGCCGCACGCGCACTCACGAACACCACTGGCCCCGCTCGTAGAAGAGAGCACCGTTCGTGAACAGCACCACCAGCCTCCCGCTCTTCGGGGAGGACACCGAGCAGGACGAGACGGAGATCCAGCCCGCCTCGCCCTCTCTGGGCATGGCCGCCGCCGCGGCCCGCCTCGTCCCGTACCGGGACACCCAGCACGAGGACGGCGAGCCGCGCGCGCTGCTCGTCGTCGGCTGCCCGTTCTGCGACCACCAGCACGTCCACCCCGCCGGCCTGGCCTCGGCACCGCGCGTCTGCCCCCGCACGTCGCGGTGCATCGGTCGGCCCACGGGCACCTACTTCTTCCCGGCGGTGACCCAGTGACCCAACCCCTGCTGGCTATCCCGCCGGACCTGCCGAGCGCGGCTGTCGCCTACGCCGCAGCCGGGATCCGCGTGTTCCGTGTGCGCCCCGATAAGGCGCCGTTCGCCAACTGCGCCCGATGCAGGCCGCCGACGGACAAGCGGCCGAACCCCTTCTACATCGAGCACCGCCCCGAGGAATGCCGCTGCACGGCGCGCACCTGCCACGGCTTTCATGCCGCGACCGCGGACGTGGCCCTCGTCGAGCAGTGGTGGAAGGAGCAGCCGGACGCGAACATCGGCGCTCCGGGCGCCTTGAACGGATGGGCTGTCCTCGACATCGACCCGCGGCACGGCGGCGATCAGTCCTTCGCCGTCCTCGAGCAGCGCGTCGGTGTCCTGCCCGGCACCGTTATGCAGCTGACCGGGGGCGGCGGACTGCACATCGTCTACCGCACCCCCGGCGTCTCCCTGCCCGGCACGCTCGGGCCCGGCCTCGACGTCAAGCACAACGGCTACATCCTGCTCGCCCCGTCCGTACACGGCAGCGGCCGCCGGTACCGGTGGGCGGGACACGGCCACTTCGTGCAGCCCGACGTCGGCTGGCCCGCCACTCTCACTCCTCGCCAGCGGAGCGCGGCATGACGACGTCCGAGGACATCCACAAGGGGGTGGACGCCGCGCTGGCCAAGCTCGGGCAGCAGACGACGCCCCGCGCCAGCCCGCCCCGCGCCGCGTACCGGGTGTCCTCCGACCGCATCGACTCGTACACGCAGAAGGCCTTGCAGGCCGAGTGCGACAGCATCGTCGGCGCACCGGACGGCGACCAGAACAACACCATCAACCGGGCCGCGTTCAACGTCGGCACGCTCGTCGCCGCAGGCGCGCTCGGCGAGGACGAGGCCCGCGAGATGCTGCTGTCCGCTGCCCGCGCGGGCAACCACCCGGACGAGCGGGCGCGGCGCAGCGTCGACTCCGGCCTGCGCGGCGGCATGCAGAACCCCCGGACGCCGTGGCCGCCCGTCTCCAACCGAGACGACGCTGCCACCTTCAGGCAGCTGATCGACGACGCCGACGGGATCGACTGGACCGACCTCGAGGGAGAGTTTTCCGAGCCGGACGAGGAGCCGGTCGACGACCCCGACGCTGACGAACCGGCGGCTGAGGACGAGGGCGCACTAACGGGCCTGATCCCCGAGGAGGTGTACGCCGCCCGCCCCGAGCTGCGGCACATCCGCCAGGCCGGCCACTCCCGCAGCCGCTCCGGTGACGTCGCCCTCCTCGCAACCCTGGTCCGCCTGTCCGCCCTCGTCTCGCACCGCATCCGCGCGGACACCGGCATCGCCGGGTACGCCTCGCTGAACCTGTTCGGTGGCGTGGTCGGCCCGTCCGGCATCGGCAAGTCGACCGGCGTCGAGGTCGCCGACCGGCTGCTCCCCGCTCCGCCCGAGCTGGACTTCCGCGACGGCCTGCCCATCGGGTCCGGCGAGGGCCTGGCCGAGGTGTTCATGGGCATCGTCGAGGAGGAGACCGGGGAAACCCGGAAGGGGCGCGGAGGGACGGAAACTCCCGTCACGGTGACCGTTCGGAAGCAGGTCCGCCACAACGCGTTCTTCTACGTCGATGAAGGCGCCAGCCTTACCCGCCTCATGAAGGAGCGTTCCGGATCCACGCTCGGCGAGACGCTCCGCAGCGCGGCCGTCGGCCAGACCCTCGGCCAGACCAACGCCAGCAAGGACACCAGCCGGTACATCCCGTCCGGCTCGTACAGCATGGGCATGCTGGTCGGCTTCCAGCCCGAGACCGCGGCCCCGCTATTCGAGGAGGTCGCCGAGGGCACTCCGCAGCGGTTCGTGTGGGTCCAGGTCATCGACCCGTCCATTCCGGATGTCCAGCCGCCGTGGCCCGGCGACCTGCACGCCTGGCGGGAGGCAGCCACCGCGCCGGCGGGTGACGAGGCGAGCAGGTTCGTCCTCGTCTCCTTCGACCCGGCCATCAAGGCTGAGCTGCGGGCCGCGGACCTCGCCAAGGTACGCGGGCAGGTCGACGTGGCCGAGCAGAACCCTTTCGACTCGCAGGCCCCTGTCATGCGGGTGAAGCTCGCCTCTCTCTTGGCCATCCTCGCGGGCAGGCGCCATGTGAACCCCGAGGACTGGTGGCTTGCTCAGCAGCTGTGGCAGGCGTCGTGCGCGACCCGGGACTCGGTGCTCGCGTACAGCGCGGCGCAGCGGCGGGCGGAGCAGGAGAAGCGGACCACGGCGCGCATCGAGGAAGAGGTCCGCGTCGACCACGCCAAGCAGGTGGCTGACGAGAAGCGCACGGACCGGGCCATCGAGAAGCTCGCGCTCCGGATCTCCGCCTGGGTGCACGCGAAGGGGCCGCAGACTCGCTCGGCTCTGCGGAACAGGGCTGCTGGCAAGGAGAAGCGCCTGCTGCCCGACGCCTACTCCTACTCGCTGCTCCGGGAGTGGCTCGTCGAGGTCGACGGGCGCTTCGCCCCGGGCCCGGTCCCCCCGTCATGAGAGGGGGGAACAAGGGGGGGAACAGCCGGCAGGGGGGAACAGCTTTCTCCCCCTCCCCCTCCCTCGCGGAACCTCAACTGGTTTCACTCTGGAACTATTGCGCACGCAACTAAACGCCTGACCTGCACTAATAAAAGATCAAGATCAACTACTAGAGGACTCGCATAGCGCGCGACCCAGAGAGCGCGAAGGGGGGAGAACCCTGTTCGGCCCTGGGGCCCCCCCCCGCTCGGCCGGATCACCAATGAGCACGACACACGCACAGGAAACGGCCATCGAGACGAACACCGTGGAGATCAAGTCCCTGCGGGTGAGTGGCAAGCAGATGACGCAGGCCTTCTTCCGCCAGCTGATCGAGCAG
>Ga0247821_10001018_pt1 | contig 15524 bp, 13 predicted proteins | sample 13C_Glycerol_Day_FD_192481 | JGI IMG/M metagenome (GOLD analysis project Ga0247821, IMG submission 192481) | Soil microbial communities from agricultural site in Penn Yan, New York, United States - 13C_Glycerol_Day14 | ecosystem: Environmental > Terrestrial > Soil > Agricultural land | place... | reverse complement strand
GGGCGGGGTCGCCGAGGCGAGATCCTGGCCGTCGCGGGCGTGCAGGGCAACGGGCAGACCGAGCTCACCGAGGCGCTGCTCGGGCTCCAGCCGCGCGTCGAGGGCTCCATCAACCTCGACGGCACCGAGTTGACCTCCGCGAGCGTCCGGCGCATCCTCGACGCCGGCGTCGGCTTCGTCCCAGAGGACCGCACGGAAGACGGACTGGTCGGCGAGTTCACGATCGCCGAGAACCTCATGCTCGACCGCAGCGGCGGGGCTCCGTTCGTGCGCGCCGGCAACATCCAGCGCGGCGCGCTCGCCGACTTCGCCCGCGAGAAGGTGAAGGAGTTCGACGTCCGCACGCAGGGCATCGATTCCAAGGTCCGCCAGCTGTCGGGCGGCAACCAGCAGAAGGTGGTGCTCGCCCGCGAGCTCAGCCGCGACCTGCGACTGCTGGTCGCCGCGCAGCCGACGCGCGGCGTCGACGTGGGCTCGATCGAGTTCATCCACAAGCGCATCGTCGAGACGCGCGACGCGGGCGTGCCCGTGGTCGTGGTCTCCACCGAGCTCGACGAGGTCGTCGCCCTCGCCGACCGGATCATGGTCATGTACCGCGGGCGCATCGTGGGCATCGTGCCCGGCGACACGCCTCGTGACGTGCTCGGCCTGATGATGGCCGGCGAACACCCCGCAGAAGGAGCCGCCGCATGAGCGACCCCCAGCACCCCGACGCCGCCGGCACGCCCGGCCCCGGGAAGCCCGAGCTCGACATCGATGTCGCGATCGAGGAGCCCGGCGCCGTCGCGCCCGACGAGGAGATCGCGGCCGATGGCGCAGGCGCGCCCGGCGGAACCGCGCAGGCGGGCGCCGACGTGCCGCCGCCGTCGCGTTGGCACACCATGCTCCACCAGATCACGACCGGCAACGCGATCATCTCGGTGCTCGCGGTGCTGCTGGCACTGCTCGTGGGCGCCATCATGATCGCGTTCACCGACGAGCGCGTGCAGGAGACCGCCGGGTACTTCTTCGCCCGACCGGGCGACATGCTCTTCGCCATCTGGGACTCGGTGTCTGGCGCGTACGCCGCCCTGTTCCAGGGGTCGGTCTACAACTTCCGGCGCGACACGTTCCTCGCGGGCATCCGCCCGCTCACCGAGACGCTCACGTTCGCCACGCCGCTCATCGCCGGTGGCCTCGGCGTCGCCCTCGCGTTCCGCGTCGGCATGTTCAACATCGGTGGTCGCGGCCAGATGCTCATCGCGGCATCCGTCGCCGGCTGGATCGGGTTCGGCTTCGACCTGCCCTGGGGCCTGCACATGCTCGTCGCCCTCGTCGGCGGCCTCATCGGCGGCGCGTTGTGGGCCGGGATCGCGGGCCTCCTGAAGGCCCGAACCGGCGCGCACGAGGTGATCGTGACGATCATGCTCAACTACGTCGCGTTCTACCTCGTCTCCTGGATGCTTCGCACGCCCGGGCTGCTGCAGGCGCCGGGCTCGTCGAACCCGAAGACCCCGGCGATGAAGGACACGGCGATCTTCCCGTCGCTCCTCGGACCGCAGTTCAACCTGCACTTCGGCTTCATCCTGGTGATCCTCGCCACCGTGGTGGTCTGGTGGATCCTCAGCCGGTCGAGCCTCGGCTTCCGGTTCCGTGCCGTGGGCGAGAACCCGAACGCCGCGCGGGTCGCGGGCATCAACGTCCGGAACATGTACGTCTACGCGATGCTGATCTCGGGTGCGCTGCTCGGCCTGGCGGGCGTGAGCCAGGTGCTCGGCACGGTGACCACCGGCTTCACCGCGGGCATCGACGCGGGCATCGGATTCGACGCGATCACCGTCGCCCTGCTCGGCCGGTCGACCCCGTGGGGAACCTTCATCGCGGGCCTGCTGTTCGGCGCCTTCAAGGCCGGCGGATTCTCGATGCAGGCCGCCGAGGGCGTGCCGATCGAGATCGTGCTCGTCGTGCAGTCCCTCATCGTGCTCTTCATCGCGGCGCCGCCGCTCGTGCGCACGATCTTCCGCCTGCCCGACCCGGCATCGCGTCGCAGACCCGTTCCGAACGTCTCCCAGGAGGTGAAGGTCAAGTGAGCGCCACCGTGCAGCAACCCGCTCCCTCCCCGGAGATCGTGACCCTCGACACGACCGTCGTCACGAGCTGGAAGGCGCCGATCGCGTTCGCGGTCTTCACCCTCCTGGCCCTCGCGCTCGCGGTCTTCGCGCCGCAGGACGGCGAAACGACTTTCCGCCTGTCCACGCAGTCCGACCTGATCCAGTTGTCCGAGATCACGGTGCCGACGATGCCGGCCCTCTGGACCACGATCGTGCTCCTCGCAATCGCGACCGCCTACTCCGCCGTGCTCGTGTCGTCGAAGCGCCGCGTGCCGCTCTGGCTGATCGTGGTGTTCGCGATCCTGTTCATGTTCGGGTTCCTCACCTGGGCCGCGTCCGGCGCGGCGATCCCCGTGATCGGCCTGCTGTTCGGATCGCTCAGCCTCGCGGTGCCGCTGATCTACGGCTCCCTGGCCGGCGTCATCGGCGAGCGCGTGGGCGTCATCAACATCGCGATCGAGGGCCAGCTGCTGGCCGGCGCCTTCACGGCCGCGGTCGTCGCGTCGCTCACTCGCCAGCCGCTCCTCGGCCTGCTCGCCGCGATGGTCGCGGGCATGCTCGTCGGCATGGTCCTCGCCGTGTTCTCGATCAAGTACTTCGTCGACCAGGTCATCGTCGGTGTCGTGCTGAACGTCCTCGTGATCGGCCTCACGAGCTTCTTCTTCTCGCAGGTGCTCGCGCCGAACGCCGGGTTGCTGAACACGCCCCCGCGCTTCGAGCGACTCCCGATCCCGGTGCTCAGCGAGATCCCGATCATCGGCCCGGTGCTCTTCCGGCAGACCCTCGTCGTGTACCTCATGTACGTGGCCGTGGCGCTCGTGTACGTCGGCCTCTTCCACACCAAGTGGGGCCTCAGGCTCCGCGCGGTCGGCGAGCACCCGCAGGCGGCCGACACCGTGGGCATCAAGGTCAACCGCACCCGATTCTGGAACGTCGCCCTCGCCGGCGCGATCGCCGGCCTCGGCGGCACGTTCTTCACCATCGGCTCCGGCATCGCCTTCAACAAGGAGATGACCGCGGGCGCGGGCTTCATCGCGCTCGCCGCCGTGATCTTCGGGCAGTGGGACCCGATCAAGGCGACGCTGGCGGCGCTGCTGTTCGGCTTCGCCTCGAACCTGCAGAACACGCTGTCGGTCATCGGCTCGCCGGTGCCCAGCGAGTTCATGCTGATGCTGCCGTACGTCGTGACGATCTTCGCCGTGGCCGGCCTCGTCGGCAAGGTCCGCGGCCCAGCCGCGGCCGGCAAGCCGTACATCAAGTCCTGAGCGGATGCCGCCGACGGCGGCGGCATCCGTCTCCATCACCGAATGGCCCATCCTGAACGGGGGAGCACCATGACCGCAACGGATGCGATCGACTGGGAGTCGCTGCGCGAGCGTGCGCGCGAAGCCATGGCGAAGGCATACGTGCCCTATTCCGAGTTCCCGGTCGGCGCCGCCGCGATCGTCGACGACGGCCGGGTCGTGAGCGGATGCAACGTGGAGAACGCGTCGTACGGCGTCACGCTCTGCGCCGAGTGCTCGCTCGTCTCGGCGCTCGTGATGTCGGGCGGCGGCAAGCTCGTCGCCTTCACGTGCGTCGACGGTCACGGCGCCACGCTGATGCCGTGCGGTCGGTGCCGCCAGCTCCTGTACGAGCACTCCGCCGAGGGGATGCTGCTCGAGACCGTGTCGGGCATCAAGACCATCGACGAGGTGCTGCCCGACGCGTTCGGACCGCGCCAGCTCGCCGAGTTCAGGGGAGTACGCGCATGAGCGCCGTGGAGGCGTTCGACGCCGTCGACCTGATCCGTGCCAAGCGCGACGGCCACGAGCTCGACACCGCCGAGATCGACTGGCTCATCGACGCGTACACCCGGGGCTACGTCGCCGACGAGCAGATGTCGGCCATGACGATGGCGATCTTCCTCAACGGCATGAGCCGGCGCGAGATCCGCGACATGACGATGGCCATGATCGCGTCGGGCGAGCGCATGGACTTCTCGGGACTCGGCAAGCCGACCAGCGACAAGCACTCCACGGGCGGCGTCGGAGACAAGATCACGCTGCCGCTCATGCCCCTCGTCGCCACCTTCGGCGTCGCCGTGCCGCAGCTGTCCGGCCGCGGGCTCGGCCACACCGGCGGCACGCTCGACAAGCTCGAATCGATCCCCGGATGGCGCGCCGACCTCACGAACGAGGAGATGTTCGCACAGCTCCGCGACGTGGGCGGCGTGATCTGCGCCGCCGGATCCGGGCTCGCGCCGGCCGACAAGAAGCTCTACGCGCTGCGCGACATCACGGGCACGGTCGAGGCGATCCCGCTCATCGCGTCCTCGATCATGTCGAAGAAGATCGCGGAGGGCACGGGTGCGCTCGTGCTCGACGTGAAGTTCGGCTCCGGCGCGTTCCTGCAGGACATCGAGCGCTCCCGCGAGCTCGCTCGCACCATGGTGGAGCTCGGCGAGGATGCCGGGGTGGCGACCTCGGCGCTCATCACGAACATGAACGTGCCGCTCGGGCTCACCATCGGCAACGCGAACGAGGTCCGGGAATCGATCGACGTGCTCGCCGGCGGCGGCCCGGCCGACGTGCGCGAGCTCACCGTGGCGCTGGCCCGCGAGATGCTGACCCTCGCCGGCGTGCACGATGCCGACGTGGAGGCCGCGCTCGACGACGGGCGCGCCATGGACACGTGGCGCCGCGCCATCCGCGCCCAGGGCGGCGACCCCGACGCGGCCCTGCCCGTCGCGCGCGAGCAGCACGTCGTCACCGCCGACCGCGACGGCGTGCTCGTGGCGCAGGAGGCCCTGCCGTTCGGCATCGCCGCGTGGCGGCTGGGTGCCGGCCGCGCGCGCAAGGAGGACCCGGTGCACCACGCCGCGGGCATCGAGCTCCACGCCAAGCCCGGCGACGTCGTGCGCGCCGGAGCACCGCTGTTCACGCTGCACGCCGACGAGCCGGCACGGTTCGCCCGTGCGCTCGAGGCGGTCGAGGGCGCGTACCGCATCGGCGACGCAGGCGACGCGATCGAGGACGGCGGCGCGCTCATCGCCGACCGCATCGGTCGCGAGTAGCCGCACCGACGAGGCCGGACATAGCGGAATCCGACGCGATCCGCGCGCGGCTGCGACCCGCACGAGCTTCGAGATTGCCGAGACTTCGCGACGGACCCGCCGCTATCGTTGTCACGTGAACACGATTCCGGAGTACCGCCTCGAGGGCGACGGCACCAGCATCCAGGGCCTGCCGAAGATCTCGCTGCACGACCACCTCGACGGCGGACTGCGCCCGCAGACCCTCCTCGAACTCGCCGACGAGATCGGGGTCGAGGTTCCGGCGACCGATGCCGAGGCGCTCGGCGCGTGGTTCACCGAGCAGTCGAACTCGGGCTCGCTCGTCGAGTACCTCAAGACCTTCGACCTCACCACCGCGGTCATGCAGACCCGCGCAGGCCTCCAGCGCGTGGCCCGCGAGTTCGTGCAGGACCTCGCGGCCGACGGGGTCGTCTACGGCGAGATCCGCTGGGCGCCCGAGCAGCACCTCACCCGCGGGCTCAGCCTCGACGAGGCGGTCGAGGCGGTGCAGGCGGGCATCGAGGAGGGCGTCGACGACGTGCGGCACCAGGGGCGCAGCATCCGTGCGGGGCAGCTCGTCACCGCGATGCGGCACGCCGATCGCGGACTCGAGATCGCCGAGCTCGCCGTGCGGCACCGTGACCGCGGGGTCGTCGGCTTCGACATCGCCGGCGCCGAGGCTGGTTTCCTCCCGAGCCGCCACCGCACCGCCTTCGACTTCCTCGCCTCGCAGTTCTTCCCGGTGACCGTGCACGCCGGCGAGGCCGACGGGCTCGACTCGATCCGCAGCGCTCTCTTCGACGGGCGCGCCCTCCGCCTCGGCCACGGCGTGCGCATCGCGGAGGACCTGACGATCGAGCGCCAGGACGACGAGAACACCTACGTGTCGCTCGGCCCGATCGCCCAGTGGGTGCGCGACCGTGAGATCGCCCTCGAGGCCAGCCCGTCGTCGAACCTGCAGACCGGCGCGATCGAGGCGTGGGGCGACGAGCTCGTCGACCACCCGTTCGACCTGCTCTACCAGCTCGGGTTCCGGGTCACGGTCAACACCGACAACCGGCTCCAGAGCGGCACGTCGCTGACACGCGAGCTCTCGCTCCTCAGCGACGCCTTCGGTTACGACCTCGACGACTTCGAGACCTTCCAGCTGAACGCCGCGGCATCCGCATTCCTGCCCCTCGACGACCGCGAGGAGCTCGCCGAGCTCATCCAGGACGGCTTCGACGAAGCCTGACGGGCGCCTCGCGGCCCAAGAGACCCGACGCGCCCCCGAACGGACCCCAATGACGACGATCCCGCCGCTCCCCGATACCGCCGTGGTCCTCGGCGCACGCCCCGACGACTGGCGCGCCGCCGTGCGTGAGGCCGGTCGCGCCCTCACCCGGTCCGGCGCGACCCGCTCGGAGTACGCCGACCGCATGATCGCGGTCATCGAGGAGTTCGGCGCCTACGTCGTGATCGCCCCCGGCCTGGCGCTCGCGCACGCGCGTCCCGGCCCCGACGTGCGCCGCGAGGGGCTGGCCGTCGTGACGCTCGCCAAGGCGGTGCCGTTCGGCCACCCGCACAACGACCCGGTGCGCGTCGTCGTGGGCCTCGCCGTCTCCAACGCCGAGGAGCACGTCGCCTCGGTGGCGAAGCTCGCGAACGCCTTCAACGACAGCGGCATCGTCGGCCGCATCGCGCGGGCGACGTCGGCCGACGAGGTGCGCGGACTGCTCGGCATGGACGCCGACACCGACGCCGACTCCGACTCCGACGCGGCCGGCGGGGCGGGCGTCGCGTGAGGATCGTGGCCGTGTGCGGCGCTGGCGTCGGGACGTCGGCGATCCTGAAGGTGAACGCCGAGCGGGCGCTCGACCGGCTCGGGCTGTCGGCGGACGTGAGCGCGAGCGATCTCGCGAGCATCGCGGATGCCGCTGCCGACGCCCAGGTCATCCTCACCTCGACCGAGCTCGCCGGCGCCGTGCGTGCGGCGATCGGACGCAACTTCGCCGAGGTCATCGAGGTCGCGAACTACTTCGACGTCGAGGAGATCGGCGAGAAGCTCGAGGCCTCGCTCGGCTGACCCGAGCGCAACCGCTTCAGGCGGTGAGCTCCCGCATGCCCGCCTCGAGTGCGGCGAGGGCGTCGGATGCCGCAGCCCGGCGCTCCTCGATGGTGCCCTCCGCGCCGACCGTGTCGATGTAGACCTTGAGCTTCGGCTCGGTGCCGCTCGGCCGCACCATGACCCGACCGCCGCCCTCCAGCAGGATCCGCAGCACGTCGGACGGCGGCAGCGCGCCGAATCCGTCGGCGAGGTCCTCGATGCGCTCGACCCGGATGCCACCGACCGAGGCGGGGGGCTCGGCGCGCAGTCGCGCCATGATCTCGCCGATGCGCGAGAGGTCGGTGACGCGCAGCGAGATCTGCGACGAGGCGTAGCAGCCGAACCGCTCGACGAACTCGTCGAGATGGTCGGAGACGGTCCTGCCGGCGGCCTTCAGCTCCGCCGCGAGCGAGAGGAACGCGACCGCGGCCGAGATGCCGTCCTTGTCGCGCACGGTCCCGGGATTCACGAGGTAGCCGAGCGCCTCCTCGAAGCCGAACACGAGTCCGGTCGCACGTGAGATCCACTTGAAGCCCGTGAGCGTGGCCTCGAAGTCGAGGTCGTAGGCACGGGCGACGGCCTCCAGCCCGGGGGAGGACACGATCGAGCACGCCAGCGCGCCATCGGGTCCGGAATCGCCCGAGGCGGCGGCGGTGGCCCGACGCGCGGCCTGCCAGCCCAGCAGGAGCCCGACCTCGTTGCCGGTGAGGCGACGGTACCCGTCGGTCGCCGCCGCATCGGGGACGGCGATCGCGAGGCGATCGGCATCGGGGTCGTTGGCGATGATCAGCTCGGCGTCGACCTCTCTCGCTCGCGCGAAGCTCAGGTCCATCGCCCCGGGCTCCTCGGGATTCGGGAACGCGACCGTGGGGAACGCGGGGTCGGGCGAGATCTGCGCCGCGACGAGCGCGGGAGCATCGAACCCGGCCGCGGCGAGCACCCGAGCGGCAGTCTCCCAGCCGACGCCGTGCATCGCCGTGTACACGACGCGGGGCTGCGCAGCGGGGGCGTCGGCGACGAGCGCGGTCTGGCGGATGTACTCGTCGACGACCGACTCGGGCGCGGTCTCGAAGTCCCCTCGCGGCAGGTCGGGCACGGTCGTCGATCCGGCGACCCGGAGGATCGCTGCGGCGATCTCGGCGTCGGCCGGGGCGACGATCTGCGAGCCGTGGTCGTCGCCGCCGAGGTACACCTTGTAGCCGTTGTCGTTCGGCGGGTTGTGCGAGGCGGTCACCATGACCCCCGCCGACATGTCGAGATGCCGCACGGCGAACGCGAGGACCGGCGTCGGCAGGAGCTGCGGCAGGAGCACGGCGCGCACGCCGGCGCCCGCAATGACCGCGGCGGAGTCCCGCGCGAACACGGCCGAGTTCTTGCGGCCGTCATAGCCGATCACGACCGACGGCGTCTCGCCGGGGCGTGCCCGCTCGAGGAGGTAGGCGGCGAGCCCCGCTGCGGCCTGCGCCACGAGCACCCGGTTCATGCGGTTGGGGCCGGCCGCGATCTCGCCGCGGAGTCCGGCGGTGCCGAACGCCAGGCGCGTGTCGAAGCGGTCGGCGAGCTCGGCGGTTGCCGTGGCGTCGCCCGCGCGTGCACCCTCCACGAGGGCCGACAGCTCGGCGCGCGTCTCGGGGTCGGGGTCCTGCGCGATCCAGGACTCGGCGAGGGCGAGACGCTCGGCGTCGGCGGCGTTCGTCTGCGACATCCGGTGCCCCCTAGAGCTCGGCGACGATCTTCGCGAGCAGGCTCGAGATCACGGGCTCCGCTTCCCGGCCGGCCTCGATGACCTCCTCGTGGCTGAGGGGCGTCTGCTGGATGCCGGCGGCGAGGTTCGTGATGAGCGACATCCCGAGGATCTCCATGCCCGCCTGGCGGGCGGCGATGGCCTCGAGCGCCGTCGACATGCCGACGATGTGGCCGCCGATGGCCTTCGCCATCTGCACCTCGGCGGGCGTCTCGTAGTGCGGTCCGCGGAACTGGCAGTAGACGCCCTCGTCGAGCGACGGGTCGATCGATCGTGCGAGGTCGCGGAGTCGTCGCGAGTAGAGGTCGGTGAGGTCGACGAACGTGGCGCCCTCGAGCGGCGAGTCGGCGGTGAGGTTGATGTGGTCGCTGATGAGCACGGGTGTGCCGGGCGTCCAGCTCTCCCTGATTCCGCCGGCGCCGTTGGTGAGGATCATCGTCGAGGCGCCGGCGGCGGCGGCGGTGCGCACCGAGTGCACGACCCGGCGCACGCCGTGGCCCTCGTAGTAGTGGGTGCGCGCGCCGATCACGAGCGCGCGCTTGCCGCTCGGCAGCGCCACGGAGCGGAGCGTGCCGACGTGGCCCTCGAGCGCGGGCTTCGAGAAGCCGGGTACCTCGGTGGCCGCGATCGAGTGCGTGGTCTCGCCGATGAGGTCGGCTGCACGGCCCCAGCCGCTTCCGAGCGTGAGGGCGACGTCGTGTCGCTCGACCCCGGTGAGTTCGGCGATCCTCGCGGCGGCATCGGCGGCGATGGCGAAGGGATCGGCGTTCGGGTCGTCGAGCGGGTTGGAATCGTGCATCCCACCACTCTAATGAGCGGGCGGATGCCGCCGCAGGCCCGTGCTCGTTTGCTGGCCCGCGGCGCGGATACGACAGAATGTGAGCATGGCCTACGAGTTCGAGCGCACGCAACGGATCGCCGTCCTCGGAGGAGGACCCGGCGGCTACGAGGCGGCCCTCGCGGGCGCCCGGCTCGGAGCGGAGGTGACGCTCATCGAACGGGCGGGTGTGGGCGGCTCGGCCGTGCTCACCGACGTGGTGCCCTCGAAGTCGCTCATCGCGACCGCCGAGGCGTCGAACGCCGTGAAGGAGGCCGCCGACCTCGGCGTGCAGTTCTACGCGAAGGGCCAGGCCGACAAGGCCGTGAAGCCGAGCGTGGCGATCAACCTCGCGGCGGTGAACAAGCGGCTGCTCGGCCTCGCGGCGCAGCAGTCCGATGACATGCGATCGAACCTCATGGACGCGGGTGTGAACCTCGTGCAGGGCGAGGGGCGGCTCGACGGCTCGAACGCCATCATCGTCGCGACCGCGAAGGGCGGCACCGACTTCGACCGCATCGAGGCCGACACCCTCGTGATCTCGGTGGGCGCGACGCCGCGCGTGCTTCCCACGGCGGTTCCCGACGGGGAGCGGATCCTCACGTGGACCCAGCTCTACGACCTCCCGCAGATCCCCGAGCACCTCATCGTCGTCGGGTCCGGCGTCACCGGCGCGGAGTTCGCGTCCGCATACCGTGCCCTCGGGTCGAAGGTGACGCTCATCTCGAGCCGCGATCAGGTGCTGCCCGGTGAGGACGCCGACGCGGCGTCCGTCATCGAGAAGGTCTTCAAGCGCAACGGCATGAAGGTCATGAACAAGTCGCGCGCGGAGTCCGTCGTCCGCGACGGCGACTCGGTGGTCGCGACGCTCACCGACGGGCGCGAGGTGCGCGGCAGCCACTGCCTCATGGCCGTCGGCTCCGTGCCGAACACCGCCGACATCGGCCTCGAGGAGGCGGGCGTCCAGCTCTCGGAGAGCGGGCACATCCGCGTCAACCGCGTGGCCCGCACGTCGATGCCGAACATCTACGCCGCCGGCGACTGCACCACGTTCCTGCCGCTCGCCTCGGTCGCGTCGATGCAGGGGCGCACGGCCGTGTTCCACGCGATGGGCGACATCGTCGACCCGCCCGAGGAGCGCAACATCACCTCGAACATCTTCACCCAGCCCGAGATCGCCACGGTCGGCTGGACCCAGAAGGACATCGAGGAGGGCGTGGTGCCCGGTGTCGTCTACAAGCTGCCGCTCGCGTCGAACCCGCGCGCGAAGATGATGGGCATCCGCGACGGCTTCGTGAAGCTCTTCGCCTCGAACGGCTCGGGTGCGATCATCGGCGGCGTCATCGTCGCTCCGAAGGCCTCCGAGCTGATCCTCCCGCTCGCGCTCGCCGTCGAGCACCGGCTCACCGTCGACCAGTTCGCCGAGGCGTTCCCGATCTATCCTTCGCTCACCGGTTCGCTCACGGATGCCGCGAGGGCGATGCACGTCGTACGCTGAGACGACGCGGCGCTGCGGGGGCAGCGCGCAGCGGCTTGGGGGGACTCATGAACCTGCGGGTGAAATCCGTCGAGGCATCCATCGCCGACTCGGTCGACGAGGAACGCAGCCTGAAGCGGTCGCTCGGCACGTGGGATCTCGCGCTCATGGGCATCGCGGTCGCGGTCGGCGCCGGAATCTTCTCGGTCGGGGCGAAGGCGGCGGCCGACTTCGCCGGGCCCAGCGTGACCATCTCGTTCATCCTCGCCGCGCTCACGTGCGGGCTCGCGATCATGTGCTATGCCGAGTTCGCGTCCACCGTGCCGGTGGCCGGCAGCGCCTACACCTTCACGTACGCGACCATGGGTGAGCTCCTCGCGTGGATCATCGGCTGGGACCTCATCCTCGAGATGTTCACGGGCGCCGCGGTGATCGCGAAGTACTGGGGCGTCTACCTCGGCGAGGCGCTCCTCGCCATCGGCATACCGTTCCCCGCGACCATCGACGTCGCCGGACTGGAGGTGAGCTGGCCGTCGTTCCTGATCGTCGCGGTCTTCACCGTCCTGCTGGTCGCCGGCACGAAGCTCACCGCTCGCGTGGGCTCGGTCTTCACCATCATCAAGGTCGCGATCGTGCTGTTCGTGATCGTCGTGGGCTTCTTCTTCATCAACGCCGCGAACTACGTGCCGTTCATCCCGGAGTCCGTGCCCACCGAGGGCGGCTCGAGCGACGTCTGGGCGCAGTCGCTCTTCTCGTGGGCGACGGGCGCCGCGCCCGCGCAGTACGGCATCTTCGGCCTGCTCTCCGCCGCGTCGCTCGTGTTCTTCGCGTTCATCGGGTTCGACGTGGTGGCCACGAGCGCGGAGGAGGTGCGCGAGCCCCAGAAGCGCCTGCCGCGCGGCATCTTCCTCGGCCTCGCCATCGTCACCGCGCTCTACGTGCTCGTGTCGATCGTGATGACGGGCATGGTGTCGTACACCGAGCTCGCCGCGGAGGAGACCCCGTCGCTCGCCACCGCGTTCCGCCTCGTCGGCCAGGACTGGGCGTCGGCGGTGATCTCGGTCGGCGCGCTCGTCGGCCTCACGACCGTCATCATGGTGCTGCTGCTCGGGCTCTCCCGCATCGTCTTCGCGCTCAGCCGCGACGGCCTGCTGCCGCGCTGGCTGTCGAAGACGACCGAGCACACCAAGACCCCGGCACGGATCCAGATCATCGGCGGCACCGTCGTCGCCATCGTGGCCGCGTTCACCGACGTGGGACTGCTCGAGGAGATGATCAACATCGGCACGCTCTCGGCGTTCGTGCTCGTGAGCCTCGGCATCGTCGTGCTGCGCCGGACCCGGCCCGACCTGCCGCGCGGGTTCCGCGTGCCGTGGTCGCCGGTGCTGCCGATCCTGTCGGCGGCGCTGTGCTTCTGGCTCATGCTGAACCTGACGACGCTCACCTGGGTGCGCTTCCTCGTCTGGCTCGTGATCGGCGTCGTGATCTACCTGCTGTACGGACGGCGCCGTTCGCGACTCGTGGGGGAGCAGGTCAGCGAGGTGGAACTGCCGACGCCCCAGGGCTCGCCGCCGCGGGCCTGAGCGCTCAGGCGTCCGTGATCGCGAGGAGCAGGTGCCCGCTCGAGACGGTGGCGCCGGCCTCCGCGTTCACGAGGCCGATCACGCCGTCCTTGTGAGCGAGGATCGGCTGCTCCATCTTCATCGCCTCGAGGACGAGCACGAGATCGCCCTTGACGACCTTGTCGCCCTCGGCGACGGCGACCTTCACGACCGTCGCCTGCATCGGCGCCTTCACGGCGTCGCCCGTGGCGGTGGCGACCGAGTGGCCGGCGGTGCGCCGGCGCGGCGCGGGGCCCGAGGTTGCCGTGCCGATGGCGGATGCCCCGCCCACGAGCCGCTTCGGAAGGGTCACCTCGACGCGGCGGCCGGCGACCTCGACGACCACGCTCGCGCGCGAAGCGGGGCCGCTCGCCTCGGCGAGCTCGCCCGACCACGGCTCGAGCCGGTTGTCGTACTCGGTCTCGATCCAGCGCGTGTACACCGAGAAGGGCTCGCCGTTCTCCGGGGCGAACGCGGGGTTGCGCACGATGTCGCGGTGGAACGGCAGCACGGTGGGCAGCCCGGCGACGTCGAACTCGTCGAGGGCGCGGCGGGCGCGCTCGAGGGCGTCGGTGCGCGAGGACCCGGTCACGATGAGCTTCGCCAGCAGTGAGTCGAACGCGCCCGAGATCTCGTCGCCGGTGGTCACGCCCGAGTCGACGCGGACGCCGGGACCGCCCGGGAAGCGCAGCACGTGCACGGGGCCGGGCGAGGGCAGGAAATTGCGGCCGGGGTCCTCGCCGTTGATGCGGAACTCGATGGAGTGGCCGTTCGCGACGGGGTCGGGGTAGTCGAGCGCGCCGCCTTCCGCGAGCCGGAACTGCTCGCGCACGAGGTCGATCCCGGTGATCTCCTCGGAGACGGGGTGCTCGACCTGCAGTCGGGTGTTCACCTCGAGGAAGGAGACGGTCCCGTCCTGGCCGATGAGGAACTCGCAGGTGCCGGCGCCGACGTAGCCGACCTCCTTGAGGATCGCCTTCGACGCCTCGTAGAGCAGGCGGTTCTGCTCCTCGGTGAGGAACGGCGCCGGCGCCTCCTCGACGAGCTTCTGGTGGCGGCGCTGCAGCGAGCAGTCGCGGGTCGACACGACCACCACGTTGCCGTGCTGGTCGGCGAGGCACTGGGTCTCGACGTGACGCGGCTTGTCCAGGTACTTCTCGACGAAGCACTCCCCGCGGCCGAACGCCGCGACGGCCTCTCGGGTGGCCGAATCGAAGAGCTCGGGCACCTCCTCGCGCGTGCGGGCGACCTTGAGGCCGCGGCCGCCGCCGCCGAAGGCGGCCTTGATGGCCACGGGCAGGCCGTGGACGTCGACGAACTCGAGCACCTCCGAGGCATCCGCCACCGGGTTCAGCGTGCCGGGCGCGAGCGGCGCGCCGACCTTCTCGGCGACGTGCCGGGCCGACACCTTGTCGCCGAGGCGCTCGATGGCCTCGGGCGAGGGGCCGATCCAGGTGAGGCCGGCGTCGATCACGGCGCGGGCGAAGTCGGGGTTCTCGGCGAGGAAGCCGTAGCCGGGGTGCACGGCGTCGGCGCCCGAGCGACGGGCGACCGAGAGGAGCTTGTCGATCACGAGGTAGGTCTCGGCGCTCGTGGTGCCGTCGAGCGCGTACGCCTCGTCGGCGAGCTTCGCGTGACGGGCGTCGCGGTCCTGGTCGGCGTAGACGGCGACCGAGCCGATGCCGGCGTCGCGGGCGGCGCGGATGACGCGGACGGCGATCTCTCCACGGTTGGCGATGAGGACCTTGGTGATGCGCGGCATAATGCTCAAGCCTATTGGGCCGTCGGGGCCCGCCTTTGGGTCGCTTCCACAAAAAGGCCCGCCGACCCTTGCGGGTGTCGACAATGGCCTTGGCGAGCGGCGGTCGTCGCATCCACTCCCGGCGGCCGGGCCGCGGTCGTGGAGCGCCTCAGCTCAGCGTCGGTTCCAGAGCGACGGCCAGTCGACGCCGAGCTCCCGCACGAGGTCCCGCAACGTCGAGAGCGAGAGTCCGACCACGGTCGACGGATCGCCCTCCACGCGCCGGATGAAGGGCCCCCCGAGGCTGTCGATCGTGAACGCGCCCGCGACGAGCAGGGGCTCGCCGGTGGCGACGTAGGCGTCGATCTCGGTGTCGTCGAGCGCCGCGAAGCGCACGGTCGCGACATCCGCCCGACCGACCGCGCCCCGCACCGCGCCGTCGCGGTGGTCGATGAGCCAGTGACCCGACCAGAGGTCGCCGTGGCCGCCGTTCTGCGCGAGCCAGCGTGCTCGTGCGACATCGGGGAGATGCGGCTTGCCGTGGATCGCGCCGCCCGTGAGGAACGCGGAGTCGCCGCCGAGGATGAGCCCGTCGATCGACTCGCCCTCGTGCGTGCGCCCGACGATCGCCTCGGCCTTGGCCTGCGCGAGCAGCTGCACCAGGTCGGATGCCGCGAGGGGCCCGGACTCGGCCTCCCTCGATGCCACGACGGCCTCCTCGTCGACGCCCGGCGCGATGGCGATCGGCTCGATACCGGCCGCGCGGAGGGTCTGCAGCCGGGCGGGCGACGTGGAGGCGAGGTACAGGCGCATGTCCCCATCCTGCCGGTCCGCGCTCGCGCTGTGGAATGCTCGGAGCATGGCCGAACCCCGTCGCCCCCGTCGCCAGAGCCCGAGGGGCGGTGGACGGCGT
>Ga0247821_10001012_pt1 | contig 15575 bp, 14 predicted proteins | sample 13C_Glycerol_Day_FD_192481 | JGI IMG/M metagenome (GOLD analysis project Ga0247821, IMG submission 192481) | Soil microbial communities from agricultural site in Penn Yan, New York, United States - 13C_Glycerol_Day14 | ecosystem: Environmental > Terrestrial > Soil > Agricultural land | place... | reverse complement strand
CTACCGGTGGGAGCGGCTTTGCCCCGCGATGATGCCGGTGGGAGCGGGCTTGCCCCGCGATGGGATGGGTCAGGCAGATCGCGCCTGCGGCATCTCCCCGCGCGCCAGCCGCGCATTGATGTCTTCGATCACCGCCGGCAGTTCGGCGATGGTGTCGATCAGGTAATGCGGACGCGAGGCTTCGAACATCCGGCCGATACGGGCACGTTCCTGTTCCAGGGTTTCCAGCGGCAAGGCTTTGTAGGCTTCGTACGACAACCCAAGGGCATTGCCCGAACAGGTCAGGGCCACGGTCCACATGCCCGCCTTGCGGCCTTCAAGGATGCCCGGCCAGGTATCGTCCACTTTCACACAGGCCGCCACGTCGTCGATGCCCAGGGCGATGACGTTGGCCAGGGCCTGGGCCGGCCACGGACGGCCGTTGGGGGTTTCGTCGGTGGCCACCACGTGGTCGGCGACGTAGCCATTGCGCGCCGCCAGTTCCACCACTTTGTCCATCACCACTTTCGGGTAGCCCGAGCACGAGCCGATCTTCAGGCCTTGCTCACGCAGGCTGGCGATGGCCTGCAAAGCCCCCGGGATCAACGCCGAATGCTCGGCGATTTTTTCGATCTGCAGCGGCATGAAGCGGTTGTAGAGGGCGGTGACGTCGTCATCGCTGGGGGTGCGGCCGAACACCCGGCGATAGCGCTCGGCAATCTGCGGCAGGTCGCACAGGGTGCGGATGTGGTCCCACTTGCCCATGCCCATGGGGCCGCGGGCCTCTTCCAGGGAGACGGCCACGCCAAACTCGGCAAAGGCTTCGACGAAGATCTGGGTCGGCGCGAACGAGCCGAAGTCGACTACAGTGCCCGCCCAGTCCAGGACGACCGCTTGCAGGCGTTGAGGGTTCTGATAGTGCATGGTGATTCTCCGGTTTTTCAGGGATGAGAGCGGCCGCGCCTTGTACCCAAGGCGTTGTCGATGGGCCAGGTGTAAACGGGCTTAGCTGTCCGGGGGCGCGGCGGCGTCGAACAGTTCGGCGATGATCGGGCGATTGCGTCGTATCGCCAGGCAACACAGGTAGTAGCTGATGTGAAACGGCGCCTCGATAAAGGACACGGCCTTGGTGCCAGGACGGTCGGCGTACTCCACGGCAGCGACAAAGCCGATGCCGATGCCCTGCACCACCGCGTGCACAATGGCCTCGCGGCTGTTGAGTTCCATGGCGCAGTCCAGGGTCACGCCATAACGCTGGCAGCCTTCTTCCACCAATTGCCGGGTCCGCGAAGCCGCTTCACGCAGTACCAGCCGCTGGCCACTGATTTCATGCACGCTGACCTGCGCCTGGTGGGCCCAGGGGTGGTCGTCGCGCACCACCGCCAGGATCGGCACCGTCCGATACAGGTGGGTGCTCAGGCGCTGGTCGAAGGCAGACAGCGCCAGGATCGCCACGTCGATATCAAAGGCGTAGAGCCGCTCCAGGGTTTGCGCCTCGGTGGTGAACGAGGTGTTCAGGTCGATGTCCGGGTACTGCTGCATCAGGCTGTAGGTCAGGCTCATGGCAATCGGTGGCGATACCGCGCCAATGCGCAACATGCCCTGCTTGCGCTGGCTGAAGCGCTGCAGCAGTTGCACCGCTTCATCCTCCTGGCCGAACAGGCCCTGGGTGATGTCATACAGCTTGTGCCCCGCCGCGCTCAGTTCGATGTAGCGACCACGGCGGTGGAACAGCTCGACAGAAAACTTTTTCTCCAGGGTGCTCACCTGCTCACTGACGGTAGGCTGGCCGACACTCAGGTACTCGGCGGCCAAGGTGAAGCTGCCGGTCTTGGCCACCGCGTGAAATGAACGTAACCATTTGTGGTACTGGTACATGAGCAGCTTCCGTTCCTGGAGTCGGTTCTAGGTTAGATGATCAGCGCCGCACGAACAGCGCCACCACGGCACTGCACAGGCAACTGGCGGTGACGACGATGAAGATCAGCGAGGTGTTGCCCGTGGTGTCGAGCATCCGGCCGATCAGCGGCTCGGCGAGGCCGGCAAACAGGTAGGACGAGAAGTTCATCACCCCCGTGGCAGTGCCCGCACGCTTGGCGCCGACCAGGTCCGGGCACAGTGCCCAGAAGCTCGACGCCGGGCCATAGACGAAGAAGCCGCAGAGGAACAAGGCCACCAGGCCCACGGTGCTATGGGCCGGCAGGCTCCACATCCACAGGCTGGTCAGGGCACCGAGGAACATGTAGAGCATGATCGCCAGGTAGCGCTTGGAGCCGAACAGTTTGTCCGAGACCCAGCCATTGCTCAGCGCCCCCACCGCCATGCCCACCGGGAGGGCCACGGTGATCCATTTGGGGTCGATGAAGCTTTGCCCCGACTTCCAGTCGGCACCGAGAAAGTGCACCGGCACCCAGACGATCAGGCCGTAGCGCGCCGCGTTCTGAAAGCCCAGGGACACCGCAGCGATCAGCAGGCGGACGTTCTTGAGCACGGCCTTGTAGCGCTGCGCCGAGCTCTCTTCGCTTTCGTGACCGACCTCATGGTTCTTGTCTTCGGCGTTGGCCACCCCGGTGTCGTCCAGGGGCTTGAAGCCCATGTCCTGCGGACGTTCACGGGCCACCAGGTAGAAGACGACGCCACCGGCCAGCATCAGCAGCACCGGCAGGCGGAAGATCCAGCGCCACTCCAGGTGCAGCACTTCGAGCACCACCACCGAGGTGACATACGACAGCACCGAGGCGCAGCCGGCGGCGAACACATAGAAGCCATACACCCGGCCACGCTCACCGGCGCTCCACCAGTTCGACAGCAAGCGGCTGCCCGGCGCCCAGCCCAGGGCCTGGAAGTAGCCGTTCACGCCCCAGGGCAGGATCAGGCTCATGAAGCCACCGGCAAAACTGGTGACCCAGTTCGCCGCGCACGAGAGCACCGCGCCCAGGCTCATGATCCGCCGGCCGCCGAACTTGTCTGCCAGGTTGCCGTTGATGGCCTGGCCGATGGCATAGGCCCAGAGCATGGCGGTGGAGGCCCAGCCGAGGGTTTCCTTGCTCAGGCCGAATTCGGCCTGGATGCCCGGAATGGCGAACCCGAAGGTTTGCCTGCCGGTGTAGAAAAACAGGTAGCAGAACATTGCCGCCAGCAGCATTCGCCATTGCGCGGTACGAAACGGTGACGCAGGGACAGCCAGACCGGACAGACTTTCGGCACGATTCATGGTGATTTCCTTTTTTGTTCGCTAGCGCGAGCCACAGCCCGCGTTACGGCACTCTTGGTTGGTGCAACAGGAAACAGAGCGACCCTACAGGGTGCCCACTACGTTGGGAAACGAATTTCAGGCGGCGCTGGCGCCGATGAAGTTCTTGCCCCGGGCGCCCTGCAGGGCGTGGGCGATCATCGCCTGGGCCTCGTCGGCATCGACGCCATAGTCGGCAAAGTCGGTCTTGACCCCGAGGCTGTGCAGGAAGGTGCGCAAGCGCGAGCGGGCCTGGTCCAGGTCCGGGCCGAACACCCGCTGCAAGGTGCGGTCGCGGCCACCGTCGCGGCCCCAGGCAAGGCCCAGTACCAGCGGCAGCGAAAAGGAGCAGGCAATGCCGTGGGGCACGCCGTGGCGCAGGGTCATTTCGTAGGAGATCGAATGCGCCAGCGCCGTCTTGGTGTTGGAGAACGCCATGCCGGCCTTGAGCGCGGCCAGCGCCATGCGCGCCCGCAGGTCACGGTTGCCGAGGTCGCGTTGCAGCCGGGGCAGGCAGTCGAGGATGTCTTCGATGGCCGACACCGCGAAGGTATCGGAGAGCGGGTTGGCGTTGACGTTCCAGATCGCTTCCAGCGCATGGGACAGGGCATCCAGCCCGGTGGATACCGTCACCCCGGCCGGCACGGTGAGCATCAGGTCAGGATCGACGATTGCAGCCTTGGGCCAGGTGCAGTCCAGGTGCAGGGAATACTTCTTCTGCGCGGCGCTGTCCCAGATGGTCGCCCACGGCGTCACTTCGCTGCCGGTCCCGGCCGTGGTGGGTGCAGCGATCAAGGCCTTGCAGCGCGCCGGTGTGAACGGCTGACCGAGGGCCAGCAGGTGCAGCAGTTCATCGAACTGCCCCGATTCGGTACCCACGATCAGCGCCTTGGCGGTGTCGATGGCGCTGCCGCCGCCCAGGGCAATGACAGTCTGGCAATCGCCGGCCTCGGCCCAGAAACGCTCGTAGGTGGTGCGCAGTTGCGCCACGTCCGGATTGGGTTGTACGTCCTCGACCACATGGCACAGGCGCTCGCCCAGCAGCGCCTGCACCTGGTCGATCAAGCCCAGGGCGCGCGCCTCGGGAAAGGTCACCAGGGCGACCTGCTGACCTGCGGTCAGGTCGCTGATACGGCTGAGGCTGCCGCTGCCGAAGCAAGTGGCCACCGGGTTATGGAAGTAGGCAGGCATGGCGGTTCCCTTTGTTGTTGTTTTGGCTGGGGACATAGTCATGGCCGCGTCGCCTTGGCTCAAATCGAATGATTCAAGGCTTGCATCGGCTGAACCGATAACAGAAATGGCAGTAACCCTTTGCACAACGACGACTCCCGTCAAAACAGTAAATCGCAGGCGAAGCCGGGCCGTGTCGGGCCCTGGCTCGCCAGTCAACATGGATAGAAACGTGGGGGTGACTCAGTGGCGGCTGTCGCCCTGGATACGACGGCGCAAACGGCTGGAGACCAGGTCGGCGGCCACCACCATGAGGGTGATGACGATGATGCAGGTGGCGGTTTCCTGGTACTTGAACAGTTTCAGGCTGCTGACCAGTTCAAACCCCAGCCCCCCTGCCCCGACCATGCCCAGTACCGTCGCCGAACGCAGGTTGACCTCGAAGCGGTACAGCACCACCGCGATCCAGGCGGTGATCACCTGGGGGATCACGCCAAACACGATCACCTGCAACGGCCGGGCGCCCGTGGCTTGCAAGGCTTCGATCGGCCCCTGGTCGATCTCCTCGATGCTGTCGGCAAAGAACTTGCCGAGCATGCCCACCCCGTGCAGCGCCAGGGCCAGCACGCCGGGGAATGGCCCAAGGCCCACCGCCGAGACAAACACCAGCGCCAGGATCAGCTCGTTGATGCTGCGGATCACGTTCAGGGTTTGCCGGGTGCCGGCATACAGCCAGCCATTGCCTTGCAGGTTGCGCGCCGCCAGGAACGCCAGCGGGATGGCGAAGACGATCCCCAGCAACGTACCCCACAAGGCGATCTGCAGGGTCTCGACGGCCGGTTGCCACAACCTTGGCAGGATGCTCAGGTCAGGCGGCATCGAGCGGGCCAGAAAGTCGCCGATCTGCGGCAAGCCGTTGCTCAGCTCGCGCCAGCTCAACTGGGTGCCCTGGGCGCTCCAGTGCAGCAAGGTCACGGCCAGCAGCACCCAGGCGCCGGTGACGATCCAGCCACGCGGGGTGTCGGGGGTGTTGACCAACCACTGGTAAGGGGTGGGTTGTCGGTTCATCAGGCGACTCCTCCGCCAATCTGCATACAGGGCACCGCCACCGGGTTCTGGCTGGCATCGGACTGGCGCTCGGCCTGCGGGTAGATGCGTTGCAGGCAGGCCTCGTCCAGGACCTCGCGCTGGCTGTCGAACACCAGCCGGCCATGGGCCAGGCCGACGATGCGGTCACCGAACTCCCGGGCCAGGTCCACCTGGTGCAGGTTGCAGACCACAGTGATGCCCAGCTCGCGGGTGGCATCGCGCAGGTACTGCATCACCCGCCGGGCGGTCTTGGGGTCAAGGCTGGCCACCGGCTCATCGGCCAGGATCACCTTGGGCCGCTGGGCCAGGGCGCGGGCGATGCCGACCCGCTGCATCTGCCCACCCGACAGCGAGTCGGTGCGGGCCGTGGCCTTGTGCGGCAGATCGACCTGCTCCAGGCAGTTCATCGCCAGGGCCACGTCGCGGCGGCTGAACAGCTGCAGCAGCGAAGCCAGGGTCGACACCGAGCCCAGGCGCCCGGTGAGCACGTTCTTGAGCACCGACAGGCGCGGGACCACATTGTGGTGCTGGAAGATCATCGCCACCTGGCGACGCAGCTCGCGTTGCTGGCCGGCGCCCATGGCGTCGATGCCGGCAATCTGCAATTCACCGCTGTCGGCCTGCGCCAGGCGGTTCATGCAGCGCAGCAGCGTCGACTTGCCGGCCCCGGACTGGCCCAGCACCACCACGAATTCGCCGGCGCCGATATCCAGGTCGATGCCCTTGAGCACCGGGTTGTCGGCGTAGTCCTTGGCCAGGCTGCGCACGCGGATCATTTCATGCTCCGCAAGTCGAGTTCGAGGACCTTGGCGGTGTCGCGCACCACGTCATAGGCGGCATCGGTGGTCGGCTGAAAACCATTGAGCTGGCCCTGGTCGCCCCACGGCACGTCCTTGATGTTGGCCATGGCGGTGGCGATTTTCTGCTTGAGCGCCGGGTCCAGGTTCTGCCGCCAGACCATCGGCGACTCGGGAATGTCGGAAGACGACCAGACGATCTGCAATTCATCCGGCTTGATATGCCCCTGGGCCACGGCGGAGGCATAGATGCGGTCAGCCACGGCTGCGGCATCGACCTTGCGGTTGGCCACGGCAAGGATGCTGGCGTCGTGGGAGCCGGAGAAAATCACTCGGGAAAACACCTTGTCCGGCCTATAGCCGGCCGCTTCCAGGCCCGCCTTGGGGAACAGATGACCAGACGCCGAGCTTGGGTCGACAAAGGCGAAGGTATGGCCCTTGAGGTCGCTCAGCTGATTGATGCCGCTGTCCTTGCGCGCCACGATCTGGCTGCGGTAGGCACTCTTGCCAGCCTTCTTGGTCACCGCCACGGCGAAGGCATCGACGCCGGCCACCTGGTGCGCAAGCACATAGGAGAACGGGCCCAGGTACGCCACGTCGAGCTTGCCTGAACGCAGTGCCTCGATCACACCGTTGTAGTCAGTGGCCACGAACGGCTTGACCGGCATGCCGAGCTGGCGCTCAAGATCCGCCAGTACCTGCTTGCTGCTTTCGATCATGGCCTGGGAGTCTTCGGAGGGAATCAGGCCGATGCTCAACGACGACTGCGCCCACGCCGGGTTGCAGGCCAGCACAGGCAACAGGGCAAAGCCAGTCAAACGGAGCAGTTTGGCGAACGGGTTCATGGGGAGTGTCCTGCGGTTGTTGTTTAAGGTCACTCCACACTAGGGGTGTCACGTGACAGTCACAGCTTCAATTCACTATGCGTTTTCCCGCAAAACCATTGATGGAAGCTATGGATGTCCACCACCAAGTTGCGCACCTTTCTCGCCGTCGCCCGCCAGGGCAGCTTCAGCGCGGGCGCCCGTGCCCTGGGCTTGAGCCAGCCGACCGTCACCACCCAGATCCAGGCCCTGGAGCGTGACTACAACGTCGAGCTGTTCCATCGTCGCGGGCGGCGCATCGAGCTGACCGTGGTCGGGCGCCAGTTGCTGCCCATCGCCCAGCAACTGGGCATGCTGGAGCTCGAAGCGTTCAACCTGCTGCGCGACTCCGGCAAGCTCAACCGTGGCCAGCTGAAGATCGGCGCGGTGGGCCCCTTTCATGTCATCGAGATGGTCGATGCCTACCGCCACCAGTACCCGCAGATCGACTTGTCGATCAAGGTCGGCAACTCGGCCACGGTGCTGGCCGAGCTGGAACACTACGTGACCGATGTGGGGGTGCTGGCGGGCCTGCATCAAGACCCGGCCTTCTGCGCGCAGCTGTATGCCCGTCACCCCGTGGTGCTGTTTGCCAATGTCGACCATCCGCTGGCGCGCTTTGATGAAATCCCCCTGCAGGCGTTGCAAGGCCAGCCCCTGCTGCACCGCGAAAGCGGCTCCACTACCCGGCTGGCCCTGGAAAAAGCCTTGATCGAACAGGACGTCACGCCGCGGGTGGTGATGGAGATCGGCAGCCGGGAAGCCCTGCGTGAGGCCGTGATCCGCGGGATCGGCGTGGGGGCGGTGTCGGAGGCGGAGTTCATTGCCGATGCGCGGATCAGGACCATCCGCTTGCAGGGCGATCCGGTGCACACCGAAACCTACCTTTACTGCCTGGCCGAGCGGCGCAACAGCCAGGTGATTTCGTCGTTTCTTGACCTGGTGAGCACACGCCAGGTCGGTGCCTGACATTGCTGCACAGCATGCTGCACTGCACTGCATTCTCAGGTTATTGTTGATCCATCAGTGGGTAATTATCCTCTGGGCACTCCCCCAACCCGAGGAACTGAACATGGTCATGCGTGTACACCTTGAGCACAGCGGCGACCCGCAGGTGCTGCAACTTCAGTCGGACCCCGTGCAGGCCCCCGGCCCCGGCGAGGTATGGCTGGAACAAGCGGCCATCGGCGTCAATCCATTGGATGTGAACCAGCGCAAAGGCGATGTGCCCCTCTCCCTGCCGTCAGGACTGGGCCTGGAAGGTGCCGGCACGGTGGCGGCTATTGGCCCGGGCGTGAGCAACGTTCAGGTTGGCGACCGTGTGGCCTATGCCACGGGCCCCTTGGGTGCCTATGCCAGCGCCCGGTTGTTCCCGGCCGAGCGCCTGGTCAAGCTGCCCGACACCCTGACCTGCGAAGCGGCGGCGGCAGTGCTGTTCAAAGGCATCACCGCCCAGTACCTGCTCAAGAGCACCTACCCGGTCGGCCCGGGAACGCGGGTGTTGATCTATGGCGCAGCAGGGGCGTTGGGTCAATTGATGGTGCCGTGGGCCAAACACCTGGGAGCATTTGTGATTGGCGTCGTCTCCAAGACGCACAGCGTGGCCAGGGCCACGGCGGCCGGTTGCGACGCGGTGCTGGTGTTCGATGCCCAGACCCTGGCCGCCCAGGTGCTGGAGGTGACCCAGGGGCACAAGGTCGATGTGGTGTACGACTCGGTTGGCCGGGTGTCGCTGCAGGCCTCGCTCGACAGCCTGCGGCCACGGGGTTTGCTGGTGTCGTTCGGGGCAACCACCGGTGCCCCCGAGCCGCTGGCCATGAGCACCCTCAACGCCAAGGGTTCGCTGTTTGTCACCCGCCCGTCCCTGGCCGCCCACACCGCCACCACGGACGAATACCAGCAACGTGCACAGGACGTGCTGGCCGCCGTGACGGCAGGTATCATCCAGCCGCACATCTGGCGACGCTACCCGCTCACCGATGTGGCCAGCGCCCATGACGACCTGCAACAAGGCCGCTCCGAGGGCGCGCTCATTCTTTTGCCCTGATGCGTGAGGCACAGCACCGACATGGACCCGTTCGACAGTCGCCAGGCCGATGAGCTGGCCACCCTGCTGGCACTCTTCACCCATGGCTCGTTCGCGGCTGCGGGGCGGCAGTTGCAGCGTCATCCGTCGGTGCTGTCCAAGCGCCTCAATGCCATGGAGCAGCGCCTGGGCATCCGCCTGGTCGAGCGCACCACCCGTCAGTTGCGCTTTACCGACGAAGGCGTGCGCCTGGTCGAGCGTTTTCAACAGGCGCTGAGCCTGATCGGCGAAGCCGAGCGTGAGGCCGCCCAGGGCGCGGTGCAGATCAGGGGGCGTTTGCGCCTGGCGCTGCCCTCGACCATGGGGCGGATGTGGCTCAGTCCGCTGCTGGCCGAGTTCGCCCTGGCGCATCCGCAGGTGACACTGGAAACCGAGTACTCGGAGCGCTTTGTCGACCTGGTGGCAGAGGGTTTCGATGCCGCGATCCGCATTGGCGAACTGAGCGACAGCCGTCTGGTAGCGCGCAAGCTCTGCGAACATCAACGCATCCTCTGCGCCGCCCCGGCCTACCTTGCACGCCATGGGCAGCCCGCGTCACCGGTCGCGCTGGCCGAGCACAATTGCCTGGGCTTCACCGGCTTGCGTTCGTATCCGCAGTGGCAATTGTTTTGCAACGGTGAGCGCCAGAGCGTGAAGATCCAGGGTTCGATCCGCAGCAACGACAATGAAGCCCTGTTGGCCGCGGCCCGGGCCGGCGTTGGCATCATTGCCGGTGGCGACTGGATGATGAAGAAAGACCTGGACGCCGGCACCCTGCAGCGGGTGCTGCCGCAGTGGCAGCTGGACAGCGATGCCGGGATCTACTTCGTTCGCCCCGGCGCCCGCTTCAGCAGCGCAGCGACCACCGCGATCAAGCAGTGGATCGAACAGCAGTTCGCCGATGGTGCGCCCTGGCGCTGACTCAGTCGCCCTCGTAGGCGCGTTCAAGCGCAGCGATGTCCATCTTCTTCATTTGCAGCATGGCCGCCATGACCCGCCCGGCCTTGTCCGGGTCCTGGTCTTCAAGCAGCTCGAACAAGCGTACGGGCACCACCTGCCAGCTCAGGCCATAACGGTCCTTGAGCCAGCCACAGACCTGCGCCTGCGGGTCGCCATCCTCGCCCAGGGTGTTCCAGTAATGGTCGATTTCAGCCTGGCTCTGGCAGTTGATCTGCAATGAAATGGCTTCGTTGAACGTGAAGTGCGGCCCGCCATTGAGGGCGCTGAATTGCTGGCCGTCGAGATCGAAGGAAATGGCCATGACAGAACCCGCCGGGCGCCCGTGGATTTCGGTGCCGACTTCGCTGTAGTAGCTGGTGCTGAGAATTCTGGACGCGCCGCCGAAGGTCTGGATGTAAAACCGTACGGCCTGCTCGGCCTGGTGGTCGAACCACAGGCAGGGGGTGATGGTCTGGATGCGTTGCATGTGTAGCCTCCTGTTTGAATGCAATCGCGGGGCAAGCCCGCTCCTACCGGTAGGAGCGGGCGTGCCCCGCGAAGGACCACCCAGGCAACAGAAGGCCCTTAGTAGTAAGCGTTCTCTTTCTGACTGTGGTCAGTCACGTCACGCACACCCTTGAGCTCGGGAATACGCTCGAGCAAGGTCCGCTCGATGCCTTCCTTCAAGGTGACGTCGGCCTGGCCGCAGCCCTGGCAACCACCGCCGAACTGCAACACGGCGATGCCGTCCTCGACCACTTCGATCAGGCTGACCTGACCGCCGTGGCTGGCCAGCCCCGGGTTGATCTCGGTTTGCAGGTAATAGTTGATGCGCTCGTTGATCGGGCTGTCTTCGTTGACCATCGGCACCTTGGCGTTCGGCGCCTTGATGGTCAGCTGGCCACCCATGCGATCGGTGGCGTAGTCGACCACGGCGTCCTCAAGGAACGGCACGCTGACGGCGTCCAGGTAGGCGGTAAAGCTGGCAAGACCCACGGCGGTGTCTTCCGGCTTTTCTTCGCCCGGCTTGCAGTAGGCAATGCAAGTCTCGGCGTAGGTGGTGCCTGGTTGGGTGATAAAGATGCGAATGCCAATACCCGGAGTGTTCTGCTTGGACAGCAGATCGGCCAGGTAATCGTGCGCGGCGTCGGTAATAGTTATGGCGCTCATGGAAGTTCCTCACAGACTTGCCGGCAGTTTACGCCAACCTTGGCGCCGAACAAAGTCCTAGTAATTTTGTCGGGAAAGCATTACAAGCGCCGGCGCCCCCACAGGCGGTGCAAACCAGTCGCTCAGGTGGCGGTAAAGGCGCTTTTCCAGCAACAGGTAACTGCCCCAGGACAGCAGTGCAATCAAGGGCACGCACAGGGCAAACACCGCATAAGGGCTCATCCCCAGGCGTTGGCTGGCGAACCAGCCGCCATACAGCACCAGCACATGCACCAGGTACACCGAATAGGAGCTGTCGCCCAGCGCCTTGAGCAAGCGGTTGCCCTTGAAGTACGGCTCCAGCGACACGCAAGCCAGCACGATCAGGGCGCTGGGCAGGCCCCAGTGCAACAGGCGCCGGGATGCGTCCAGGTAGTGAATCGCCACACCCGCCAGCAGCAGGATCGTCAGGGGCAACCACAAGCCCTGGGCGACCCAGCCACGCCGGTACAGCACGCCGATGCCGATGCCCAGCAAAAACTCGTAGACGATGTTGTTGCGGTAGAAGTGATTGAGCAGCCCGGCCCGGGTCAACACTTCGCTGACCAGCAGCAAGGCCGCCGCTACCAACAGCACCCGGTGCTGCTGGCGCACCAGGAATACCAGGGAGAACAGCAGGTAGAAGAACATTTCATAGTTCAGGGTCCAGCCGACGTTGAGCGTCGGGTACTGACCATAACCGCCGGGGTTCTCGGCCGGGATGAACAGCAGCGACAACACGAAATGCTCAAGGTCGATGGCCTGGTGCGGCATCCACTGGCGCGCGGTGAGCAGCAACAGCCCCATCAACGCGGTGTAGAACCAGTAGGCCGGCACGATGCGCAGCGCCCGGTTGAGCAGAAAGCGCTGGGGCGCAATGGCCTTGTCGCGGGTCGAGAGGTAAATGACCATGCCGCTGATGACAAAGAAGATGTCCACCCCCACGGCACCGCGGTCGGTGAGGAACTGGCCGACGGGGCCACTGGCGTGGAAGTCGAAGAAGATCTGCATGAAGTGGTGACACACCACCACCCAGGCGGCGAACGCCCTCAAGGCTTGAAGCGAATACAGCATCCGGACACCTGCTTGTGAATCCTACCCAAGCCCCGGCCGGAACCGGGGCTGCTTGCAGGGTGGGACCGCAGGATGCCGGGAAAGGTCAACCGACCTTCCCGGCGGTGAGGCTCAGAGGTTCTCGTAGCGGTTCATGTCGAGCACACCCGCTTCCACCGGATCGGTCTCCTGGATGTAGGTGCTCAGGTCATGGAAGTACTGCCAGAACTGCGGGTGGCTGCGGCGCACGCCCCAACGCATGACGATGCGCTCGAACTTGGCCGTGTCGTCGCGCGCCAGCTCCATGTCCTCGACAAACTCCGGCACGTCGCTGGCCGGGACGTTGAAGATGAAGTTGGGGTAGCTGCTGAGCACACCCGGGTACAGGGTCAGGGTGTCCAGGCCCGGCTGGTAGCGATAGGCCTCACCGAGCATGAACGCCACGTTGCTGTGGGCGCGGTTGCGCATCAGGCTGTAGACCTGGCGCTGGCCGCCCTGCCCTTCGATGCGCAGCATCGTCGCCTCGGGCAACTGGCCAATCACCTTCAGCCCCGCAGCCGGACGCGACACCAGGCGGCTGAGGACCTGCTCGACGCCACGGAACTCCTCGCTCATTTCGGGGCGCGAGCAATAGGCGCTGATGCAGCGGTTGATCGGGTCGGGCGCGGCGTTGAGGCTGCCGGTGCGCTGGATCAGCTTGAGGCCGAAGTCGCGCTTGGGATCATTGGCGGCCAGCTTCAAGGCGGTCGGGGTATCGGTGTCGATGTCCTCGTAGTCCAGCCACATCTTCACCTTGCCGCTGTTCTGGTACCAGTCGCTGAGGATCGCGCCACGCTGATCGGCCGGCATCAGGCGCAGGAAGTTGACCTCGGCCCCATTGCGGATCAGGTCGAAGTACAAGCGCGTCTGCGCCTGGTGCGAGACGTTGCCGTAGACGTCGAAGTTGACCGCCAGCTGGTAATAGGTGCGCTCGAACAGCGGGTAGTCGAACAGCCACAGGGTCTTGGGCACATCGCCAATCAGGCCCTTGGTCACCGAGGCGCTGTCGAAGTGACGGAAGATGGTCAGCAACGCGTTATCGTTGCCGGCCCACAGGGTCGACCAGCTCGGCGGCGGCATGTCGGCGTAGGTGTCGCGGCGCAGGCTTTCGTACTCGTTGCGCTTGTCGCGGTAGGCGTGCCAGAGGCTGATGATGCTGCCGACATCGTCGATCTGACCGGGCATGGCCAGCAGCGGCGTGGCCTGGCCCCGGTACTCGGCATCGGTCACGTAGCGGTCGTGGATCGGCTCCTGGAACAGCGCCCAGAATTGGTCGCGGATCACGTCGGTAGCGATCTGGCCACGGCACACCGGGCCACGGATGAAGGTGCGCACGAAGTACTCGGCGTTATCGAGCATGAACTGGTAGCGGGCCACGGCGGGAATCGCTTCAAAGGTCTCGAAGGGATTGGCGCGGTGGCGCGGGCCGTAGCCCGGCAGTGCATTGGCGTGCCAGTCGCCGCTGTAGAACAGCTGCTTGACGCGCTTGAGCTTCTGCGGGCCCATCGGGTAGGTGATGTGGGTTTTATGCACGATCACGCCCTGCACCGGCATCAGGCGGTAATAGAAGTCGGTACCGGGGGGATCGTTGGGGCGACGCGTGGCGATCAGGTCGATCGGCTGGCCGCTCGGTGTGCGTGAACGCACCCACTGGAAGAAGTGCCCGCCCTCGCCGCCCACGAAGTGGATGTGGGCCAGGAACAAGTGCTCATACAGCCAGCGGCCGACCAGGGCCTCGGTGGAACCGGGGCGGTTGAGCAGCGCTTCCCAGTCGGCGATCTGCGCAGCCTCGGTGGCGCTTGGCTGAATCGGCGCGTGCTCCACCGGGGCGCCTGCGGCAAGCCAGCGTTGCAGCGTCTGGTACTCGGCATCGGTGAGGCCGGTGACCGCCAGCGGCATGCCCTCCTTGGGATGGGCACCGGCGTAGGCGTCGAACTCGCCCGGCTGCGGGCACATGTTGTTGCGGTTAAGGCCCAGGACGATCTCTTCGGGCAGCTTGGCATTGGGCGTCAGGGGTGTCTTGTGGCCCAGTTCGAGCATCCGCGCCATCAGCGCGGCCTGGCTGCCCTGGTTGTCGAGCACCGAATAGAACCCCTTGCGCTGCCAGGCTTCAGTGCTCTGGGCGTCGTAGAAAAGCCGCGTCGGGGCGACGGCCTTGCTGCGGTCGCCCTGGTACACCGGTACCTTCGAGGCACCTCGCGAGGCGCCCTCGGCACTGCCCAGGTTGAGCTGGCAGGCTGCGTCGTTGCAGGCGTGGCAGGCCACGCATTTCTCGGTGAAGATCGGTTGGATGTCCCGGGTATATGAAATAGCCGGGCTCGATTGAGGGGCTTGCCCTAGCGCTGCGCCACTGAGTAACAGAGCGAAAGCGCCGGCAAGTAAGCGATGCACCATGTGCCGAATGTCCTGGGTATTGAAAGCTTCACGATTCTACCGGTGCTGGCGGCGTGCCAACATGAATGAAATTCATGTAAACCTTCGACACGTCTAAAAACCGCGCAGCTTTGTTATTATTCCGCAACTTTTGTTTTCGCCCGACCAGGTAGTCCTATGTCTGACCGCAGCGCTCGTTTCCAAGCACTTCAGCAAGCACTCAAAGAGCGCATTCTGATTCTCGATGGCGGCATGGGTACTATGATCCAAAGCTACCGCCTCGAGGAACACGACTATCGTGGCACGCGCTTCGCCGATTGGCCAAGCGATGTCAAAGGCAACAATGACCTGTTGCTGCTCTCGCGCCCGGATGTCATCGCCGCCATTGAAAAGGCCTACCTTGACGCGGGCGCCGATATTCTCGAAACCAACACCTTCAACGCCACGCAGATTTCCCAGGCCGACTACGGCATGGAATCGCTGGTGTATGAGCTGAACGTCGAAGGCGCGCGCATCGCCCGCCAGGTCGCCGATGCCAAGACCCTCGAAACCCCGGACAAACCCCGTTTCGTTGCCGGTGTCCTGGGCCCGACCAGCCGTACCTGTTCCATTTCCCCGGACGTCAACGACCCAGGCTTTCGCAACGTCACCTTCGATTTGTTGGTAGAAAACTACATCGAGGCCACCCGCGGCCTGATCGAGGGCGGCGCCGACCTGATCCTGATCGAGACCATCTTCGACACCCTCAACGCCAAGGCGGCGATCTTCGCCGTGCAGCAGGTGTTCGA
>Ga0247821_10001010_pt1 | contig 15586 bp, 10 predicted proteins | sample 13C_Glycerol_Day_FD_192481 | JGI IMG/M metagenome (GOLD analysis project Ga0247821, IMG submission 192481) | Soil microbial communities from agricultural site in Penn Yan, New York, United States - 13C_Glycerol_Day14 | ecosystem: Environmental > Terrestrial > Soil > Agricultural land | place... | reverse complement strand
GCAATCGATCGCATCAAGGAAATCCACAAGCGCATCCCTAACACCCACCTGGTGATGCACGGTTCTTCCTCGGTACCGCAAGAGTGGCTGGCGATCATCAACCAGTACGGCGGCGACATCAAAGAGACCTACGGCGTGCCGGTCGAAGAGATCGTCGAAGGCATCAAGCACGGCGTGCGCAAGGTCAACATCGACACCGACCTGCGTCTGGCCTCTACCGGTGCCATGCGTCGCCTGATGGCGCAGAACCCGAGCGAGTTCGACCCGCGCAAGTTCTTCGGTGAAACCGTCAAAGCCATGCGTGACGTGTGCATCGCCCGTTACGAAGCCTTCGGTACCGCCGGTAATGCCTCCAAGATCAAGCCGATCTCCCTGGAAGGCATGTTCCAGCGTTACCTGAAGGGTGAGCTGGCCGCCAAGGTCAACTGATCCTTTGTGCTGACGAAAAACCCGCAGAAATGCGGGTTTTTTTATGCCTGAATGAACGGCAAGTGACCGTTAGTCGACTACCCTTGGATTTATTCACTGATAGCGTTCTGATTGCATTGTTTGTTGTAACCTCGTGTCTAGAGTATTAATCGGATCCAATCGTTCGTTGACGTCGGTCAGACAAGAGAAGCAGCATGGATGGCGCTTACCCTCAACCACTGGAGAGCAACTCCGTACTTCTGGTGGTAGACGATTACCCGGAAAATCTCATCAGCATGCGAGCGCTCCTGGCCCGCAAGGATTGGCTGGTGCTGACGGCAAGCTCAGGGACGGAAGCCCTGAGTGCGTTGCTCGAACACGATGTCGACCTGGTGCTGCTGGACGTGCAGATGCCGGAAATGGACGGCTTCGAAGTTGCCCGACTGATGCGTGGCAGCCAGCGTACCCGGCTCACCCCGATCATCTTCCTTACCGCCAACGAACAGTCCGATGCCGCCGTGCTCAAAGGCTATGCCAGTGGCGCGGTGGATTACCTGTTCAAACCGTTCGACCCGCAGATTCTCAAGCCCAAGGTACAGGCGCAGCTGGACCAGCAGCGCAACCGCCGCATGCTGCAGCGCCTGACCCGCGAACTGGAGGACGCCCGGGCGTTCAATGCATCCATCCTGGAGAATGCCGCCGAGGGCATTCTGGTAGTCGATGCCTCGGGCACCATCAGCTTCGCCAACCCGGCGATTTCGCATTTGCTGCAGGCGCCGGTGGAGCAGCTTCAGGGCGCGCACCTGCTGGACCTGGTGCAATTGCCCAATGCCACCCTGTGGCATGACTGCGACTTCCATCAAGCCTACCTGGCAAGGCGCATTTTCCGCGTTCACGATGCCCATTTGCGCACGGTGGGCGGACACCTGGTGCCGGTGGCGCTGTCCTGTGCACCGCTGCCTGCCGATCAGCAGGCGATGGTGGTGACGGTGCTCGACATGTCGGTGGTGCGCAACCTGCACCAGCAGCTCGAACACCAGGCAGTCACCGATCCCCTCACCGGGCTGCTGAACCGCCGTGGCTTCTACCAGGCTGCCGAAGGCGTGCTGCTGCGCAATGACCGCCCCGACAAGGCGCGGGCCTTGATGTACATGGACCTGGATGGCTTCAAGCGGATCAACGATTCGTTGGGGCACGAGGCCGGCGACCGGGTACTGCGCTGGGTCGCCGAGCAGTTCAAGGACTGCCTGGGCAGCGAGGCGCTGTTGGCGCGCATGGGCGGTGACGAGTTCACCGCGCTGTTCGATAGCCTGCCTTATCCCGAGCAGGCCGGGCGGTATGCCGAACAGCTGCTGGAACGCGTCTCCATCCAGCAGCAGTTGGAGGGCTTGGACGTGAGCCTGGGGGTGAGCATCGGTATCGCCACCTATCCGGACTGCGGGGCCACTGTCGAAGGCCTGCTGCGGTCGGCCGATGCCGCCATGTATGCGGCCAAACAGGCAGGGCGCCAGCAGTACCGCTTCTACGACCAGGAGCTCAATGGCCGGGCGCGTTCGCGGTTGATGCTTGAAAACAGTGTTCGCGCCGCTGTCGAGGCGCACGACTTCAGCCTGGTGTACCAGCCCCAGGTCAGCTTCACCGATGGCCATTTGCGCGGCTTCGAGGCCTTGCTCCGCTGGCAGCATCCCAGCGTCGGCGACGTGCCGCCGGGCCTGTTCATTCCATTGCTGGAAGAAGCCCGGCTGATCAACCGTCTGGCCAGCTGGATCTATCGCCAGGGCGCGGCCCAGCGGCTGGCCTGGGATGAGCGCTTCGGCCCGGACCTGGTGCTGGGGATCAGCCTGAGCCGGGCGCAGTTCGCCATGCCCAGCCTGGCCGATGAGCTGCAGCGGGTGATCCAGGAGTACCGGCTGAACCCGGCGCAGCTGGAGGTGGAGATCGCCGAGACCTCGCTGATGTCCAACCTCGACACGGCGATCAAGCAGATACAGCGCGTGCGCGAACTGGGTGTGCGGGTCGCGCTGGACGACTTTGGTTCTGGCGACTGCTCGCTGCGCATGGTGCGTGACCTGCCGATAGATACCTTGAAACTCGACAGGCACCTGGTGGCGCGCCTGCCGGATTCGACCCAGGACGCGGCGCTGGTGCGCAGCGTCGTCGGCCTGTGTGCGGATTACCGCATCACGGTCATCGCCGAAGGTGTGGAAACGCCGGCCCAGGCGGCCTGGCTGAAAGCCAATGGCTGTGCCTACGTGCAAGGGTTCCTGGTCGCTCACCCGATGACGGCGGCCGATGCCAGCGGCTTCCCGTCAATTTTTTCCTGGCCACGGCCCTGATTGGCTAGAATCGCCTTTCGTTACGCCGAAAGCCGTGCCATGACCGTATTACGCTACTTGCAAGCCTACCCGCCGCACCTGCAGCTGCAGGTGCAGCAAATGATCGACAGCGACCGCCTGGGCGAGTACCTGCAGCGTCGCTACCCGGGCCGCCATGACGTGCAAAGCGACAAGGCGCTGTACACCTATGCCCAGGAGATGCGCCAGCAGTACCTGCGTACCGCGCCAAGCCTGGACAAGGTGCTGTTCGACAACCGCCTGGACCTCACCCACCGCGCATTGGGCCTCAATACGGCGGTGTCGAGGGTGCAGGGCGGCAACCTCAAGGCCAAGAAGGAAATCCGTATCGCCTCGCTGTTCAAGGAGGCGGCGCCGGCGTTTCTGCGCATGATCGTGGTGCATGAGTTGGCGCACCTGCGCGAGCGTGACCACAGCAAGGCGTTCTACCAGCTGTGCCAGCACATGGAACCGGACTACCACCAACTGGAATTCGACCTGCGCGTCTACCTGACCTACCGGGAACTGCCAGGCAACCTGTAAGGATCACGCAGCATGGAAGTGAGCAAGACCAAGAGCAGCTTCTATCGTCGCCTGTACGTGGCCTGGCTCATCGACAGCCAGACCGCCACCAGCGTACCGGCCTTGATGGAGGCCACCGGCATGCCGCGGCGCACGGCGCAGGACACCATCGCCGCGCTGGCCGACCTGGATATCGTCTGCGAATTCGAGCAGCAGGAAGGCGCGCGCAATCATGCCGGGCATTACCGCATCCATGACTGGGGGGCGATCGACAAGCAGTGGATCACCCGGCACCTGCGGCAGATGCGAGAGGTGCTTGATTACCCGTGAGCCACGGGGCGCAAGCTCAGACCTTGCGCATGCCGATGTGGGGGATGTCGTCTTCCAGGTATTGCTCGCCCACCACTTCGAAGCCGTGCTGGCCATAGAAGCCTTGCAGGTGCGCCTGCGCCGACAGGTACACCGGCATCCCCGGCCAGCAGTGCGCAGCCGCTTCCAGGCCCTTGAGCAGCAGCGGGTGGCCCAGCTTCAGCCCGCGCGCCTGCGGTGCAGTCACCACACGGCCAATGACCACATCGCCACCCTGTGATTGCGGATCGAGCACACGCAGATAGGCCATCAGCTTGTCATCCTGCCAGCCCATCAGGTGCAGGGTATCGCCCGCCAGGTCTTGGCCATCGACGTCCTGGTAGGCGCAGCGCTGCTCGACCACGAACACTTCGGTGCGCAATTGCAGGATGGCGTAGAGCTGATCCTTGCTCAGGTCAGTGTGGTGCTTGCAGATCCAGTCGATGGACATGGTGGGTGGCTCCTGAAAAAGATCGTCGATCATCGCAAATATGCCGGTCGGCGACGAGGGGGCGCCTGTGCGGGCCCTATCGCCGGCAAGCCGGCTCCCACAGGGATTGCACTTGCGGTCCTTGTGGGAGCCGGCTTGCCGGCGATAGGGCCAGTACAGGCACAACCCACTCAGGCCGCTGACCCTTCTTTGATCAAGTGTGCCGCCAAGGTTCTCAGCGGCCCCAGCTGCCGGCAGATCAAGGCCAGCTGCGTCTGCACCAGCCGCTGATGCTCATCCACCTCATCCGGCATCTGCTCCAGCGCATTGGCCAGGGCTTCCTCGGCATCGCTGTGAATGGCCACCGGCAACCGCGCCGCCAGGCCGTTGGCGATTTCATCCAGGCTGTTGGCCAGGCTTTGCCCGGCCCCCTCGATCAAGTGTTCCTGGACCTCGGCCGGCAAGGCACTGTCACGGTGCGCGCCCAGCCCGGAGAGGTAGCTGAGCAACGTATGCGACAGCACCAGGAAGCGAAAGCCCACATCGGCCTCCTTACGGAAATGCCCCGGCTCCATGAGCATGTTGGCCAGCGTGGTGGACAGCGCGGCGTCCGCGTTGTGGGCGTTGCGCCGGGCCAGGCGGTAGGCGAGGTCGTCGCGCTTGCCGTGGGCGTACTGCTGCATGATCTGGCGCAGGTACACGCTGGCGCAGGTCAGGGTGTTGGCCAGTGCCTTGTTCAGGCGTCGGCCCTGCCAGTCGGGGAGGAACAGGAACACCGCAAGAATGGCGATCAGGCTCCCCACCAGGGTATCGAACAGCCGCGGCAGGAACAGGCCATAGCCATCGCCGATCTGGTTGAAGCAGAACAGCACCATCAGCGTGATCGCCGCCGTGGCCAGGGTGTAACGGGTTGTGCGGTTGACGAAGAACACCACGCCCGCGACCACGGCGAACAACGACTGGATGAGCGGATTGGGGAACAGGTCGAACAATGCCCAGCCGACGGTCAGGCCGATCGCCGTGCCGAACACCCGCTGCACCAGCTTGCGCCGGGTGGCGCCATAGTTGGGCTGGCAGACGAACAGCGTGGTGAGGATGATCCAGTAGCCTTGGGTCGGGTGAATCAGATGCACCATGCCATAGCCGATCGACAGTGCCAGCGGCAGGCGCAAGGCATGGCGGAACAGCAGGGACGTCGGTGTCAGTTGGGTGCGCAGGCGGCTCCAGACGTCCTTGAGGTTGTGCGGCGAGCGGTCGAGCAGGCTGCTGTCGCTGGCATCGGCCAGGCTGTCCGGGTTGCTGGCGGCGCCCAGCAGGCGGTCGAGGGTGGCCAGGTTGGCAGCCAGTGCGCGCAGCGAGCGCAGCAGGCCGCGCCAGGCGGGGTTGTTCTGGTTGCGCAGGTGTTCCAGAGAGGCGTTGAGGTCTTCCAGGGTGTCGGCGAACCGGCTGTCCAGGACGAACGGCTGGCGCAGGCGGATCGAGCGCGCCAGGTCCTGGCAGGCCGAGCCCTGATGGCGCAGCAGGCGCTGGCAGCGGAACATCACGTCGCTGTGGAAGAACGCTTCAGCCAGGGCATTGTAGGGGTAGTGCGAGGCACTGACGCGCTCATGGATGTCCTGGGCCAGGAAGTACAGTTTCAGGTAACGGCTGACCTTGGAGTTGGGCTGGCTGTTGCCGACCCGGTGCAGGATGATTTCCTTGGCCGCGTTGAGTGCGGCGACCACTTTCCCGTTCTGCTGGGCCAGCTCCAGGCGCCGGGCTTCCAGGTCATGGTTGCGGATGGGTTCGAAGAGGTTGGCCTTGAGCTTGAGGTAGCGGCCCAGTTCGAAGAACAGCTTGGCCAGGCTCTGCTGCACCGGCTGGTTGGAGAACAGCGCCTGCCAGAGCACCGACAACAGGCCATACCACGCGGCGCCAGCCACCAGCAGCATCGGTTCGTGCCAGAAGTCGGTCACCTGGCCGCCGCGCTGGTCGACACCGATCATGGTGTACACCGCCGTGATCAGCGTTGCCGAGGCGATCGCCCCATAACGCTCGCCCAAGGCGCCGAGCATGGTCAGGCCGAACGCCGCCAGGGCCAGCGCGATGGCGAAGACCCAGGGGTAGGGGAACAGCAGCTCGACGGCCAGCGCGGCAATGGCAAAGCACACCAGCGTCACGGCCAGGGCGCTGAGGCGGCCCTGCCAACTGTCGTCGGTCTCGGCCAGGGCGCTGGCGATGATGCCCAGGAACAGCGGAATCAGCAGGCCCATCTCGTTCTGGTACCAGCACAAGGCCAGACTGCCGGTGAGGGCAATCGTGACCCGGATGCTGTAGCTGAACTTGTCTTGGCCCCACAGGCGACGCAGTGACTGACGGAACGAGCTCGATGACATGATGGCCTTGGGCAGTGATCGAATGAATGCATTGCCGCACGGACCAGCAAGAAGCGTTCCGTGCTGAATGGATTCTACTCTACACGAACTGCGCCGCAGCGTTGGCCGATGCCCAGGCCCACTGGAAATTGAAGCCGCCCAGGTGGCCGGTGACATCCAGCACTTCGCCGATGAAGTACAGCCCAGGGGTCTTCAGCGATTCCATGGTCTTGGAGGACACTTCGCGGGTATCGACGCCGCCCAGGGTCACTTCGGCGGTGCGATAGCCCTCGGTGCCGGCCGGCACCACCTGCCAGGCCGCCAGCTTGTCGGCGATCTGCGCCAGCTCCGCCGGGGTGTACTGCTTCATCGGCTTGGACTCGAACCACTGCTCGGCCAGAAGGTTGGCCAGCTTGCGGGTGAAGACCTCGCCCAACACGGTCTTGAGCTCGGCATTGGCGCGCTCGGTCTGTTGCTGTTGCAGCCAGGTCAGCGCATCACGGTCGGGCAGCAGGTTGATTTCGACGGTGTCGCCAGCCTCCCAGAACGACGAGATCTGCAGGATCGCCGGGCCGCTCAGGCCCCGGTGGGTGAACAGCAGGTTTTCGCGGAAGCTGGTGCCGTTGCAACTGGCCGTGCAATCGAGCGAAGTGCCCGACAGCTCGGTGCACAGTGCCTTGAGTTGGGGCTCGGTGATGGTAAAGGGCACCAGGCCGGCGCGGGTCGGCAGCAGGGTATGGCCGAATTGGCGCGCCACCTGGTAACCGAAACCGGTCGCGCCCAGGGTCGGGATCGACAGGCCGCCGGTGGCGATCACCAGCGACTGGCAGGCGAACTGGCCGGCGCTGGTCTGCAGCAGGTAGCCGTTTTCGGTCTTCTCGATGTGCTGGATGCTGGTTTCCATGCGCAGCTCGGCACCGGCGTCGTCGCATTCGGCCAACAGCATGTTGAGGATGTCACTGGCCTTGTTGTCGCAGAACAGCTGGCCGAGTTTCTTCTCGTGGTAAGGCACGCCGTGCTTGGCCACCAGCTCGATGAAGTCCCACTGGGTGTAGCGGGCCAGGGCCGATTTGCAGAAGTGTGCGTTCTGCGACAGGAAGTTGGCCGGCTCGGTGTACATGTTGGTGAAGTTGCAGCGACCGCCGCCAGACATGAGGATCTTCTTGCCTGGCTTGTTGGCGTGGTCGAGCAGCAGCACCCGGCGGCCACGGCGGGCGCTGAGCTGGGCGCACATCAGGCCGGCGGCGCCGGCGCCGAGGATGATCACGTCGGTGGTGTGCACGGGGTAACCTCTTTCAAGTAACAGGGGCCGCGCTGCGGCCCAATCGCCGGCAAGCCGGCTCCCACAAGGTCTGCACGATGCCCGTAGGCTGTGGAGATCCTGTGGGAGCCGGCTTGCCGGCGATGGGCTGCAAAGCAGCCCCCAAAAGACTTCAGATAATGCGCACTTTCAGGGCGCGGCCCTTGATCTTGCCGCTGTTGAGCCGCTGCATGGCCTGCTTGGCCAGCGCCCGCTCCACGGCCACAAAGGCCTGGAAGTCGAAGATGGCGATCTTGCCCACCTGCTTGCCAGGAATGCCGGCATCACCGGTCAGCGCACCCAGAATGTCACCCGGACGCAGCTTGTCCTTGCGCCCAGCGGCAATGCACAGGGTGGTCATCACCGGCAGCAGCGGCTCGCCACCCTTGTTCTTCAGACCGTCCAGCTGATCCCAGCGCAGCGGGCTCTTCTGCAGCGCCTCGATGGCCTGGGCGCGATGGCCTTCGGCCGGTGCCACCAGGCTGACAGCGATGCCTTTCTCGCCAGCGCGACCGGTACGGCCGACACGGTGCACGTGAATTTCCGCATCACGCGCCAGTTCGACGTTGATGACCATGTCCAGGCCATCGATATCCAGGCCACGGGCGGCCACGTCAGTGGCCACCAGCACCGAGCTGCTGCGGTTGGCGAACATGGTCAGCACCTGGTCGCGGTCACGTTGCTCCAGGTCGCCATGCAGGGACTGGGCGACGATGCCCTTGGCAGTCAGGTGGGCAACCACGTCCTCGCACTGCTGCTTGGTGAAGCAGAACGCCACGCAGGACTGCGGGCGGTAGTGGCCGAGCACACGGGTGACGGCCTCCAGGCGCTGCTGTGGGTCGATCTCGATGAAGCGCTGCTCGATCTGGTTGTCCGTGTGCAGGCTTTCGACCTTGACCTGCTGCGGCTTGCGCATGAAGTCGGCGGCCAGTTGCTCGATACCGGCCGGGTAGGTGGCCGAGAACAGCAGGGTCTGGCGGCGCGACGGGGTCTTGCCGATGATGCTGGCGATGGCGTCGAAGAAGCCCATGTCGAGCATGCGATCCGCTTCGTCCAGCACCAGGGTGTTGAGCCCGTCGAGCACCAGGGTGCCCTTGTCCAGGTGCTGCTGGATGCGGCCCGGGGTGCCGACGATGATGTGCGCACCGTGCTCCAGCGAGGCGATCTGCGGGCCCAGCGATACACCGCCGCAGAGGGTCAGGATCTTGATGTTGTCCTCGGCGCGGGCCAGGCGGCGCAGCTCCTTGGCCACCTGGTCGGCGAGCTCGCGGGTCGGGCACAGCACCAGGGCCTGGCAACCGAAGTAGCGCGGGTTGATCGGGTTGAGCAGGCCGATGCCGAAGGCGGCGGTCTTGCCGCTGCCGGTCTTGGCCTGGGCGATCAGGTCCTGGCCTCTGAGGATGACCGGCAGGCTCTGGGCCTGGATCGGCGTCATCGAGGCATAGCCGAGGGCGTCCAGGTTGGCCAGCATGGCGGCGGACAGCGGCAAGGTAGCAAAGGCGGTGGAATCGGTGGTCACGAGGCGGGCCTGCGGTGCGAAGCGAAAAATGCCGCACAGTCTACCAGCCCCGTGGCCATTCGCCCTACGATTCCACGTGCTGTTCCGGACGACGGGCACGCCTTCCGTCCGTCGGCGCCAGTTGCAGGAAGATCGCGGCGGCCAGCATGGCCATGATGCCGATGGTCACGAAGGTCAGCTGGAAGGCTTCCAAGGTGGTTTCCACGCCGTCAGCACTGCCGGCTGCGGTGAAACCGCCAAGCAAGGCGCCAGCGCAGGCTACGCCCAGGCTCAGCGAGAGCTGCGCGACTACCGACAGCAAGCTGTTGCCGCTGCTGGCGGCGGCATCGTCGAGGTCGATCAGGGTCACCGTGTTCATGGCCGTGAACTGCATCGAGTTGACCGCGCCGAGCAGGCCCAGCTGGACCAGCAGCAGGACATACGGCGTCTGCTCGTCGACCAGCCCGAGGCTGGCCAGCAGCAGGCCCAGCAACAGGGTGTTGCCGGTGAGCACGATGCGGTAGCCAAGGCGTTCGATCAGCGGCCTGGCGACGGACTTGGCAAGCATCGCCGCCGCCGCCAGCGGGATCATGCTCATGCCGGCCTGTGCCGGTGAGTAGCCCAGCGCCACCTGCAGCAGCAACGGCACCAGGAAGGGCAGGGCGCCACTGCCCAGGCGCGCGAACAGGTTGCCGAGAATGCCGATGGCGAAGGTGCGCACGCGGAACAGGCTGGGCGAGAACAGCGGCTCCGGGTCGCGCCCGGCGCGCAGCCAGTAGGCGGCCAGGCAGGCCATGCCGGCGAACAGCAAGAGCATCACCCGCAAGTGCGGCAAGTGCAATTCGCCCAGGCCTTCCATGGCGATGGTGATCAGCACCATGGCTGCGCCGAACAGGATGAAGCCCGGGCCGTCGAAGGTGGTGCGCTCGGCGCCGCGCAGGTCGGGGATGAACTTCCACACCGCATAGCAACCCACGGCGCCCACCGGCAGGTTGAGCAGGAAGATCCAGTGCCAGCTGAGGATTTCCACCAGCCAGCCGCCCAGGGTCGGGCCGAGCAGCGGGCCGAGCAGGCCGGGGATGGTGATGAAGCTCATGATCCGCACCAGCTCGGTACGGGGGTAGGCGCGCAGCACCACCAGGCGCCCCACCGGCAGCATCAGTGCGCCGCCCAGGCCTTGCACGACGCGGGCGAAGATCAGGAAGCCGAGGCTGTTGGCCATGGCGCACAGCAGCGAGCCGAAGCTGAACAACAGGATGGCGCTGAAGAAGATGCGCTTGGTGCCGAAGCGGTCGGCGATCCAGCCCGAGGCGGGAATCAGCAGGGCCACGGTGAGCATGTAGGCGATGATCACGCCCTGCATGCGCAGCGGGTCTTCTTCCAGGGAACGGGCCATGGCCGGCAGGGCGGTGTTGAGGATGGTGCCGTCCAGGGACTGCATGAAGAATGCGATCGCCACTACCCAGGGGATCCAGCGGGCGGTGGTGGGGTCCAGCGGGGTGCGTTCTGGCATGGCTTCCTCTTCCGTCTGTCCCGGCCTCATCGCCGGCAAGCCGGCTCCCACACGTTCCGCTTCGCCGCGGACACTGTGGGAGCCGGCTTGCCGGCGATGAGGCCCGAATGGCCAATCACAAAGTCAGGGTCAGCCCTTTGACCAGCGCCCCCGGCAAATGACTCGACCCGGTGCTGCGCTGCCCATAGGTACTGGTCGACAAGATCATCTCGCGCTCGCGCGTCAGGTCTTCCAGCTGGTCGCCCAGCAGGCTGTACAAGCTGTCATCGAAGCGCATGGTGCTGACCGGCCCCTGAATCTCCCCGTTCTCCACCCAGAAGGTGGCAAAGCGGGTAAGCCCGGTCATGCGCGCCGCTGGCAGGTCCGAATAGTTCAAGTACCACAGGTTGCTGATGTACAGCCCGGTGCCAAGCCGTTCGAGAATCTGCTCGCTGGCCAGTTCGCCCGGGGCCAGGCTCAGCGCGCAGGGTGACTCGTAGCTGTCGGCGCCATTGGCCAGCAGCTCGAACTCCACCGCACTGCGGGCGCTGACCAACCTGTCCACGGCTTGCCCCTGGCGGATCAAGGCCACATCCAGGCGCGGTGAGCCCTCATCGGAAAACGCCGGGCTCAACGAGCCGCTGACCTGCTCGCTGAAACTGACCTGCGGGCTCAGCTGCGCATCGCCGCTGTACAGACGCTGCAGGGCGCTGTTGCCGGTGGCCAGGGCCTGGGCGGAGAAACCGCCCCAGCACAGCATGCCGGCGATTTCGTCCATGGCGGCAGGTGCCAGGTAAGCGCGGTAGCTCCCAGGCTTGAGGGTGATTGCCGGGCGGCCGAGGAAGCCCAGTTGTTCACGGGCCAGACGCAGGCGTGCGATGAAATCGTCGTCGCTCCACAGCTGGCCGGCATAGTTGGCCTTCACGGCCTGGCCATTGTCGTGGAACAGGCTCCAGTCGAAGTTGAAGCTGTTGGCCTGATGCCAGCCAAAGGCGCCAAAGGAGCTGGCGAAGCCCCGGCTGATCGGGCCGGCGGCATAGATCCCGACCAGATCCAGGTCACCCGCTTCGCGGTCGAGCAGTGCCAGGACGTCGCTTAGCTCCGGCAGCGCTTGCGCTTGAAGGCTGTGGCTGTGCCAGGCGTTTTCGTCCAGGCGCAGGTAGGGGTCCTTGGCCAGCAACGGCAGGATCTGGCGCAGTTGCGCCAAGGCATCGTTCAGGCGCTGACGGTCCAGTTGCGCATCGTCGCTCAGGGTCACCTGATGTTCTGCCTGACGCCCGTCGCGGATCAGCCGCAGGTGTGCGCTGGCCTGGCTGACTGCGCCGGCCTGGCGCACCTTGGCGTGGTTGAAGCGCACGAACTGCGACTGTTCGGCGCTGTAGCCGAGGGTGAACTGTTCGCCGGGTTGCAGGGCATCACGCAGGGCGCTGACCAGGCCTTCGAAGCGTTGCTGTGGTGTGGCGCTCATCAGGCGTCTCCCCCGAATACGTCGATCTGGCGGAACACGCAGGCCGGCGAGGCGTGGCCGACCCGAACCACCTGGTTGGGTTCGCCCTTGCCGCAGTTGGGTGTGCCCAGTACCTGGAAGGTGCTGCGGTCGCCGACCGCCGCCAGGTTGCCCCAGAACTGCGCGGAGATGCCGCGGTAGTTGGGGTTCTTGACGATGCCCTTGAGCTCGCCGTTTTCGATCAACTGGCCCCATTCGCAGCCGAACTGGAACTTGTTGCGCGCATCGTCGATGGACCAGGAGCGGTTGGTGCGCATCAGGATGCCGTGCTCGATGCCTTCGATCAGTTGCTGCAGCGACTGATCGCCCGGCTCGATGTTGAGGTTGGCCATGCGGTCGATCGGCGCGCGGTTCCAGCCACAGGCGCGACTGTTGGCCACGCCGTCGAGGCCGGAGCGGAATTGCGACAGCGCGCCGCCCAGCGGGCGCAGCAACAGGCCGTCGCGGATCAGGAACTGCTTGCTGGCCTGGCTGCCGTCGTCGTCATGGCTGTAGCTGGCCAGTTCTTCGCCTATGGTTGGGTCGAAGGTGACGTTGAGCAGTTTCGAGCCGTACTGCAGGTGGCCGAAATCGCTGGTTTTGACGAAGCTGGTGCCAGCGTAGTTGCGCTCGTCGCCGAGAATGCGGTCCATCTCCAGCGGGTGGCCGATGGACTCATGGATCTGCAGCATCATCTGGTCGGGCATCAGCAACAGGTCGCGCGGGCCGCTCGGGGTGTTGGGGGCCTGCAGCAGTTGCAAGGCTTCGTCGGCAACGCGGCTGGCGGCGCCGAGCAGGCCGCAGCGCTCGACGATTTCGAAGCCACCCTGCTGGCCGAAGTTGTCCCGGCCCAGGCTGCGGCTCTGGCTGTCCTGGCCGTCGCTGGCGGTCACGCCCAGGCCCGGGAACAGGAAGCGCTGGGCATGACGCAGCTCGGCGCCGGCGGAGTTCAGGTAGGTCTGCTCGACCAGGCTCATGCTCAGGCTGGCCTGCCAATCCACCAGGCGGCTGTCCTTGGGCACGCTGGCCGATTCGGCGGCGAGCAGGCCCAGGCAGTCGGCGAGGCTTGGCAGCGGCTGGTCGAAGTTGGGCGAGACATGGTCATGACGCGCACTGGGCACCGGTTGCTCGCGCAGGTCGAGCAGGCTCTGCCCGGCGATTTGCCGGGCCAGTGATTCGGCGTGTTCCAGGGCGCGCTGCAGGCCCTGCTGGGACAGGTCGGCGGTGGCGGCATAGGCCTCCACGCCATTGACCCGCACGGTCAGCATGGCGCCTTCGTCCTGGCTGAAGCAAGGCGGCTCGGCGACGTTGCGCCGTACCGAAAGCGACTGGTGCGACTGTTTTACATGACGCAGGGAAAACAACTCGGCCGTGCTGCGCAGCGCGGCAAAGCGCTGGCGCAGCAGGGCGCTGGAATCGAACATGTGGAAGCCTCCGTTTACACGGTGGCTCCCCCTAGAACCACCCCTCTTGCATGGCGAGGCAAGTGTCGTCGCGTGCCTCGAGCAATGCCAGCTCATTATGGCAGCCAGGTACTTCCCAGGTCAGGAAATAACGGGCGGCCTGCAATTTGCCCAGGTAGAAGTCGCGGTCCGCGGCATTGCCCTTGAGCAGGCCGAGTTCGGCGTGGATCGCCTGTTCCAGCCAACGCCAGCCGACGACGCAGTGGCCGAAGGCCTTGAGGTACAGGGCGGAGTTGGCCAGGGTGCCGGCGATTCTGCCTTGCGCCAGGTCGCCAAGCAGGGCCAGGGTTACGCCTTGCAGGCGATTGACCAGTTGCTCCAGGGGCTGGCGCAGGGGGTCGAGGTTCGGATGGTGGCTGGCGCGCTCGCCGGTGCTGGCGATCAGCCGGATCAGCTGCTTGAGGCCGGCACCGTTGTTCTGCGCCAGTTTGCGACCGAGCAGGTCGAGCGACTGGATGCCTTCGGTGCCCTCGTGGATCGGGTTCAGGCGGTTGTCGCGGTAGTACTGCTCGACCGGGTATTCGCGGGTGTAGCCGTGGCCGCCGAGGATCTGGATTGCCAGTTCGTTGGCCTTGAGGCAGAACGTCGAGGGCCAGGACTTGACGATCGGGGTCAGCAGGTCGAGCAGCTCCTTGGCCTGTTTGCGTGCGCTTTCGTCGGCGGCTGTGTGGGTGTCGTCGAACAGTCGCGCGGCATACAGGCCCAGGTCGAACGCACCTTCGACGTAGGCCTTTTGTGCCAGCAGCATGCGCTTCACGTCGGTGTGGTTGATGATCGGCACGGCCGGGCTGAGGGGGTCCTTGCTGTCCGGCAGGCGGCCCTGCGGGCGTTGCCGGGCGTATTCCAGCGAGTATAGGTAACCGGCGTAACCGAGCATCACCGCGCCCATGCCGACGCCGATGCGTGCCTCGTTCATCATCTGGAACATGCAGGCCAGGCCCTGGTGTGGCTGGCCCACCAGGTAGCCGACGCACTGGCCGTTGTCGCCGAAGTTCAGCGCGGTGGAGGTGGTGCCGCGCCAGCCCATCTTGTGGAACAGGCCGGCCAGCAGCACATCGTTGCGCGGGCCACGGCTGCCGTCCTGGTTGACCAGGTACTTGGGCACGATGAACAGCGAAATGCCTTTTACCCCGGCGGGGGCGTCCGGCAGCTTGGCCAGGACCATGTGCACGATGTTTTCCGACAGTTCATGGTCGCCGCCGGAAATGAAGATCTTGTTGCCCTTGAGCCGGTAGCTGCCGTCGCCGGCGGGTTCGGCGCGGGTACGGATATCGGCCAGCGACGAGCCTGCGTGGGGTTCGGTCAGGGCCATGGTGCCGTAGTAGCGGCCTTCGATCATCGGCTGCAGGAACAGGCGTTTCTGTTCTTCGCTGCCGAAGCTTTCGACCAGGTTGGCTGCGCCCATGGTCAGGAACGGGTAGGCCGTGGTGCCGGCGTTGGCGGCCTGGAAGTGGGCGAAGCAGGCTTGCGACACCAGGCTGGGCAGCTGCATGCCGCCGACTTCGAAGTCGCGGTTGGCGTTGAGGAAACCGGCTTCGAGGAAGGCGTCGACGGCGGGTTTGACCTCGGGAATCAGCTCGGCGCGGCCGTCGACGTAGCGCGGCTCGTTTTCGTCGGCCTTGCGGTTGTGCGGGGCGAAGTACTTCTCGGCGATGGTGCGGGCGGTGGTCAGCGCGGCGTCGAAGGTTTCGCGGCTGTGCTCGGCGAAGCGCGGGCGCTCGGTCAGGGCTTCGGCGTCGAGGACTTCGTAGAGTTCGAAGGCGAGGTTGCGGGGGCTGAGCAGAGTCTCGGGCATGAGGGCGGTCCTTTGCGGGGTTGGACCGAGTCTAGGGTTTGAACGGGGAGGGCAGAAGGTTAATTGGTGTGGGTGATATGGGTTTAGAAGGTGGGGTGGCGGGGATGGAGTTGGCGAAAGCGTAAGTTGTTGCGATTTGTGTGCAAATTGTAGGAAT
>Ga0247821_10001009_pt1 | contig 15589 bp, 17 predicted proteins | sample 13C_Glycerol_Day_FD_192481 | JGI IMG/M metagenome (GOLD analysis project Ga0247821, IMG submission 192481) | Soil microbial communities from agricultural site in Penn Yan, New York, United States - 13C_Glycerol_Day14 | ecosystem: Environmental > Terrestrial > Soil > Agricultural land | place... | reverse complement strand
GCCAGGTCAGTGCCGTCGCCATTGGCTACCCGGGGGATCTGTTCAAGCTTTCTGAAAGCCAGCTGGGATTCATCGCGCCTTCGATCAAACACTGCATCGTCGATATCAGCCGGCACAGCTACACGCCGGCCACGCGAAACATTTCGTTCAACCATTACTGCCACGTCTGGTTCGGCGATTCGGGCGGCCCACTGCTGGTCTGGAACCCGCAGCGAAGCGCGTTTGAAGTGCTGGCCGTGCACGCCAATGTCAGCGACGGTTTCCAGAGCAAGCACCGGGCTACCCTGTTCGGCGCCAGTCGGTTCAGGGCGCTGATGTATGAACAATACAAGGCCGTCGAGGTGCCACTGCTTAAGAACAACCAGCAACCCTTGAGCCAGGCCGCGTATTTCGAAGCCGGCCAGCACGCCGACCAGGTCAATCCCGGGGTATCCACGGTAACCCGGGCCTACCGCGAACGGGTCGAGAGCCTGTTCACCGAACGCTCCACCCTCGGCATCCAACTGATCGAGGCCCTGCGCCAGCAGGCCGGCGTGTCTGCGGCCAACAGCCCGCGGCTGGACGACCCCGACAAGCTGGGGTTCTGGCGACGGGGCCCGACGGACAGCTACAACAGCGTCGAGTCGGTCAGCGAGGCACGGCTGGCCTGCATCAGCGATTGTGACAAGGCGGTGCTACACAACAACGGCTGGACCTTGAGCCATGGCGAGAACGTCGACCTCAAGCAACTGGCCAGGCGTGATGACACCAGGGTCATCTACGCCCTGAACGCAATCGTGGTGGGCGGCGATCTGTTTCATGTGGGCGACGACAACAGGGTGGACGGTGTTGCGCGACAGTTCATGAACCTGAAGGAAAGCGGGGCCGGCTTCAATGCGTTCTACCAGAGCCAGTACCGTGAGCCAGCTGAAGCAATAGAGGCGGACGACTTTGCCTTGAGCGCCATCGCCCCGACGACCGAGCTGCGCAGCGGCCCCGATTTTGGTGGCGAAACCCCCACGACCATCGCAGGCGGACAGGTCATCGGCACGGCGGCCCTGGCCCAGCGACTGGCGTCTGCCAAGCCACCGCTGGTGTTGTCGTCCATCGGCGGCAGTACCGGCATACCGGGCGCGATCAACCTGCGCTACGCGTCAGAGGGCGGCAGTTTCACCGACGCCACCCAGAAGCGCCTTGCCCAGGACCTGGAGCGCCTGAGCAAAGGTGACAAGTCCCGTGCACTGGTTTTCTACTGCCACCACAACCAGTGCTGGATGAGCTACAACAGTGCGCTGCGGGCCATCCAGCTCGGCTACACACAGGTGTTCTGGTACCGGGGCGGCATCAAGTCGTGGATCAGGGCGGGCCATCCGCTGGACTGGTTGGCGCCCGCCGATCACAACGCCCCTGCCCAGGCCGGGACGCTCATGCCGATGCATCCGTCGTAGTCGATTGCGCCGCGACCTTGGGCCTGGCCGGCTTCAACCGCGACACCCCGAACAGCACCAGCGCCAGGCCGACGATCTGGTACGCCGAGATCGCCTCGCTGAGCACCAGCCAGGACGCCAGTATCGTCAGCACCGGGCCCAGGTTGCCCACGGCGGCCGTCTGGGTGGCGCCCATGCGCTGGATGGCGAGGGCCACCCAATAGATCGGCAGCACCGTGGAGAAAATCGCCATCATCGCCGCATTGGCCCAGACCGCCACAGGCAACCGGGCAAGCTGCGAGGTATCCGCCACCAGCAGGTAATGCGCCAGCACCATGAGCGACGACGCTGTGCCCGCCAACCCGGCCAGGCGCATGGAGCTCATGCGCTTGAGCAGGATGCCGGTGCCCGAATAGTACAGCGCGTAGGTCACCGCGCTGGCGAAGACCCACAGCGAACCGACGATCACCTGGTTGCCCACGCCCGAAACGCTGACGTCGTGGACAAAGGCGATCCCCAGGCCGAAATAGCAGATGCCCATGGCTGCCAGGGTACGCAACGTGGGGCGTTCACGCAGGGCGATGGCCTGGAAGATCAGCACCAGGGTCGGGTAGATGAACAGGATCAGGCGCTCGAGCCCCGCGCTGATGTACTGCAGGCCATAGAAATCGAACAGGCTGGCCAGGTAGTAGCCGAACAGCCCGAGCAGCAGCACCTGAACACTGCTGCCCAAGGTCATTGGCGCATTGCTGTGCCGGCGGCTGAGCCCCACCAGCCAGATGAACAGGGGCAACGACAGCCCCATGCGCATGGCCAGCAAGGTGATCGCATCCACGGGGCCAGCGGCATAGGACAGCTTGACGAAGATCGCCTTGAAGCTGAAGCCCAGGGCTGCCAGCACTGCGAACAGGCTGCCGTTCTGGATGTAGCGCTGGACAAGGACGTGCAAAGGCTTCATGAGGGTACGCAGGGCAGTGTCTGAAGCGATATCTGAACAGAAAGGCCATCCACTAGAAACCGCTTTTTAGTGAAGGCCTCGTTCCGAACGGGAGAAACCTGCCGGTGTTTCAACTGCCAGCATCTAGAATCAGAGGTGAGCGGCACTCCTGGAGCATTGAACATGGGCTATTGCGTCTGCGTCATCGAGCACCCCGAGGCACCACGCCCCGCCAACGACATCAAGCAGGATACCTTCGCGACCCAGCAACAGGCACAGGACTGCGCCAAGGCCAGGCTGCTGGAGATGCATGCCAAGGGTTTCGTGCAGGCGACCGCCAAGGTGAGCTTTTCACCCCAACTCCCCTGCTATGGCCTGGAGAACGGCGAAGTGAAGTTATTGGACGGCCAGGAGACCCACGGCTGACACCCGGGTAAAAGGCGGCCTTTCGGATTTACGGCCGTTTCACGGCCGATCGCAGCCTGGCGGCAGCGGCTACACAAGCCTGCCTGTAGGAGCTGGCGATGCCTGCGATCGGCTGCGCAGCAACCACAAAACACCCAACCCTAGATCGGCAACTCCGTCGTCAGCTTGATCTTCTGCATCGGAATCTCGGTCTTCAGGCTCTGCACGCCCTTGATCCGCGCCAGGTGCTTGATCTGGAACTGGCGGTAGGCGTCCAGGTCCGCCGCCACCACCCGCAGGAGAAAATCGCAGTCCCCCGCCATCAGGTGGCACTCCAGCACTTCGGGCAACTCGCGCACGGCATCGGTGAAGCGATCCACCGTGACTTCATCCTGGCCCGTCAGCCATACCCGCACGAACAGGGTCACGGCGGCGTTCACCTTCTGTGGATTGACCAGTGCCACATAGCGCTCGATGACCCCGGCTTCCTCCAGCAGACGCACGCGTCGCAGGCACGGCGAAGGCGAAAGCCCGACCTGTTTGGCCAGCTCAAGGTTCTGCAGACGCCCATCGCGTTGCAGGGCGCGCAATATCCGGCGATCGGTAGCGTCAAGGTTCATAAGCATCAAATTCCACAAACCATCACCAAAGAAAATTCTAATGCCAATTCTCAAGATAATCGTGAAATCTTGGCAATCAAATTCTGCGACCAGGCTGGAATAATCAGCACCTCTGGAGGTGCAACATGACTGAACCTGATTTGACCCTGCCGACTACCGGCTACCGAACCCCTCACAACGAGCTGATACGTGGCGCCAGGGCAGCCCTGCCCGTCCTGCTGGGCTTCATACCCTTTGCCCTGGTGCTGGGTGCGCAAGCCTCGCACAAGGGCCTGGGCGTGACTGAAGTAGCGATGATGACCGGCCTGAACTTCGGCGGCGGCTCGGAATTCGCCGCCATCGAGCTGTGGACATCACCCCCCTTGCTGCTGGTGATCGTGGCCATGACTTTGCTGGTCAACAGCCGCCACCTGCTGATGGGCGCGACACTGGCCCCTCACCTGTCGCACCTGCCGTTGCGTAAAGCGCTGCCCTCGCTGTTCTTCATGTGCGACGAAAGCTGGGCAATGGGGCTTGCCGATGCGCAGCAGCGCGGCCGTTTCAGCCTGGCGTACTTTCTCGGTGTGTCGTTGTGCCTGTGGCTGATCTGGGTCAGCTTCACCGCCCTGGGAGCTGTCATCGGCCCGGCCCTGGGCGATCTGCGCAGCTACGGCTTCGACATGGCCTTCGCCGCCGTCTTCCTGGTGCTGCTGCGGGGCATGTGGCGCGGGGTGCATGCTGCTGTGCCCTGGCTGTTCAGCCTGGTCACCGCCGGGCTGTTCCATCTGCTGATCCCGGGGGGCTGGTACGTCCTGGCGGGCACTTGCGCCGGTCTGGTCAGCGCCTACCTGTGGGCCAGAACATGATCGATCACCTGACCCTGTTGACCATCGTGGCCATGGCCATGGTCACCTACCTGACCCGCGTGCTCGGCTTCATCGCCCTGCGCAACCGCGTCATGAGCCCCATGGTCCATGAGGTGCTGCAAGCGGCGCCCGGCTGCGTATTGATTGCCGTGATCGCCCCGACCTTCACCAGCGGTCACCCCGCCGACCTCATCGCCCTGGCGCTGACCCTGTTCGCCGCCACGCGCCTGCCGATTTTACCGGTGGTGCTGATCGCGGTGCTCGCTACCGCTACACTGCGCTGGCTGTCCGCTAGCTGAACTGTCTGACGAGGCCTTGCATGACACTGAACATCAACACCGAAACCCTATGGATCGATACCCCGCACGGACAGTTGTTCGGTTGTCGCTGGTTCCCGGCAGGCGCTACCGGCGACCGGCCCAAGCCACCTATCGTGCTGTTCCATGACTCATTGGGCTGCGTCGCGCTGTGGCGGGACTTCCCCCAGATGCTGTGCCAGGCCACCGGGCGCGAGGTCATTGCCTATGACCGGCTGGGCTTCGGCCGCTCTTCGGCGTACCCCGGGCAATTGCCGCAGCACTTTATCCGCGACGAAGCCGAGCGCTTCTTTCCCTGCCTGCTGGAGGCGCTGCAGATCGAACGCTTCGTCGCCCTGGGCCACAGCGTCGGCGGCGCCATGGCGGCGACCTGTGCATCGGTGCATCAGCAGCGCTGCGCGGCACTGATCACGGTCTCGGCGCAGGCCTTCGTCGAGGAGCGGACACTGCAAGGTATCCGCACGGCCAAGGCGCAGTTCGAACAACCGGGGCAGATGGCGCGTCTTGAGAAGTACCATGGCGACAAATCGCCCTGGGTACTGGCGGCGTGGACCGAGACCTGGCTTTCACCGACCTTTGGGGACTGGACAATCGAGAGCGGGATCGATGCGATTCGGTGCCCGTTGCTGGCCATCCATGGCGAGCATGATGAGTACGGTTCAACCCTGCATCCCCGGCGAATCGCTGAACTGCCGGCGAACGGCGGCGAATGCCTGATTATCGATGGCTGCCACCATGTGCCTCACCGCGAAGCGCCTGAAGCATTGCTGGAAGCTGTTACCCGGTTCCTTGCTGACGCACACTGAACCGTTGTTGCCCTGCCGTCGCCATGCGTCACTACGCGTGGCGGCGTAGCGGCCTGGTTCAAGCGTAAACTAGAACACCAACCCCAGTTTCAGCCCATACTCATCGCGGGTCTGCTTGTCGAAGTCGGTCCGTGCAAACTGGCCATCCACGTCATACTTGAACCGGCTGTAATAGAGGGTGGCAATGACGGGAAAGGCGCCGTTCGGGTTGACCAGCAAGTGTAGTTCGACATAAGGATTGTTGGTGTCTTTCAGGTCCAGTTCTTCGCTGCTGATACCGTTGATATTCAACTCGGTATCGCCACTCACCGTCCTTCTGACCCCCGCTTCGAGGCGCAGGGTAACGGCGTCGAACTGATGATTATAACCAGCTGCCGCTTTCACGAAGGGGGTACGACTGGTGAGATCGACATCGAACTTGTTGAAGTCTGGATAAAAGCGATTCCATTTATAGCCAGCGCCTATCAAGGCATCCAGGAAGTTGCTTGAATCCAGTGCAACTCGCCAGCCCAGATCAAGATCGGCCTGGGCGTCCTTGATCTCTTCGCCCTGACTTTTTGCGTACTGCCCGGTGATCTCTGCATGATAGATCAGCCCGGCCTGCGCGCTCATTTTATTGCCGAAGTTTAGAAACAATCCTCCTTCTGGTATATGGTCGGTATCCGTGCTCCTGCGCCCTTTGAATTCGAGCTCGCTATAACTACCGATCAGACCGGCAGAAAACACCGGATCTGTGGGTGGTGCCGAATTGGCATAAGTGGAAGAGCTGGCGGCGATAAGCGTAGTGACGATAGCAGCAAGATCAGTCCTTTTCATAAGAACTCCACAAGCGTACGAAAGGTCCGTTGCGGACCCGTCATTTACAAACATAGCCGCCTTTTTTTTGACTGCTAGAGCAAGCAAGTGGAGTAAACAGCCAGAAAGGTGGCATTTAGCCTTTATTGCATTTACAGGCTGATTACGACACTAACCAGCGAAAGAAAAAAACCTGAAATATCAGCGCTTATTTGGACAAAAAAAGCGGATGCGATAGGCATGAGCACTTTCCGACATGCCGATGAACGGTCGCTGTTACGCCATTGGATGTCACGCCTGATACAAAAATCCGCTGAATAGTCTTACAAGACTGTTATTGATGAAACGCTGACGCCAATAAAATATCCGCGACACAACAAGCCATATTCAAATCTGCCGATATTGGATCCAATCAGCCATTAAGTTAACATTGCAAGTGTTCTTCGATTCGAAGAACAGGTTCATGCAATCAGGGAAGGGGCTTCATGCAACGTATCGTCATCCTGGGAAATTCCGGCAGTGGCAAATCCACCCTTGCGCGCCTTCTGGGCGAACGCCTGGGCGTACCGGTGGTGCATCTGGATGCACTGTTCTGGCAGCCCGGTTGGGTCGAACCCGACAACGAGGCGTTTCGCGCCCGCGTCAGGGAAGCGGTGTCAGCGGACAGCTGGGTTTGCGAAGGCAACTATTCCCGGCGGACGTTCGATCTGCGCCTGCCTCGCGCCGACCTGGTCATCTGGCTCGACACCGGGCGACTGACCTGCCTGACACGGGTCATTGTGCGCAACCTTACGAACCGGCCCCGCCCTGACCTGCCAGCCGATTGTCCGGAGAAACTGGACCGGGAATTCCTGACGTTCCTCAGCTATGTGTGGAACTTCGAGCGCACCAGTCGCCCGTCACTTGAAGCCGCGCGACTGGCCATCGCGCCGCAGGTTCCAGTCGTCCACCTGCGCGGCGCCCGGCAGATTGCCGACTTCCTTCAGGCACTGCCTGCCCCCGTCGCACCCTCACTCACCATCTTTGAGCGTACGGATAAGGTTGTTGCGCAGCCGCACGACTGACTGCTGCAAGGCCACGAACTCATCCGCCTCCAGGCCTGTCTGCGGAAAATTCTCGACCGCAAGCGCATTGCGTAGCGCGCGTCCCTGGGCGGTGAGCTTGATGCGCACCTGGCGCTCGTCGGCCGGATCACGCTGACGCAGCAGATAGCCCATCGCCTCGAGCTTCTTGAGGATCGGCGTGAGGGTGTTCGATTCGAGGAAGAGCTTCTCACCGAGGCTGCCGACGGTCTGGCTGTCCTGCTCCCAGAGCGCAACGATGGTGATGAACTGGGTGTAGGTCAGGCCGAGCTTTTCCAGCATCGGCTTGTAGGCCTTGCCGAAGGCCAGGTTGGCCGAATACACGGCAAAGCAGAGAAAGTCGCCGAGGTTGAGGGAGATGGAAGCTGCTTTCTCGGTAGGTTTCATGGTGGTCCTCACAGGTAGATGTCGCCGTCCAGGCCCCTACCTTATATCGCATGCGATCCCATCGGAAGCCCCCTGCCCTGGAGGCCCCCGTAACAGAGGATCGCCCGCGTGATTACTCGGTGATCACATCCAGGACCACATCGATGTTGCCGCGGGTCGCCTTGGAGTATGGGCAGACCTGGTCGGCGGCATGCACCAGGGCGCTTGCCACTTCACGATCCAGGCCGGGCAAACGGGTGGTCAGGCGGGCCTGGAGGAAATAGTCCTTGCCGGTCTGGCCAAGATCGACCTCGATCTGCACCGCCAGGCCTTCGGGCAAGGCCACCTTCATTTCCTTGGCCACCAACTCGACTGCGGCGATGTAGCAGGCGGACCAGGCCCCGGAGAACAATTGCTCGGCGGTCGGGTGCGGGGCGGTACCTTTGAATTCGTGAGCGGGCTTGCTCGCCCCCGGCGACGAGAGCGTGATATCCAGACCACGGGCGGTGCTGCTGCCGTTGCTCAGGGTGGTGTGGGTTTTGCCGGTAACCAGGACTTTTTCGATCTTGCTCATGATGAATTCCTCGATTATTCATGCGATTTAATCGCATACGATATATTTGATGAAGAATTGCAGCGTACTGACCTGGCTTTGGTAATGCAGGAAAGGTCGCTTTTCATCGCTAGCGATTAAATCGCATGCGATGGATTAATAATCCTCCTCCCCTGCTTACCCGTCAACGGTCGCCACGCAACCAGGCGACGAGTGGTAGCCGCTATCACAGAGTAACTGGAACCGTGAAATGGTTCACCGAAAGCAAGGGTATAGGGTTCATCACACAAGACGGTGGTGGTGACGATTATTCGTACATTTCACTGCGATCATAACCCCCAATATCAAAACTCTTGCGCAAGGTGCAAAGGTCTCCTTCGAAACCATTAGAGGTGAGAAAGCTTCGCAGGCTATCAACGTGGAAGTGGTGAGCTAGCTCTGTGGCCAACTCAATGCAACGCCCGCGTCACCAGGAAGCTCAGCAACTCAGGCTCGTCGTCCAGCTCGATCGCCCTCACCGGCCGTGGCAGGTTGTCCAGCACCGACCGCCAGAAGGCCTGTGCGGTTTCGTCCTGGTTGTAGAAGCGCACCAGCCAGTCATTCGCGCCGCTGGACAGAACCTGGGTGGCCAGTGCCCGACCGATGCCCTTGCGCCGGTAACGCTTGAGGATGAACAGGTCGGCCAGCTCCAGGGCATCGAGTGATGGCAGCTCGCTGCGCTCGACCAGCAGGAAGCCGGCGATGAAGCCATCGACCAGGATCAGGTTGGCGCTCCACTGGGGCTCCTGCCAGTAGCGCTGCAGGTGTTCCTCGTGGATGTAGAAGCGGCCATCCACCTCCACATCCTCCTGCTCCCAGTCCGAGGACTCGTAGGCATAGAACTGGTACAGGTTGCGGATCAGTTCGGCCTGCTCGGGGCCGGTTTGCAGCAGTTCGACGGTCAGGTCGCTCATGGCTGAGCCTCCCCTGCACAGGGGTGGGGCAAGCGGAAATCGGGGATCGAAAGCATGGGGGTCTCGGTCTAAACACAATAGCGCGCGTATGGCGGGCGCTATTGTTTACAAATCCCATGGCCAATGCCAACAACCCTTGCTGCACAGGTGCCCCATGGCAAGCAACGAACCTGCACGAGATCCTGAGCCAATGTCGCGTCGTACGGCCATCGTCTATGCGGTCGGTTTACCGCTTGTGCTTGTGCTGCTGATCTTCCTGCCTGCCGGCAGCCTGGCCTGGCGACCTGGGTGGGTGTTTCTTGCCGTGCTGGTGGCAGGCTTTGGTCTGTCGGCCCTGGTGCTTGCCCGGGTCAACCCGGTGATTTACCGGGCCCGTAGTCGCATTCAGGCGGGCACCCTGGCATGGGACAAAACGCTGCTGGCCCTGCTGCTACCCGCCATGACAGCGGTCTTACCCGTAGCTGCACTGGATGCCGGACGCTGGCAGGAGGCGACACTCCCCACCTGGGCGATATTGCTGGGGTATGTCGGGGTGCTGGCGGGTATTGCGCTGGCGGCCTGGGCGCAGGCGGTCAATCCGTTCTTCGAGCCGGGGGTGCGCATTCAGTCGGAACGTCATCAGCGAGTGATCGACAGCGGACCTTACCGCTACGTTCGTCATCCAGGCTACGTCGCTGCACTCTGGCTATTCTTTGGTATGGGCCTGGCCCTGGGCTCGCTCTGGGCGCTGGTGCCTGCCGCACTGGCTGCGGGGCTGCTGGTGCTGCGTACTGTCTGGGAAGACCGGTTGTTACAGGGCGAACTGGACGGTTATGCCGAGTATGCCCGGCGGGTGCGCTGGAAACTGGTACCCGGTGTCTGGTAACCACTGCAGGCAAGCCCGCTCCTACACATCCAACCGAGGGCGCACGCCATGGACACGGAACCGAACGCCACCGCGTTGATCGACGAGCGCATCCGCGAACTGGACGACTGGCGCGGCGCAACCCTGGCCCGGGTCCGCGCACTCATTCACCACGCCGACCCGCAGGTGGTCGAACAATGGAAATGGCGCGGCGTCCCGGTCTGGGCCCATGGGGGCATCCTCTGCACCGGCGAGACCTACAAAAGCGCCGTCAAACTGACCTTCGCCAAAGGCGCCGCCCTACCGGACCCTACCGGCCTGTTCAACGCCAGCCTTGACGGCAACACGCGCCGGGCCATCGACCTGCATGAAGGCGACGACCTCGATGAGCACGCCTTCAAGGTGCTGGTCGCTGCCGCCGTGGCGCTCAATACCTCCCGTGCTCAGTAGGTTCCACGCAGCGTCAGCATGAAGTTGCGCGGGTCGCCATAGTAGTTGCCATAGGTCGAGGTGCCGACGGTCTGGTAGTACTTCTTGTCGAACAGGTTGTTGCCGTTGAGGCTCAGGTCCCAGTGCTCGTCCAGCTTGTAGTCCACCAGCGCGTTCCAGATGGCGTAGCCGCCCTGGCTGAAGTCGAACGGCACATTGCTCTGGGCCACGCTGCCATCGGCATTGAAGCGGGTGGTGGTACCCGACACATAGGTGGCGCTCTGCACCTGCACGCCACCACCGACCTTGAAGTCCTGCAGCACGCCCGGCAGGCGGTAGGTGGTGTAGAGCTTGAACAGGTGCTTGGGCATGACCGTGCTCAACGGCGAATCGGCACTGCGGTTGCGATTGAGGTTGAAGGTGTAGCCGCCGATCAGGGTCCAGTCCGGCAGCAGTTCGCCCGAGGCTTCGATGTCCACGCCCTTGCTCACCACCTTGCCGTTGCTCAGGTAGCAGCAGCTACCGGCGAACAGGCTGCTGGTGCCGGCATAGGCCGGGTCGATCACCGCTTCGTTTTCCCGGGTGGTGTAGTACAGGGCGATGCTGGTATTCAGCGCGCCATCGAACAGCTCACCCTTGAGGCCGGTTTCGTAGGTCTTGCCGGTCATGGGTTCGATCGGGCTGCCCGGTTGTGGGCCTGACAGTTTGTTGGCCTGGGGCTTGTAGATTTCCGAGTAGCTGGCGTAGGCCGACCACTCCTCGCTCAGGTCATAGACCAGGCCGCCGAAGGGCGTGACCTTGGTGCCGATGCGCTGGTCGACATCGGAGACCGTGCTCCACTGGGTGCCACTGCGGGTCTGGTAGGTCTGGTTGAAGTGGTAACGCTGCGCCCGCGCGCCAAGGATCAGGTGCAGGGGCTCGGCCAGTTGCAGGCGCAGGCTCGAATAGACGCCGTACTGGCGCTGCGCGTTGGGGTTGTAGTCGCGGCTGTAGTCGGTGTGGTTGGCCGGCTCTTCCCAGGGTGTGGAGCCCGGATCGAAGACATCCACCGGGCCGCCGAAGCCCGGGTGCGGTGCAGTACCCAGCCAGCGGCTGTCGATCCGCTGATAGTCGGCACCTACCACCAACTGGTGATCGAGATCAAAGGCCTGGAAGTCACCGGCCAGGTTGACGTCGTACAGGTGCTGTTCGTTCTCCTGACGGCTCTGGGTGCCGTACCAGGTCACACCGGTTCCGGTGTTGGGGTTGACCGCATTGAGGGTGCTGGCGGTCTTGAACCAGGACACATCCCAGATATTGGTGTACGACAGGTTCAGCTTCCAGTCGTCATTGAAGCGGTGGTCGTACTTGCCGAAGTACTCCCGCGCCGTGGTGTCGGCAAAGGCCCAGCTCTGGGTCAGGCCGGTGTGCCGCGCCAAGCCCAGGTCGGCGCCGTTGCTGTAGCGTGGCACCGAGCTCTGTGTGCCGTTTTCATGGGACTTGTTGTAGCGCACACCGAAGGTGAGCATGTCGTCGTCGGTGACGTCCGCTTCCATCACCCCGTACACCAGCGGCTTTTCGGTGCTGCGCTTGTCGACGAAGTACTGGCGGTCGGTGTTGGCCACCACCAGGCGCCCACGCAGGCGGCCGTCCCAGCCCATGGGGCCGGTGATGTCCAGTTCCTGGCGGTAGTTGTCCCAGCTGCCGGCGCTCAGGCTCAGCTTCAACTGGTTGTCGGCCATCGGCCGCTTGCGCACCAGGTTGATGATGCCGCCCGGATCGCCCGAGCCGCCGAACAAGGCACCGGCACCGCGCAACACTTCAACGTGGTCGAACTCGGCCAGGTCGAAGATGTTCGACGAATAGAACGAGCCCATGGCCGTGCCCAGGGCCTGGGGCGCAGCACCATCGATCTGCAGGTTCTGGATGGAAAAGCCGCGGGAGATGAAGTCCTGGATGCGGAAAGTGGTGCTCTGGGTAATCACGCCCGGGGCGGCCTTCATCGCGTCGTTGATGTCGGTCATCTGCTGGTCTTCGATCAGCTGGCGGGTAATCACCGAGACCGACTGTGGCGTTTCCCGCACGCTGGTGGGCGACTTGGAGCCGACGCTGACCAGGCCCGGCGCATAGCTGCCGGTATTCTCGGTGCTCTCGCCCATGCCCTGGCCGGCAACGGTGGTCACACCCAGTTCCAGGGTTTGCCCGGCCTGCGGATCGACCACCGGCAAGAGCACATAGCCGTTATCGCTGCGGCTGATGCGATAGCCACTGCCATCGAGCAAGGTGGCAAAACCCTCCTCCACCGAGTAACTGCCTGCAAGGCCGAGGCTGGTGCGCCCCGCCAGGTCGTCCGAGCGCAGTACCAGGGCAACGCCGGCTTGCTGGGCGAACTGGTTGAGCGCACTGCTGAGCGACCCGGCGGGAATGTCATAGCGCTGCTGGGACTGGGCCACCACCTGCTGGGGCAAGGCCACGGCGACACCGGCGCAGGCCAGGTGAATGCAGAGGGCGATGGGACTCAGGGTCGGTGGGGCAGCAAATCGACGCATGGTGAGACGGCTCCTGTTTTGATCATGTTGGCCTCTTGCTTGACGGGCCACGCTGACAATGCGGAACCGATGGGAATGATTATTTTTCAACAGGCACGCGTTCAATGCGCGTCCACAACGGGCTGTACTGCTGCAAACGAATCGGCAAGGCCTGGGCCAGTAGCTGCAAGGCCCGCTCGGTATCATCCAGCGGCAGCACGGCGGAGACCTTCAGATCGGCCAGGGCCGCGGTATCGAACTGCAGGTGGCCACGCCGTTGCCGGCCCAGGGCCTCCAGCACCTCGGGCAGCGTCCATTGCTCGACCACCAGTTGGTGGCGCTGCCAGGCCTGCTCGACGCTCGCAGGGTCGATTGCCGGCAACCGCCCCACGCCATCACGGCGCACCCAGGCACGCCCTCCCCGCTGGACTTCCACGGACTGGCTGCGGTCGGCGCTTTGCGCAGCGACGGTGGACTGCAACATGCTCAGTTCGCTTCTGCCTTCGGCGCGGCTGACCACAAAACGTGTGCCCAGGGCCGTGAAGCTGCCTTCGGCGGTCGCTACCACAAAGGGGCGCGCGCTGTCATGGGCCACGTCCACCAGCACCTGGCCGCGCTGCAGTTCGATACGCCGCTGCCCTGTATCGAAGTGCAGGTCGACGGCGCTGTTGCCATACAAGGTGATGCGCGAACCGTCTGCCAGGGTGTGGGTCTGCCATTGGCCGGGCGCGGTGTGCAGATCGACCAGCAGGTCGTCGACGCGGTAGCCGCCCAGGCTCAGGAACAGGCCCAGGTTGGCCAGCACAACGCCGATAGCGAGCAACTGGCGCACTTTGCCACGGCGTCCTGCCGGCATCGCCAGCGCGGCACGAGCCGGCCCGCGTTGCGAACGCAAACCCTGCAGTTGAGCGACCACACTGCTGATGCGCTCGAAGGTGGCCTGGTGGCGAGGGTCGCGTCGGCACCACTGCTCGAAGGCCGCGCGTTCCTGAGCATTCAACTCGCCCTCACTCAGGCGCAGCACCCATTCGGCGGCCTGGGCCTCGATGCTGTCCGGGTGATGCATCGCGCTCAAATGTCCAGCGCCTGGTTGCAATGCATCAGCGCCTGCAGCAGGTACTTGCGCACCATGCGCTCGGAAACCTCCAGGCGCCGGGCGATCTGGGCCTGGCTCTGCTCGTCCAGGTAGTAATCGACGAAGGCCTGGCGCACCTTGTCGTTGAGGCCTTCGAGGACGAAAGCGATCTGCTCCAGCGCTTCGAGGGTGGTGAGAATCTGCTCGGGCGATTGATGACCTTCCAGGGCCTCGGCGGTCAGTGCCAGCTCACGCAGGTAGGCGTCTTCGATGTGCTGGCGGCGGGCCTTGTCGATGATCAGCCGGCGGGCGGTGGTGCTGAGAAAGGCCCGCGGCTCGCGAATGCCCAGCAGTGAATCGCGCGAACCGAGAATCCGCAGGAAGGTATCCTGGGCCGTGTCGGCCGCGTTCTGCGGGCAGCGCAGCTTGCGCCGCAACCAGCTGAACAGCCAGCCATGGTGCTCGCTGTACAGCTGGTGAAGCGCACGCTCGAAGGTCGGCTCGACGGCGGACATGGACACACCCGGAGTATGTAAGTGAGAATTATTCCGAATAATATCCAGTCAGCACTTCCCCGTGCAACCACTGTCGGCAATCCGGAGCCCTCGCCCCTTTGCCAATCAAGGCAAAGTGCTGGCCCCCGCCCCGCTTCTTCCTAGGCAAACTCGCTTTCCTTTCAACAGCTTAGGTTGACACTATGCGGGCTTATGGACTGACCCTTGCAACGCTTTTTCTTGCCACGTTTTCCCTGGCTGCACAGGCCAGGTCGCTGGGTGAGAATGATCGTTATATGTGTAGTTGGGGGTCGGACATCGCCGCTGGTGCGCAGCAATCGAAGCTTTCGGGTACGACCTTGTACTCGGCGCGCAAGAAGCTCCAGGTGCGCAAGTTTCCCAAGCCGTGGATGCGCATGACTGCCATGGGTATCACCGAGCAGACCTACAACAGCCAGTCACGCCTCAAGCCTGCGGCCATCAAGCAGACCTACTACGAGCAGTGTGTGCAGCACGCGGTTGCGCGCCGCTGATTTTTATCGATCGCGCTCCCCCACAACGCCCCGCAAGGCCAAAGTGCCCCTGTAGCCGCTGCCGCCAGGCTGCGATCGACCGCGAAGCGGTCGCAATCCTGGCCTCGGTGACTTCCCCCGACTGTTGGCTTTGAAAATTACGAGCATATCCATTTGCCAAGGTGGCGCTGATTCACCTTTCCGCCCTTACGGCGGGCCACTTTGTCATGGCAAAGTGGCGCAAACCGTGCGTCCCTGCATCCGGCCCTACGCTTCGCTCCGGGTCCCTTCCTTCCGGCATTGCTCCCGCTGGGACGCACCGAAGGGCCATCCATGGCCCTGCGGTGCTTGCAGGCCATCCATGGCCTGCACCCGGCTACGCAATACCTCCACTCAGCCTCCTGAAGGGACGAATCGCGTCGTCTGGGCTGGCGATGTATGAAAAGCAAAAGCGGAAAGCCGAGCCCGAGCTTCGCTCTGCTTTTGCTCTTGCTTCTGCGCGCGATATTCCAGGCGCCATCAATCGTCCCTTCAGGAGGCCGAGTGGAACCCTTGCGTAGTGGGGCGACGGCCATGGATGGCCGGCGAGCGCCGTAGGGCCAGGGACGGCCCTTCGGCGCGCCCCCACGGGAGCAAGGGTGCA
>Ga0247821_10001006_pt1 | contig 15599 bp, 9 predicted proteins | sample 13C_Glycerol_Day_FD_192481 | JGI IMG/M metagenome (GOLD analysis project Ga0247821, IMG submission 192481) | Soil microbial communities from agricultural site in Penn Yan, New York, United States - 13C_Glycerol_Day14 | ecosystem: Environmental > Terrestrial > Soil > Agricultural land | place... | reverse complement strand
ATCTTGAATCCCCTGAAGGGCCGTCGAAGACTACGACGTTGATAGGTTGGGTGTGTAAGCGCTGTGAGGCGTTGAGCTAACCAATACTAATTGCCCGTGAGGCTTGACCATATAACACCCAAGCAATTTGCTGACGCAGATTGCGGTGGTGAAGACGAAACGAACCGAAAGTTCGCACTGCTCACAAAAGCACCACAAATATCGCATATCCGAATTCGCTGGGCTGTCCATCTGGACATTCTGGCAACAGAATTTCTTGACGACCATAGAGCATTGGAACCACCTGATCCCATCCCGAACTCAGTAGTGAAACGATGCATCGCCGATGGTAGTGTGGGGTTTCCCCATGTGAGAGTAGGTCATCGTCAAGATTCATTTCGCAAAACCCCTATCTGCGCATGCAGGTAGGGGTTTTGTCTTTCTGGCCCAAAAGTTCGGGGCCTGCACAACCCTTCTCTGTGGGAGCGGGTTCACCCGCGAACACCGGCAAAGCCGGTGCCATCCACCGCGCTGCCTGCTTCGCGGCTAAAGCCGCTCCCAGGAGTCGCAGCAATAGTCAGGAATCGCGTCAGCCTGATGGCACTCGGCCCTTTCAGGCATTCGCATGATATCGTTCCCCCTCAGCCACCAGTGCCTGCCAGAGACCTCCCGATGCCCAACACCACTCACCTCCACCCCGGCTTCATGATCGTCCACGGCAACCGCCTCGACGACCTGCGCAGCCTGGTGGTGAGCTGGATGCGTCGTTATCCCCTGGCGCCCCTGGAAAACGAAATCGCCCTGGTGCAAAGCAATGGCATCGCTCAATGGCTCAAGCTGGCCCTTGCCGAAGACCCTCGGGACGATGACCAGGGCGGCTGCGGCATCGCTGCGGCCATCGACGTGCAACTGCCAGGCAGCTTCATGTGGCAGCTGTACCGCAGCGTGCTGGGCCGCGACGAAATTCCCGAAGTCTCCCTGCTCGACAAGGCACCGCTGACCTGGCGCCTGATGCGCCTGCTTCCGGCTCTGATCGAACGCCCGCATTTCGAGCCGCTGCGGCGCTTCCTCACCGACGACAGCGACCTGCGCAAGCGCTACCAGCTCGCCGAGCGCCTGGCCGACCTGTTCGACCAGTATCAGGTCTACCGCGCCGACTGGCTCAAGGATTGGGCCGCTGGCGAGCATATCCTCAATACCGCCCGCGGCGAGCGCAAGGCGCTGCCCGCGGGCAACCGCTGGCAGGCCGAGCTGTGGCGTGCATTGCTGGATGATGTTGGCGAGCAAGGCATGGAGCAAAGCCGCGCCGGGGTACATCAGCGTTTCATCGAACGGATCAACAGCCTGGAGCAGGCACCTGCCGGTCTGCCGGCCCGGGTGATCATATTTGGCATATCCTCGCTGCCAGCCCAGGCCCTTGAGGCACTGGCGGGCCTGGCACGCTTCAGCCAGGTGCTGCTATGTGTGCACAACCCCTGCCGCCACCACTGGGCCGATATCGTTGCCGACAAGGACCTGCTGCGCCACCAGTACAAGCGCCAGCAACGCAAGCAGGGCATGCCCTTGCAGCTGGACGACCAGTCGCTGCACCAGCATGCCCACCCCTTGCTGGCTGCCTGGGGTAAACAAGGCCGCGACTACATCAACCTCCTCGACAGCTACGATGACCCTGGCAGTTACCAGGGCGTATTCAGCGACGGCCGCATTGACCTGTTCAGTGACGGCTCGCCCACCACGCTGCTCAGCCAGTTGCAGGACGACATCCTCGAGCTGCGCCCGCTCGCCGAAACCCGCGAGCGTTGGCAACCAGTCGAGCCGGCGAAGGACCGCTCGATCCGCTTCCACATCGCCCACAGCCCGCAACGTGAAGTGGAGATCCTTCACGACCAGCTGCTGGCCCGGTTCAGCGCCGACCCAACCCTGCGCCCACGTGATGTGATCGTCATGCTGCCGGCCATCGATACCTACGCGCCGCATATTCGCGCCGTATTCGGCCAGTTGCAGCGCAACGATCCGCGCTACATCCCGTTCACCCTGGCCGACCAGGGCCAGCGTGGCCGCGAACCTTTGCTGATTGCTCTCGAGCACCTGCTCAAACTGCCGGACAGCCGCTTCGCGGTCAGCGAAGTGCTCGACCTGCTGGACGTGCCGGCAGTCCGCGCCCGTTTCGGCATTCGTGAAAACGACCTGCCCACCTTGCACCGCTGGATCGAGGGGGCCGGCATCCGCTGGGGCCTCAATGCCGAGCAGCGGGCCAGCTTGGGCCTGCCCGCAGGGCTGGAACAGAACAGCTGGCGGTTCGGCCTGCGGCGCATGCTGCTGGGTTATGCCGTAGGCTTGGGCGAGGCCTGTGACGGCATCGAACCCTACGATGAAATCGGTGGCCTGGATGCGGCACTGATCGGCCCGCTGGTCGCATTGCTCGACGCCCTCGAAGTAGCCAGCCAGGCCTTGTCCGAGCCTGCCACTGTCAGCCAGTGGGGCGAGCGGCTGCATGCCTTGCTGCAAGTGTTTTTCCTGGCCGAAGGCGAGCGCGACGAGTTCCTGCTGATGCAGCTGCAGGATCTGCGTGACAGCTGGCTTGAAGTGTGCGAAGCCGTCGGTCTGCAAGACCCATTGCCGCTGACCGTAGTGCGCGAAGCCTGGCTCTCGGGCCTCGACCAGGGCAAGTTGTCCCAGCGCTTCCTCGCCGGCTCGGTCAACTTCTGTACCCTCATGCCGATGCGCGCCATCCCGTTCCGGGTGGTCTGCCTTCTGGGCATGAACGACGGCGATTATCCCCGCGCCCAGCAGCCGCTGGACTTCGACCTGATGGCCAGCGACTACCGCCCTGGTGACCGCTCGCGCCGTGAGGATGACCGCTACCTGCTGCTCGAAGCGCTGTTATCGGCCCGCGACCAGCTGTATGTCAGCTGGGTCGGGCGCAGCATCCGCGACAACAGCGAACGCCCGGCCTCGGTCCTGATCGGCCAGTTGCGCGACCACCTTGCCGCCGGCTGGCAGCTGGCAACTGTGGAGCCGGGGCAGCCAGCAGAGCCGGGCGAGCAACTGCTGCACGCACTGACCCAGGAGCATCCGCTGCAACCTTTCAGCCCACGTTACTTCCAGAAAGACAGCCCGCTGTTCAGCTTTGCTCACGAATGGCAGGTACTGCACCAGCAAGGCCACGAAGAGGAGCAGGGTGACCCCGGCCTGCCGCCTTATCATGCTGATGAGGCTTTGAGCCTGGCCCAGTTGAGTGATTTCCTGCGCCACCCTGTGCGGCACTTCTTCAGTCAGCGCCTGAAGGTGTACTTCGAAGCGCTGGCAGCACCGACCCCGGACGAGGAACCCTTCGTCCTCGATACGCTGCAACGGTACGGCGCCAGTGAAAGCCTGCTGGGTGCAGCGCTGGCCGAGCCGGACAATGCCGAACAGGCCCTGCAGGCCCAGGCCCGGCGCTTGCAGGCCTGCGGCGTGCTGCCCCTGGCCGGCTTCGGCGAGCTGCTGCAGCGCGAGCTGATCGAACCCCTGCCAGACCTGCTGCAACGCCACCGCCAGTTATTGCAACGCTGGCCACAACTGGTCGAGGGGGCATTGCCTGTGCATTTCGAGCACGGCTCGCACTGCCTCGAAGGCTGGCTTGGGCGGGTGTTCCAGGCAGATGACCAAAGCCTGCTCAGCATAACCACGGTCCCCAACACTATCAGTGCCGGGCGTAACGCCCTCAAGTGGCACCGCCTGATCGCGCCCTGGGTCACGCACCTGGCGGCCTGCGCGGCGGGCTACCCCTACAACAGCGCACTGGTGGCCAGCGACCTGACCCTGCTGCTCGCGCCACTGCCGCAAGCGCAGGCGGCGCAGTTGCTGGGCGACCTGCTGGTAGCCCGCCAGGCGGCGATGAATGCGCCATTGCCGGTCGCGGCCAAGACTGCGTTCGCCTGGCTGGCCCAGGACGATAGCGACAAAGCCCTGGCTGCTGCAGCCCGCGCGTACGAAGGTGACGAGCGCACCAGCTTCGGCGAGCGCAGTGAAAGCATCGCCCTGGCCCGACAGTATCGCGATTTCGCCGCACTCACCGCTGATGAAACCTTCGAAGGTTGGTGCGAAGCCTTGTACCGCCCATTGTTCAACGCCCCGTGGCAGACCCTGGGCAACCCGGAGAAAGGCGCATGACCCAGGACCGTCCCCTGGCACTGAGTTTCCCCCTGCATGGCAGCCAGCTGATCGAGGCCAGCGCCGGCACGGGCAAGACCTTCACCATTTCGGCGCTTTACCTGCGCCTGATCCTCGGTCACGGCGGCGAGCAGGGTTTCGATCGCGAACTGCTGCCACCGCAGATCCTCGTGGTGACCTTCACCGACGCCGCCACCAAAGAGCTGCGCGAACGTATCCGTGCCCGCCTGGCCGAAGCTGCGCGGTTCTTCCGTGGCGAGCTGGAGGCGGCGGACCCGCTGCTGCACCAGCTGCGTGACGACTACCCGGAAGAAGCCTGGCCACGCTGTGCCGGGCGCCTGGAAATCGCCGTGCAGTGGATGGACGAGGCTGCGGTATCGACCATCCACGGCTGGTGCCAGCGCATGCTGCGCGAACATGCCTTCGACAGCGGCAGCCTGTTCACCCAGACCCTGGAAACCGACCACAGCGAGTTGTTGGGCCAGGTCATGCGCGATTACTGGCGACGCTTCTGCTATGGCATGCAAGGTGATGCGCTGGCCTGGGTGCGCGCCCACTGGGGCAGCCCCGATGCCTTGCTGCCGCGGATACGCCCGCTGTTCGGTCGCGTGCGCGCGCAGCAGGACGGGCCAGAGCCTGCGGCACTGATCAAGGCATCGCTGCAGCAGCGTGGCGAGCAGCTGGCCCGGCTCAAGGCGCCTTGGGCGCAATGGGCCGAAGAACTGCGGCAGATCTGCCGGGATGCGCTGGCCGCCAAACAGGTCGATGGCCGCAAGATGCAGGCTCGTTACTTCGAACCCTGGTTCGACAAGCTTTGCGCCTGGGCCGCGGACGACCAACTGGCGGAACTCGACCTGGGCACCGGCTTCACCCGCCTGACTCCGGCGGGTATGGCCGAAGCCTGGAAGGGCGCACCACCCGAGCACCCGGCCCTCGACGCCATGCAGAGCTTGCAGCAACAGTTGCAGGCTCTGGACAGCCCGGATGCCTCGTTGCTCGAGCATGCCGCCAACTGGGTATCGGCACGCTTCGAAGTGGAGAAGCGTCGGCGCGCGGAAATGGGTTTCGACGACATGCTCCTGCGCCTGCAGCACGCCTTGGCCAGCGAGGCCGGAGAGCGCCTGGCCAGCCTGATCCGCGAGCAGTTCCCGGTGGCGTTGATCGACGAGTTCCAGGACACCGACCCGGTGCAGTACGGCATCTTCGAGCGCATCTACCAGATCAGCGAAAACCGCGCCGAAACCGGCCTGTTCATGATCGGCGACCCCAAGCAGGCGATCTATGCCTTCCGTGGTGCCGACATCTACACCTACCTCGCCGCCCGCCGTGCCACCAGTGGTCGCCTGCACAGCCTTGGCACCAACTACCGCTCCAGCAAAGCCATGGTCGCGGCGGTCAACCAGGTGTTCCTGCAGGCCGAGGCGCGGGAGGCAGGGCGCGGCGCATTCCTGTTCCGCGAGGCCGATGACAACCCGCTGCCGTTCATCGAGGTGCGCGCCAAAGGCCGTGGCGAGCAGCTGTTGATCGATGGTGAAGCTTGCGCAGCCCTGCAGTGCTGGCAACTGCAAAGCGAAGAGCCGGTCTCCGGCAGCGTATACCGCCAGCAGCTGGCAGCCAGTTGCGCCAGCCATATCGTCGCCTTGCTCAATGGTGGCCAACAGGGCACGGCGGGTTTTCAGAATGCCGAGGGCGAACTGCGCCCGTGCCTGCCATCGGACATCGCCATCCTGGTGCGCGATGGCCATGAAGCGCAAATGATCCGCGCCGAACTGGCCGCGCGCGAGGTGCGTAGTGTGTATCTGTCCGACAAGGACTCGGTATTCGCCGCCCAGGAGGCCCACGACCTGTTGGCCTGGCTCAAAGCCTGCGCCGAGCCCGATTCGGAGCGCCTGCTCAAGGCCGCCCTGGCCAGCCTCACCCTCGATTTGTCGCTGGCTGCGCTGGACCGCCTGAACCAGGACGAGCGGGTCTGGGAAGACTGGGTCATGCGCTTTCGCCGTTACCGCGACACTTGGCAGCGCCAGGGCGTGCTGCCGATGCTTCGGCACCTGCTGCATGACTTCCAGTTGCCGCGTACCCTGATCCGCCGCAGCGATGGCGAGCGGGTGCTGACCAACCTGCTGCACCTGGCCGAACTGTTGCAGCAGGCCGCTGGTGAACTGGACGGCGAACAGGCGCTGATCCGCCACCTGGCCGAACATCTGGCCAGTTCCGGCCAGGCTGGTGAAGAGCAGATACTGCGGCTGGAGAGTGATGAGCAACTGGTAAAGGTGGTGACCATTCACAAGTCCAAGGGCCTGGAATACCCCTTGGTCTACCTGCCGTTCATCTGCACCAGCAAACCGGTGGACGGCAGCCGCCTGCCGCTGGCCTGGCATGATAGCCAGGGCAACGCCCATCTCACCCTCACCCCAGACCAGGAACAGATCGAGCGCGCCGACGATGAGCGCCTGGCCGAAGACTTGCGCCTGCTCTATGTGGCCCTGACCCGTGCCCAGCATGCCTGCTGGCTGGGTGTCGCCGACCTCAAGCGGGGCAACCAGAAGAGCTCGCAACTGCACCGCTCTGCGTTCGGCTACCTGCTGGGAGGTGGCCTCGCCCTGCCGAGCTCGCAACAACTGACGGACTGGTTGCAGGCCTTGGCTGCAACGTGCCCGCACATCAGCTGCCCGGGCCTGCCGCCGGCAGATGAGCAGGTGTATCGCATGCCGCACGCCGAGCGTGAGCTGCTGCCTGCCCGCAAGCCGCGCCGCGCAGCGGGCGCCGAGCATTGGTGGATTGCCTCGTACAGTGCCCTGCGCGTCGGCGACCAGACCCTCGGTGCCGACAGCTCCCAGGCCCAACAGTTACTGGATGATGAAGTGGTCGATACTCAGGTGCTGCGCGAGGTCCCGGCCGACAGTGGCGACATCCACCGCTTCCCGCGCGGGCCAAACCCCGGCACCTTTCTGCATGGCTTGCTGGAATGGGTTGGCCGCGAGGGCTTCAGCCAGGTCAGCAGCAATACACAGCTGATCGAGCGAACCGTTGGCCAGCGCTGCAATCGTCGCGACTGGACCGGCTGGATCTCCACCCTGACCCAATGGCTGCAGCGCCTGCTGGGCGAAGCGTTGCCGTTACCGGGCAGCGACCTTGGCGTGACGCTCGGGCAGTTGCGCCACTACCAGATCGAAATGGAGTTCTGGTTCGCCAGCCATCAGGTCGATGCCGAACAGCTCGACCGCCTGGTGGTACGTCACACCCACCGCGGCCTGGCGCGGCCGGCGGCACAGCCGACCTTGCTCAATGGCATGTTCAAGGGTTTCATCGACCTGGCCTTCGAGCTGGACGGGCGTTACTACGTGACCGACTACAAATCCAACTGGCTGGGGCCGGATATCCAGGCCTACGATGCCCTGGCCATGGAAAAGGCCATCCTCGAACATCGCTACGACCTGCAGTACGTGCTGTACCTGCTGGCCCTGCATCGCCAGTTGCGCGCCCGCCTGCCTGACTACGACTACGACCGCCATGTCGGCGGCGCCCTGTTCATCTTCCTGCGAGGCGCCAGCAGTAGCGGCCACGGCGTTTACCACGCCAAGCCACCGCGTGAGCTGATCGAAAGCCTCGATGCGCTGTTCCGTGGCGAGCACCCGCCCGTACAGCAGGACCTGTTTGCTGGAGCCGTGATATGAGCCGGAGCCTCGTCGACCTGTTGCCCACCCCGCTGCACGCCGAGCACCTGCTCGCACTGGCGCCACAGCATGACAGCGGCGACCTGCTGCAACTGCTCGACCGCTGGGTGGAGCGAGGCTGGCTGCGTGCCCTGGACCGTGCGTTCGTATCTTTCCTGGAAGAGCGAGCCCCCGGTAGCGACCCCCTGTTGTTGCTGGCCGCCGCCCTGGCCAGCCATCAACTGGGCCACGGCCATGTCTGCCTCGACCTGCAGCAAACCCTGGCCGAGCCCGATTTCGCCCTGTCGTTGCCACCTGAAGGCGATGCCTTGACCGGCCCCTTGCTGCTGCCTTCGCAGTTGCTGGCCAACCTCGACCTGCACACCTGGCGCCAGCGCATTGCCGCCAGCCCGCTGGTGGCGGCCGGTGATACCCCGGGCCAGCAAGCGCGGCCTCTGGTGCTCAGCGGCGAGCGCCTGTACCTGCGCCGTTACTGGAGTTACGAGCGGCGCATCGACCATACCCTACGCCAGCGCCTGTCCCAGGTCGAAGCGCCGCCGGGCGACCTGCCTGGCCGTCTGGCGCAGCTGTTCGACGGTGGTGCGCCGGCTGGCCAGGTGGACTGGCAGAAGCTCGCCTGTGCACTGGCCACCCGCGCCGGTTTCAGCATCATCACCGGCGGCCCCGGCACCGGTAAGACGACTACCGTGGTCCGCCTGCTGGCCTTGCTGCAGGCGCCGGCGGTGGAGCAGGGCAGGCCACTGCGCATTCGCCTGGCCGCGCCGACCGGCAAGGCGGCCGCGCGCCTGACCGAATCCATCGGCCAGCAGGTCGAGCGCCTGCAGGTCAGCCCCGAGGTGCGCGGTCAGATCCCCACCGAGGTCAGCACGGTACACCGCTTGCTCGGCAGCCGCCCTGGTTCGCGGCACTTCCGCCACCATGCCGGCAACCCGCTGCCGTTGGACGTGCTGGTGGTCGACGAAGCGTCGATGATCGACCTGGAAATGATGGCCAACCTGCTCGATGCCCTGCCGCCACGGGCACGCCTGGTACTGCTGGGCGACAAGGACCAGCTTGCCTCGGTCGAGGCCGGCGCGGTATTGGGCGACCTGTGCCGGGATGCCGAGGAGGGCTGTTACTCGCCGGCTACCGAGGCATGGCTGGAGCAGACCGGTGGCGAGTCGCTGGCGGGCAGCGGCCTCAAGGCTGGCGATGAGCAGCGCAACCCGCTGGCCCAGCAGGTGGTGATGCTGCGTTTCTCGCGGCGTTTCGGCGAAGGCAGCGGCATTGGCCAGCTGGCCCGGCTGGTCAACCGCCAGGATTCCCATGCGGCGCGCAACCTGCTGGCCGCGCCGCCTCCCGATGTGCACAGCCTGGCCCTGAAGCACGAACAGGATCGCGCCTTCGACCGCCTGCTGCTCGACGGACTCAACCGCGGCAGCGACGGTCCGCAGGGTTACCGCAGTTACCTGCGCACCCTTGGGCGCTTCCGCCCGGCCCTCGATACCGCCATTGACGACCCCGCGTGGGAGCAATGGGCGGGCAAGGTGCTGCACAGCTTCGAGGACTTCCAGTTGCTGTGTGCGGTACGCCGCGGCGCCTGGGGTGTCGAAGGCCTCAACGAGCGGGTGGCCCGGGTGCTGCACAATGCCGGGCTGATCGACAGCCAGCAGCCCTGGTACGAAGGGCGCCCGGTGCTGGTGACCCGCAACGACTACGGCCTGGGCCTGATGAACGGTGACATCGGCATCGCCCTGCGCCTGCCGGATGAGCGCGGCGAACCCTTGCTGCGCGTGGCCTTCCCGCGTAACGACGGCAGTGGCGGCGTGCGCTTCGTCCTGCCCAGCCGCCTGAACGAAGTGGAAACGGTATTCGCCATGACCGTGCACAAGTCCCAGGGCTCGGAGTTCAGCCACACCGCGCTGGTGCTGCCGGATGCGCTCAACCCGGTGCTGACCAAGGAGCTGATATACACCGGCATTACCCGCGCCAAGCACTGCTTCAGCCTGGTCGAGCCTCGCCAGGGTATTTTCGAAGAAGCGGTCGCGCGCAAGGTACGGCGTATTTCCGGGTTGATGCTGGAGCAGGTCTGACACCGGGCGCACTCCTCTGTAGGAGCGGCCTTGTGTCGCGAAAGGGCCGCAAAGCGGCCCCAGATATCAGCAGCGCAGCAGAGATCAAGGGGCTGCTTTGCAGCCCTTTCGCGACACAAGGCCGCTCCTGCAGGGAACGCAAGTGCTTCCAGGCTCCGCGCCTTTCATACAAGCATGCGGCCATGTGCTATCGTTGCGCCGATATCGGAAAGGGCCTCAAGAGATCCCCCACATGAAAGTGGCCGCAAGGCGAATGACGAGCTGTGCGCTTTCGCTATTGCTGGCCGCCCTGTTCCTTTCCTCAGGCCCGGCCCAGGCAGACTCCGCCATGACTGCCGTCCAGGCGCAGCAACGTGCCAAGGCCGTCACCCAGGTGGTGCTGGGCATCTTCAGCTACGCCCGCTGGCCCGTCGAAATCTCACCGTTGCGCCTGTGCCTGGTCGGCCCGACCGAATACGCCGATGACCTGATCAAAGGCCATGTGCAGGAGTCCGGCCGGCCGCTGCAGGTGCGGCGGCTGCTGGCAGACGATAGCCAGGTCGCCCAGGCCTGCGACGCCATCTACATCGGCAAGCTCGACCAGGGCCAGCGCGACCGGTTGTTCGAGCGCGTCAGCGGCCACCCGGTGCTGAGCATCAGCGAGGCAGACGACCCGTGCACGGTCGGCAGCCTGTTCTGCTTGCGGGTCAGCGACCAGCAGGTCGCCTTTGAAGTCAACCTCGACTCGGTGGCACGCTCCGGCGTACGCATTCACCCCAGCGTGCTGCAGTTGTCGCGGCGGCGGGCGGTGCAACCATGAAACCAAACCGCAAACGGGGCGTGCGACCGACCCTGCGCTCGGTGCTGGGCCGTGGCCACCTCAGCGTCGCTTTGCTCGCTGTGGGCCTGGCCGGCATATCCCTGACCCTGCTGGGCGTGCTCGCCCTGCGCGTTTACGCCAATGACAACCTGCACCTGATCGCCCGCTCGATCAGCTACACCGTGGAAGCGGCGGTGGTGTTTGACGACAGCGCTGCGGCCAATGAATCGCTGGCGCTGATCGCCAGTACCGAGGAAGTCGCCGAGGCCAAGGTCTTCAACAACGAAGGCGAGCAACTGGCGCATTGGCAGCGCAGCGATACCGGCGTGCTCGCGCGGCTGGAAGCCCAGGTCGCCACCGCCTTGCTGGATGAGCCAATCAACCTGCCGATCACGCACCAGCAACAGCAGGTCGGGCGCATCGAACTGGTCGGCCAGGGCCGTAGCCTGTTGCTGTTCCTGCTCAGCGGGCTGGCTGGCATCCTGTTCTGCACGGTGCTCAGCGCTCTGGCTGCCCAATATCTTTCGCGACGTCTGCTCAGCGATATCGTCCGCCCGCTTCGCGGCCTGGCCAGTGTCGCCCACGCCGCCCGCCGCGAGCGCAGTTTCGACCGGCGCGTGCCGGAAGCGCCGATTGCCGAGCTCAACGAACTGGGCAATGACTTCAACGCCCTGCTGGACGAACTGGAGGTGTGGCAAAGCCACCTGCAGAGCGAAAACCAGACCCTGGCGCACCAGGCCAGCCACGACAGCCTGACCGGCCTGCCCAACCGCGCCTTCTTCGAGGGGCGCCTGAGCCGCAGTGTGCGCAATGCAGAACGGCAGCAAGATCACCTGGCGCTGCTGTTCCTCGACAGCGACCACTTCAAGCAGATCAACGACACCCTCGGCCATGCGGTGGGCGACGAAGTGCTGATCAGCGTGGCCGACCGCGTGCGTGCCCAACTGCGCGAGCACGATCTGGTGGCGCGCCTGGGTGGCGACGAGTTCGCAGTGCTGCTGACGCCGTTGCATTCGCGTCAGGACGCCGAGCACGTTGCCGAGAAGATCGTTGCCAGCATGAAGCTGCCGGTGCAGCTCGACAGTGGCCGCAGTATCGCCACCTCGTTGAGTGTCGGCATTGCCTATTACCCTGATGACGGCGCCGACCCCGCCAGCCTTCTGAATGCCGCCGATGCGGCGATGTACCAGGCCAAGCGCAAGCGCCGTGGCCATTGGCAAGTGGCGCAGACGGAGCGGTCCGCCAGCGAAGTCAAGAACAGGAGTTGACCCCGTGATACAGCGTTTGCGTTTCCCCCTTTGGGCCTTGTTGCTTGCCGTGCTGGCGCTGACCGGCTGCCAGAGCGCTCCGCCCAAAGGCCTGACCGCCGAACAGATTGCCGTGCTCAAGCGCGAAGGCTTTACCCCGACCGATGAAGGCTGGGCCTACGATTTGTCCGGCAAGGTGTTGTTCGGCAGCGACCTGGACAGCCTCAACAGCCAGAGCCAGGCGATTGTCGAGCGCATTGGCAAGGCGCTGCTCGGCGTTGGCATCCAGGGCGTGCGGGTGGATGGGCATGCCGACGCGTCGGGCAAGGCGGCGTATAACCAGCAGTTGTCCGAGCGCCGGGCGCAGAGCGTGGCCAAGGCGCTGGTCGAGGTGGGCATGCAGGCGCAGAACATCCAGTCCCGCGGCCTTGGCAGTAGCCAGCCGGTGGCGGACAACCGCACCAGCGCCGGGCGTACCGAGAACCGGCGTGTGTCCATCGTGGTGGCTTCCTACTGACCACCTGCTCACGGGCTATCCAAAATCTCTGTGGGAGCGGGTTCACCCGCGAACACCGGCGAAGCCGGTGCCATGCACCGAGTTGTCTACTTCGCGGGTAAACCCGCTCCCACATTATCTGTGTTACCCCCGGTGCTTCAGCGCAGATGCACAATTGCCGGGGCTGCTCTGCAGCCCTTTCGCGACACAAGGCCGCTCCTACAGGTACAGCGCATGCCTTGAATCCAGCGCAGACCTTTGTGGGAGCTGGCTTGCCTGCGATCGAGGGCGCAGCCCTCGCCAGGGCCATCTGCCTGTAAGAAATTTCCGAACCTGAAGCCAATTGCTTCAGTTCACCTCACATGGCGAATTATCCTACACGCCAGTCAGAAGCCGCCACATAGGCGGGGAAGCCCTCCTGAGATAACGTCCTTGGGTCGCCTTTCCAGGTGACCGGGCTTGAGACCCCCGGACTACATGTGTTGGCACCGCTTCATGGCGGTCGTGCGCGGGCAGGCTTCGGCCTGGCCGGTATTCATGTGTCCCGGGTCTCAAACCGTGCACGACTGCCACCCAAATCCTTGAGACGAAGAGGGCGGCAGTTCCTGGTCTGTTCAAGGGAGCTCCATCATGAAAAAGCTCGTACCTGATCCACCCGCCTCAGCCCTTCTCCAACTCGACCCACCCAATCTCTTACTTCTAGATCCTCCGGGTATCGAAGAATGTGACCAACTGCTCCGCGCCCTGATCCTGACAGTGGATCACACCACTACCGTACTAATCGATAGCGGTCCTGGGCTTATGCAGGATGCTATGGGCATGAATATTCGCCTTCTGTGTCGAGCGATCCACGCTTTGACAGATCACACTAGCACCCGCATCAAGGAGCAATGATATGAGCGATGATCCAAGGAAATCCTCGACCGCGGGCATAGAAACTTTTGACCTGTTCCGCTTGCAGCCAAACGTTCCCTTCAATCATGCCTTCACGCAGTTATCTGTGTTGCTTGGCTGTATTCGTCACCTCACGAGTGAGGCAGAGATGGAGAATGACCGGATTGCAGGTAGTGCTGCACGAATTCTCAGTGAGATGGCAAAAGCGTTGATTGACGATATGGAGCTAGGGATGTCCAGAAGAATGAGCTGAAGGGATAGGGCCGCGACGCGGCCCTTGCTCAGTGACCGGCACCGGCTGCGCCGGTGTTCGCGGGCACGCCCGCTCCCACAGGTACTGTGCTGGCTCCGAGATTACGCTGTACCTGTGGGAGCTGGCTTGCCGGCGATGGGCTGCGGAGCAGCCCCATCATTCCTGAGCAAACCGCATCTCCCGGGTCTCACCCATCAACAACGGCGCATTCGCCTCCGTCACCCCGCGAATGTAATCCCACAACAGCGTAATCCGCTTCAATTTGCGCAAATCCTCCCGGCAATACATCCAGAACTGCCGTGTCACCTCGATCTCCTCCGGCAACACCGTCACCAGCCGCGGGTCCTGCGCTGCCAGGAAGCACGGCAAGATCGCCAGCCCACGCCCCTGCAACGCCGCTGTGTATTGCGCAATCACGCTGGTACTGCGCAAATGCGCGCTGGCGCTGGGGATCAGGTTGGCCAGGTACAGCAGCTCCGAACTGAAGGCCAGGTCGTCCACGTAGCTGATGAACGGGTGCCTGGCCAGGTCAGCGATCTGCTTGATCGGCGCATGGCTGTCCAGGTAGTCCTGGGTCGCATACAGCCGCAAACGGTAGTCGCACAGTTTGCAGCACACATAAGGCCCATGCTCCGGCCGCTCAAGGGCAATGACGATGTCCGCCTCGCGCTTGGACAGGCTGATGAAGTGCGGCAGCGGCAGGATATCTACCGAAATAGCCGGGTAGGCATCGACGAAGTGGCTTAGCTGCGGGGTGACGAAGAAGCTGCCGAAACCTTCGGTGCAGCCCATGCGCACATGCCCCGACAACGCCACACCCGAGCCGGACACCTGCTCACAAGCCATGTGCAGCGTGCTCTCGATCGACTCGGCATAACCCAGCAGGCGCTGGCCCTCGGCGGTGAGGACAAAGCCGTTGGTCCGGGACTTTTCGAACAGCAAGGTGCCCAGCGCACCCTCCAGTGAACTGATGCGCCGCGACACGGTGGTGTAGTCCACGCTCAGGCGCTTGGCGGCGCTGCTGGCCTTGCGGGTACGGGCCACTTCGAGGAAGAACTTCAAATCGTCCCAGTTGAGCGCGCTCAGGGATGTGAGGTCTTTTTGCATGATGATCCGGTTTTTTTGTGCGTTCTTGTTGGATGTTTGCACATCTATACTCGAAACAAGCCTCAGGACGCCACCTCGCGTTTGCCCGGCAATGGCGATCTCGTCCCGACAATAATTCCAAGGAGAACGCAGATGAACGCACCGCAATCCCCTGCCCAGACCAAAATCGAACAGGTCAAACTGCTGATCGACGGCCAATGGGTCGAGTCCAGAACCACCGAATGGCGCGACATCGTCAACCCAGCCACCCAAGAGGTGCTGGCGCGCGTACCGTTCGCCACTGTCGAAGAAGTCGACGCGGCCGTGGCCGCTGCCCACCGCGCCTTCCAGACCTGGCGTAACACCCCGATCGGCGCGCGCATGCGCATCATGCTCAAGCTGCAGGCGCTGATCCGCGAAAACACCAAACGTATTGCTCAAGTCCTCAGTGCCGAACAGGGCAAGACCTTGGCGGATGCCGAAGGCGATATCTTCCGCGGCCTGGAAGTGGTCGAGCACGCCGCGTCCATCGGCACCCTGCAAATGGGCGAATTCGCCGAGAACGTCGCTGGTGGCGTCGATACCTACACCCTGCGCCAGCCTATCGGCGTGTGCGCCGGCATTACCCCGTTCAACTTCCCGGCGATGATCCCGCTGTGGATGTTCCCCATGGCCATCGTCTGCGGCAACACCTTCGTGCTCAAGCCGTCCGAGCAGGACCCACTGTCGACCATGCTGCTGGTCGAGCTGGCGCTGGAAGCCGGCGTACCGGCTGGCGTGCTCAACGTGGTGCACGGTGGCAAGCAGGTGGTGGACGCCATTTGCACCCACCAGGACATCAAGGCGATTTCCTTCGTCGGCTCCACCGAAGTGGGCACCCACGTGTACAACCTGGGCAGCCAGCACGGCAAGCGCGTGCAGTCGATGATGGGCGCCAAGAACCA
>Ga0247821_10001005_pt1 | contig 15603 bp, 17 predicted proteins | sample 13C_Glycerol_Day_FD_192481 | JGI IMG/M metagenome (GOLD analysis project Ga0247821, IMG submission 192481) | Soil microbial communities from agricultural site in Penn Yan, New York, United States - 13C_Glycerol_Day14 | ecosystem: Environmental > Terrestrial > Soil > Agricultural land | place... | reverse complement strand
GTCTCGACATCGTCGGCGCCGACGTCGTCGAGGTGGCGCCGGCCTACGACCACGCGGGGATCACGGGTCTCGCCGCCGCGCACACGGCCTGGGAGCTCCTGACGCTGATGGGGCTGCGTGCGGCGGATGTCGAACCGTAGGCCCACCCCCGCTTTGGGGTCACGAACGACCGCGGCCGTCCGGATACTGTTGCGACGCTGACGTCGGTCCACCCCTTCATTCCCGGGCCGGCGGACCCGACCCGAAAGCCCGGTGACCATGACCGATTCTCCTCGCCCGCAGTACGGCGAATACGCTCCAGTCGCGCACCAGACCGCTGCGTACCCCACCGCCGTCCACCCCGCCGAGGTGCACCCTCCGGCGGGTCACTTCCTCCCCGACACGGCGGGCGTCCTGCCGTACGGCACCCCGTCGCCGGAGGCGGCGAAGCCCCGGACGCTCGGCCTCGTCGCGTGCATCGGCGCGATCGTCGTGTTCGTCCTCTCGGTCGCGGCGTCGGTGACGGCCGGAGTGATCGCCGGTGAGGCGGCCGATCCGTACGCGACGTTCGAGCAGGACATGGCGGCGCCCCTTTCGACCGTCGACGTCCAGCTCGGATCGATCGTCCTGCTGCAGCTCACGGTCGGCACCGTGATCGGGGTCTGGGCGCTGGTGCAGGGCATCTTCGCCGTGGTCCTGAAGCGTGGACGCGCCTACGGCGTCGCGGCGATCGCCGTAGCCGTGTGCGCGCCAGTGGTCTCGATGATCGTCTACACCGTGACCTCGAGCGTGATCATCGCCACCCGGATGTGATCGCTGTGGTGGCGAGACGGACCGGGGCGTAGGCTCCTGCCACACGCCGTCGGGAGAACTTTGGTGGGGACCTACTCCGGTGCAGAGCTGCGGCAGCCGGCAACGCCGAGCGACCTGCTGCGTGCCGGTCTCGAGGGCGATCCGAACGGGCTCGCGCTCGTCTCGGCACGGGTGCGCCTGTCGTGGGAGGCGCTCGAGGACCTCACCGACCGGCTTGCAGCCGGATACCTCCAGCTCGGCCTGGAGCCGGGTGACCGGGTCGCGTCGCTCATGCCCAACCGGTACGAACTCATCGTCCACTACCTGGCCTGCTTCAAGGCGGGCCTGGTCGCAACCCCGCTCAACTACCGCTACACGGCTGCCGAGATCGACCACGCGCTCGGTATCAGCGAGGCACGGATGCTGCTCGCCCACGTCGAGCGCGAGGAGGACCTGGCTGCGAGCGATCGGGTGGCGCAACTCCCGCTGGGCACGATCGGCTACATGGAGGCCGAGGATGGCGGCGCCGCGTTCCAGGAGTTGTTGGAGCGCGACGCACCGGCCGAAGCGCTGGAGTCTCCGGCGCCCGCCGCGCCAGCGGTCATCTTCTTCACGTCGGGCAGCACAGGTCCCCCGAAGGGCGTGACGCACACGCATGCGACGCTCGGCTGGATGTTCGCCACCGCGGCGGCCGCGCTCGAGTTCGGGCCCGGTGACCTCGTGCTCGCCGGGTCATCGCTCTCGCATGTCGGCGCCTTCTACGTATCGTTCGGGGCGCTGAGTGCCGGTGCGGGCATCGCCGTCGCTCGCACGTTCGATGGAGACGAGCTGCTGGCGCTCCTGCGCGACGATCGCCCCACCGTGCTCTCGATGCTGCCCTCGGCCCTCTTCGCACTGACCCGTGACCACGGCGCCACGCAAGACGACTTCTCGTCCCTCCGCCTGTGCCGGGCGGCCGGGGACAAGGTGTCCGCCCAACTCGAACGCGAGTTCATCACGCTCAGCGGAACCACGATCGACGAGGCCTACGGGCTGTCGGAGACCGGGCTCGTGAGCGTGAGTCCACCCGCAGAGATCAGGATCGGTTCGGTCGGCCTGGCCGCACCCGGCGTCTCGCTCTCGATCCGCGACGACGTCGGCGCCGAGGTCGAGGCCGGGGGCGAGGGTCGGGCGTGGATCAAGACCAACGGCGCCTGCGTCGGCTACTGGGCTGACGCCGCGGCGACGGATGCCGCGTTCGCCGACGGCTGGCTCGACACGGGCGACGTCCTCCGCGCAGACCCCGACGGTTTCCTCTACTTCACCGGTCGCCGGAAACAGATCATCGTGCACGACGGATCGAACATCAGCCCGCAGGAGATCGAGGACGTCCTGCTGGAGCACCCGAGCGTCGATAGCGTTGGCGTCATCGGAATCCGTGACGAGGTCCACGGAGAGAACGTGCGCGCGTACATCACGTTGCGAGAGGGCTGCGAGCGGCCGCCCGACGTCGAGCTGATCCGCTTCGCGCGGGCGAAGATCGGCTACAAGGCACCCGAGGAGATCGTCGTGATCGACGAGATGCCCTCCACCGCCACGGGAAAGGTGGACCGCATGGGTCTCAAGCGGATGGCGGAGAGCTCGGTGCACGGCTCCGGCGCGGGCGTGCCTGATCAGAGCCGGACCGGGGACCCGAGATAATGGACGAATGTCCTCGTCCGTGGAACCCCGCTCCAACCCGACTGCCTGGGCCGCGTTCTGGTTCGCACTCGCTGGTCTCGTGCTCATGCCCATTCCACTGTTCATCGGGCTGATTCTGGGCGGCGGCCTGTCCATCGTCGCCGCGATCCTCGCCGTGATCGCCCTCTTGAAGGGACTCGCGCGCAGCGGCAAGGGCATCGCCCCCGTCGTGTTCGCCGGAATCTTCATCGCGCTCACGTGGGGCGGCATCTCGGCCGGCGGCGGCACCGTCTGGTAGGTCTGCCGATCGAGCAGGGGCCTACCGTCGAAGGCCCGGTCGCAGGTCGGTCGTCGCGGGACCGGATGGGACGGCGGAGGTTCGAGGCCATGTCCAGGCGGAGCGCAGGACGAAGGCCAGGAGCAGCACCTCGATTCCGATGGAGATGCCGTAGAAGGCGGCCCAGTCCCAGGTAGCCCCAGCCGCGTTGAAGATCGAGTAGGGGATGAGGAGCGAGGCGACGACGAGGTTCGTGGCGCGGTTCACCCGGGCGGGCAGCGTCATGGAGAGCATCACCATCAGGGCCGGGATCGACACGGAGACGAGGAAGATCGTCAACAACGTCGAACTGATGTCGAACCTCCAGACGAGGCCGTTGAGGATGCCGTCGACGACGCCGGGCTTGTAGAAGTTGAGGACGTCGACGTAGACGTACAGGAACATGAAGCTGGTCCATGCGGCGGCGAGCTTGGCCCGCACGGGGATCGGCGGGTTGTCGAGCAGGTTCGGGGTTGTCGTTCGGATGGTCATCGGTTCTTCCTTTGAGTGGAGCGGTCCGTCCGCCGGGGTGGCGGCAGGTCTGGGCGTGCATACGCACGGGTGGGTCGTTCTCGTCGGTCGGGTCGTCAGACGGTGATGACGACCTTCCCTCTGGTGTGGCCGGCCGCGACGTGGCGGAGGGCGTCGGCCGCTTCGTCGAGGGCGTAGGTGCGGTCGATGACGGGCCTGACCTGCCCGGTCGCGAGCAGGTCGGCCAGGGTGAGCAGGTCCTGGCGCTTCGCGAACGACGTGAAGGGCTTCAGCCGCTGTCGGGTGAACCCGGACAGCACGCGCGCCTTGACGATCCGGCCGAGGGGGCCGAGCCAACGGCCGCCGTGTCCGTTGTTCGGGATGAGGGTGCCGGTGGGCGTGAGCGCGCGGCGGAGATCCGCCAAGGGCTGGGCTTCCACGTTGTCGAGGATGACGTCGTAGCGCTTCTCGGTGCGGGTGAAGTCGGTCCTCGTGTAGTCCACGACATGGTCGGCACCGAGCGACTTGACCAGGTCGACGTTCCGGGTGCTGCACACACCTGTCACCTCGGCACCGAACGCCTTGGCGAGCTGCACGGCGAAGGAGCCCACGCCGCCCGACGCGCCCGTGATCAGCACCGTCTGGCCCGGTCGAACGTTCGCGACGTCGCGTACTGCCTGCAACGCCGTCATGGCCGACGTCGGCACTGCTGCCGCGTCGCTGACCGACAGGTTGGCAGGCGTGGACACGAGGTGGTCCACCGGGACGCAGGCGTACTCCGCGAGCGTTCCCGTGGTGCACCAGCCGAACACCTCGTCGCCGGGGCGGAGCGCCGTGACATCCGTACCCACCGCTGCCACCACACCGGCGAGGTCCCTGCCCGGGATGCCATGGCGCGGCCGTCGGAGCCCGAAAGCCAGGCGCACCACGTACGGCTGACCGGTCATGACGAAGGAGTCACCGGGATGCACCGAGGCCGCGCCCACCTCGACGAGCACTTCGCCTCGACCGGGTAGCGGCAGCCCGACCTCGGACACCTCGAGCACGGAGGGCGGGCCGTAGCGGTGCTGGACGACGGCCCGCATCGTCGCCGCGCCCGGACTCGTACGCGGCACCCCGGGTGCTCCGGCATCCGATCGCTGTTCGACTCCCACAAGATCCTCCTCACGTCCGGGCCGTGACTCCCGCCGACTCGTACACCGTACTCGTACACTGTACTATTACTCGTACGCTGTACCATTGTCAAGCAGTTCGAGCGAGAAGGAGACCCGTGTCTGCGAGTGAACGACGTCAGGTCATGCCGGACGCGGGGCTGAGCAAGCAGCGGGTGGTGGACGAGGCGATCCGGCTCGCCGACCGCGAAGGGGTCGACGGGCTCAGCATGCGTCGGCTGGCTGCGACGCTCGGCGCGGGCGCGATGTCGCTCTACCACTACGTGGCGAACAAGGAGGAGTTGCTCGACGCGATGGTCGACATCGTGTTCCAGGAGATCGAGCTCCCGCCCCAGGAGACCGACTGGCAGTCGGCGCTCCGCCAGCGGGCGGTCTCCGCCCGCCAGGTCCTCGCGCGCCACCCGTGGGCGGTCGGCCTGATGGAGTCGCGGACCTCGCCGGGGCCAGCGAACCTCCGCCACCACGAAGCGGTCACCGCCTGCCTGCGGAGGGCCGGCTTCTCGGTCGTGATGGCGACGCACGCCAACTGGTTGCTCGACAGCTACGTGTACGGCTTCGCACTGCAGGAGGCAAGCCTGCCGTTCGACACCGCCGATGAGCTCGCGGGCATGGCCGAGGGCGTCTACCTGCCCCAGCTTCCGCCTGACGAGTTCCCCTACCTCAACGAGTCCGCCGCGGCGCTCGTCGCTGCCGGCTTCGACCCGGCGGAGCAGTTCATATTCGGCCTCGACCTCGTCCTCGCCGCCCTCGAGCCACTGCGAGCCTCCGCGCAGCCTCGCTGACGTTAAGCCGCTGGGTGACGGGAAGAACCCTGATCGGAGCCGATGACGGGAATCGAACCCGCGCTGTCTGCTTGGGAAGCAGAAGTTATCCAGTAGTGATTCACTCGGCTTCACTCGGGCTCACGAGGCGCGGAATCACGGGGGAGTGTGAGCTCGAGTGAATCACTGTGATGCGGAATTCGTGACCATCAAGTGACCACTAGCTCCGAGAGCGGTGGTCTCGGTTAGCTGAGCGTGCGGAGAACGTCGTCCATGCCGTCGACGAGTCGCCGTGCCGCCTTGAGCAGGTCTGCGGCGCGTGCTTCGGTGAGCAGCAGCGGGGAGTATTGCGTCTCGGTCTTCGAGTCGATCAGCCGCGCGAGATGCTGGGCAAGCCGCTTACCCGGTTCGGTGCGGCGCAGCATCGCAACTGCGTCGCCGTGGTCCCGGCCGGCGGCGCGTTCGCCGAGGACGGCGCCACAGATCGCGTCGCCGGCGGCGATAGCGGCGAGGACCGCCAGTGAGCCGATGGTGTTGCCGAGGTCGTCGATGCCGGCGTCGTGGCCGAGATCGACGACGAGGTCGGCAGCGGTCAGGAACGCGTGGGCGTGTTGGGCACGGGTGCGGACCTCGGTGCGGGTCATCTTCCGTGTGCGCGGGGGCATCAGGGCACCTCCCCGGTTCGGTCGGTCGCCTTCGGGGCGCGTGCGGACGCACTCGCATTCGTGCCGAGAAGGCTTCGGATCTCGACTCCGGTCACGGTCTGGCCATCCCTGCGGATCGATACGACGAGCGGATCGTCGTGCTCGACGAGGCGGGCGAGCTCCGCGCCCGTGACCGCAAGAACCTGGACCCGATTGCCCGTCAGCCGACGGACCCGTTCATCAAGCGACTCGAGCGCGGCATCGCGCTGGTCCACGGCGGTTGCGTCCTCCCAGACGACGAGCACATCGACGTCGGATTCCGGCCCGGCCTCACCGCGTGCCATGGAGCCGTAGATCGCCGCGCTGACGACGACGCCGGCCGTCACCTCTCTGACGGCTTCCTCGACAGCGGATGCCACGACAGCGCGGGTGGCCAGGACTTTCTCGATCGGATCCCACAGGACGTGTCCGCGGTTCAGCGTGTACGCATTCGCCGGTCCGACCTTCTGCATGTCGACCAGGCCGAGCGCGACGAGCTCGTCGAGAATCCGTTGGGTGGTGCGAAGCGCTCGCGCTCCGCTGAGCTCATGGATCCGGCGACCGGACGCAGGCTCGGCGAGCACCGCCAGGCGCTGCAGGATCCGGGCGCGGTTCTCGCCGAGGATCACGTACTCGGGATGGCTCAGATCCACGATCCTCCCTGACTCGAATCCGCATCAAGTGACTATAGATTACATCAAGTGACCTGCGAGGATCCCAACACAGGCACAGCCGAGGTCGCAGATGAGGTCCGCTCACCGGGCATTTCATCGCACAGGGTATGCGGGCGCTCACGCCGGCCGGATCACGTGTGGCGCCCGGCGGCGGCATCTAGTGCGAATAAGAACCGGCTTTCGGGCGGATCTCGGCGGGCCGGGCGTCCTGCGGGAGCGTGAGCGAGCCCGGGCTATTCTCGGCGAAGCCAGCGCAGCGGCCAGACGAAGTGGATGACGGAGAACGAGAACAGCGACCACGCGAGAAGGAGCGCCCACCCGTTCACGTCACGCGCCTCGTACTCTCCGAGTTCGTCGACGACCGTCGTGATCGGCGCAACGGCGAAGACGACCTGAAGTGCCAAGAAGCCCAGGAGGACACCGGCGAGGGTGAGCTCGCCGTTCGCCAGCCAGCGGGCGCGAAGCTTCGGTTCGTGCCGGAGCGGAAGGCCGAACATCCACGCGATGAGCATCGTCATCACCGCGATGAAGACGGCACTCATCGACCAGCCGATCAAGGAGAGCATGCATCGAGCCGACGTTCTGGCTGCTGGCCTCCTCCCTTTCGGGGTGGCGCCTCTGGATCGCGACCATCGGCTCCATCACGATCGTCGTCGCCTGGATCGTGATCGACGGTCAACTCTGGGACCGGCCCGACGACGACTCCGCGCAGGCTCGGGAACGGTCCCGTCTCTACAACACCTCGACACTGCTGACGCTGACGGTCGGGGTCGTCATCTGCTATCTGGCGCTGTACGTCGTGAACCTGGTCTGGGCGCTGTTCGTCCTGGACCCGGCCGTGATGGGCGGTTCGCTCGGCACGTCCATCGGCTACGACGACCTGTTCGTATTCACCTGGTTCGTCGCGTCCGTCGCTACGCTCGCCGGCGCACTCGGCACGGGCCTGGAGTCGGACGAAGCGATCCGCGCGGCGGCATACTCGAAACGCGAAGAGGAGCGCCGCGCCCGTTTGGCGGACGAGCGGTCCGAGGAGGCCCGCCCTCGGGGCTGAGAGGCGCCCGGACCCGGCTCAGACGCCGGTCTCGGCTGGGAGGCGTCCGGTTGCGACGGCTTGGCGCAGCAGCTCGAAGTCGGCCTCGGCGACATCGGCGTAGGCGGCCGACCATGCCGCCGTCGCCTCGGCGAATACCTCGGATCGGCCGAGGTAGGCCACGATCGCGGCCGAGGCGGGGGACTGCCCGTGCGCGCGAGCCAGGAGTGCGGCGCACAGCGCACCGTACGAGCTGAACTGGTCGGCGTCGAGCGTGGCCGGTTCGATCGACCCCTTCATATCGCGGAACTGCCGCCAGTAGTAGTCCACCCGGTAGCGGTCCGCGGAGTCACCGGCCCAGCCGCGCATCCATCCGACGAACAGGTCGGGGTTCGCCTGCAGGATGCGCTGGGCTGCGACGACGCGGTGGCCCTCGACGAAGTCCGTCACGCCGGGGCGACCGGGGATGACCGACCGCCGGCCCCCGTAGGTCGTCAAGACAGACGGCGGAGCCTCCTTGACCTGGAGGAACAGCATGTCGCCGGTGGGGCCCTCGACGGCGAGCAGGTAGCAGCGGGTGCCGACGCTGCCGACGCCGACGACCCGCAGGGCGAAGTCGACCACGCGGTACTGCTCCAGCAGGAACGCGATGTCCTCGCGCAGGGTCGCGCGGTATTGAGTGAAGAGGTCGGTGACCTCGCCCAAGGTCGCGTGGTCGACGTGGCGCAGCATGGGAGGTTGATCGACGATGCGGATGCCGCCGTCGACCGAGAACGTCGTCAGGCGCTGCAGGACCCGCTCGGACGTGCGAGCGCGGGCCTTCTTCGCCGCCTTGCGGACCGTCCGCTCGCCCTTCTCGCCGAGGTGACGTGCGACCGAGGACGTGTCGACCCGGGCGTAGTAGCGCTCGCGGGTCGAGAGGCGGCAATAGCCCCGGAGCGTCTCGCGGTACGCGTCGGCCGCGGCGAAGGAGGCGTCTCGGCATCCGTCCTCGCTCAAGCCGATGTCACGCCCGCTGATGTGCACGCTCGCGGTGAGCCGGCGCACGTCCCACTCCCACGGCGCGACGCCGCCCTCGTCGAAATCGTTGAGGTCGAAGACCAGCGCGCGTTCGGGCGAGGCGAAGAAACCGAAGTTCGAGATGTGGGCGTCGCCGCATGAGACGACCTCGAGGTCGGTGGTGGGCGCACCGCGCAGGTCGGCCGCCATGACCGCCGCCGTGCCCCGGTAGAACGAGAACGGCGACTGCAGCATCCGTCCCACCCGCACCGGCACGAGGTCTTTCAGCCTCGACGCGTGCTGCTCCTCGAGGATGCCCAGGGGATCCCGATCGACGGGGAGCACCAGCTCGGCCAAGCCCCGCCGCGGCAGACGCTTGCGCACCCGGCGCCCGACTTCGTTCGCGGGTGACCGTCGCTCGCCGTTGCCCATAGGTCAGGCTACCGCGCGACGGCCAGCGAGCGGGGGACGGGCCTCCCAACGCTCCGTACTCATCATTGGCCGTGGCCGTCGCGGCCGGAGGCCCGGCTCAGAACTCTTGGGTGCCCGGCGGCAGGGTCGAGCGCGGTCCGCTCACGAAAGCAAGTTGAATCATTTACCGTGAGTTAACCGTGACGCGAGGGAAACAAATCGAACTCACAAACGTCGATGTGTTGATGAAAATGCGGGTCTGATCAGCCACTATTCACGAAGAGCCGATGACGGGAATCGAACCCGCGCTGTCTGCTTGGGAAGCAGAAGTTCTACCATTGAACTACATCGGCGTGGCGGCATCCGTGGATGCAGCGTTGACCATCGTAGCAACTGCGGGCCCCGTTCTCGCGCCCTCGGCGACCGGCGGAACGAGGCGGCTTCGCTCGCTAGGCTGGCGTGCATGCTGCTCTCGGATCGTGACATCAGGGCGGAGCTCGAGCGCGAGCGCATCCGGCTCGAGCCGTACGAGCCCGGGATGATCCAGCCGTCGTCGATCGACGTCCGACTCGACCGGTACTTCCGGCTGTTCGACAACCACAAGTACCCGTTCATCGACCCCGCCGAGGACCAGCCCGAGCTGACCCACCTCATCGAGGTGCGGCCCGAGGAGCCGTTCATCCTGCACCCGGGCGAGTTCGTGCTGGCGTCGACGTTCGAGGCGGTCACGCTGCCCGACGACGTGGCGGCGCGCCTCGAGGGCAAGAGCTCGCTCGGTCGGCTCGGCCTGCTCACGCACTCGACGGCCGGCTTCATCGACCCGGGGTTCACGGGCCACGTCACGCTGGAGCTGAGCAACGTCGCGACGCTGCCGATCAAGCTCTGGCCGGGCATGAAGATCGGGCAGATGTGCTTCTTCCGGCTCTCGTCGCCGGCCGAGAAGCCCTACGGCTCCGCCGACTACTCGAGCCGCTACCAGGGCCAGCGCGGGCCGACGGCGTCGCGGTCGTTCCAGAACTTCCACCGCACCGACGTCGGGGTGACCGAGGCGGGGTCGGCGGGTCGCTGACGGATGCCGCGACGCCGCTGACGGCAGGCGCCCACTGTCCCGAGCCGTCTGCGCCCGCGTCTCCGTGAAGGTACGATGACGACGATGCCCGCGTTGTCGTCGCGGGCATGTCGGGAGGGGGAACGGTGCCCGAGGTGATCCTCGCCCACGACTACCTCCTGCAGGTGGGCGGAGCGGAGCGCGTCGTGGCCGAGTGGGCCGCCGGATTCGGCGCACGGCGCGTCGTGACGCTGGCGCACGCCCCCGCATCGACCTTCGACGAGTTCCGCGACCTCGACGTGCGTGCCACCATCCCGGGCGCGTTCGCGAACCAGGTCGAGTGGATGCTTCCGGCTCTGCCGTCGATCGCCGCGCGCACGACCGTCGACGGGGGCGATGTCGCGCTCGTCTCGAGCAGCGGGTGGGCCCACCGGTTCCAGTTCGAGATCCCGCACGTCGTCTACGTGCACAGCCCGGCACGCTGGCTCTACGCCGCCGAGGACTACCGGATGCGCCTCAATCCGGTGCGACGGGCCGGACTGACGCTCAGCACGCCCCTCCTCAAGCGTGGCGACCTCGACGCGATGCATCGTGCCGGCGCGGTGGTCGCGAACTCGGCGGTCACCCAGGAGCGCATCCGCCTCTGGTACGGCATCGAGTCGATCGTCGTGCACCCGCCGGTCGAGCCCGTGGCGCCGGTCGCGATCGAGCCTGACCGAGAGCTCCCCGCCGAGTTCGCCGTGATCGTCGCCCGCGATCGCGGCTACAAGAACGTGGGCCTCGCAGTCGCGGCGGCCCGCATCGCCGGCCTCCCGATCGTCATCGCCGGATCGGGTTCCCACGCGCTCGACGAGCCCGAGTCGGGCGTCTTCGGCCTCGGCCGCATCAGCGATGCCGAACTCTGCTGGGCGTACCGGCATGCCGCGGTGGTGATCGGCGCGGGCCGCGAGGACTTCGGCCTGACGGTGATCGAGGCGGCGCTCGAGGGGACCCCGGCGGCCACGATCGCGTCGGGCGGCTACCTCGAAACCGTGAGCCCCGGGATCAACGGCTTCCACGCGGCATCCGAGACGCCCGAGGCCCTCGCGGAGGCGATCCTGCTCGCGCGCCGGCTCGACGCCGACGTGTGTCGCGCCTGGGGTCGGGCCTTCGGACGGGAGGCGCACGTCGCGCAGCTCGCAACGGTGATCGAAGAGGTGGTGCAGGGGGCGTGAGCGAGTCGCGGGTGAGCGTGCCGCTCCCGGTGCGCCTGCGCTTCGGGCACGCCGCCGTGCAGCACCTCGCCGACTCGATCCGAGTCGACCTGCTGCACATCAAGGGGGCCGCCGTCGACCCCTCGCTGCGTCCGCCCGAGATGCACGGCACCGACGTCGACGTGCTCGTGCGGCCGGCGCATTTCGTCGCACTCGACCGGGGGATGCGGGCTCACGGGTGGCGCCTGCACACCACGTTCTTCTCGGGGTCGCCGTTCGGCCATGCGCAGACCTACCTGCACGACGTGTGGGGGTACATCGACGTCCACCGCTTCTTCCCGGGCGTGCGACTCGCGCCCGACGCCGCATTCGAGCGGCTGTGGGTCGACCGCGGCTCCGTCGAGATCGCGGGCATCGGATGCCCCGTGCCGAGCACCGTTGCGCAGTCGTTGCTGCTCATCCTCAACGTGGCCCGCGCGCGCGGCGCGAATCCGAGTGATCTCGACGCCGCCTGGCACCAGGCCAGCGCGGAGCGCCGGCAGGAGATCGAGACGCTCGTCGCCGAACTCGACGCGCACGTCGGCTTCGCCGCGGCCGTCGGCGACCTCGACGAGTACCGCGGGGAGCGCGACTACCGGCTGTGGAAGGCCGTCTCCACGGGCGGCACGCGATCCGAGGAGTGGTGGGGGCGGGTACGCGCGGCGCCCACCTTGTCGGAAGCGGTGGGCATCGTGGTGCGGGCGCCCCTCGTGAACGTGGATCACCTCGAGTACCGGCTCGGGCGGCCACCCACCCGCGGTGAGGTCGTCGTGGAGTTCGTGGCGCGACCCGCGAGGGCGGTCGGCGAGGCGTGGCGGGGCGCGCGACGACGGGGGGCGGCGCGATGACCCACCTGCGTCCCGCGCCGGGCATCGCCGTCGTCGAGGACGGCGATGTCGTCTACGCGGCGCCGGTGCCCGACGGCCCGATCGCGGTGCTCGACGGGGGCGCCGCCGCCATCTGGATCGCGGCCCTCGCCGGCGAGCGGGAATCGATCGCCCAGCGCGTCACCGAGCTGACCGGGGCGCCGCTTTCATCGGTGCAGGGCGAGGTCCGGCGGATCGTCGACGACCTCGTGCGACGGGGGCTCCTCGTCGAGCACGCGACTCGAACGGCGACCTGACCCCCGCCGCCCGCACGCGTCGCCGATCAGGGTCCGAGAAGTGTGCGCGGACCGGTCGGATGCCGCGCCGTCCTCACCCTGCGATACTGGAGCGGATTCCACGAAGGGCACGGCCATGGGTTCGACGAGCTTGCGCGCACAGCTGTGGCGCGATCGGCTCGCCGAGTGGTGGGCCGGACTCTGGCGATGGGTGCTGCTCGCCGCCGCCGCCGCCGCCGCGGCCTACATCATCCTCAATCAAGGCCTCGAGAACGCGACCATGACGGCATTCGCCCTCGCCGGTCTCGTCATCGGCGCGGTGCTCACACCGTCGGTGCCGCTCGCCGTCGCGCTCATGTCGATGCCCGCGCTCTTCATCGTGCAGCGCGTCGGCCTGGGTGCGGGCGACCTCTCGGTGTCGGACTTCGCGCTCGCGGCGGCATTCGGGTGCGCCGTGCTGCTCGGCAAGCGTCCCTACAGCCGGCCGCTCCGGGCGCTGCTCTGGTTCAACCTCTTCTACCAATTCACGACGCTCTTCACGGTCATCGTGAATCCCTATGCGGCCAATACCATCGAGTGGGTGCACGCCTGGGTGCTGGTGTCGGGCGCCCTCATCGTCGGTTGGGCCCTCGGCGCAGCAGGCTACGCGCGCCTGGCGCTATCCCTCCTCGTCGTGGCCGCATGCGCGATCGCCGTCATCACCGTGATCCAGGGCGGACTCCAGTACCTGACGGGGAACTTCAGCCCCGTCTACGTCTCCTGGCCGTTCGGGATGCACAAGAACTTCATCGGCACCGCGCTCGCCTTCGCAGCCATCGTCGTCTATGTGAATCCCGACTGGATGGGCTGGAACCGGGCGCTCGCGCGCTGGGCGCTCGCCCTGCTCGTCGTCGCCATCCTCATGACCCAGTCTCGTCAGGCCCTGATCGGACTGATCCTCGCCGTCGTCGTAGTGGTCATTCGCCGCCGGGTCACGGGCCGCTCCCGGCTCGTGCTGCTCCTGCTGATTCCCGCCGGCTGGCTGATCGTCACCATGGTCGCCGACCAGGTCGCCTCGCAGAACGAGTTCAACTCGGTCTTCCAGCGGCTGAACTGGTTCCGCGAAGTCTTCCACTACTGGCGCGAGTCCCCGATCTTCGGACACGGCCTCCGGTACTGGTACAACGAGACGGCCGTGCCGTTCCAGCCCCCGCAGGCGGAGATGGAGGTCCTGGCGTCGGCCGGGATCATCGGGCTGATCGGCTTCATCGTGATGTGGGTCGGCGTGCTCGTGGTGCTCTGGCGCGTCGATCCGCGCTACGGCACGATCGCGGTCGCCGTCGTGCTGAGCCGAATCGTGCAGGGCCAGTTCGACCTCTTCTGGATCGCGGCCCAGGTCTCGATCCCGTTCGTGATCGCCGGCATCTGTCTCGGCGCGCTGGATCGCGAGGAGCGGGGTACGAAGGGCGAACCGGATGCCGCGCATGCGCGGCACCCCGGGGCATCCCTGCGCCCGCCGTCGCGAGCCGCGACCCCGTGGAAGGAGACCCGCTAGAAGGCGACGAGCAGGCCGGCTTCGACGAGATCGCGGATCGCGGCGCTCACGACCATCGACGGATCGACGCCCTCGGGAGGCTCGGGCAGCTGGCGCACCGCCGCCGCCGTGATCTCGGCCTCGGTCGAGTCGTTCGCGGCCAGCCACACGATCGGGCCGATGCCGTCGAGCACCGTGACCGTACCCGGTACGAGCACGAGCAGCTGGTCGTCGACCATCAGCGCGTCCCGATGGGTCGCTCGGCGGAACGTGCCGGCGGGCCCGTCACCGCGGGGCTGCTCGGCGTCGGGGTACTGCTCGGGGAGCAGGTGCTTGAAGCAGTCGCAGTCCCGCTCGGGCGTGGCCACCTCGGTCAGCCTCGGGTCGCCGTCGTCGGACGGGTTCGCGAGGATCTGCTCGACGAGGCCGGGCAGCGTGTCGGCCTCGGCGTAGACGGCCCGGCGTACGCCACCGGTCGAGATCACGAGCTCGGCGAGGGTGCGGAGCGGGTTCTCGAGCTCGGGGAGGAAGCTTGTCTGGGGGACGAGCTCGGCCAGCACCTCGGTCAGCGGAACGTGCACGAGGATGGGCTCCGCGACGTCCGCCTGGCGGTCGAGGAGGACGATGGCCGCAAGGCGGAGCGGGGCCTCGGCAGCCGGCTTCAGTCCGAGGGCCGTCGCCCCCTCGGTGCGCTTGTGTCCGGGGCGCTCGCCCAGGGACAGTGGCTTGGGATAGGGGACGACCGCGCCGTCGGGTCGCACCGCGAGCGTCTCGTCGGTGACGTAGCCGAACACGGTGCCGAGCGCGCGGGACGCGGTCGTCTTGCCACGACCCGACGGGCCGACGAAGCCGACGACGCGACCATCGTCGAGAGAGGCCGCCGCCGCGTGCAGCATCAATGCCTGGCCACGGAGCTCCGTGATGCCCTGATGGGTGATCTCCGTGGCGATGAGATCGGCGAGGATGTCGGCCGAGGGCGCCACGACGGTCGGCGCGCCGTCCTCGGCGAGCATGCCCGAGACGCCGGCGCTGATCGTGCGGTGCGGTGCGTCGCCGTCGTCGACGATGAGATCGGACCATTGCGCCGCGATCGCCTGCTGCTCGTCGGAGCTGAGGCTGTCGTCGAGCTCGACACGGACCGTCGACGCGAGCGCGCGCACATCAAAGGCTGTTGGCATACCATGGAGCCTACTCACAGACGGTCAGCCGCGCCGCGGCCGGAATGGCCGAACGCACCACGGAGGTGGCATGGAGTTCCGCGACTACCTGCGTGGCCTGCGCCGGCACTGGGTCGCCATCGTCCTGATGACGATGGTCGGCGTCGCCGCCGGCTATGGCTGGACGCTGCTGCAGACCCCGGTGTACACCGCAGGAGCGAGCGGCTACGTCGCGGCGAAGCAGAGCGAGGACGTGAGCCTCTCGACGGTGGGCGACGGGCTCGCACGTTCGCGGGTGCAGTCGTACCTCGACATCGCCGGTTGGCGTTCGGTCGCGGAGAACGCGATCGATGAGCTCGACCTCGATACGACCCCCGAGGCCCTCGTGGGCCGCGTGACCGTCACGAATCCGACCGACACGGTGATCATGAAGATCAGCGCCGAGGCGTCGACGCCCGAGGACGCTCGCAACCTCGCTGAGGCGTGGATCCGGGCGATGATCGTCGAGATCGACCAGATCGAGGGGGACGGGTCCGAGGGATCGGCGGCGGTCACGGTGATCCCCGGAGACTCCGCCTCGTTGCCCACCAGCCCGACCTTCCCC
>Ga0247821_10001003_pt1 | contig 15622 bp, 14 predicted proteins | sample 13C_Glycerol_Day_FD_192481 | JGI IMG/M metagenome (GOLD analysis project Ga0247821, IMG submission 192481) | Soil microbial communities from agricultural site in Penn Yan, New York, United States - 13C_Glycerol_Day14 | ecosystem: Environmental > Terrestrial > Soil > Agricultural land | place... | reverse complement strand
TGGCCCAGGTGCTGTTCGCCACCCTGGTCTGCGTGGCCATCGGCGTACCGCTGGGCATCCTCGCCGCGCACAAACCGATGTTCTACACCGCCATGCGCCCGGTCCTCGACCTGATGCAGACGGTGCCCACCTTCGTGTACCTGATCCCGACCCTGACCCTGTTCGGCCTGGGCGTGGTACCGGGGCTGATCTCGACGGTGGTGTTCGCCATCGCCGCACCGATCCGCCTGACTTACCTGGGCATCTGCGACGTACCCCAAGAGCTGCTCGATGCCGGCAAGGCCTTCGGCTGCTCCCGTCGCCAGCTGCTCTCACGCATCGAACTGCCCCATGCCATGCCGAGCATCGCCGCCGGCGTCACCCAGTGCATCATGCTGTCGCTGTCGATGGTGGTGATCGCCGCCCTGGTGGGTGCCGATGGCCTGGGCAAACCTGTGGTCAACGCACTGAACACGGCCGATATCGCCCTGGGCTTCGAAGCGGGCCTGGCGATCGTCCTGCTGGCGATCATGCTCGACCGTATCTGCAAACAACCCGACGTACCAGCAAGGGGTGAAGCATGAGCATTATTCGCTTCGAAGATGTAGACGTCATCTTCTCCAGCCGACCGCGCGAGGCCCTCAGCCTGCTCGACCAGGGCCTTTCGCGGGAGCAGATCCTGAAGAAAACCGGGTTGGTGGTGGGCGTGGAAAAGGCCAACCTGGATATCAACAAAGGCGAGATCTGCGTGCTGATGGGACTGTCCGGCTCGGGCAAGTCCAGCCTGCTGCGCTGCATCAACGGCCTCAACACCGTCAGCCGCGGCAAGCTGTTCGTCGAGCATGAAGGCTCGCACATCGACATCGCCCACTGCACGCCGGCCGAACTGAAGATGATGCGCACCAAGCGCATCGCCATGGTATTCCAGAAGTTCGCCCTGATGCCCTGGCTGACAGTACGCGAGAACATCAGCTTCGGCCTGGAAATGCAGGGCCGCCCCGAGAAGGAGCGGCGCAAGCTGGTGGATGAAAAGCTCGAACTGGTCGGCCTGACCCAATGGCGCAACAAGAAGCCCGACGAACTCTCCGGCGGCATGCAGCAGCGCGTCGGCCTGGCCCGCGCCCTGGCCATGGACGCCGACATCCTGCTGATGGACGAGCCCTTCTCGGCCCTCGACCCGCTGATCCGCCAGGGCCTGCAGGACGAGCTGCTGGAACTGCAACGCAAGCTGAGCAAGACCATCGTGTTCGTCAGCCACGACCTGGACGAGGCGCTGAAACTGGGCAGCCGGATCGCGATCATGAAGGACGGCAAGATCATCCAGTACAGCAAGCCTGAAGAGATCGTCCTCAACCCGGCCGACGAGTACGTGCGCACCTTCGTCGCCCACACCAACCCGCTCAACGTGCTGTGCGGCCGCAGCCTGATGCGCACCCTGGACCAGTGCAAGCGCATCAATGGCTCGGTGTGCATCGATCCGGGCGGCGATTCCTGGCTGGACCTGGCCGAAGGCAACACCATCAAGGGTGCGCGCCAGGGCGTCAACGGCCTCGATCTGCAGAACTGGACGCCAGGTGAGGCGGTGGAAGACCTGGGCCGCAAGCCGACCCTGGTCAGCGCCAGCATCGGCATGCGCGAGGCGCTGCAGATCCGTTACCAGACCGGTAACAAGCTGGTTCTGCAGGAAGGAAATTCAGTGGTGGGGATTCTGGGTGACAGCGAGCTGTACCACGCCCTGCTGGGCAAGAACCTCGGCTGAGTGCATCGCGGGGCAAGCCCGCTCCCACAGCACCTGTGGGAGCGGGCTTGCCCCGCGATCAAGGAACCATCAACGAACGACGATACCGCGCTGTGCCATGTAGGCCTTGGCCTCCGGCACGGTGTACTCGCCGAAGTGGAAGATGCTCGCCGCCAGCACCGCGCTGGCATGACCTTCGAGGATCCCGTCGGCCAGGTGCTGCAGGTTGCCCACACCACCGGAAGCGATCACCGGAATGCCCAGGGCATCGCTGATGGCGCGGGTAACACCCAGGTCGAAACCGTTCTTCATGCCGTCCTGGTCCATGCTGGTCAGCAGGATCTCGCCGGCACCCAGGCCTTCCATCTTCTTCGCCCACTCCACCGCGTCCAGGCCGGTCGGCTTGCGTCCGCCATGGGTGAAGATTTCCCAGCGCGGGGTTTCGCCCGGCGCGGAAACCTTCTTGGCATCGATGGCCACCACGATGCACTGGGAGCCGAAATGCGCAGCGGCTTCGCCGACGAACTCCGGATTGAACACCGCGGCGGTGTTGATCGAAACCTTGTCGGCACCGGCATTGAGCAGGTTACGGATGTCCTGCACGGTGCGCACGCCACCGCCCACGGTCAGCGGGATGAACACCTGGCTGGCCATGCGCTCGACGGTGTGCAGGGTGGTGTCGCGGCCATCGACGCTGGCGGTGATGTCGAGGAAGGTGATCTCGTCGGCGCCCTGTTCATCGTAGCGCCGGGCGATCTCGACCGGATCGCCGGCATCGCGGATGTTCTCGAACTTGACACCCTTGACCACCCGGCCGTTATCCACGTCCAGGCAAGGGATGATGCGTTTGGCCAGGGCCATGGCGTTCTCCTCAGCCGTTGTAGGCGTCGCAGAAGGCTTGTGCCTCGGCGACGTCCAGGGTGCCTTCGTAGATGGCGCGGCCGGTGATCGCGCCGATGATGCCCGGTGCCTTGGCGTCGAGCAGGGCCTTGATGTCACCCAGGTTGTGGATGCCGCCGGAGGCGATCACCGGGATCTTCGTGGCTTCGGCCAGGGCCTTGGTGAACGGTACGTTGCAGCCCTGCATCATGCCGTCCTTGGCGATGTCGGTGTAGACGATCGCCGAGACGCCATCGGCCTCGAAACGCTTGGCCAGGTCGATGACCTGTACCGAGCTGACCTCAGCCCAGCCGTCGGTGGCGACGAAACCGTCCTTGGCGTCCAGGCCGACAATCACCTTGCCCGGGAAGGCACGGCAGGCCTCGGCGACGAACTCCGGCTGCTTGACCGCCTTGGTGCCAATGATCACGTAGCTGACGCCGGCCTTGACGTAGTGCTCGATGGTTTCCAGCGAGCGGATACCGCCGCCGATCTGGATCGGCAGGTTCGGGTAGCGCTTGGCGATGGCGGTCACCACCTCGCCGTTGACCGGCTGGCCTTCGAAGGCGCCGTTGAGGTCGACCAGATGCAGACGACGGCAGCCGCCCTCGACCCATTTGGCGGCCATGCTCACCGGGTCATCGGAAAATACCGTGGAATCTTCCATGCGGCCCTGGCGCAGACGTACGCAGGCACCGTCTTTAAGATCGATAGCGGGGATAATCAGCATCTGGAAAACCTGTTCAATTCGGTAAACAGCGATGCCCGGGAAGTCAGTTCTTCTCGAGCGCCCACAAGTCGCTTTCGATGCTCTCGAACCTCTCCTTGAGGTGCGTCTGCACGTCGAAAATCGCCCTGTTGTAATAGTGCGGAGCAATCTCCTTGCTGAACAACTCCAGGACTTCGGCCACCTCGAACGAGCCCAACTGCAGCTCGAAGCGCTCTTCGAGAAAGCGCTTGAGGGTATCGAGCGCCTCGCGCTCCTGCTCGGGGGCGAGGGTCAGGATCGGCGTCCTGGTCCTGGACTTGCTCATTACCAGCGTCCGTCCCAGGCCGCGAAGTTCTGCAGCAGCTGCAAGCCATGGGTATGGCTCTTTTCCGGGTGGAACTGCACGGCGAAACGCGAGCCTTCGGCCAGCACGGCGGCAAAGTCGACGCCGTAGTGACCACGCCCCACCACCTGCACGGCCTTGGCCGCAGTGACGTAGTAGCTGTGCACGAAGTAGAAACGCGCAAGGTCGGGGATGTTGTGCCACAGCGGGTGGTCGATGATCTGACTGACCTCGTTCCAGCCCATGTGCGGCACCTTCAGGTGCTCGCCGTCTTCGTGCAAATCCTTGCCGAAGAAGCGCACATTGCCCGGGAACAGGCCGATGCAGTCGACACCGTCGTTCTCTTCGCTGTGTTCGAGCAGGGCCTGCATGCCGACGCAGATGCCCAGGAACGGGCGATCCTGGCTGACTTCACGCACCAGGCTGTCGAAGCCCAGGCGGCGAATCTCGGCCATGCAGTCGCGAATCGCACCCACACCGGGGAACACCACGCGGTCGGCTTCGCGGATCACCGCGGCGTCGCTGGTGATCAGCACCTTGCCGGCGCCGACGTGCTCCAGGGCCTTGGCCACCGAGTGCAGGTTGCCCATGCCATAGTCGATAACGGCAACAGTCTGCATTACAGGCAACCTTTGGTGGAGGGCATCTGCCCGGCCATGCGCTCATCCAGCTCGATGGCCATGCGCAGGGCGCGGCCGAAAGCCTTGAACACCGTCTCGATCTGGTGGTGGGTGTTGTGCCCACGCAGGTTGTCGATGTGCAGGGTGACGTTGGCGTGGTTGACGAAGCCCTGGAAGAATTCCTGGAACAGGTCGACATCGAAGCCACCCACCGAGGCACGGGTGTAGGGCACGTGCATCTGCAGGCCGGGACGACCGGAGAAGTCGATGACCACGCGCGACAGCGCTTCATCGAGCGGCACATAGGCGTGGCCGTAGCGGCGGATGCCCTTCTTGTCGCCGATGGCCTGGTTGAAGGCCTGGCCCAGGGTGATGCCGACATCTTCGACCGTATGGTGATCGTCGATATGCAGGTCACCCTTGCACTCGATGTCGAGATCGATCAACCCATGTCGGGCGATCTGGTCGAGCATGTGTTCAAGGAAAGGCACACCGATATCGAATCGGGCCTTGCCGCTGCCATCCAGGTTGATCGAGGCCTTGATCTGGGTTTCCAGAGTATTGCGCTCGACGGAAGCCTTACGTTCGACCATCACCAGCTCCGCAAAATCATTGGGCGAAAAAGGTGATCATTATAGGCCCAGAAGCGCCTGGCATGAAACGAAGATGACATGTGGCAGGGGATTTACCTGGAAAACCGCCAACTCCCACAATGTTCCTGCAGGATCAACTGTCTTTGCCGATCGCCAGGACTGAAACCTGTAGCCGCTGCCGCCAGGCTGCGATCGACCGCAAAGCGGTCGCCAAACCTGCCCCTGCGGACCATGAGGTATACCGAGGTGACCAGATTGCGACTGCTGCGCAGTCGATCGCAGCCTCGTGCCTCGGCAGCGGCTACACAGAATGGCTGCGCCCGTCGCCGGCGATGGGCTGCAACGCAGCCCCATGCCACAGGCTAATTGAACAGCACCGCCGTCTTCTGCAACGTCACCCAGATCCCCCAGGCCAGTGGAACCCCCACTACCAGCCAGGCCGCGACCACCAGCGGCAGGCTGCCCGGCGCCGCCTTCCATTCCAGGGCGCGAGCATTGCCGCTGCCCTGGTCATGGCCCAGCGCCTGCTCGGCGGCCAGCTGCGCGTCGGTCATGAAGTACTTGTCGGCGACCGGACGCACCAGGGCATTGCAGATGAACCCCAGCACCAGCAGGCCGGCGAGGATGTACAGGGTGATGTCGTAGACCGCCGCCCGCTCCACACCCAGGGCCAGCTGGTACTCACGCAGGTAGGTGATCAGTACCGGACCGAGCACGCCGGCGGCCGCCCAGGCGGTCAGCAGGCGACCATGGATAGCGCCGACCATCTGGGTCCCGAACAGGTCGGCCAGATAGGCCGGCACCGTGGCAAAGCCACCACCGTACATCGACAGGATGATGCAGAACGCCGCCGCGAACAGGGCGATATTGCCCAGGTGGCCCATGTTCGGCACCAGCGCATACAGGGCCACGCCCAGGGCAAAGAAGGCGAAATAGGTATTCTTGCGGCCGATGTAGTCAGAGAACGATGCCCAGAAAAAGCGCCCGCCGATGTTGAACAGGCTGAGCAGGCCGGTGAATCCGGCGGCAATCGCGGCGATCTGCGCCAGTTGCGCGGTGTCGAGTTCGCTGAAGCTCAGGTCGTTGCCCAGCAACTTGCCGGCGAAAACCTCCTGCAACAAGGGTGAGGCCATGCCGAGAATGCCGATCCCCGCCGACACGTTCAGGCAAAGTACCAGCCAGATCAGCACGAACTGCGGGGTTTTCCACGCCACACTGACATGCACATGCCGATGGGTGATCATCCCGTTGCCGGCCTTCTTCAACGGCGCGCTCCAGCCTTCGGGCTTCCAGCCGGTGGGCGGTACGCGATAGGCCAGCGCCCCGCCGATCATGAACACGAAGTAGATCGCCGCCATCACCACGAAGCTCTGCCACACGCCGACGCCTTCAGGGCTGGCGAAATGGTTCATCAGCGCAGCCGCCAGCGGCGCACCGACCATCGCCCCGCCTCCGAAGCCCATGATCGCCATGCCGGTGGCCATGCCGCGCTTGTCCGGGAACCACTTGATCAGGGTCGATACCGGCGAGATGTAGCCCAGCCCCAGGCCAATGCCACCGATCACCCCCGAGCCGAGCCACATCAGCCAGAGCTGGTGGGTGTAGATGCCGAACGCCGAGATCAGCAGGCCGCCGCACCAGCACAGTGCCGATACCACCCCGGCCTTGCGTGGCCCGGCATGCTCCAGCCAGCCACCCCAGATGGCGGCCGAGCAGCCCAGGAACACGAAGAACAAGGTGTAGATCCAGCTCAACATCGAGATCTGCCAGTCGCACTCGGCGTTGAACAGGCGGGCGAAGAAGCCCAGGTCCGACGCACAGGCCAGCGGGGCGGTGATGCCGATGGCTTGCGACAACGGCAGCCAGAACACCGAAAAGCCGTAGGCCATGCCGATGCACAGGTGAATGGCCAGGGCCGCCGGCGGCACCAGCCAGCGATTGAAGCCGGGGGCGGCGATGATCCGTTCCTTGGACAGGAACCCTGGACCGCCAGCCAGGGCGCCTGCAGTAATACTGCTGCTCATTGTCATGTTCTCGTGTAGAAAGGTCAGCCCACCGGCCTGTGAGCGGCGCAAGGGTAGCATTAGCCCCCCTCACTGATAGCAAGCTGATACTGCCTTTTCTTCGGCAACTGATGCCCATGGGCAAGGAACTGTCACCCTCATCGTTGTCGAAACGCGGAAATGCATGCATTACTCCTGCGAGTAACTCTGCATGTGCTGTAGGAGAAATCTCCGGAAAACCTCGGTCACCCAGTGACGACAATCGCAGCGCTATACTCTGCGGCTGACTTATGAATTCGGACTACAAGGACTCGCCCATGAAAGCGTTCGGCAAAATCCTGGGGCTGGTGCTTCTCGGGTTGTTGCTGATCATTGTGGCTCTGGGCTTCGCCCTGACCCACCTCTTCGATCCCAACGACTACAAAGACGAGATTCGCCAGCTGGCACGCGAAAAGGCCCACGTCGAGCTGACGCTCAATGGCGACATCGGCTGGAGCCTGTTCCCCTGGCTGGGGCTGGAGCTGCATGAAGCCAGCATCGCCACCCTGAACAACCCGAAAGTGCCGTTTGCCGACCTGCAGATGCTTGGCCTGTCGGTGCGGGTCCTGCCCTTGCTGCGCCGTGAAGTGCAGATGAGCGACGTGCGCGTCGAAGGCCTGAACCTGACCCTGAGCCGCGACGAAAACGGCCATGGCAACTGGGAAGACATCGGCAAGCCACTGCCGACCGCGCCATCGACCCCGGCTGAGGCCTCGGCCCCCGCGCCCGCCGGCGATGCCAGCGCCAAGGCCGAAAACAAGGACAGCGCCAGCGATCGCCCGGTCAGGCTGGATATCGACAGCCTGACCGTGAACAACGCCCGGGTGCAGTACAGCGACGCACGCAGCGGCCAGACCTTTGGCGCCGAAAGCATCCAGCTGAGCACCGGTGCCGTGCATGAAGGGGTAAACATTCCGCTGAAGCTGACCGCCTTCCTCAGCGCCGGGCAACCGGTGATCAAGGCACGCACCGAGCTCAACGGTGAACTGCGCTTCGACCGTCGCCTCAAGCGCTACCAGTTCGAAGACATGAAGCTCAGCGGCGAAGCCTCGGGCGAGCCACTGCAGGGCAAGACCCTGACGTTTGCCGCCCAGGGCCAGTTGCTGGTCGACCTGGCGGCCAACGTCGCCGAATGGAACGGCCTGAAGCTGTCGGCCAACCAGCTGCGCGCCCTGGGCGAACTGAACCTGCGCGAACTGGACAAGACCCCGCAGCTCAGCGGCGGCCTGTCCATCGCCCAGCTCAACCTGCGCACCTTCATGGACAGCATCGGCCACCCGCTGCCGGCCTCTGTTGATGCCACCAGCCTGGGCAAGTTCGAGATGGTCAGCCGCCTGCAAGGCAGCCCCACCAGCCTGGCCCTGGAAGACCTGGCAATCAAACTCGACGACAGCACCTTCAGCGGTCGCCTGGCCGTCGAAGACTTCGCCAAGCAAGCCCTGCGTATCCAGCTGAAAGCCGACAAGTTCGACGCCGATCGCTACATGCCGGCCAAGAGCGAAGCGGCCGCCAGCGCCACGGCAGCGCGCCAGGCCGAGGTCAAGAGCAAGGAAGCCGGTGCCCTGGCCAGTGCCGGCAACACGCCGCTGCCGGACGCGCCGACCCAGGTGGCCTGGAGCAACGACAAGCTGCTGCCGGTCGACCGCCTGCGCCAGGTCGACCTGCAGGCCGACCTGACCTTCGGCCTGCTCACCCTGGACAAACTGCCAATCGAGAACGCCCACCTCAAGACCCAGGGCCAGGGTGGCCTGATCACCCTGGAAACCCTGAGCGGCGGGCTCTACAACGGTGATTTCAACACCAAGGGCACCCTCGACGTGCGCCCGGCAGTGCCGCAGATCGGCCTGACCACCAAGATCAACCGGGTGCCGGTGGAGCACTTCATCAAGAGCCAGGGCGAAACGCCGCCGGTCAAGGGCCTGCTGACCCTGACCAGCGACCTGACCGCCACCGGCAACAGCCAGAAAGCCCTGATCGACACCCTCAACGGCAATGCCAGTTTTGTCATCAACGACGGCGTTCTGGTCAATGCCAACCTCGAACAACAGCTGTGCCAGGCCATCGCCACCCTCAACCGCAAGGACCTGAACGGCGAGCCGCGGGGCAAGGACACACCGTTCGAAGAGCTCAAGGGCAGCCTGGCGCTGCGCAACGGCGTGGCCAGCAACCCCAACCTCATGGCGCGCATCCCGGGCCTGAGCGTCAACGGCCAGGGCGACATCGACCTGCGCGTACTGGGCATGGACTACCGGATCGGGGTCATCGTCGAAGGCGACAAGCGCGACATGCCGGACCCGGCCTGCCAGGTCGGCGCACGTTATGTTAGCCTCGAACTGCCCCTGCGCTGCCGCGGTCCGCTGGAACTGGGCGCCAAGGCCTGCCGCCTGGACAAGGACGGCCTGGGCAAGGTCGCCGCCAAACTGGCCGGTGACCGGGCCAGCGAGAAACTCGGCGAGAAGATCGACGAGAAACTCGGTGACAAGGTCAGTCCGGAACTCAAGGACGCACTCAAGGGGTTGTTCAAGCGATGAGCCCCGAGCAGTTTTCCAGCGCCGTACTGGAATGGTACGACCGCAACGGCCGCCACGACCTGCCCTGGCAACAGGGCATCACCCCGTACCGGGTGTGGGTGTCGGAAATCATGCTGCAGCAGACCCAGGTCAGCACCGTACTCAATTACTTCAGCCGCTTCATGGACGCCCTGCCGACCGTGCAGGCCTTGGCCGAAGCCCCTGAGGACGAAGTGCTGCACCTGTGGACGGGCCTGGGTTACTACACCCGGGCGCGAAACCTGCAAAAGACCGCGAAGATCGTCGTCGAGCAGTACGGCGGCGAGTTTCCCCGCGATGTCGAAAAACTCACCGAGCTGCCCGGCATCGGCCTGTCCACCGCCGGCGCGATCGCCAGCATCAGCATGGGCCTGCGCGCACCGATCCTCGACGGTAACGTCAAGCGCGTGCTGGCCCGCTACACCGCCCAGGAGGGTTACCCGGGGGAGCCGAAGGTGGCCAAGGCACTGTGGGCCAACGCCGAGCGCTTTACCCCGCACGCCCGGGTCAACCACTACACCCAGGCGATGATGGACCTGGGCGCCACCCTGTGCACCCGCAGCAAGCCCAGCTGCCTCTTGTGCCCGCTCAAGCTCGGCTGTGAAGCACATATGCTCGGCCAGGAGATCCGCTACCCGGTGCCCAAGCCACGCAAGGAGCTACCCCAGCGGCGCACCCTGATGCCGCTGCTGGCCAACCACGAAGGTGCCATCCTGCTTTACCGTCGGCCGTCCACGGGCCTCTGGGGCGGATTGTGGAGCCTGCCAGAGCTCGACAACCTGGAGCAGCTCGACGACCTGGCCGAACAGCACGGCCTGAACCTGGCCGACAGCCAGGCGCTGGACGGCCTGACCCACACCTTCAGCCACTTCCAGCTGGCCATCGAACCCTGGCTGGTCCGGGTCGACGACACCCGGTCCCACGTGGCCGAGGCCGACTGGCTCTGGTATAACCTCGCCACCCCGCCGCGCCTGGGGCTCGCCGCTCCGGTGAAGAAACTGCTCAAACGCGCGGCCGACGTCTTGATCGCAGGAGAGTCGCGATGACCCGTACCGTAATGTGCCGCAAGTACAACGAAGAACTGCCAGGCCTGGAGCGCCCACCCTACCCGGGCGCCAAGGGCCAGGACATCTTTGAACACATCTCCCAGAAGGCCTGGGCCGACTGGCAGAAAGAACAGACCATGCTGATCAACGAGAAGCGCCTGAACATGATGAACGCCGAGGACCGCAAGTTCCTCCAGGGCGAGATGGACAAATTCTTCTCCGGTCAGGAATACGAGAAGGCCGAAGGCTACGTGCCGCCTGCCGAATGACCCCCGGAAAACGTAAGCGACGGAATTAATTTAAAAAAATCTTCAAAAAGTCGTTGACGCAAATCCGAAAAAGCCTTTTAATGCGCCCCGTTGCCCAGATAGCTCAGTCGGTAGAGCAGGGGATTGAAAATCCCCGTGTCGGCGGTTCGATTCCGTCTCTGGGCACCACTAATACCAAAAACCCCAAGAACACCATGTCCTTGGGGTTTTTTAGTACCGATGCCCAGATAGCTCAGTCGGTAGAGCAGGGGATTGAAAATCCCCGTGTCGGCGGTTCGATTCCGTCTCTGGGCACCATCTATACGAAACCCCAAGGAACGACTGTCCTTGGGGTTTTTTATTGCCTGCGATTCCCCGCCCTACTGCTGTTCGGCATCCACCTCCTTCCAGCTGTCATCCGGGTCGAAGCGCTTCATCGCCTTCGCCAGTTTTTCTCCACCGGGCCCCAGGTCCTTCTCGAACACCTGCCCGTCATGGCTGATCATGAAACTCATCACCCCGGTGTCGTCGTATTTCTCCGGCCAGGCGATCAGTGCGAAGCCGCGGCTCATCTTGTCACCGATCAGGTAGCTGTAGGCGCCACCCGGCGCTGAAGGCCCCTGCCCATCGAGAATGCGGAAGCGGTAGCCATGCCAGGCTTCGCCGGCAATGGTCTTGCCGAATTCAGGCCCCAACGGACTGATCTGGCCGCTATCGTCGTCCGCCCAGTAAAGCCCGTCGTGCTTGCCGGGAGTGCTGAAGATTTTCTGCGCATACTCAAGCGCGCCGTCACCGTCGCGATCCACTGCCGCGTAGTCCATCTGGGCGTCGTGATAGGCCAGCGCCGACTGAACCGCAGCGAGCTCGTTGCGACCGATTCGACGCGCACGCACTTCGGCACGACCGGCCTTGAGATCAAAGCGCCAACCGTTGGTGCCTTTCACCATGGGGATAGGCAGCGTCCAGTTGTTACTGCCCACTGACAGCAGCGCCTTGTTGTCACTGACTTTTTCGATGTGGTTCTGCTCGTGGTATTGCTTGAGGAATGCATCCACATCTTCGCGCTGCGAGCCTTCGCGAGGGATGAAGCTGTGCCACTCCTCCCCCAGCAGCTCTGCCAGGCGCTGGTGATTGGCCTGCTCCGTACCCAGCGCCTCGATAAACGCCTGAGCGGCCTTTTCCGGCGTCGGAAACACCTCCTGCGCCGCAACGATGACCGACCACCCAAGGCCCGCGATGATCGCCAGGGCATGAATGAGCACGCCCTTGAGCGCCTTCACTCCAGGAATGTTATTCAACGGCGCCCCCTCCCTTGACGTGCCGGTGCACTGGCTGGCCGACTGACCTGGCGGCCGGCCGCTCGCGCGCTGCTGGGGCGCTGGGCGGATGCCTGGCTGACCCGGCCACGACTGGCCTGCGCATTGACCTTGGAGGGCGACCGCGCACCGGCGAACGCATTGTTACGGGCACTGCCGGCACTGGCGGTCGGCCGCTTGCTCGCCGTTTGACGTGCCTGCGACTGGCCCTCCCTGCGCTGGCCCGCCTGGTCGGTTTGCCGGCGGGGTTGCTGGCCCACCTGATCGGCTTGCCTGCGGGGTTGCTGGTTGTCCCGAGCGGTTCTGGCAGTGCCCTGGCCTCTATCCGACACCTTCGGCCGGTCGGCACCTTGCTGCAACCGGGTGCCGCCCTCGGAGCGGGCCTGGCGCATTTGATCCCGGGCCTCGCGGTTGCTGGTGGCCGGCCGCTCGAAGCCGGCCTTCTCCATCGACTGGCGGGCATTTTCACGGGCCTGGGTGCGCTGGGCGTTTTCCCCTCGATAGGCCGCACGCTGATTGGCACCGTTCAGTTGCCGGCCATACTGCTCGCGGCTCCTGCTGTCGCGATAGGGCACACCATTGCGATGGACCGGGTTGTGCTCCCACCTGTTGTTGGTGATCTGGTTGTTGCGATTGATGTTGTTGTAGCGGTCGACGTCGATGTCGATGTCGTTGTCATCCCAGTCACACTCCCCCCACAACGATCCGATGATCGCCACACCGGCGCCAAACGCCAGCCCGGCCACCAATGCCTGGCCGGGGTAATAGGCCGGAGGCGGTGGATAGTAGGTGGGAGGCGATGCCGGATAGGCCCAGGTGCCGTAGGTGGTTGTCGGGTTATAGGTGGGCACGTACACCACCTGCGGGTCGGCAGGCTCGATGATAATGGTGGAGCTGCTGGCAGGGGCTGGCGCCGGGGCTGATGCCGCAGCCGGGGCTGGAGCACTGGCCTTGGGTGCCTGGATCGTCACGTTCTGGTACTGGTTGCTCTGCAGGTTGCCTGCAGCCTGCGCCTGGTGACGCAAACGCTGCACACTCGTCATGACATCGTTGGGCTGTGCCAGGAAGGCGTCACCCAGGCGTTGTACCCAGACGGGATCCTGCCCCAGCGTTGCCAGGACCTGCGGAAAGGCGACCAACGCCTGCACACTCGGGTCCCAGGGCTGGCTCGCCACCTGCTTGACCGCATCATCACCCTTGGCGTCCGGGTGCGCCTTGGACCAAGCGACTGCCTCGCCAACTTCCCCGGGGTAGGTGGTGGCCATCAGCACCTGTGCCAGCAGCGGATCCGGATAAAGCGCAATGGGCGCCAGCATTTGATCCAGCTTCTCCGGCGTGAACACGGCCTCTTGTGCCGGCGCCGGGGCGGGAGCTGGTGCTGCTGGCGCTGGTGCGGCCGCTGGTGCCGGTGCGGCTGCTGGCGCTGGTGCAGGTGCAGGTGCGGGCGAAGGTGAAAATGCGAGCGCATCCACTGGCTGTAGCGCCCAGTAAGAACCGCTCAAGAAAAGGACAGCTGACAACCCGTAAAAGAATGGAATGCGCATTGCAACTCCATGTAGTCATGACCGGATTTGAATGAGTGGAACACTGTCAGGAAGGTGAAAGCCGACGCTGCAAGCTGCAGACCCAAGCCTCAATGCCGCTTCATCAAGCGTAGCAAACATCTGGTTTTTGCCATCGATTCACGCTCACCCCAGGAACCAGCCGCCCGGGAACACAAAGCCAAGGCGCTTGACCACCGTCAATATGGACTTGCAACAGCGCCTTAAAATGCCTGGTGGACATTCAAAAGACCCAACAGGCCGCTCATGACCGAAGAATCCACCGCCCTGCCCTTGCCCGCACCGCAAACGCCTGCAAGCCCCACCAACCGGCGCCAGCCACGCAGACCACGCGCCCCGCGCAAACCGGCGAGCGTCACCGCCGACGGTGAAATCAGCGCCATCAGCCAGCAACCGGCCGCCCTGAAGGTCGCCTCGGCCCCGCGCGGCTCGAACGAAGACAGCACCACGGCGAAGCTGCCGGCCAGCTACCCCTACAGCACCCGCATGCGCCGCGCCGAATACGAAAAAGCCAAGCACGAGCTGCAGATCGAACTGCTCAAGGTACAAAGCTGGGTCAAGGAAACCGGCCAGCGCATCGTCGTGCTGTTCGAAGGCCGCGACGCGGCTGGCAAGGGCGGCACCATCAAGCGCTTCATGGAGCACCTCAACCCCCGCGGCGCGCGGATCGTCGCCCTGGAGAAGCCTTCGGAGCAGGAAAAGGGCCAGTGGTATTTCCAGCGCTACATCCAGCACCTGCCCACGTCGGGCGAAATGGTCTTCTTCGACCGCTCCTGGTACAACCGCGCCGGCGTCGAGCGGGTCATGGAGTTCTGCTCGCCCCTGCAGTACCTGGAGTTCATGCGCCAGGCGCCCGACCTTGAACGCATGCTCTGCAACAGCGGCATCCTGCTGTTCAAATACTGGTTCTCGGTCAATCGCGAAGAGCAGCTGCGCCGCTTCATCTCGCGCCGCGACGACCCGCTCAAGCACTGGAAGCTGTCGCCTATCGACATCAAGTCGCTGGACAAGTGGGACGAATACACCGCCGCCAAGGAGGCGATGTTCTTCCATACCGACACCGCCGATGCGCCATGGACGGTGATCAAGTCCGACGACAAGAAGCGCGCGCGGATCAACTGCATCCGTCACTTCCTGCATTCGCTGGACTATCCGGGCAAGGACCTGAGCGTCGCCCATCACCCGGACCCGCTGCTGGTAGATCGGGCTTCACGGGTACTGGAAGACGATGAGCGCCCTCTGGCCAGTTGATGCGCTTGGGTTTCCCTGCCAACTGCGCTTCAATACGCAGCATTTGTCAGACTCAGCACAAGGGTGCACCGATGGCCTCCAGCAGCAAACAACAGAAACGCGCCAAGCGCGCCGCCACCAAGGCCCGCGAAAACCGCATGGTGCGTAGCGGCCAGGCGGTCAAGAGCGGCGGCGAAAGCTCCAGCGCCAGCGTCGAGCAGGTGTTCAACAAGGCCATGGAATCGGGCAGCTACAACGCCCTGTTCGAGAAGATGAAGCAGGCCCAGGAAAACGGCCTGGTGGCGCTGATCTCGGTGTTCCTGGTCGACCCGCTGCTGGCCCTGGTGCTCAAGGGCCACAAGGAAGAACACGCCACCGACTACATCGTCATGGTCTTCACTGCCTACCGCAAATGGCTGGACGGCACCGACGAAGACGCCACCATGGCCTGGCTGGAAAGCGACGAGTTCCAGGAAGCCTACATCGCGGCGTCCGAAGCGGTATCCAAGCAGCAGAAGAAGTTCGGTTGACCTGCCCCGCGATGAGGCCGGCAGAAACAAAAAGGCCGCGATCTGTGAAGATCGCGGCCTTTCTCATTGCATCAGCACCGAATCAGCTGTTCAGCACCACGCGCCCGGCCGCCTCGGCCTTGCGCTTGCGCGCGACCAGCAGGCCAGCCGCGACCACGGCAATGGACAGCAACGCGGTGGCGATGATCTCGATGCGATGATCCGGACGGACGAACATCACGGTCAGGATCGCAACGAT